>Ga0335085_10003943_pt1 | contig 25063 bp, 18 predicted proteins | sample Lox_Sample_45_FD_206712 | JGI IMG/M metagenome (GOLD analysis project Ga0335085, IMG submission 206712) | Soil microbial communities from Loxahatchee National Wildlife Refuge, Florida, United States - Lox_Sample_4.5 | ecosystem: Environmental > Terrestrial > Soil > Wetlands | place: USA...
ATTCGAAGGCTTCAGCCATTTCGTTACCTCCATGACTGCTCCGATCGCTTCCGGCTGGAGCGAATTCGCCGGGTGGGGCTTGCACCCACTGGAAAGCGCCGCCTTGCCACGGCGCACGCCGAAAGCGGCCATTTCCGGCCACCGGCCGAGGATCGCAGCGGTCGGTTGATCGGCGACCGCGACGCAGAAAATGCCCCTTGCGATCGGAACCGTCGATGTCCTGCGCTGTATCACAATCATTCAAGTCGGCTTTTTAAGGCCGGCGACGTGCTTCAAGCTGAAGCGTGATGAGCCGCGCCAGCAGCGTCGCTGGAAAAAGCTGGCCGATGATGCCTTCCAGGTTGGTCAGGCTGCGTGTGATTGGGTGTACCGGCACGATGTCGCCGAAACCGATCGATGTCAGCGTGACAAAGCTGAAGTAGAGGATCGAACCAGACGCCTTCCAAGAAGGCGTCCCAGGGGGAATACCGCTGAGCGCTGTCGGCGCGAACTCCCAAATGATCCGATACGCTGAGGCGAACACAATTCCCAGCGTCAGATAAAGAACAATGCCACCACGCACCCGATGCCCGGTGATCATGCCCGGCGCGAAGACCGCGTTGCCGACGACATAACAGACAGCTAGCGCGGCGATCAGACCGGCGGCATGCGTCATCGCAGAGCCGGGCGCGTCAAAATCCGTCAAATTGACAGCCGTACCGACAGCCGCAACAGCAAGCGCCAGCACACCGACAGCACTGGCGATTCGGCTCCGCGATACGAGGACGACAAGCCCGATGAGTATCAGGAGGCCGGCCTCGTAGGGTATCCGGGCCCCCGGAAAGTCGAAGCTCACGCACGGTGCCGCGACGAAGATCAACAGGCATTCGACCACCAAAATTGCAGTGAGCGCGGGGTCGCGCACGCGATCGCGATCGACAACGTGCCGCCGCGACCGCGTCACCACACACTTCCCGAGCCTATTGGGAGCTCGATCACCCGATTGATTTTGCTCCAGCCCATGATTACCGGCGCACCGAAATAAGGGCCACAACTATGCCAAACATCCCACTCCCATTCTGAGCCTGGTCGATCCAAGGCCGTCGCCATGACGCAGCCGAGGACATCCAAACGTCGCCCAATAGAGTCGCGACCGTTGGGCAGCCGATTTAGATCAAATGATGTTGGTGCACCAGTTTGATCCAGGCCGCGCCGACTCGGCGACGCGAGGCTCGGCGCGGGCGATATTGGTTAATAACAAACCTCTCGACAATCCTCGGTTTTGGAGCTTCGATACCTGGAACACCCTCAGGTTAAAAAGTCCGATCACACCATCCGCTCACAATTCCACCGCGCGGCACCAGGCTTACGAGTGCGTGCCGCGCCGAAACACCACCGGGTCGGATGCCAAAACGTATATTGTCCATCGCTGCGAAGCATTGTCCGATGCCGTCCGCCCGCTCCGCGGTCATCGGCCTCCTGTTACCACTGGCTGGGTGTCTGGTCGGGCCGGATTTCAAGAAACCGCCGGCGCCGATCAGCGAAAGATTCCTCGGTGCGGCCAAGCCGGCGATGTCGCAAAGCAAGGAGTACCGGGACTGGTGGAAGTCATTCAACGATCCCGTGCTCAACAAGCTCGTCGACATCGCCTATGCCCAGAATCTCACGCTGCTCGATGCCGGAACGCGCGTCATCCAGGCACGCGCCGCCCTGGGTATCGCTGTGGGCGAGTTCTATCCGCAGGTCCAGCAGGGCGTCGGGGGAGCCATCTATAATGGCCAGAGCCGGCGTTCGGCGACGTCGGACGCGTTCATCCCGCGCTACTTCTGGAGCGACGATCTCGGCGCAAACATCGCCTGGGAGCTCGACTTCTGGGGCAAGTTCCGCCGTGGCGTCGAAACAGCAGACGCCGCCTATCTCGCTTCGATCGCGACCTATGACGATGTGCTGGTCACGCTCCTCGGCGATGTAACGACCGTCTATATCGGCATCCGCACGACGCAACAGCAGATCGCGATCGCGCGCGACAACGTCGTCAAGCAGAGGAAGGCGCTGGCGATCGCGAACGCGCGATTCGTCGGCGGCGCGGCGAGCAAACTGTCGGTCTACCAGGCGCAGAACGTCCTGGCGCAGACCGAGTCGGCGATCCCGCAACTGCAAATCCAGCTCGACCAAGGGCTCGACGCGCTGCGGCTCCTGCTGGGGATGCCCCCGCAGCCGCTCGATGCGCTCTTAAGCGGGTCGAACGGTATCCCGGTGCCGCCCTCCTTTGTCGCGGTTGGCGTGCCCGCCGATCTCGTGCGCCGCCGCCCCGACATCCGCGCCGCCGAGCTGGCAGCGGCGGCACAGAGCGCGCAGATCGGTATTGCCGAGGCGGACCTCTACCCGGCGTTCAGCCTGACCGGCTCGTTTGGCGGCGCCGCGAGCACCGTGCCGCACGCGGACCTCGGCGACGTCTTCACCTCGAAGGGCATCACCTTTGCCTTCGGCCCATCCTTCTCGTGGAACATCCTCAACTACGGACAGATCACCAACAATGTCCGGGTGCAGGACGCCAAGCTGCAGCAGCTTCTCGTCGACTATCAAAACACGGTGCTCAAGGCGCAAAAGGAAGTCGAAGACGGGCTAGCGACGTTCCGGCACTCGCAGACCCAGGTCGCCGATCTCCGGCGCAGCGTCGCCGCCGCCAATGCCGCGCTTCGCATTTCGATCGCCGAATACAATCAGGGAACGCGAGACTTCACCACCGTACTGACCGCCGAGCAGAACCTTTACACCGCCGAAAACGACCTGGCGACTGCGTCGGGCAATGTCTCGTCGGGGCTGACGGCGGTGTTCCGTGCGCTCGGTGGCGGCTGGCAGATACGCGAGGGGCACGATTTCGTGCCGCCGGCGGTTCGCGACGAGATGCGAGCCCGGACCAATTGGGGCAACGTTCTGCCGCCCGCGGGACAATCGCAGCCGCAACCACCGGGTTTGCCCTCGTCGGATGATGTCGGCCCCCGAGTGAGGGCGCCGGAATGGTGAGGCTAGCCGTGAATACTTCTCGAATTGAGATGGGTCCGGGGCGGGCTCGGGTGACGCTGGCAGGCCTGTTCAAGGGCGCGTTGCTGGCTGCGACGTTCGCTGGAACAGCGCCGGCGCAGGCGCAGAGCGCACCCGAGCCGCCGAAAGTTCTGGTGGTGCAGCCTAAGGCCGAAAAGGTAAGCAATTATGTCGAACTGACCGGGAACGCCGCGCCGATAACCTCGGTCAATCTCGTCGCCCGTGTCGAAGGCTATCTGGAAGCCCAGCATTTCGCCGATGGCGCGATCGTCAAAAAAGGCGACCTGCTTTTTACAATTCAAAAGGATCAATACAAGGCTCAGCTTGCGCAGGCGCAGGCGCAGGTGCAGGGCGCCGTTGCCGGTATCGATTACGCGCGTACCGAGATCACGCGTTACAGGGCCCTGGTGAAGCAAGAAGCGGCGGCACAAACCGAGGTTGATCACTGGGTCTTCGAGAAGACCTCAGGTGAAGCCAAACTGGTCAGTGCTCAGGCGCAGGTCGCGTTGGCACGCCTCAACCTCGACTACACCGAGGTCAGGGCGCCGTTCGACGGACAGATGAGCAAGGCACAAATCTACGCCGGCAACCTCGTCGGCGCGCCGGGCGCACAAGCGACCCCGCTGGCCTCGATCTACCAGATCGACCCCATCTACGTCGTCGCCAACCTCAGCGAGCAGGATGTCCTGAACATTCGGCGAAACCTCGGCCCCAAGCGATTGAACCTAGCTGAATTGGTTAAGGTGCCGATCGACGTCGGGTTGCAGAACGAGACGGATTATCCGCGCCACGGGACGCTCGAATATGTAGCCCCCGCGCTCGACCCGGCGACCGGTACGCTGCTGGTGCGCGGCAAGATCGCCAATCCGAACCGGGACCTAGTGCCGGGCGTCTTTGTGCGCATCCGGCTGCCGATCGAGCGCGCCGCGCAGAATGCACTGCTCATCCCGGACCGCGCGCTGCAGGAAGACCAGGGCGGCCGCTACGTTCTCGCGGTGAACAAGGACAACGTCGTCGAGAAGCATTACGTCCAGCTCGGCGAACTGTTCAACGGGCTAAGAGCGATCACCTCGGGCCTCAGCGCCGAAGACAAGATTGTCGTCGGCGATCTGTGGCGGGTCAGCGCCGGTCAGAAAGTCACCCCGCAGCCGACGTCGATCGGCGGGTCGGACAGCCGGCCATGATCTCGAAGTTCTTCATCGAGCATCCGGTCCTCGCCAATGTTTTGGCGATCGTGCTGGTGCTGATCGGCGCGATCTGTATCTTCCGCCTTCCTGTCGCGCAATATCCCAACGTCGTGCCGCCGACGGTACAGGTATCGACCCGTTATCCAGGCGCCAGCGCGCAGACGCTGATCGATACGGTCGCGCTGCCGATCGAACTGCAGGTCAATGGCGTCCCCGGCATGCTCTATATGCAGTCGACCAGCGCCTATGACGGCACCTACAACCTAACGATCACGTTCGAAATCGGCTCCGACCCGAACCTGAACCAGGTTTTGGTGCAGAACCGGGTCAACAATGCGCTGGCCGCGCTGCCGCCGCAGGTGCAGGCGCAGGGCGTCTCGATCCGTGCCAAGTCACCCTCGATCCTCGAATTCGTCACCCTTGATTCGCCCGAAAACAAATACGATGCGCTTTATCTATGGAACTACGCGACGATCAATATCGTCAACGAGTTGGCCCGGCTGCCGGGGGTTGGCAACGTCACGGTGATGGGCGCGGGCGAGTATTCGATGCGCATTTGGCTCGATCCACAAAAGCTCTACTCCTTTGGTCTCGTCCCGGAAGACGTCATCGATTCGATCAAGGAACAAAGTCAGGAGGTCGCTGCCGGTCAGGTCGGCATGCCGCCGGCGCCGAAGGATCAGGCCTTCCAGTACACAATCGACATCATGTCGCGGCTGAGCGACCCCGGGCAATTTGCCGACATCGTGGTCAAGGACCAAACCGCCCAGGGTGGCCGGCTCGTACGCGTGCGCGACGTTGCCCGGATCGAGATGGGAGCGCAGACCTACTCGCAAGACTTCAAACTCGACGGCAAGCCCGCCACCGGCATCGCGATCTATCAGACGCCCAGCGCCAACTCGCTTAAGGTCGCCGCCGCGGTCCAAGCAAAGATGCAGGAGCTGTCGCGACGCTTCCCGCCAGGACTGCATTTCAGTATCCCGTACAACACGACGATCTTCATCAACGCCTCGATCAACGAGGTGTACAAGACTTTATGGCAGGCGGGCGTGCTGGTGCTCGTCGTCATCCTGCTGTTCCTGCAGAATTTCCGCGCGACGCTGGTGCCGGCGACGACGGTGCCGGTGACGATCATCGGTGCCTTCGCGGGCATGGCCGCGCTCGGCTACACGGTCAACCTTTCGACGCTGTTCGCGCTGATCCTGGCGATCGGCATCGTGGTCGACGACGCGATCGTGATCGTCGAGGGCGTCTCGAAATACATCGAGCAGGGCATGCCCGCCCACGACGCCGCGATCCGGGCGATGAACGAGCTGTTTGGGCCGATTATCGGCATCACCCTGGTTCTGATGGCGGTGTTTCTCCCTACGGCCTTCGTGGCCGGCCTCAGTGGCCAGATGTTCTCGCAATTCGCCCTGGTCATCGCGGTGACAGCGCTGATCAGTGCCGTCAACGCGGCGACGTTAAAGCCGACGCAATGCGCCTTGTGGCTGCGCATCCCGACCCCGCCGGAGCGGCGCAATTTCTTCTATCGAGGCTTCAACCGCGTCTATGACAAATGCGAGCATGCCTATACGCGGCTGATCGGGCGGATGGTCCGTGTCAGCGGGCTGATGGTGCTGCTCGGGCTGTTGTTGTCCGGCGTCGGCATCTGGGGCATCGCGCGGCTGCCTACCGCGTTTATCCCCAACGAAGACCAGGGCTATCTGATGCTGATCGCCCAGTTGCCGGATGGCGCGGCGCTCGGGCGAACGACCGCAGCGCTCGACCAGGCAACCAAAATCGCGCTCGATACCCCGGGCGTCGACCACGTCATCCAGATTGCCGGGTTGTCGGCGCTCGACAATTTCGCCGATCTGCCGCATGCCGGGGTCAGCTTTGTCGTGCTCAAGCCCTGGGACGACCGCGGCAAAGCCACCCACACCGATATCATCTCCATCTATGAGCGCCTGCAGGCGGCGCTCGACAACGCCCCGGACGGCAAGCTTTTCATCGTGCCGCCGCCGCCGATCCAGGGCATCGGCAATGCCGGCGGGCTGCAGATGCAGCTCGAACTGCTCGGTGGCAGCTTCGACTACCAGAAGCTGCACGAGGTCGCCGAGCAAGTCGTCAAGAACGCCGCGGACGACAAGGCAGCATTCGATCGCGCGCTGACGACCAACAGCGCCGGCGCGCCGCAGATCTCGGTGACGGTCGACCGCGCCCGAGCACAGACCCTGCGCGTGTCGGCGGGCAACGTATTCTCGGCGCTGTCGTCCTATCTCGGTTCGACCTTTATCAATCAGTTCAACAAGTTCGGATTGTCGCTGCAGGTCTACGCGCAGGCCGATTCGCAGTTCCGCCGCAACCCCAGCGATTTGCTGAGCTATTACGTGCGCAGCCGCGACAACCAAATGGTGCCGATCGGTGCGATCGCCGAGATCGGCTCACAAGTCGGCCAGTCGCTGATCAGCCTCTACAACCTCTACCCGACGGCGAGCATTATCGCCGCGCCGGCGCGCGGGACCAGTTCCGGCCAGGGCATTACGTCGCTGGAGGACATTGCCAAAAAAACTTTGCCGAGCGATGTCGGTTACCAATGGACGGCAATGTCGTACCAGGAAAAGCTGACAGGCAATCAGCTCTATTACCTGTTCGGCCTGTCGGTGCTGCTGGTCTATCTCTGCCTCGCCGGCCAGTACGAGAGCTGGATTTTGCCGCTGGCGGTGCTGTCGGCGGTGCCGCTCGCGCTGTTGGGGCCGGTCGTGGCGCTGACCAGCCTGGGAGTTGCCAACAATCTCTACACACAGATCGGTCTCATCCTGATGATCGCGCTGTCGACCAAGAACGGCATCCTGATCGTCGAGATGGGACGCGAGGCGCGCCTCGTTCACGGCAAGTCGATCATCGATTCTGCGATCGAGGCCTCACGCTCACGCTTCCGTCCGATCCTGATGACATCCTTTGCGTTCGGACTCGGCGTCGTACCGCTGGTAACCGCCCACGGCGCGGGCGCGGTCAGCCGCATTTCGCTCGGCCTCAGCGTGCTTAGCGGGATCATCGCCTCGACCTGCCTCGCGGTGTTGTTCGTACCGTCGTTCTTCGCGGTGCTGCAAAAGCTGGACGAACGCAAATCGGCAAAAAAGGCGCCGCCGGCTGTTCAGGCCGCCACGCCGGCAGAGTGATCGCAACCTGCTCCGCTCGCAGATACTCGGGCACACGGCCACATAGCCGGGATGGTCGACTATTTGCGACAAACCCCGAGATCCTGAAGACGTCCGCGAAGCAAGATGCCCCAAGCCTCGAAGACATGGCGAACATCCCGCCAATTATCGAGCGTATTGGCGACGAGTGCCGTCGTGCCGCCCCGCTTGTCTACGGCCTGCCAAAGCAGTGTTCCACTCACCGCATCGGTGGCGAAAGCCTGACCCGTGGCGGTGCCGGAGAAGTAGCCGACGCCCTTATTGAACGCGAAAGATGCGACGCTGTAGGCCGTGCTGGCATAGGGCGCATAGGTGGCAATGGTATTCAAAGCGGCGTTCGGTTCCTTTGTGTCGACCAGCGCGAACCGAAATTGGATTGTGCCCGGAGAAGCCGTCTGGACCATCTGACAGTGCCCTTTCAGGGCGGCGTAGAGGTCCGCGTAAGCGGCATTCGCCAAGGCGCGCTTTTGGTCGGCGGGGACGCCGTTCAGCTCGGAACTTGGTCCGGTCCAGATCGTCACAGGGTCGATCAGCACCTTGTTGTAGCTGGCGAAGTTTACATTCGGGTTGAGGTAGACGAGGTCGGCTCTTCCAGGACCGCCTGGCCGCAATAATCCCGGCTGCGGCAAAAATCCGGCCGCCGGAGCCGCATCAAGGGCAATCTGCTTGGTGGCGCCGCCAACGACCTGACCTTCTTGCAGCGTCGCGTTGGGTTGCTGCGCGACCACGTCGTGGCCAGATATACCCATCGTATCCGATATGGTCGAACACCCCACAACCGCCGCGACCAGAACGATGGGCATGAGACGACTGAAAGCGGCAAAACCTCCGACTGTGGTTGGCATCATTTCCTCACCAGAAAGGCGTTCCCGAACATGCGCTTCAACTTAGAGTAGGACGAAAGCCGCGATCAGGCGAGTTACGTTTTAGTCATCGTAGGTCTATTTCGGGGCAATTGAGGCGTCCCCCTATCCCGATCAATCCGCACCGGCCGGGGTCGGATCAACAACCCGGCCTTCGCCGGGTGCGCGGGACCAGCCGCAGTGCGCCGAGATCCTATGGGCGTCAGGATAGCGACCGGCGCTCTGCCAGAGTGAGGTCGCTAAACCGACCCACTTTTGAGACGACCATGCAAGTTGCAGCTGACCGGACTGAGGTGCCGCCCGCTATCCAAACGGATCTTGGTGCGATTTTCGTTTCTTTGGAACTGATACCGACCTCAGTTGACGCTGACTCGGGTTCGTGTTTGGGAGAAAGGCTGGGCTTAGCGTCGACGTGTCACTCCCTAATCAGGCGGGTATGAGCCGGTCAACCTGGCTGATCACGTATCTATCGCCAGGCGGCGGGGCGAAGATGTCGAAGCATTCGGTTCAGGCTGGCGATATTGCCGGCTTGCTCAAACGATTCACTCAGCTCAAGGAGAAAGCGCGAGCGCGGATCGGCCGGGGTTTCCCCGATCACCGTCATCCATGAGACCGGTCTGCCGAAGTGACTGTTGGACTGTTGGCCTCAACAGCCGACCGAAAGAATGGTCCCGGCCTCCTGAGCCCATCCGCCGGATGCGGGGTGTGGGTGCCGCCGCGACAAGCGGCGACCGTATGTGAGCTTGATCTGGTGCAGCACGCCGTCAGGTCATGGAAATGGGCTCAGACCTTGGATCGAAACGAACCAGAGAATTACCCATGAACCCCTGAACCTGATCCTTGACCTCGAATACGCCCATGTGAACAGTCATTCGCGATCGTGGCAGCGCGTCGCGATCGTCGCTCAATGACCGATGGAGCCGCTTCATTGCCACGCGAAGGGGTCAGGGCGCGATAACGGTAAACAGGTAGATCGCGAGAAGCACCAGATGGACAACGCCCGACAGCAGATTTGTCCGGCCCGTGCCGTAAGTGATCATGGCGACCACAAAACCCAGCGACATCAGTACGGTGGCCCCGGCCGAGATGCCCAGTTCGAGCGGCTGATTGATCCACCATGAGACGACAGCTACCGCCGGCACGGTCAGGCCGATGCATGCTACGGCGCTGCCAAGCGAGAGATTGAGACTCGCCTGCAAGCGGTTGCGTGCCGCCGCCCGAACGGCAGCCGTTGTCTCGGGCAGCAATACAACGAGCGCGATGATGACGCCGGCAATCGCAAGAGGCGCCCCGGCTGCGGCGATTCCCTCCTCCAATGCCGGCGCCAGGCTCTTGGCCAGGACCACGACAGATAACAACGCTATGGGTAGCAGCACGATTGAGGCGAGAACAAGCCGTCCTTCCGGACGGACGTGCTCCGCCGCATCATCATTCTCGCCGACCGGCAGGAAAAACGCTCGGTGCCAGTTGGTCTGAATAAACAGAAATGCGATGTAAAGCCCGAGGCAGACGGCGGAAACAAAATAGAGCTGCCGTGGCGAGTAAAAAGGGCCCGCCACCGAGACGAGATGGTTTGGCAGTACCAGCACCAGCACGGCCATCGGCAATAGTACCGCTAGAAAGGCGTTTGCGCCCTCCACTCGAAACTCTGTCTCGCGTTGGCGGAAAGCACCGACGACGATGCAAAGGCCAGCAAGTCCGTGCAGCACGAGCATGATGACGGCATAAACGGAATCTCGCACCAATGCGGGGTTAGGCTTCCCGCTCAACATCATCGAAATGATGAGCCCGACCTCAATCACGGTCACCGCAAGCGCCAGTATCAGCGTCCCAAACGGTTCGCCGACGCGAATAGCGATGATTTCGGCGTGGTGGACGGCCGCGATCACATTGCCAAGCAGTATGGCGGAAAGCAGCAGCGCCAACGGATCGAGCCCCACTTTCCCGATCCCGAGACAAGCCGCCATACCGACGACGGGCAAGGCGACCGTATATTTGGGGAGGCGATCGTGGAGGACGCCAGCCATGCGTTTCGGTCCTGTCAGCGGCGGGACGCAGGAGATCGTTCCGTCAGATTATTGCACGGGATCGTGCCAGCCTTTCGGTGGTCGGACCATGGCATGGACTTCGCCAGGCCCCCAACTTCCCGGTTCATAGGCATAAACCGGCGTCGCCGTCTTCAGGACCGGGTCGACGATGCGCCACGCTTCCTCAACGTAGTCCTGACGGGCAAACAAGGTGGGATCCCCCTCGATGGCGTCGCCCAGAATGCGATCGTAGGCATCCCGTTCGTCGGCGCGGGGGGACCGATTGCCGGTCATCTCGAAACACTCGCTCGCGTCGTCGCGATCAATCGACATGACGTTGACGCCGAGCGCGAACGTTATGTCCGGGGCGATGCGGAACCGGAAGTAGTTCGGCCGCAATCCAAAGCCCCGATATAATTTTGGCGCTTCACGCAGTCGGACGACAATTTCGGTCGCGGTGATTTGCAGAGCCTTGCCGGCGCGGATGAAGAAGGGAACTCCTTTCCAACGCTCTGTGTCGATCGCAAGGCGCAAAGCGGCGAAAGTCTCTACCGACGAGTCCGGCGCGACACCGGGCTCATTGCGGTACCCGCGGAACTGACCGCGCGCGAGATCAGTAACTGTGATCGGTGGAATGCCTCTTAGAATTCTCACTTTCTCATCACGGATCGCCTCGCTATCACAGTCGCCGGGCAACTCCATCGCGAGATTGGCCAGTACCTGAAACAGGTGATTCTGTATGACGTCGCGGATCGCACCGGTCTGATCGTAGAACGCGCCGCGTCCTTGGATGCCGAAATCCTCGGCCATCGTGATCTGCACGCTCTCGACATGATGGCGGTTCAACAACGGCTCAAGAAATGCGTTGGCGGAGCGGAAAAATACCATGTTGCGAACCGGGCGCTTTCCCAGATAGTGATCGACCCGGTAGATCGCCTGCTCGTCGAAGGTTCCTCGCAAGATGCGGTTGAGGCGCTGTGCCGTCGGCAAATCATGCCCGAACGGTTTTTCGACAATCACCCGCGCCCCCTCGGCGCAACCCGATTGTCCCAACTGCTCGATGACGAGAGGGAACAGCCCCGGCGGGATTGCGAGGTAGTAGGCAGGACAGCTCGCCGGACCGAGTTGCTGCTTGATGGATCGGAATGTCGCGGCATCCTGGTAATCGCCGTCGACGTACCGCAAAAGGCGGCATAGCCGGTCGAAGGCCTCACGATCGAGGCTGCCCTGTCGTTTGATGCTGTCTCGTGCTCGCTCGCGCAACCGGCCAACGTCCCAACCGGTCTTGGCGACGCCGATAATCGGCGCATCCAGTTCGCCACGGCGCACCATCGCGTGCAGGGACGGGAAGATCTTTTTGTATGCCAAGTCTCCGGTCGCTCCGAAAAACACCAGTGCGTCCGCTCGGGAAGTCGCCATGCTTCTTCGCTCCTACGCTTGACCACAAAGAATAGCCGGCGAGGCGCGAATGGCCTCAACTATTGCCATCAATGCAGGTAAGGCCAGCTTTTTCAAAGCGAAGTACGCTGATGGAGGTAGTGATACTCGTCGAGGACAGCTTTGGGGGCATAAGCGGCTGTGAGCGCTCTACGCAAAAAGAGCACAGGCATCCTTGACTCTGGTCCAGAATGGGAACGGAAGCAGTCACTGATATGTAACAGCACTTGGCTGTTGTAGAATACGGCCTGTCCCGCTACCCCTCGCTTTAGTACCGTCGGCGAATACCGGCAAGGGCCGGCGTAGCGGATTGCGCTCCCCCCTCCAGAAACTGCTCCGCCGTAATATTGGCGTACAACGTGATTCCCGCCGCGATAAGACCGGTCCAGCCTGTCTGATGCGCCGCTCCGATGCCGGCACCGTTGTCGCCGTGGAAATACTCGTAGAACAGAAGGTGGTCGCGCCAATAGGGGTCGATTTGAAATTGAGCAGTCCCACCGAAAACCGGCCGGCGCCCGTCGGGTCCTCGCCGAAAAATGCTGACCAGACGTCGTGAAATCTCTTCACTTACCTGATAAAGGTTCATCTGCACACCGGAGCCAGTTGGACACTCGATGGTAAATGTATCTCCGTAGAATAAGTAAAATTGTCGCAGAGCTCGTATTAAAAGAGAATTTATCGGCATCCAAATTGGCCCACGCCAGTTCGAATTACCCCCGAACAAGTTGGATTGGGACTCTGCCGGCTCATATTCCACCCGATGTTCTGTATCCCCAAAACGAAAAACATAAGGCTGGTCTCGGTGAGCGCGCGACAGAGACCGTATTCCGTAGTCGCTAAAAAACTCGTCGGGATCGAGCATGCGGGCCAGCACACGCCGAAGCTTATCTTCGTTGACAATCGCAAGCATGCGCCGCCCGCCAACTCCCGGGCGATCGAGCGATGAAATGGTCGTTACGAGACCCGGAAAACGGCGAAGAAATCTCGCCACTCGGTCGGTCAACCGAGGAATCCGATCGAGCACATCCTGCTCAATCACGGTGGTCGCGCATATCGGCAAAAGCCCGACCAGCGAGCGGGTCTTTAGCGGAATTGCCGAACTGTCCCGCGATCGCAAGAGATCATAGAAAAAGCCGTCCTCCTCGTCCCATAGCCCCCCGTGTTCCATGGCCAGTGCGATGCGGCAGAAATGCTGGACGAACTGCATCGCTAAGCCGCCATAGCCAGGATCATGAACATCGAGCTCGAGCACAATCTGCAGCATGGTCTGGCAGAAGAATGCCATCCACCCGGTCCCGTCTGCTTGCTCCAGACGCCCCGCGGTCGGCAGCGGGGCGCTGCGGTCGAAGACGCCGATATTGTCGAGACCAAGAAAGCCGCCCTCGAATACGTTTCGTCCCGTGGGGTCTTTGCGGTTTACCCACCAAGTGAAGTTCATCAATAATTTGTTGAACGATTGGCTGAGGAAACGCAAATCGCCCCGGCCCTTTTTTTGTTTGTCTATTTCATAGACAAACAGGGTCGCCCAGGCGTGAACGGGCGGATTAACGTCGCCGAAGTTCCATTCATAGGCGGGGATTTGCCCATTCGGGTGAAGGTAGTATTCATCAAGCATCAGCTCCAGCTGAGCTTTCGCGAAGTCCACATCAACCAGCGCCAAAGGGATGGCGTGAAAACCAAGATCCCATGCGGCATACCAGGGGTATTCCCACTTGTCCGGCATGGAGATCACGTCGCTGTTCCACATATGCGACCAAGCCAAATTCCGCATAGGGCTAGAGACGTCACTGCGCGGGTCGACACCGTGTTCGTGTAACCACGCCTGCACATCGAAGTAATAAAACTGCTTTGTCCAAAGCAATCCGGCCAACGCTTGCCGCATGATCCGGTGGACATCGGCGTCAAGCTCGTCCGGTAACAACTTGGCGTAAACATCGTCCGCATCAGATCGGCGCTTGGCGATGATCCTGGTAAAGGTTTTGCCAAAAAGGGGATCGCGACCCGCCCGACCCGCTATTTCGGCGTTGGTGAGGCGCAATCGGATTGTCTGGCTTTTTTGCGCCGCGACCTCCAGCACATAATGCGCCGCCATTTTGGTCCCGATTTGTTCGGGGTTGACTGCTTCAGCTCGCCCGTGAATGACGTAATCGTGGAACGCGTCCTTAACGTAGGGAACTGAGTTCGCGTGGCCAAAAACGCGCCGATTGTTAGTCTCGTTCTCGGTGAACAACAGCGGTACGCTTCGGTCGAAGACGAGCTGGTATTTACCGAGCTGGTCATGCGACGCAACGACCGCGTTGCCAAGACGGCGAATGACCGGTTGTGTGCGAGACTCACCCCATGACCAGGTGTTGCGAAACCAGAGAGTCGGCAAGAGATGGAGGCACGCCGCAGCGTCGCCGCGATTGAATGCGGTAACTTCAATAAGGATGTCTTCGGGAGCTGCCTTGGCGTATTCGATAACGATATCGAAATATCGGTTTTTATCGAAAATCCCTGTGTCCAGTAACTCGTATTCCGGCTCGGCCCGCGACCGGCGGCGATTTTCTTGCACAAGTTGTTCGTAAGGGTAGGGTTGTTGTGGATATTTGTACAACATTTTCATGAACGAATGAGTGGCGGTATTATCTAAGTAAAAATAATATTCTTTAACATCTTCACCGTGGTTGCCCTCGCTGTTAGTCAACCCGAAATAACGCTCCTTCAGAATGGGATCGACCCCATTCCACAGCGTCAACGCAAAGCAAAGACGTTGCCGATCATCAGAGATACCGCCGATCCCGTCCTCGCCCCAGCGATAGGCACGGCTGCGCGCGTGGTCGTGCGGGAAGTACTCCCACGCCGTGCCGTGGGGGCTGTAGTCCTCGCGCACCGTGCCCCATTGACGATCGCTTAAATACGGGCCCCATTTGAGCCAAGCTGACGCGTCGTCGACCACGTGCTTCCGGCGCTTTGACCCGGTTGTCATGGGCGTCATGCTCCCAAGACTTACTCACTTTGTGGCCACCAAGATGGTATTGGCGCCCGCCATTTCTGATTGCCGGCCGTAAGCGGCGATGTCAAATGCCGCTTCGAAGCCCAGTCTAGACGTTATGTCCCCGGGCTGAGGTAGCGGCCCGCCCTTTTCGTGCAAAAGAGAAGCGAGGGTTGCTCGGGGTGGCCGAGCCGAGCCTCATGCACGGAGGGCGGACCATGGGGGAGTATAGCGAAGCCTTTGTCGCATTTGATGTCGCAAAGACAAAGCACGCGGTGGCGGTTGCCGATGGCGGGCGCGGCGGCGAGGTGCGGTTTCTCGGCGAGGTGCCGAGTTCGCCGGCAGCGATTGAGCGTCTGGTCCGCCAACTGGCTGGGCGCTATGCCAAGCTGCATATCTGCTACGAGGCGGGACCGACCGGCTAAGGGCTATATCGCCAGATCGAAGCGCTCGGGCATGCCTGTCTGGTGGTCGCACCGGCCTTGATCCCGAAGCGGCCGGGCGAGCGGATCAAGACCAATCGACGGGATGCGGTGACGCTGGCCCGGCTGCACCGGGCCGGTGAGCTGACCGGCGTGTGGGTGCCGGACGCGACCCATGAGGCGGTGCGCGATCTGGTTCGGGCTCGCGAGGCGGCGGTCGACGATCGGCGCCGCAAGCGCCAGCAACTGCTTTCCTTCCTGCTGCGCCATGGCCGGGTTTACAGCGGCGGCGGTCATTGGACACTCGCCCATCGGCGCTGGCTTGCCCGGCAGAGCTTCGAGCATCCTGCGCAGCAGATTGTCTTCCAGGAGGCAATCGATGCCATCGCCGACGCCGATCAGCGCCTGCGCCGGCTGGAGCAGCAACAGCGCGCCGCGGAGACCTGTACCTGGCTGAAACCGATGGTCGACACCCGGGGAAATATTTCATCCGCTGCAGTGGAGCCCGGGCAACGCCGCCCGCTTCCTCGCCAGCGTACCGGATCTGGAAAGCGCCGGAGTGGTGGTGCGCATGCCGGCTAACTGGCGGGTTAACCGCCCGCCGCGGCCGCAGATAACGGCGACCGTGGGCGCCCGTGCGCCGTCCGCTGTGGGGCTGGACGCAGTGATGGACTTCCACATGGCGGTCACCCTTGAAGGGGAGCCGCTGACCGATGGGGAAGTACGCAGCCTGCTGGCCGGCACTGACAGCTTGGTTCTGCTGCGCGGGCAATGGGTCGAGATCGACCGAGAGCGCCTGCAACGTGCCATGGAGCGGTTCCACGCAACGGAGAAGCTCGCCGAACGCGATGGTCTGACTTTCGCAGAAGCCATTCGTCTTTTGTCGGGTGTCAGTGTGGCAAAAGGCAACGATCCCGTTGCCGTCGAGTGGGCACGGGTGACGGCCGGCCCCTGGCTGGAAGAGACGTTGCAGGCGCTGCGCGCGCCGACCGATAGCGGCGCGGATCCAGGCCCATTACTGAAGGGACGGTTGCGGCCCTATCAGAAGGCCGGGGTGGCGTGGCTGCAACTTCTCTCCGGCCTCGGATTGGGGGCTTGCCTCGCCGACGATATGGGGCTGGGCAAGACCATCCAGGTACTCGCCCTTTTACTGGTGCAGGCGAAGGCGAGCCACGATAAGAAACCAAGCCTGCTTGTGGCACCGGCATCGTTGCTGGCCAATTGGGCGGCAGAGATTAATCGGTTCGCGCCGAGTTTGACCGCACAAATTTTGCACCCGTCGGCGATGACGCCAGCGCAGATCAAGCAGCTGACCGTGGATGACCTCGCGTCGACCGACCTTGCAATCGTTAGCTACGGCTGGTTGCTGCGTCTGCCGATTCTGGCGCAAGCCCGTTGGCGCTTTGTGGTGCTGGACGAAGCGCAGGCGATCAAGAACCCAAATGCCAAGCAGACCAAAGCGGCCAAATCCCTGACCGCGCAGGTGCGCATCGCGCTGACCGGTACTCCGGTCGAAAACCACCTGGGCGATTTATGGGGTCCATCTTCGACGTCATCAATCCGGGGCTGCGGGGTACCGCCAAACAGTTCACCAGCTACACCAGGAGCCTGGTGGCTCGCGAGCAGAACCCCTATGGCCCCCTGCGCGAGTTGGTGCGCCCCTACATCCTGCGCCGCATGAAGACAGACAAGACGGTCATCGCCGACTTGCCAGACAAGACAGAAATCACCGCTCGCTGCCACCTCAGCCGCAAGCAGGCGGCGCTCTATGGTCAGACGGTGGCCGACCTAGCCGAGGCGCTGAAGGAATCGGATGGTATTCAGCGAAGGGGCATGGTGCTGACGACCCTGATGCGGCTGAAGCAGATATGCAACCATCCCTCGCAATGGTTGAACGATGGGGTTTGGGCAGAGGAAGACAGTGGTAAATGGGCGCGTCTGCGGGAGATCGCCGAAATTGTGGCGTCCCGGCAGGAAAAGATGCTGGTGTTTACCCAGTTTCGCGAGATCACGGGGCCGTTGGCGACCTTTCTCGGCGGCATCTTCGGTCGGCCGGGTCTGGTACTGCACGGCGAAACAACGGTCCGTAATCGCAAATCCCTCGTTCAGACCTTCCAGGACGACGAGACCGTGCCGTACTTCATCCTGTCGCTGAAAGCGGGTGGCGCCGGTCTGACCCTTACCGCGGCGGAACATGTTGTCCATTTCGATCGCTGGTGGAACCCAGCGGTGGAGAATCAAGCCACTGACCGCGCCTACCGTATCGGCCAAAAGAAGAACGTGCTGGTGCACAAATTCGTCTGTCAGGGCACGGTGGAGGAAAAGATTGACGCCTTGATCGAGTCGAAAAAGACTTTGGCCGAAGATTTGTTGGCGGGATCGGGAGCCGGCGAAATTAACCTGACCGAAATGCGGGATGATGAATTGATGCGGCTCGTTGCCCTCGATCTGAATTCCGCGATGGTGGACTGATCCGGTGTCCCGATCCCGTCGCAGCTGGGTACCTTACGTTCCAGTCGCAAAGAGGCGGAAGCAGGCCGAGCGCGCCGTGATGAACCTGGCTAAGAAGGGGCAATCCCTCTCGCCGGTGCAAATTGCTGGAAGACGGATCGCCAGCACGTTCTGGGGCAAGGCTTGGTGCGACAATCTGGAAAGCTACCAGGATTTTGCGAATCGCCTGCCGCGTGGCCGCACCTATGTGCGCAATGGGTCTGTATTGGACCTGCAAATTGCACCGTGCGAGGTCCGGGCGAGGGTTAGCGGCTCGTCGCTCTACGAGGTAACTATAAGGATCGGCGCCTTGCCGAAATCGCAATGGCAGGCAACCTGCCGCGAATGCGCCGGCAGTATCGATTCCTTGGTTGAATTGCTGCAGGGCCGGTTTTCCAAAGGCGTAATGGAAAGGATATGCCAGCAGGGCAAAGGACTGTTCCCAAAACCTTCAGAAATCAAATTTTCCTGCAGCTGTCCGGATTATGCGTCGATGTGCAAGCATATTGCAGCGGTACTGTATGGCGTGGGCGCACGACTAGATCAACAGCCGGAGCTGTTGTTCCAGTTGAGGGCCGTGAATCAAAATGAACTGGTCGCAAACCTGGATAGCGCTCTGCCGCTGGTGGCAGGTCCCGACGCCGCCAGATTGCTGGTGGACCACGATATCTCGGCGCTGTTCGGATTGGAAATGGAGGAGGAGCCCTCGGCCACGCCGGTACCGACCACGCCCCGCCCGGAGAAAGAAAACCCTGCGGGCACGGTGATTAACGGAGAGACAACGCCAAGGCGCGGCATCAAGCCGGGGAAAGCGGCTTCGAATAGGCCCCCCGCGCGCGCATCGAAAGTCTAATCCTTTGAATACTTTGGCGTCCCCTAGGGATTTCGACTCCTGTTACCGCCGTGAGAGAGTTTCAACATGAACGCTATCGCGCGCCACAGTACGATGATATCTAATGGATATAACTAGATAGATGCGATATCGTATCCGCCGGTATCCGATGCTGTCCCAGCACATTATTGTGAGAAATTTGTGAGACGCAGAGTAGGACTGTAAAATGGCGCGCACCGTGCGCAACCCGAAGCTCGATAGCCGCTCGGCCCGGGCAAAGCTGGCGATGCGAGACGCGCCTTACTGGGCATCGCTCGCGCCTGGCTGCGCGCTCGGCTACCGCAAAGGGCCGAAAGGCGGAGTTTGGCTCGCCAAGCTCGTGCGCGACGGCCTGCGGCAACAGGCGACGCTCGGCCCGGCTGATGACGCCTTCGATCCCGATGGGTTTCTCGCGATCGATTTTGCGCGAGCGCAAGAGAAGGCGCGCGAGTGGTTCGCCGACATCACGAAGCCGGCGCAACCCGCTGGCCCCTACACCGTACGCGCGGCGGTTGCCGACTATCTCGACTGGTTCCGTGCCACGGGTCGGAAGTCGATCAAGGAAACCGAAGCGAGCCTAAACGCCTTCATTCTGCCGAAACTCGGCGATGACGAAGTGGCATCGCTCACCGCGCCGCGGCTGCGGAAATGGCATTCTGAACTCGCGGCAGCGCCGCCCCGACTGCGCACCAAGAAGGGCGAGAAACAGAATGTCCGCGATGTAGGGGGCGATCCCGAAGCGCCGCGCCGTCGTCGTGCTACCGCGAACCGAATTCTGACAGCGCTGAAGGCGGCCCTCAACCATGCTTGGCGCGAAGGCAGAGTTGCTTCGGACGATGCATGGCGTCGCGTGGCCCCTTTTCGTGAAGCCGATGCGGCGCGGGTTCGCTACCTCGATCGCGACGAATGCCGCCGACTGGTCAACGCCAGCCCCGAGCCCTTGCGCACGATCGTGCGTGGCGCGCTGTTGAGCGGCGCAAGGTACAGCGAGCTTGCCCGGATGCGCGTTGCCGATTTTCACCGCGACAGCGGCACGCTGCTGGTTCGCACGTCGAAAGTGGGCAAGGTCCGCCACATCGAGTTTACCGCCGAAGGCCTCGCCTTCTTCAAGAGCATCGCCGCAGGCCGCTCCAGCAGTGAGCTATTGTTTCACCGCGAAGGCGTACTTTGGGGCAAGTCGCACCAAACCCGGCCGCTCGCCGAAGCCTGCCGGGCCGCGAAGATCAGCCCGCTCGCGTCGTTCCACACGCTGCGCCATACCTATGCATCGCTGATGGTCATGGACGCGGTGCCGCTGATGGTCGTGGCCCGCAATCTCGGCCATGCCGATACCCGCATGGTCGAAAAACATTACGGCCATCTTGCAACGAGCTACGTGCGCAAGGCGATCCGCTCCGCGAAGCCGCTCGGCATCGGCGAGGCATCGAAGGTCGTTCCGATTGCGAGCGTCCGGTAAGCCGGGAGGAAAGGTTGCTGCGGCCTAAGTTCAGTCGGTGGATTTTTCACGATATCCGGGCGGATCGGCGATCCATTGATTGATGGCGGACTCACGCCAGCCGGAGCTGTGGTCGCCGAGCTTGACCTGCCGCGGGAAAGTGCCGTCGGACATTTTGCGATAGAGCGTCGAGCGGCTCAGCCCCGTGCGGTTGAGAACGGTGCGGATGCGCAGAATACGGTCGGGTTCGGGCATGGCGGGCGGTCACTCGGAAAGCTTCTGCCGAATACAAGGATCGGCCTTCCGATCGCGACAAGATCGGTCGCGCGTCGAGCGAAGCGTCGGCGACAAATAGATGCGATTGGGACGGTCTGGTTGCCCGCAGACGGCCTGCGGCCGGGGTGGGAGCAGTCCGTCACCGCCGCGAGATGGCGGACTCAGCCTTGGCTGTGCCTTTCTTCCTTCTCGGCCATTTCTGCCACGAAGGCGCGATGCCCGCGGCGGCTCCAGAGGACGAGCGTCTGTTGGCGCTCCTGATCGCGGAGCCGATCCGCGGCGGTCAGCAGCGCGCCATAGATTGCGGCACGGTCGTCGCCGGTCAGCTCGACCAGCCCTGCCTTGGCGACGAGCCCGCCGAGCTCGATCAAATGGCGGGTGCGTTCGCGGCGCTTCACGACCCATTCGCGGGTGTCGTTGCGCGCCCGCGCGGCTTCAAGCCGATGCCGCATCGCCTTCGCTCGCTGCAGCGCCTGCGTCGCGGCGTTGAGCGCTATGCGCAACGTCGCGTGGCCGCCGCTGAAAGAACGCCTGGCCGCGCTTGCGCCAGCTCTCCTTTCTCGCCGGATCGCCCGCTTCCATCATCGCCAACAGCCCACCCGCCAGTGTTTCGGCGTCAAGCGCGTCGGCACCGGTGGCGGCAACCAGTTCGCCCAGTTGACGCACCCGTCTTTCCCTGAGGCTCTTGGCCTTGTCTTCGAGTGCCCGCAGTTCGGCATCAAAGTCGCGCGGCTTGCGCATCGGTCGTCTCCGTGATGCTGTGCTGTCATCATAATGGGGCGACGGCGCAAAGGCTGTACTGACGCCGGAACCACCTGGGATGTAGTGGTCCCGAACAAGAATTTTTCTTGTGAGGGCGCGCTTATACGTCGTGCCGACGTGCGCTTTACACGGTACCTGAAGCGCCGGTATGGCGATCTACCATTTCTCGGCGAAAGTGATCTCACGCGCCGCGGGAGCGAGCGCGGTCGCCTCGGCCGCCTACCGCTCGGCCTCGCGGCTGCCCGACGACCGGCTCGGGCGCCATCACGACTTCTCCAACAAGGCGGGCGTCGTTCACTCCGAGATCATGCTGCCGGAGGGCGCGCCCGAGCATCTCGGCGATCGTGCCACGCTATGGAATACCGTCGAAGCCGGCGAAGTACGCAGGGATGCGCAGCTCGCCCGCGAGGTGGAGTTCGCCATCCCGCGCGAGATGAGCGAGGCGCAGGGCATCGAACTCGCTCGCGATTTCGTGCAGCGCGAATTTGTCGAAGAGGGCATGGTCGCCGACCTCAACGTGCACTGGGACATCGACGAAAACGGCCTGGCCAAGCCGCATGCACACGTCATGCTATCGATGCGCGAAGTCGATGAGAACGGGTTCGGCAAGAAAGTCCGAGACTGGAACAAGACCGAGCGTCTCAAGCAATGGCGCGAACGCTGGGCCGACCATGTCAACGAGCGTCTTGCCTCGCTCGACATCGATGCGCGGATCGATCACCGGAGCTTCGAAGATCAGAGGATCAGCCTCGAGCCGCAGCACAAGATTGGGCCTGCAGGCGCGCGGCGGCTCGACCGCGGCGAAGACGCCGAGCGCGCCGAAGACCACCTGCGCATCGCCCGAGAGAACGGCGACAGAATCATCGCCGACCCACAGATCGCGATCGACACGATCACGCACAGCCAAGCGACATTTACCCATCGCGATCTTGCGGCATTCGTCCATCGCCACAGCGACGGCAAGGAGCAGTTCGACCGGGCGATGAGCGCAGTCCGCGCCTCGCCCGAACTGGTCCCGCTCGGCAAGGACGGACAAGGCCGGGAGCGGTTCACCAGCCGTGACATGATCGCGGTCGAAGCGCGGTTAGAGGACGCCGCCGGCGAGTTGTGCCGTGCTCGCCAGCATCGCGTCACCGAGCAAAGTCGCACCGTGGCGCTGGAGGCTACCGAGAGACGCGGGCTGGCTCTCTCCGGCGAGCAGCGCGACGCCTTCGAGCACGTGACCGGGAAGGAGGGTCTGGCGGCGGTGGTCGGCTACGCAGGAAGCGGCAAGTCGGCCATGCTGGGCGCGGCGCGCGAGGCCTGGGAGGCGGAAGGCTTTACGGTCAGAGGCGCCGCGCTGTCGGGGATTGCGGCGGAAAATCTGGAGAGCGGATCGGGCATCGCCGCGCGCACGCTCGCGAGCCTGGAGCATCAGTGGGAGCAAGGCCGCGACCTGCTGGCCAGAAGCGACGTGCTAGTGATCGACGAGGCCGGCATGATCGGCTCGCGCCAGATGGGGCGGGTGCTCAGCGTGGCGAAAGACGCCGGGGCCAAAATCGTGCTGGTCGGCGACCCTGAGCAGCTCCAGGCGATCGAGGCGGGCGCAGCGTTCCGGTCGATCGCCGAACGCCATGGCGCAGTCGAGATCACCGAGATCCGGCGCCAGCGCGAGGATTGGCAGCGCGACGCGACACGGGCGCTCGCCACCGGGCGAACGGGCGACGCGATCGGTGCCTACGAGCAGCGCGGCATGGCGCATGTGGCGCAGACGCGCGAAGAGGCGCGCGCCGCGCTGATCGACGGCTGGGAGCGCAATCGTCAGGCGGCACCGGGTGCGAGCCGCATCATCCTCACCCACACGAACGCCGAGGTGCGCGAGCTGAACGAGCTGGCGCGCGGGCGGCTGCGAGAGGCGGGCGAGCTGGGCGACGATTTGCGCCTCAGCGTCGAGCGCGGCGAGCGAAATTTTGCCGCCGGCGACCGCGTCATCTTCCTCAAGAACGAGCGGGGGCTCGGCGTCAAGAACGGCACGCTGGGGACGGTGGAGGAGGTCACACGGCAGCGCCTGTCCGTGCGCCTGGACGACGGACGGAAGGTCGCCTTCGACCTGAAGGACTACGCGCATGTCGATCACGGCTACGCGGCGACATTCCACAAGGCGCAGGGCGTGACGGTGTACCGGGCGCACGTGCTTGCGACACCGGGCATGGACCGACACGCCGCCTATGTCGCGCTGTCGCGGCACCGCGACGGTGTCGACCTGCATTATGGGCGCGACGACTTCGCCGACCGCGACCAGCTCGTGCGCACCTTGTCGCGCGACCGCGCCAAGGACATGGCCTCGGACTATGCGGCGGAGTTCGCCGCGCGGCGCGGTTGGGACCCGCCGGAAAAAGGAGCGGAGCCGAAACGGATCCCGGCGGAGGCGCGGCCAACCGCGGCGCGTGCGGCCTTCCAGCGCCACGCCCGCGCCGTGGCGGCCATCTTCCAGGCCCAGGAGAGCGGCATGACGCTCGCCGAGCTCGACCGCGAGGGTCTGCTCGCCGACAAGGCGGAGGAGCTGCGCCAGGCCCGGCAGGGGCTCAATGCGCTCGACCCGCACTATTCGCGCGATGTGGAGCGCGCCTACCGGGCCGATCCGGCGCTCGCCCACGAGGCTGCTGGCGGCAACATCCGGCGCGCGGTGCGGGCCATGCGTCTGGAGAGCGAGTTGCGCCGCGATGCGCCCACGCGCGCCGAGCGGTTTGTCGAGCGCTGGACCAGCCTCGGCGCGCAACGCGAGGCTGCTTACCGAGCCGGCGACATTCGCGGCGAACGGCACATCCGCAACAGCATGGGCGAAATGGCCAAGGGGTTGGAGCGCGACCCGCAGGTCGACTCCATCCTCGCCGGAAAGAAGGCGCAGCTCGGGATCGGCGGCCTTGAATCCACCGCCAGCCTCACCCGCCAGCTCGCGATCAGCATCGGATTTGACTTCGGACGAGGGCTCGGGATTGGTTTGTAGCGATCGCTGTCCGACCCCTCCAAGATGGACCTCTTCGGGATCATTGACGGCTTTCGCATCAGAGACCGGCCGTTCAGTCGCGCGGCAGGGACTACTCTTCCTGTTGAGGGTTTCGGATGACGGCCCCATCACGAATCTATGCAGGCGCAGGGGGGCCGTTGTCCGAAAGCCTTCAGGGAAGATGCTATGGGGCATTGAGCTTGGTGATGGCAGTCACCCAAGCTGCGGCGTCTACAATCCTGCGGAGGATTCCATGTCCAAGCCAAATGACCTCAGCCGATCCCTGTTATCCTTTGATCAGTCGCGGACGCTGATTGCCGTGATCGAGATGGGTCAGTCCAGCTGGTTGGTGTCGGGCATTGCTCCTGGGATCGACCGACAGCCACTAAAGAAGCTTGACGCCGACGAGAATGCGCTACTGCGTCTCCTGCACCGATGGAAGGGCGAGGCCGAGGGCCGCGGCGAGAAGGTCGAGCGCATCGTTGTGGCATTCGAGGCCGGGCGCGACGGCTTCTGGCTTGCCAGATGGCTCCAGTCACGGTGCATCGAGGCGTACGTGATGCACGCGTCGAGCGTGGCGGTGTCGCGCGAACACCGCCGGGCCAAGACTGACAGGCTTGATACGGAACTGCTCAAGCGGGCCTTCCTTGGCTGGCTTCGTGGTGAGCGCAACCACTGCAAGATGGTCGCAATTCCGACGCTCGGCGAGGAGGATGCCAAGCGACCCAGCCGTGAACGCGAGAATCTCGTGGCCGAACAGAGCCGCATCATTAATCGAGTGAAGGCAGCATTGACGCGCTTCGGCATCCGCGGCTTCAACCCGAAGCTCAAGCGAGCAGCGAGCCGCCTCGATGTTCTGCGAACGCCCGAAGGCGAGCCAATTCCGTCAAACGCGCTGGCCGAAATGCGGCGCGATCTGGAACGGCGCCAACTCCTGCGTGAGCAGATCAAGCAGATTGAGACTGCTCGTCTCGAGCGCCTTGGCACGTCACCACAGAAGGGGCCAAGCGCGATGGTACGGCTGCTTGCGCGCGTCCTGGGTCTCGGCATCGAGACTGCTGATATGTTGGTGCACGAGGTGCTGTCCCGGGACTTGCGCGATCGGCGCGCGGTGGCTCGTTATGCTG
>Ga0335085_10003944_pt1 | contig 25056 bp, 24 predicted proteins | sample Lox_Sample_45_FD_206712 | JGI IMG/M metagenome (GOLD analysis project Ga0335085, IMG submission 206712) | Soil microbial communities from Loxahatchee National Wildlife Refuge, Florida, United States - Lox_Sample_4.5 | ecosystem: Environmental > Terrestrial > Soil > Wetlands | place: USA...
CGGGCACTCGGCGCCGACGTCGAACGCCTCGACGGCTGACCCGCGGGTACCCGCCGGCCGGATCCGCCCGATCGGGGAACAAGCGCGATACTGGAGTGGTTGACCCGGATGTTCCGACGAACGCTGGAGACGAGATGACGCTCGAGGTCGCCGACATGGAAGCAGGGGTGCTCGAGGCCATCGACGCCATCCGGCCCGCGCTGCAGAGCGACGGTGGCGACATCGTGTTCAACGGCATCGATCAGGACGGGATCGTCCACGTCTCGTTGGTAGGGGCTTGCGGCACGTGCCCGGTCTCGATGATGACGTTGAAGGCCGGTGTCGAACGGATCATCATGGACCGCGTCCCCGGGATCACCGAGGTCGTCGCCGACGAGTAGCGTCGGCGCTCCATGGGGGACGCCATCGCGACGCTCGTCGAGCGCGCGCTCGAAGGTGACCGGCGTTCGATCGCCAAGGTCATCTCGCTCGTGGAACGGGGAGGCGACGGCGCGCGCGTCGTCATCCGGATGCTGCACCCGCGCACGGGCAACGCGTGGTCGATCGGCATCACTGGCGCGCCCGGCGCAGGGAAGTCGACGCTCACCGACCAGCTCGTCGGGCGGCTGCGCGCGACCGGCGGCGAGGTCGGCGTACTCGCGGTCGACCCCACGAGCCCCTTCAGCGGCGGCGCGATCCTCGGCGATCGCGTGCGCATGCAGAGTCACACGAACGATCCCGGCGTCTTCATCCGTTCGATGGCGAGTCGCGGCCATCTCGGTGGACTCGCGCTCGCCGCCCCTCAAGCCGCCCGCGTGCTCGATGCGGCCGGCAAGCGATGGATCGTGATCGAAACCGTCGGCGTCGGTCAGGTCGAGGTGGAGATCGCGGATCACACCGATACCACGGTCGTCGTCGTCAACCCCGGTTGGGGTGACGCGGTGCAGACGGCGAAGGCGGGTTTGCTCGAGATCGCGGACGTCTTCGTGGTGAACAAGGCCGACCGGCCGGGCGCCGCGGAGGCGCAGGCGGATCTCGCCGGCATGCTGGAGCTCTCGAGCCGCCGGTCCTGGATTCCGCCGATCGTGCAGACAGTCGCGACGACGGGCGACGGCATCGACGAGCTGTACGCGGCGATCGCCGCGCACAAGACGCACCTCGAGGCGAGCGGTGACGCGGCGATACGTCGTCGGGCGCGGCTGCGTGAGGAGCTGCGTGGGCTCGTCGCGGCGCAGATGTTGGAGCGTGCATCGGAGGTGTGTTCGGGACCGCGCTTCGAGGCGATCGTCGACCGCGTTGCCGCACGCGACACCGATCCCTACTCCGCGCTCGCGCAGCTGCTGCCGGCGTGAACACGCACCCGCTGCGGGGCGTGCTCGACGATGCCGCCGCCGGGCGTTTCCCATCCGCCGACGGTGGGGTCGACGTGGTTCCTCCGGTGACGGGGCTCGCAGGTGTGCTCGTGGGGATGACGGGCCACTTCGTACTCGCCGCCGACATCGATCCCTGCGAGATCGCCGAGCGCCTTCCCCGCGGTGGCTTCTCGGCGGCCATGTCGGCGACCACCTTGACGTGGATCGGTACGCGCGTCGGCTCGACTCCTTCGACGTTCGACGCGCTGCTCGTCCGGCGCGGGACGGGCGCGGGTGTGCCGGCGGGGATGCGTGAGGTTGCGACCCACGACCATCCACGCGTCGAGCGGGCGTTGCGATACCGCCGTCAGGCGCGCGTCTTCGTCGCCGAGGATGCCGTCCTCGTGGTCGGGCAGGGCGTGTGCGACCGTTGGGAGCTGGGCTTCGAAGTAGATCCTTCGGCTCGGAGTCGCGGTGCGGGCCGTGCGGTCGCTCGGGCCGCGGCCGATCTCGTTCCCGCCGGCGAGCCGCTGTGGGCCCAGGTGTCGCCGGGGAACGCGGCGTCGATGCGAGCGTTGGCGGCCGCGGGATTCGTCGCCGTCGGCGCGGAGGTCTTGTTCCCCCTGCTCCCGGAATGATGCCGCTATAGGGTCCCTGAGCATGGCCGACGATCTCGTCCTCATCGACCGCCAACCCGGAGGAGTCGTCGTCGTGCGACTCAACAACCCTCCGATGAACGCGTTGTCGCGGGCGTTGCTCGGCGAGCTGCGCGAAGTCGCGGTCGGCATCGGCGGCGAGCCCGAAGTCAAAGCCGTCGTGGTCGCGGGTGGCGACAAGGCGTTCGCCGCGGGCGCCGACATCACGGAGTTCTCGGATCAGGCGGCTGCGCGCGAGATCGCCGACGCTTTCCGCGGCGCGTTCGACGCGGTTGGCGCGATTCCGAGGCCGGTGATCGCAGCTGTGCGCGGCTACGCGCTCGGCGGCGGGCTCGAGCTCGCGTGTGCATGCGACTTTCGCGTCGCGGGCGAGACTGCACGGCTCGGCCAGCCCGAGATCCTGCTCGGCATCATCCCCGGCGCGGGCGGCACCCAACGACTGGCGCGCTTGGTCGGACCCGCGCGGGCGAAGGAGATGGTGTGGAGCGGTCGTCAGGTCCGCGCCGACGAAGCACTCGCGCTCGGCCTGGTCGACCGTGTCGTCGCGCCCGGCGAGGAGGAACCGGCGGCATTGCGGTGGGCCGATCACCTGGCCCACGGCGCCGTCGTGGCGATGGGTCTCGCGAAACGCGCGATCGACGGCGGTCTCGGGCGGCCGCTCGGGGACGGCCTCGACCTCGAGCGAGACGCGTTCGTCGAGGTCTTCGCGACCGAGGACGCGCGCACCGGCATCCGGTCGTTCCGCGCCGACGGGCCGGGCAAGGCGAAGTTCTCCGGGCGTTGACGCGCGCGGTCAGGCGAGGGCGCGCAACGTCGTGCTCACAGTCGACCGACGGTCCTCGCCCCACGGGATCGCGAACACGATCGGCACGTCGACCCCCTGGTCGTGATACTCGTGCACCGCCGCGCGCACGTGGTCTTCGTCGCCCATGATCTGGATCGCATCGACCCATGCATCGTTGATCGCCGCGAGTGCGCCGTCGCGATCACGCGCCGCCCAGCGATTCTGGAAGTGTTGGACCTCGTCGACGAAGCCCGCGCGCGCGAACTGCGTTGCGTACGCGGGCACGACGGCATAATTCAGGAGATCTTTGCGCGCGAGGTCGGCGTAGCGATCGCGATCCGTGACGGCGCAGTGCACGTAGGCGTGGATCTGCGCGTTGCCGCCTTCCCGGATACGTTGCACGCACCACGGCACGAGCGACGCGGGGAGGTAGTTCAGCAGGACGACGTCGGCGAGCTCGCCGCCCAGCCTCAGCATCTGCTTGTTGAGCGCGGCGAGCGCGATCTTGGGCCGCCGCTCGCCCAGCTTGAGGCCGAGCCGGAAGCGCTTGACGCTGTAGAAGTCGCCTTCGAACGTCACCGTCTCGCCCGAGAGGCACTCGCGGAGCAACGTGAGGAACTCGCGCGTCTGCGCGATCGGCCGGTCGGTGTAGCCCGCGCCGTGCCACTGGCCCGCGACGGCGGGTGACGAGATGCCGACACCGAGATATACGTCGCGGTCGCCGGCCAGCTGTTGCAGGGTCGCCGCGGCCATCGCGTGCAGCGGAGGCGTGCGGAGCTGCAGCGCGAGCACCCCGGTTCCGATGCCAACATGCGGTGCGACCTGGCTGATGGCACCCAGCAGCGCGATGCCTTCCGCCGCGTTCGCCTCCGCGACCCACACCGCGGCGTAGCCCAGCTCGTCCGCTTCTCGCGCGACTTCCAGCGACATCCCGGCACCCAGCGTTTGCAAGCCGGCGATGCTCACCGCCCGATCTGTCATTGCGCCTCCACGATCGCCTTCAGCCGGCGCAGGTTACGGCGCCAGACCCCGCGCAGGACCGGCTTCGCCGCGAATGCCCCGACCGGGCCGCCCATCCACCACGGGAACGACAACTGCTCGCTCCAAGTGAACCGGGTCCGGTCGCCGCGCCGCCGGCGCAGCGTGAACCGGCCGCGCCCCGCCACGACGCCCCGGTGCTCGATACCGATCCGGCGGCCGGGCTCCCATTCGACGACCTCCATCCGATCGTTCAGGCGGACCGGGCCGACCTTCGTCACGCAGTCGAAGGCCGTGCCCACACCGCGCCGCTGCGCGCCGACGAAGCTGATCGCGTCGGCATCGGCCATCCAGTCGATGTGACGCTCGATGCGCTCGACGACCTGCCAGGTGACCGCCAGCGGCGCGTCGATCGCCGTCGAGACGCGGATCCTCATCGAGCGGCCCGCAAGGCCGCCGCGGCGTCCGCCGGAGCAACGATGTTCACCGACAGTCCCGACGCGACCTCGAAGCCCGCCGTGACGGTGATCCGCGGCACGAGATCGACCCACCAGCGGAAGTCGCCCTCGTGGTGGGGCGGCGCACTCTCGATCATCAGGTTGTACGCGACGTCGCCGAGCAGGTTTCGCGTTGTCGCGACCGTCGCGCGCACCGCGACGCCGACGGCGCGGACATCACCGTCGCTCGCCTCGTCGAAACGAGCACCGCCCGCGGCGAGTGCCAGGCGGATCGTGAACGGTGTCGCCGATGCCGGGGGGCACCACACTGTGACGGTGCCGTCGGCGATGCGGTGACACTGATCCTCGGAGAAGGCCGAGATTTCGAAGCGATCGAGGCGCGTACGGACGCGCGGGGGAACGAAGTCGAGCGCGACGAGCTGCGCGTGCGGGTGTTCGATCGACGCACCCGCGGCCTTGCCGTGGTTGACGAATGCCTGGGTGTACGCGCAGCCGGCCGCGAGATGATGACGCGCACGATCACGGAGCGCCTGGAACACGTCGGCCGCGGCGGCCTCCGGCAAGGCGCCGAGGTCGGCGTCGTGGGCGGGGGAGAAGATCACGACCTCGTGCGCGCCGGCGACGCCGTCGCCGACGATCGGATACTTGTTCGGGACGACGCGCAGGGTCCAGCCTGCAGAGTCGGGCTCGCCACCGCCGAGGCGCGCGACCTCGGGCGGCGTCTCGTGCTCGTTTCCCGCGCAGAACGGGCACGTCGGAACGGAGCGGGGAAGCGGCTCCGTGTGCACACGGAACGTGTCGGGTCGCATTGCGCGCGCCGGGGCAAGGATCACGCGGTCGCCCGTGAGCGCATCGACGAGGAGCTGTTGCATCGAAGGTCAGGGTAGGCGGCTCGGGGCGCGTAGCCTGGACCCGTGGCCGTACGTTTCGTGATCATCGGAGGCGGTCCCGCGGGAAACACCGCGGCGACCGTCGCGGCGTCGCTCGGCGCCGAGGTGACCATGATCGAGCGCGACATCGTCGGTGGCGCCGCGCACCTCTGGGACTGCATACCGAGCAAGGCGATGGTCGGTACCGGGAACGCGCTCGCCGAGCTCGGGCTCGCGAAGACGATGGGACTCGAGGCGTCGGGGTGTCTCGACGTAAGCGCGTTGCGCGAGCGCATCTCGGGGATGGAGGAGAAGCTGCAGACCGGCGTGACGAGCCTCCTCGAGTCGCAGGGAGTGCGACTCATACGCGGCACCGGTCGGCTCACCGGCGCCTACACCGTCGCGGCCGACACGCCGGCCGGGACCGAAGAGTTGGAAGCGGACGCCATCCTCCTCTCGACCGGATCGCGTCCGCGGGTTCCCGACTGGGCGATCATCGACGGTGAGCGTGTCCTGACGACGCGCCAGGCCTACCCGCCGCCCGAGATCCCCGATCATCTGGTGGTCATCGGGTCGGGGGTGACCGGCGTCGAGTTCACGCACATGTTCAGCGCGCTCGGTTCGCGCGTCACGCTGATCGTTTCGCGCCAGCAGGTGCTGCCTCACAAGGATCCCGAAGTCGCCGCGGTGCTCGAGGACGAGTTCCTTCGACGCGGCGTGAAACTGCTGAAGGGTGCACGCGCGATCTCGATCGGACGCGAGAGCGACAAGGTCTTCATCGCGTGCGACGACGGGCGTGCCGTCGACGGCTCGCACGCGCTCCTGTGCATCGGATCCGTCGCCAACAGCGAGGGGCTCGGTTGTGAGCGCGCGGGCCTCGAGGTCGACGAGAGCGGCTTCATACCTGGTAATCGGCACTGCCAGACGAACGTGCCGCACATCTATTCGGCCGGCGACGTTTCCGGCCGTCTCCCGCTGTCCTCGGTTGCCGCGATGCAGGGTCGCAAGATCGCCGAACATGTCATGGGGCTCACCGCCCGCGCGCACCGGCACCTCGACTACGACAAGGCCGCGCAGGCGATATTCACCGATCCGGAGATTGCCGAGGTCGGTGTCGCCGAGGCGGAGGCGTTCGCGGCCGGCCGCAAGCTGCGCGTGACGAAGGTTCCCTTCTCGGCGAACCCGAAAGCTCTGATCAACGGCGATACACGCGGCTTCGTGAAGATCCTCTCCGATCCGGCAACCGGGGTCGTGCTCGGCGGCGCCATCGTCGGGCGCAACGCCGCCGAGCTCATCTCCGTGATCGCCGTGGCCGTGACCAACCACCTGAAGGTCGTCGACATCGTCGACTCCCTGCTCGTGCACCCGGCGCTCTCGGAGTCGCTCGCCGACGCGGCATCCTGAGATGCACGCCCTCGTGACCGGCGTCGCCGGATTCGTCGGAAGCAATCTCGCGGACGCGTTGCTCGATCGCGGCGACAGCGTCGTCGGGGTCGACTGCTTCACGCCCTACTACGACGCGGCCGACAAGGAAGCCAATATCGCGCCCGCGCGTGCGAACGCTCGCTTCACGTTCGTGGACCTCGACCTCCGCACGGGTGCGCTCGAGCCACTGCTCGACGGAGTCGATGCCGTGTTCCATCAAGCCGCGCAAGCGGGAGTTCGGGGCTCCTGGGCCGATGGGTTCGCCGACTACGTCGGTCACAACGTGCTCGCCACCCAACGGCTCCTCGAAGCCGCCGTTGCCGCGCGTCCGGACGCGCGCGTCGTGTACGCCTCCTCGTCTTCGGTGTACGGCAACCAATCCCACTACCCGACACAGGAGTCGGATCTGCCGCGGCCGTTCAGTCCCTACGGCGTCACCAAGCTGGCGGCCGAGCATCTCTGCAGCCTCTACGCGGAGAACTGGAACCTTTCCACGGTGTCGTTGCGATACTTCACGGTCTTCGGACCACGCCAGCGGCCCGACATGTCGATCCATCGCCTCTGCGAGGCGGCGATTCACGGTTCGACGTTCCCCCGCTTCGGCGACGGTTCGCAGATCCGCGAGTTCACGTACGTGGACGACATCGTGCGCGGCAACGTGCTGGCCGCCGGACTCGACATCCCGCCGGGCACCTACTGCAATCTCGCCGGCGGGGGAGAGATCACACTCTCGGAGTTGATCGAGGTCGTCGGCGACCTCGCCGGTGTGGCGGTGAAGATCGACGAGCAGCCACGACAAGCCGGTGACGCGTTCCGCAACGGCGGCTGCATCGACCGGGCACGCGATCTGCTCGGATGGGAGCCGGCGATCTCACTTCGCGACGGGCTGCGCGCGCAGCTCGACTGGCATCGCTCACGCGAGTAGCTCGCCGGCGAGCACCGTGGTGGCCCGGCCGGTGAGGAGCGCGCGGTCGCCCTTGCGCAGCACCGTCATCTCGCCGCCGCGCGCCGACGCCTGGAACGCGCGCAGCTCGTCCTTTTCGAGGAGTGGCCCCCAGTAGGCGATGAGCACGCAGTGCATCGAGCCCGTGACCGCGTCCTCGTCGATGCCGACGCGTGGTGCGAAACAGCGCGAGACGATGTCGTAACCGGCGCCGTTGCCCGAGGCGCGGTGGGCGGGTGCGCTGACGTAGACGCCCCGGACGGTCTCGAGCGCGGCGAGCGCGCGGAAATCCGGCCGCAGGTTGCGCACCGTTGCCTCGTCGTCGACGACACACAGGAAGAACTGGCCGTCGGTCGCGAGCGTCTCTGCCGTGCGGATTCCGAGCGCGTCGTAGAGACCGGGTTGTGCCGGCGCCGGCACGGGCTCGGCGACGGGGAAGTCGAGTGTGATCCCGGCCGCGCCCGCGTGCGCGGCGCGCAGATCGCCGCTGCGCGTGCGGAACGTCGCGGTCGCGGCCGGGTCGAGGCGTCCGGTCTCGTAGAGCACGTGCGCGCTCGCGAGGGTCGCGTGACCACAGAGGTCGACCTCGACCTCGGGCGTGAACCAGCGCAGATCGAACACGCCGTTCCCACGGGCGCGGACGAACGCCGTCTCCGAATGGCGCATCTCGGCGGCGACGCGCTGCATCCATTCCTCGTCGCCATGGTCGGGCACGACCGCGGCCTGGTTGCCTCGAAACGGCTCCGAGGTGAACGCGTCGACGACGAAGATCGGAAGTCCCATGTCCTCGATGGTGTCATGTCCGAACTGCACGCATCTCGGCATTTCGGTGGGTGGACGGTTCCCGGTTGCCGGGACTCGTCCCGGATCCTTCTACTGTTCCTGGTCTTCGGCAGCGAAAAGGAGGTGACGGAAGTGGCGGGTCCCGCGGTCGGAATCATCGGCACCGGCGGTGTCGGTGTCGCAACCGCGTCCGCGCTGATCATGCGAGGCCTCGCGGGCCGGGTGACGGTATATAGCCGCGACGGCGGCTCTGCCCGCGGTCTCGCGCTCGACTTCATGCACGCGCGCCCGCTGCTTTCGCACGTCGACGTCCGTGGGCGCGGTCTCGACGAGGTCGACCGCGAGGACATTCTCGTCATCACGGCCGGCCATCACACCGGGCCGGGCGAGACGCGTCTCGACATATTGCAGAAGAACGTCGACGTGATGGACGCGGTCGCGACCGCGGTGGAGGCGGGCGCACTACCGCGCGTTGCGCTCGTCGTGACGAATCCCCTCGACGTAATGACGGAGTACCTCACGCGGCGATGGGCCGACGACGCGGTCAAGGTCATGGGCACGGGGACCGCACTCGAGACCTTGCGGTTGACGGATGCGATCGCGCGCGAGTGCGGCGTGCACCCGCGCAGCGTCCACGCATGGGTCGTCGGCGAGCACGGCGATTCGTGCGTCTTCCTCCTTGACTCGGCCGTCGTGGGCACGCTTCCGCTCGTCGAGTTCGCCGCGCAGCGCGGGATCGCGCTGAACGAGGACCGGCTCAGGGTGATCGAACACGACGTGCGGACCGCTGCGTATCAGGTTCGCGACCTCAAAGGCTCGGCCGTGCAGGGCATCGGGCTCACGGTGAGCGGCCTGATCCACGCGCTCGTCCACGAAGTCGGCGCGCTCATTCCGGTGTCGACACGCGTCGACGACGCCTTGTGCGCCAGCCTGCCATGTGTCCTCGGGCCGACCGGCCCGAGCAGTCCGCTGTGGCCACCGATGACCGGCCTCGAACAGCGTGCGTGGGAACACTCACTGGCCGTACTCGCAGCCGCGAACAAGTCACTCCCGATCTGAACCCCACGACGTCTCACGCGCCCAACTGTTGGCACGGTGAGAGTCGTGACGAGGGGGTTTACGCGGACCCAGGGTTGAGGAGTCAGGCGATGATCGCGAGGATGTCGCCGGTCCCGACGGAGTCGCCCGCGCTCACGCGGATCTCCTGCACCGTGCCGGAGGTCTCGGCGTTGATGTGGTTCTCCATCTTCATGGCCTCGAGCACGACCAGCGCCTCGCCGGTGGTGACCTGCGCTCCCACCTCGACGAGCACCTTCACGATGGTGCCTTGCATGGGGGCCGCGACGGTGCCGCTGCCTCCCGCGCCGCCGCTGCCGCCCGTCAGCGCGGGCTTCGGACGGGCGCGGGCCTTGCCAACGCCGGCGGGGGTTACCGGCGCTTCGGGGAGCCAAACCTTCACGGAGTAGCGCCGGCCGTCGACCTCGACGGGCACGGTCTGCTCGATGAGCGGCGCGCCCGCGTCGCCGTCGGCCGGCGGAACGATCAGCGCGCTCGCCGCGCGGACGTGGTCGGCGAAAGACGCCTGGTCGACCTCGGTCTCGACCCATTTCGTCGAGTGCGTGCTGTCGCGGAACGCCGGCGTCGGAAGGAGCGCGAGGTGCGCGGGAATGGTGGTCTTGACGCCCTCGATCTCGAACTCGCAGAGCGCCCGGATCATGCGTTCGATGGCGCGGTCGCGATCCGGTGCCCACACGATGAGCTTGCCGACGAGGTTGTCGTAGTACTGGGAGATGGTGTCGCCGGTTTCGTACCCGCCGTCCCACCGCACGCCGGGACCCGACGGCACGCGCATCCGCGAGATCGTGCCCGGAGACGGCAGGAAGTTCCTCGTCGGGTCCTCCGCGTTGATGCGGCACTCGATGGAGTGCCCGCGCCGCTCGATCGTGTCCTGCGCGAACGAAAGCGGTTCACCCGTCGCGACGCGAATTTGCTCGGCGACGAGGTCGAGACCGGTGATCTCTTCGGTCACGCAGTGCTCGACCTGCAGGCGCGTGTTCATCTCGAGGAAGAAGAAGTCGTCATCCTGGTAGAGCATCTCGACAGTGCCGGCGTTGACATAGCCGCACGCGAGCGCCACCTTCACCGCGGCCTCGCCCATCGCGCGCCGGGTGTCGCCGGGGATGCTCGGCGCGGGCGCTTCTTCGATCAGCTTCTGGTGGCGGCGCTGGGTCGAGCAGTCGCGGTCGCTCAGATAGACGCCGTTGCCGTGCGCGTCGCAGAAGACCTGTAGCTCGACGTGCCGGGGACGCGTGAGGTACCGCTCCAGATAGCACTCGGGGCGCCCGAAGTAGGCCTGCGCCTCGCGTGCAGCGGAGTCGAACGCGGCGGCCGCATCCTCCGCCCGTTCCACGACTTTCATCCCGCGTCCGCCGCCCCCATACGCCGCCTTGATGGCGACGGGGTAGCCGAACTCCGTCCCGAACGCGACGATCTCGTTCGCGTCGGTGATCGGCGTCGTTGTGCCGGGCACGCTCGCGACGTCTGCGCGTTGCGCGGCGAGCCGCGACGAGATCTTGTCGCCCATCACCTCGATCGCCTCCGGCGGCGGTCCGATCCAGGTGACTCCCGCGCCGGTCACCGCTCGGGCGAACTCTGCGTTCTCGGAGAAGAACCCGTAGCCCGGGTGCACCCCGTCGGCGCCGCTCCGGCGGATCGCATCGAGGATCGCATCGGTGTTGAGATAGCTCTCGGCCGCGGCCAGGCCGCCGAGCGCGTAGGCCTCGTCCGCGTAGCGGACGTGGGCCGCGTCGCGTTCGAGCTCGGAATAGACGGCGACGCTTGCGATGCCGAGCTCGCGACATGTCCGCATGACGCGGATCGCGATCTCACCTCGATTGGCGATCAGGATCTTCGTGAGCACGGCTGCGTATCCTAAGGGTGAGCCGATGGACGCAGCGAAGTGTCGCCGAGTGGATACCGAGCCGCGTTTTCGCCCATCGGGCGGCCCGCGAATCTCGAGTGACGATCAGTGACGCCGACCGAGCCCGCGCATTGGACGGATGAGCGGCTCGCCGCCACACGCTTTCGCACTGTCGAGTGGTTCACGCGGATCGACTCCACCAACCGCTACCTGCTGCAACGCGCGGCCGACGCCGAAGCCGACGGTCTGGTAGCCGTCGCCGACGAGCAAACGGCGGGGCGGGGACGGCTGGGCCGGAGTTGGGTGGCGCCGCCGCGTTCCGCGCTGCTCGTTTCGGTGCTGCTGCGGCCCGAGGTCGGGCCCGGTCGTATCCACCTCGTGACGCTCGCGGCGGGTCTGGCCGCAATCGAAGCGGTCGAGCGGCTCGCCCACGTGCGCGCCGGCTTGAAGTGGCCGAACGACGTCGTCGTCGACGACCGCAAGCTCGCGGGCATACTCGCGGAGTCCGACGGCGCCGGCGCCGTGGTCGTCGGTATGGGCTGCAACGTGGAACCGGCCGCGCTGCCGTTGGAACTCCACCCGATCGCGGTTGCGGTGCCGATCGATCGGAGAGAGCTTCTCGTCGCATGGCTGCGGGCGTACGACACCCGGCTGCGCGCACTCGATCGCGTGGTCGGCGAGGCGGCCTCGAAGTCGGCGACCCTCGGGCGCCGCGTCCGCGTCGAGCTGTCCACCGAGAGTTTCGAGGGAACGGCGACGTCGCTCACCGACGACGGGTTCCTCGTTGTCGGCGGCCGGATCGTCAGCGCGGGCGACGTCGTCCACCTGCATCATGACACTGACGAGTGACGACGGACGACTGACGGCTGACGACCGTCTCGAATGGAGCTCAGGGGTCGAGGTCGCGCGCGACGAGTTCGCGGAACGCCTCGGCGAGCGTACGGCTGACGGGTCCGCCGGACGCTCGAAGCGCGGTGCCGTCGACCCGGGCGATCGGTTGCACCTCCCTCGTCGTCGACGAGAGGAACGCCTCGTCGGACCGCGCGAACGCGTCGATCGAGATGTCACGCTCCTCGACACGGATACCGAGTGCATGCGCGAGCTCGAGCACCAGCGCGCGCGTCACGCCCGGCAGGCATCCGGACGACGGCGGCGGCGTCACGAGCGTGCCGGCGCGCACGATGAAGACGTTCGAGCCCGTGGCCTCGCAGAGGTTGCCCTTCGTGTTGGCGAAGACGGCCTCGCCCGCGCCGCGCTCGCGCGCGTACGCGAGCGCGCGTACGTTCGCCGCGTAGGAGATCGTCTTCAGACCCGCCAGCGCACCGTTCTCGTTGCGCGTCCATGGCGCGACGACCACGTCGACCGTCGGCGCCGCCGGTTCGATCGGGAACGCCAGTAGGAACGTGGTCGTCGGCTCCTCGCCGCGTCCGGAGCCGGGAGGCGCGATCCCGCCGGTGACCGTGATACGGAGGCGCGCCTCGATCAGCTCGTTGGCGGCGACCACGTCGTCCGCGGCCTTGCGCAGCCGGTCGGATGTGGGCACCTCCAGCCCGAGGCCGTCGGCGGACGATCGCAGCCGGGCGAGGTGACGCGTCCACGCGAACGGCTCGCCTCGATACACCCGCAACGTCTCGAACACGCCGTCTCCGACGACCAGTCCGTGATCGAGCACTGAGACCTTCGCGGCGGCGAGTGGCACGAGCCGGCCGTCGAGCCAAGCCGTCATCGCGCGTGCACGGGCGCTGCGGTTCGTGCGCCCGCGGCCCGCACCAGCCGGGCGGCTTTGAGCTCGGTCTCCGCCCATTCGCCGGGCGCGCACGAATCGGCCACGATCCCGCCTCCGACACCGAGCCGGGCACGTCCGTCCGCGAGCGTGAAGGTCCGGATCGCAACGGCAAGGTCGAGGCGTGCCCGGTCGGCGTCGATCCAACCGAACGCGCCGCAATAGACGCCGCGGGGGACCGGCTCGAGATCCTCGATCGCCTGCAGGACACGCGGTTTGGGTGCACCCGTCACCGATGCGGGGGGGAATGTCGCGCGCAGCAGGTCGCCGAGACCGACATCGGCGCGCAACGTTCCGCGCACCGTGCTGACGAGGTGCACGAGGCCCGGATGCGCTTCCACCACGAACAGCGACGGCACACGGATCGAGCCGAACTCGCACACGCGCCCGAGGTCGTTGCGAGCGAGATCGACGATCATGACGTTCTCCGCGTGGTCCTTCTCGCTTCCGAGCAGCGTGGCCGCATCGGCCGCCGTGCCCTTGATCGGTCGCGTCTCGACCGCGCGTCCTTCGACGCGCAGGAAGCATTCCGGCGACGCCGACACGACCGCGACGCCCGGGAGCACATCTCCGAATGCGCACACGCCGGCATACGGCGAAGGATTCGCGCGCGTGAGCGCGGCGAACAGATCGAGCGGTTCCGGCGCGGAGTCGAAGGTCAGCCGGCGCGTCAGGTTCACCTGGTAGCACTCGCCTTCGACGAGGAGCGTGTGGATCCGATCGACGAGCGCGGCGTGCTCCGACGGCGTGAGGCTGGATATCCCGGTTCCCAGATCCACGACCGGCGGGAGCCGAAGCGCTTCCAGCGCCGTCAGGTCGTGCTCGGTCCGGATGTCGTCGAAGCGCGCGAACGCGAGGTCGGGCAGATCGAGGTCGTCGGCCGAGCGCGCGTCGACGTGCTCGATCGCCCGGCCGGCCTCGTAGGCGACAAAACCGACCCAGAAGCCGCCGATAGCCATCTCTTCCAGCGCGTCGAACACGTTCGCACCGCGCGCGGTGATCACGCGCGACGGGTGCTCGCCGACGAGCCAGCGTGCTCCGTCGCGCACGATGGCGTAACCCCGGCGCGCTTCCACGGACGCAAGGTACCGCTCCGACTACCGTTCCGACCGTGGAGTTCGATCCGAGCCCGGAACAGGAACAGTTCCGCGCCGTCGTACGCGACTTCGCGGAAAGCGAGATCGCGCCGCATGCGGAGGCCTGGGATCGCGACCACACGTTCCCCGTCGAGACGGTGCGCTCGATGGGCCGGCTCGGTCTGTTCGGCCTGCCGTTCCCCGAGGAATACGGAGGCGGCGGAGCCGACTACCTGACGTATTGCATCGCCGTCGAGGAGATCGCACGGGTCGACGCTTCCATGGCGATCACGCTCGAGGCGGGCGTGAGCCTCGGCGCGGCGCCCTTCTTCTACGCCGGTACCGAGGAGCAGAAGCACGAGTATCTGGTGCCCATGATCGCGGGGGAGGTGCTCGGCGCATTCGGCCTCACCGAAGCCGAGGCGGGATCGGATGCGGGCGCCACGAAGACGCGAGCGAAGCTCGACGACGCGACCCACGAGTGGGTCGTCGACGGGCAGAAGACATTCATCACCAACTCGGGAACCGAGATGACGAAGTGCGTCACGATCACCGCGCGCACGGCGCCGAACGAGATCTCGAACATCGTCGTCGACCGCGGGACACCCGGTTTCGTCGTCCAGCCGCCGTACCGCAAGATGGGCTGGCACGCATCCGACACGCACGAGTTGGTCTTCGACGGTTGCCGTGTTCCGGAGGGCAACGTGCTCGGTGCCCGCGGCGAGGGATTCAAGACGTTTCTTCGCATCCTGGACGACGGCCGGATCGCCATCGCGGCGCTCGCACTCGGTATGGCGCGCGCGTGCCTCGACGCGTCGGTCGCCTACGCGAAGGAGCGCCGGACGTTCGGAGGCCCGATCGGTCGCTATCAATCGATCGCGTTCAAGTGCGCCGACATGGCGGTCGCCGTCGAGAATGCGCGCAATCTCGTGTACAAAGCGGCCTGGCTGCGCGAACGCGGTTGTCCGATACGCGAGGCCGCCGCCATGGCGAAGCTGTACGCGAGCGAGATCGCGGTGAGCGCGACGCGCGACGCCGTCCAGATCCACGGTGGTTACGGCTTCATCGACGACACGCCCGTCAGCCGCTACTACCGCGACGCGAAGATTCTCGAGATCGGCGAAGGAACGAGCGAGATCCAACGTCTCGTTCTGGCGCGCGGCTTGGGATTGCCTGTGGAGTGATCGCCGCGTATGAAGGACGCGTGAAGTCGGAACGGCCGTCCGAATTCACGACATCCCCGCCGGTAGAATCCGTCGCCGCGTGCTCCGCAACTCCCCGCTATTTTCGTTTCTTGGTCGCTTCGCGATCGCGCTCGTGCTCGTGGTCTCCCTGGCGGTGGCCGGGTTCGTCTCCGCGCAGGCCTTCGGACGCCGGGAGTTCGGGAAGAGCAAGGTGATCCATATCACCGACCTCACTCCGACGAAGCCCGGCGAACCCGCCAACTACCTGTTGATCGGATCCGACGTACGGCCGCCGGACGAGTCCCAGGAGGAGGCGCAGGCGTTCGGGACCAGCCAGGAGGTCGGGCCACAGCACTCCGACGTCATGATGGTGCTGCACGTCGATCCCACGGGACACACAGGCATGCTGGTGTCGTTTCCGCGTGACCTCATGGTGCAGATCCCCGGTCATGGCCGGAACCTGTTGAACGCCGCGTTCGCATTCGGTGGCGCGTCGCTCGTCATCCGGACGATGGAGCTCAACTTTTCACCGATGAAGATCAATCATTACCTCGAGGTCGACTTCCGGGGCTTCCGCGACATCGTCAACGAGATCGGCCACATCAATCTCTGGTTCCCGACACCCGCGCACGATCCGTACACCGGGCTCGACGTCGAGCATTCGGGGTGCGTCAGCCTCAACGGCGATCAAGCGCTCGCCTACGCGCGCTCGCGGCACTACTACGTACCCAAGGACCTGCGGAATCCGGCCTCGTGGAGCTGGAACTACACCACGTCCCGAGGCGGGGACGGATGGGTTGCCACGGGCAGCGACATCGATCGCATCCCGCGCCAGCAGTACTTCCTGCGCACGGTGAGCCAGGCCGCGATCGACAAAGCCGGCCACGATCCATTCGGAATCGCGAGCCTGCTCAACGCGATCTTCCGGAGTCTCGGACACGATCAGACTCTGAAGCAGAGCGAGCTCGACAACCTGGCGCGCACCTTCCGCGGGTTGAACCCCGCGAAGGTCGCCATGTCGACGCTTCCCACGGTTCCCGATCCTGCGAACCCGAACCGGGTGCTCGCCAAGTTCCCCGACGCGGGCGGTGTGATCGAGCAGCTCTCACAGTTCACCGCGCCGCCGAAACGGCCGATCATCGAGCCGCTCCCGGCCGACGAGGTGAAGGTGCGCGTCGTGAACGGATCCGGTGCCAAGAACGCAGCCGGCCGGGTGCTCGGCACGCTCGAGGCCGCGGGGTTCCGGTCGGGAGGCCCGGCTGCCGACGCCGACCGCAGCGACTACCAGACGCAGGTGCGCTACGCCCCCGGCGAGTTCCGCGCCGGGTACACCGTTGCCGTCGCCGTGGGAACCATCAACCTCGTCGAGGCGCCGTCGGTCAAGAATGTCCTCGGTGGTGACGTGTTGTTGATCGTCGGACGCGACTACGACGCGCTGACACACCGGCTCGACCTCATCCGGCGGTCGAGCGGAGCGCCCGCGTCCGCGGCGACCACACCGACAACTCGCGTGTCCGGCGCGACGACTCCCACGTCCGTGGCCACGACCACGACGGTCCCCCGCACGACCGTGGACACTCGCTTCGTTCCCGTCGATCCCAAGACGGGCGGCACATTGGTCGGCTGCCCGAAGCAATGACGTGATGAAACAGCTGTCGCCCCGCATGTTCTTGCACCGGCTGATCACAGCCTTCGTGGTCGCCGCGCTGCTCATGACGATCGCGATCGCCGGCGCCTACGCGGAGGCCGCGCGCAAGGTGTCGAAGGTATCGAAGGTCGCGATGGATACGTCGGTGCTCGAGCCGGGCGACAACTACCTGCTCATCGGCTCCGACTCACGTGCGTTCGTCGACACGCCACAACAAGCGCAGCATTTCGGCAGCGCCCAGGAGGAGACGGGCCAGCGCTCCGACACGATCATGGTCGTGCACGTTGACAGCGCGACGGGGACGGCGCTCGTGGTGTCGTTCCCGCGCGACCTCTGGGTCGCGATCCCCGGCTTGGGTCACGCCAAGATCAACGCGGCGTTCAACGCCGGCCCCCAGCGCGTGATCGAGACGATCGAGCAGGATTTCGACGTTCCGATCAGTCACTACCTGCAGATCGATTTCGAGGGTTTCCAGAAGATGGTGAACACCCTCGGTTCCATTCCCATCTACTTTCCCGCGCCCGCTCGCGACGCCAAGAGCGGCCTCAACGTGCCGACGGCCGGGTGCGTGCATCTGTCCGGGAGTCAAGCGCTCGCTTACGTCCGCTCGCGCTACTACGAGTCGTTCGTGGACGGCCGGTGGCAGAGCGACCCGACATCGGATCTCGGCCGGATCCAGCGTCAGCAGTATTTCCTGCGCACACTCGCACAGGAGACGCTGAAGGCGGCGGAGCGCAAGCCGTGGAAGGCGAGCGATCTCGCCGATTCGATGCTGGCCGACCTCCAGCGAGACCCGAAGCTCGGACTGTCCTCGCTGCGGGCCCTGGCCTATGCGTTCCACCGTCCGGGCGGCGTCGAGACGCAAACGCTGCCCGCGACCCGTCACTTCTTCGACGGCCAGGACGCGCTGCAGCTCGACGCGACGAAGGCGGCGCCCATGCTCGCCCGCCTGCGGGGTATCGGGAAACCGCTCTCGGGTGCCGCGGCCGCGGTCGCGCCGGCCAGTGTGCACATCGCGGTGGAGAACGGGAGCGGCCGCACCGGGCTCGGTGCGGGCGCGCACGACGCCTTGGCGCACTTGGGTTTCTCACTCGTCGCCCCGGCGACCAACGCCGATCGCAGCGATTACGCGGTGACGGAGGTGCGGTACGTGCCCGGCGCGTCCGCCAAGGCCCAGTTCCTCCTGAGCGAGCTCGGTGGCGCCGGCCGTGCGGTCGCGCTGAACGGCAGCGCGCCCAACGGAGCCGACGTCGTGCTGGTGCTGGGCACCGATTACCACGGCCTCAGCTCGGTCTCGACCACCGGGACGCCGGCGACGGCAGCATCGGGCAGTACGCAACACGCGGGTGCGTCGGGCAGTCCGGCGGGCTCGAGTGCGACATCCGGCACATCGCTTCCCGCGATCGGCTGCTGAGCTGCTGAGACCCATCGCGCGACCTCTAAACTGGCACCTCATGTCATCTCTCGGACCGCGCGCGCGGTGAGGGTCGCGGTCATCGGCGCCGGGTACGTCGGGCTCACGACTGCGGCGTGTTTCGCCCACCTCGGACACGACGTCCTCTGCGCCGATATCGACGCCGACCGTGTCGCGCGCCTGAAGAAGGGTGAGGTGCCGATCCTCGAGCTGGGTCTGCCCGAGCTCATCAAGGAAGGCCTCGCCTCGGGCCGGCTCGCGTTCGTGCTCGGCGCCGCCACCGCGTCCCAGTCCGCGGAGATCGTGTTCCTGTGCGTGCAGACGCCCCAGGGCGCCGACGGCTCGGCCGACCTCTCGTTCGTGGAGGCGGTCGCTCGCGAGATCGCGCCCGTCCTCGCGCTCAACACGGTCGTGGTCAACAAGTCGACGGTCCCGGTCGGATCGACCCGCTTCGTGCAGCGGGTGCTGTCAGAGGCCGGTGCGCGTGCCGAGGGCGTCACTGTGGCGTCGAACCCCGAATTCCTGCGCGAAGGCCAGGCGGTCCGCGACTTCTTGAATCCGGATCGCATTGTCATCGGGTGCGAAGACCGCGAATCAGCGGTCCGCGTGAGCGAGCTCTACAAGCGGGTCGAAGCGCCTGTCCTCGTCACCGACCCCGCGTCGGCCGAGATGATCAAGTACGCGTCGAACGCGTTTCTCGCCACGAAGGTGTCGTTCATCAATGCGATCGCGAACCTGTGCGAAGCGGTCGACGCCGACGCGCGCGAGGTCGCGATCGGGATGGGATACGACACGCGCATCGGGTTTCAGTTCCTCCACCCCGGGCCGGGCTACGGCGGATCATGTTTTCCCAAGGACGTCGCCGCGCTCCTCCACATCTCGAGCTCGGCGGGCTACGACTTCGACTTGCTGGCCGGCGTCGTCGACGTCAATGCCGCTCAGCACGAGCGGATGATCGAGAAGGTCCGCTCGAGTGTCGGTGGCAGCCTCTCGGAGGTCACAGTCGGTCTGTGGGGCCTCACCTTCAAGGCCGACACCGACGATCTGCGCGACTCGCCGGCCATCTTCGTGGCGCGCCGCCTGCTCGAGGAAGGGGCTGTCGTACGCGGCTACGACCCCGGCGCGGGCGACCGGCCCCGGGCGCTCGTTCCGGGCCTGGAGCTGTGCGCCGACGCGTACGACGCCGCTGCCGACGCCGATGCCGTGGTGCTGCTCACGGAATGGGACGAGTTCCGGTGGCTCGATTTCGACCGGGTACACGACGCCATGCGCGGACGCGCGATCGTCGATGCCCGTAATCTCCTCGATCCTGTAGCGATGCGGCGGCGGGGCTTCGAGTACCAGGGCGTCGGGCGGCGGTAGATGGCACGTATCGTCATCACCGGTGGGTCCGGCTTCATCGGATCGCATCTCTGCGATGCCTTCATCTCGCGCGGCGACGAGGTCGTCGCGGTCGACAACCTGTCGACCGGCCGGTTGCAGAACATCGCGCATCTCGCCGAGCATCCGGGCTTCAAGTTCGTGCGCGCCGACGTGTGCAAGGAGATCCCGGTCGACGGGCGCGTCGACGGAGTGCTGCACTTCGCGAGCCCCGCGAGCCCGCCCGAGTACCTCGGCATCCCTCTCGAGACGATGGATGTCAGCTCACTCGGCACGCGTCGCGCGCTCGATCTCGCGCTCGAGAACGAAGCGAGGTTCCTGATCGCGTCGACGAGCGAGATCTACGGCGATCCCGACGTGCACCCGCAGGTCGAGTCGTACAACGGCAACGTCGACCCTACGGCGCCGCGCGCCGTATACGACGAAGCGAAGCGGTTCGCGGAAACTCTCACAGCCACGTACCAGCGCCTGTACGACCTCCCGACCGCGATCGTACGGATCTTCAACACGTACGGCCCGCGCTTGCGGCCGGCCGACGGTCGCGTCGTCTCGAACTTCCTGATGCAGGCGATCGACGGAAAACCGCTGACGATGTACGGCGCCGGCACGCAAACGCGCTCATTCTGCTACGTGGCCGACGAGGTGCGCGGGATCGTCGCGCTGTTCGACTCGGACGTGTGTGATCCGGTGAACATCGGGAACCCCACGGAGATCACGATGCTCGAGCTCGTCGACGTCGTCCGCGAGGTGACCGGATCGATGTCGGAGGTGGTGTTCGAGCCACTGCCGGTCGGCGACCCGACCCGCCGCCGGCCCGACATCACGCGTGCCCGCACGCTGTTGGGCTGGGAGCCCACGGTCGCGCTGCGCGAAGGTCTGACGCACATGCGCGACTGGTACCGGGAGGAGCGGGCCAATGGTCGCGCCTGACCGTACCGACGCGCCGCCGAAGCTGCGCAAGCTCTCGGTCGTCGTCCCGGTGTTCAACGAGCGCAACACGGTCGTCGAGGTCCTGCGCCGGATGCGCGCAGTCGACCTGCCCGACGGGATCGAGCGCGAGATCGTCGTCGTCGACGACGGGAGCAGCGACGGTACCCGCGACGTGCTGAAGCAGCTCGGCGACAGCACGGTGCGTGTCGTCATGCACGATTACAACCGCGGCAAAGGCGCGGCGGTCCGTACGGGCTTTTCGCACGCAACCGGCGAATACGTCCTGATCCAGGATGCAGATCTCGAGTACGACCCCGAAGACTGGCCCAAGCTGTTGAATCCGGTGCTGCGCGGCAAGGCGCGCGTCGTGTATGGGTCGCGCTTCACGGGCGAGCGCCGCAACATGCTCCTGCTGCACTGGCTGGGCAACCGCTTCCTGTCGATGACCACCAACGTCTTGTTCAACACGACACTTTCCGACATGGAGACCTGCTACAAGCTGCTCGAAAGGCAACTCGTCGACGACCTCAAGCTGCAATCCGATCGCTTCGACATCGAGGCCGAGATCAGCGCAAAGGTATTGAAGCGCGGTATCCGCATCTATGAGGTTCCGATCTCCTTTTCTGGGCGCGAGATCAGCGAGGGAAAGAAGATCACGTGGCGCGACGGATTGTCGGCGTTACGGACGCTGGTCAAGTACCGCTTCCAGGACTAGTGCGAGCGTGAGCCGCACCTGGGCCGCCGTCATCGTCAACTACGAAGCGGGTCCTCTGCTCGCCGCGTGCGCGCAGTCCGTGCTCGCCGACTCGAGCGGGGGCGAGGTCGAGCTCGTCGTCGTCGACAACGGATCGGGCGACGGGTCGGTCGACTTGTTGCGCGAGGTCGTGCCAGACGTTCGCGTGGTGGCCGCGCCGGGCAACGTCGGCTACGCGCGCGCCGCGAACCTCGGCATCGCGGCGACGCGGGCGCCCGTAGTCGCCGTGTTCAATCCCGACCTCGTGGTCGAGCCCGGTACCGCGAAGCCGATGTTGTCGCGCTTCGACGACGACCCCGCCCTCGGCGCATGCGGTCCCCGAATTCGCAACGTCGACGGGTCCGACTATCCATCTGCACGCCGCTCCCCGTCGGTTCCGCTCGCGATCGCGCACGGGCTCTTCGGCCTCTGGTGGCCCCGCAACCCGTTCACGACCCGCTATCGCGAGCTCGACGCCGACCCGGCCGAGCCGCGCCTCGTCGACTGGGTCTCCGGCGCCGCGGTGTGGCTGCGCCGCAGCGCGCTCGACGCGGTCGGCGGTTGGGACGAGGACTACTTCATGTACATGGAGGACATCGACCTGTGCCGCCGACTCGGCCACGCCGGCTTCGAGGTCGCGTACGAGCCCGCGGGCGTGGTCACCCACGTCCAGGGCGCGAGCACCTCCCGTACCCCGTACCGGATGCTCGTCCAGCACCATCGATCGGCGTGGCAATTTGCCCGGAAACGGCTTACCGGCGCGCGGTCCGTGCTGCTCCCGTTCGCCGCCGTGTACCTCACGTGCCGATGCGTGATGGCGATGGCCGAGCACGCCTTCCGTGCATCGGGCGCCCGACACCGCCGCGGCTAGCCTGCTCGACGTGCCGAACGACTCCCGAGCAAAGCGAAAGCGCGCCGCGGTCCGGTCCGCGAAGCGCTCCCGCCACAACACTTGGTGGTACGGGCTCACCGCCATCGTGGTCATCGCCGGCATCGCGCTGGTCGTGTACGCGCGTGCGAGCGCTCCCGCTCCGGTCGGTCCATACCTTCCCGACGCGAACAACCCGACGAAGAAGGACACCCACTGGCACGCCGCGCTCGGTGTCTACGACTGCGACCACTGGATGGGCGACAGTACGGGTACGGGCATTTGGAACTGGCCGGCGGCGACGCCGTCCGGAACGCCCGCCCGCGCCGACAACACCCAGGTGTACGCGGGCCTGCACAGCCACGACGACGGCGTGATCCACATGGAGCCCGCGGTGTCGGCGGAGGCGGGCCGGAACGCGACCCTGGGCCTGTACTTCGAGTACGGCGGTTGGAAGCTCTCGTCGACCGGGTTCACGTTTCTCGGCACCACGGTAAAGAACGGCGACAAGTGCGGGAGCACGCCGGGCACCATGCAATGGGCACTCGGGAAATGGGACGGCACCAACGGCAAGCAGACGTACGCATTGCAGACGGGCAATCCGGCCAAGCACAAGCTCAATCAGGCCGAGATCGTCATCCTCGCCTTCCTGCCGCCGGGAAAGTCGGCCACGAGCCTCGGCGATCCGCCGTCGGTCACCAACGGCGGCCTCAGTAGAGCGCTGGGCGGTCAGACCCCGGAGAACAACGGAATGGGTGTACCTACCACCGCGCCTGCGGTGACGACACCCGCCACCGCTGCTCCCACACCCACGACGAAGCCCTCGACAGCGACAACCGCGAAACCGTGAAGGCGGTCGTCCTCGTCGGAGGTGAGGGGACCCGGCTCCGGCCGCTGACACTGACGACACCCAAACCGCTGCTGCCGATCGCCAATCAGCCGCACCTGGAACGGCAGATCGCGTGGCTCGCCGCTCACGGCGTCGACGAGGTCGTGCTGTCGATGGGTTACCTCCCCGACGCCTTCCACCGGCACTTCGCGCATGACGGCTCCGGTCGCGACGTCTTCGGCGACGTCGTCCTGCGCTACGCCGTCGAGGACGAGCCGCTCGGGACGGCCGGCGCGATCCGCTTCGCGGCCGACGGAATCGACGAGCGGGTCGTCGTTTGCAACGGCGACGTGCTCACCAGCCTCGATCTCGACGCCATGGTGCGTTTCCATGACTCCCAGGGTGCAGAGGTGACCATCGCGCTGACCCGGGTCGATGATCCGAGCGCCTTCGGCGTCGTGCCCACCCAGGCCGACGGTGGGGTCATCGCGTTCGTCGAGAAGCCGCCGCCTGGCAAGGCACCCAGCAACTGGATCAACGCCGGCACCTACGTGCTCGAGCCCGAGTTCCTGCAGCGCATCCCGCCGCGGCTGAACGTCTCCGTCGAGCGCGAGACCTTCCCTCGCGTGCTCGCGGAGCCCGGCCTCTTGTACGGCTACCAGAGCGACGCGTACTGGCTCGACATCGGCACGCCCGAGAAGTATCTCGAGGCGCACGCCGACGCGCTGTCCGGACTGCTCTCCGATCCGCCCGCACCCGGTGCGCGCGAGGTATCTCCGGGGATCTGGGTGCAGGGCGACGCGACGATCGAGCCCGACGCCCGCGTCGACGCACCCGCGCTCATCGGTGACGGCGCGCGCGTCGAGGCGGGCGCCCACATGGTTCGCTCGGTCATCGGCGCGGGAGCCGTGATCGAGGCTCGCGCCGAGCTCGACGGTGCGGTGTTGCACACGGGCGCGCGCGTCTCCCACGGCGGCAGCGTGCGCGACTCCGTCGTCGGTGCGTATGCGGTCCTGAAGCCCGACGTGTCGCTCGCGTCCGAGACGATCGTCGGCGCCGGCGTGACCGTCGCGTCCGGAACCCGCATCTCAGGCGGACGCATATCGGCCGAGCGCGCATAACGCGGCGCGACAACGCGGAGGAAGGGGCGACGATGCAGGCACTGGTTACCGGTGGGGCGGGCTTCATCGGGTCGACGTTGGTCGACCGGTTGCTCGCGGAGGATTGGCGCGTCGACGTCGTCGACGATCTGTCCACGGGCTCGCTCGCCAACCTGGCCGGCGCGCGCGCCCTGCCCGACCGCAGGTTCTCGTTCCATCGCCTCGATCTCGCTTCCGCGGCGGTGGTCGATCTGATCACGCATCGCAAGCCCGACGTGATCTTCCATCTCGCGGCGCAGATGGACGTACGCGTCTCCGTTGCACGGCCCGTATTCGACGCGACGGTCAACGTCATCGGTTCCCTGAACGTGTTCGAAGGCGCGATCGCGGCCGGCGTGCAGAAGGTCGTCTTCGCCGGCTCCGGGGGCACGCTGTACGGCACTCCCGACAAGATCCCCACCAAGGAGACCTCCGCTCAGCACCCGGAGTCGCCTTACGGCGTCGCCAAGAAGGCGGTCGGCGAGTATCTGTATTACTACCGGGCGCAGCGCGGGCTCGAGTACACGGTCCTCGCCTTGGCGAACGTGTACGGGCCGCGGCAAAACCCGCACGGCGAGGCGGGGGTCGTAGCCATCTTCGCGAACAAGCTGCTGGATCGTTCGCGGCCGATCATCTTCGGGGACGGGTCGCAAACCCGCGATTTCGTGTACGTCGACGATGTCGTCGACGGGTTCGTGCGGGCGGCCGAAAAGGGCGGCGGGCTGACGATGAACATCGGCACCGGCGTCGAGACGAGTGTGCAGCAGCTCCACGACCTCATGGCCGAGCTGACCGGATTCCGCGAAGGCGCCGATTACAAGCCGGCGCGCGCGGGCGAGTTGCAGCGCAGCGCGGTCGACGCCTCTCGTGCAGGTTTGCACTTGGGGTGGAAACCGTTCACGTCGCTCGAGGAGGGTCTCGCCCT
>Ga0335085_10003945_pt1 | contig 25054 bp, 22 predicted proteins | sample Lox_Sample_45_FD_206712 | JGI IMG/M metagenome (GOLD analysis project Ga0335085, IMG submission 206712) | Soil microbial communities from Loxahatchee National Wildlife Refuge, Florida, United States - Lox_Sample_4.5 | ecosystem: Environmental > Terrestrial > Soil > Wetlands | place: USA...
TAAAGAGAACATTACAACAGAGAAGATCTGGTCACGAGGCTCGCAATGATCGCTCCCGCCGCCACTCCCTCCACCGCTTGGCATGGGCTCCTCCCGCCTTCGCAAAGCCCGCTTCGGCGGGCGAAGGAAGGTCGCTCCTTTCCGCCCCTCCCCTCGACCGCCAGCCTGCCGCCTGACCGCCGCGGCCGGCTCCGCAACGGGGCCCGTCCGGGCGACTTCCTGGCCGCGCCCCGCTGCGGCGCCCGCACCCGCACCGGCTGCGCCTGCCGCCAGCCGGCCATGAAGAATGGCCGCTGCCGGATGCATGGCGGCCTCAGCACCGGCCCGCGCACGGCCGCGGGCCGCGAGCGCTGCCGCCGCGCCCGCCTCACCCACGGCTTCTATTCGGCCGAGATGGTGGCTCTGCGCCGCGCCGGCGCTGCCTGTTGCCGCCGCATGGACGCGATCGTTGACGCGCTGAAGGTCCGCCGCGCCGCTGGGCATGGGGTCCGTCGCTCGAAATCGCCATCGACCGTAGGGGCGCGCTGCGCGCGCCCGCCTTCCTCGCCCGCCACGCCATCTTCGGTGAGTTCGCGCGCGAACAATCCGCGGGCGCGCGCAGCGCGCCCGTATGCGAATCGCTCGAACGTCTCCGCTGGGCGTGGGCTCCATCCCTCATTTTCACGCGCACCGCTCAGCCCGCGCGCCCGGCGCCTCCTCGCCGGCACCGCGCCGCTTGCTGCATTCTCCGCTGGGCATGGGGTGCATCCGTCGTTTTCGTCACCGGCCGCCATTGTCCCGGCCGGAGCGCCATAGCAGAGTGGGCCGCACCGCCACCCCAGCACGCGCATAGAACCCGCATGGCCCAGCTCCCCACCCACGCTCAGATCGTCATCATCGGCGGCGGCATCATCGGCTGCTCGCTCGCCTACCACCTGACCAAGCTCGGCCGGAAGGACGTGCTGCTGCTCGAGCGCAAGAAGCTCACCTCCGGCACCACCTGGCACGCCGCCGGCCTGGTGCGGGCCATGCTCTACACCGCCAACCTCACGAAGCTCGCGAAATACACCGTCGATCTCTACAAGACCCTGGAGCGCGAGACCGGCCAGGCCACCGGCTACAAGCAGAACGGCAGCCTCTCCATCGCCACCAACGAGGAGCGCTGGGACGAGCTGCGCCGCGGCGCCTCCATGGCGCGCGCCTTCGGCGTGCCGGCCGAGCCGGTGACGCCCAAGCGCGTGCAGGAGCTGTGGCCGCTCATGAACACCGCCGACCTCATCGGCGCCATCCACTTCCCCGAGGACGGCTCCACCAACCCCGCCGACACCACCATGGCCTTCGCCAAAGGCGCGCGCGCCGGCGGTGCCCGCCTCATCGAGGACTGCAAGGTCACGGGCGTGCGCACCAAGAACGGCCGCGCCCTCGGCGTGACGACCGAGGCCGGCGACGTCGGCGCCGAGATCGTCGTGAACTGCGCCGGCCTGTGGGGCCGCGAGGTCGGCAAGATGGCCGGCGTCGACGTCCCGCTCCACGCCTGCGAGCATTTCTACATCGTCACGGAGTCCATGAACGTGCCGTCGACCCTCCCGGTCATGCGCGACATGGACGCCTGCGCCTATTACAAGGAGGACGCCGGCAAGCTGCTCATCGGGGCCTTCGAGCCGAAGGCCAAGCCCTGGGCCGTGAACGGCATCCCCGAGGATTTCTGCTTCACCGAGCTGCCGGAGGATTTCGACCATTTCGAGCCGGTCCTCCAGGGCGCCATCCACCGCGTGCCCCGGCTGGCAGAGACCGGAATCCGCAAGTTCTTCAACGGCCCCGAGAGCTTCACCACCGACCAGCGCTATCTGCTCGGCCCGTCGCTCGAGCTCGAGAACTTCTATGTCGCCGCCGGCTTCAACTCGGTCGGCATCCAGTCGGCCGGTGGCGTCGGCATGGCGCTCGCCCACTGGATCGCGGAAGGGCATCCGCCCTTCGATCTCTGGGACGTCGACAGCCGCCGCTCCATGCCGCACCAGAACAACAAGACCTTCCTCATCGACCGCGTCTCCGAGGCCCTCGGCCTGCTCTACGCCATGCACTGGCCCTACCGCCAGTTCGAGACCGCCCGTGGCGTCCGCAAGACTCCGCTCTACGAGCGCCTGAAGTCCCACAACGCCTGCTTCGGCGAGGTGGCCGGCTGGGAGCGCGCCAACTGGTTCGCGCCTGAGGGCGTCGAGCCGAAGTACCAATACAGCTTCAAGCGCCAGAACTGGTTCGACTACTGCGCGCAGGAGTGCCGCGCCACCCGCGCCGCCGTCGGCCTCTTCGACCAGTCCACCTTCGCGAAGTTCACCGTACGTGGCCCCGATGCAGAGAGCGTGCTGCAGCGCATCTGCGCCAACGACATCGGCGGCGCTCCCGGCCGCGCCGTCTATACCCAGTGGCTCAACGAGCGCGGCGGCATCGAGGCCGACCTCACGGTCACCCGCCTCGCCGACGACGCCTACATGGTCGTCACCGCCGCCGCCACCGCCCGCCGCGATCTGCTGTGGCTGAAGAAGCACATCCCCTCCGACGCCCGCGCCTCCGTCGAAGACATCACCGCGGCTTACGCCGTGCTCGGCGTCATGGGCCCGAACAGCCGCGCGCTCCTGCAGAAGCTGACGACCGCCGATCTCACCAACGCCACGTTTCCCTTCGGCGCCTCGAAGGAGATCGAGATCGGCTACGCCCGTCTGCGCGCCTCCCGTATCAGCTACATGGGCGAGCTCGGCTGGGAGCTTTACGTGCCCGCGGAGTTCGCCGTCGGCGTCTTCGATCGCATCCTGGAGCAGGGGAGTGCGCACGGCCTCAAGCTCTGCGGCATGCACGCCATGGACTCCCTGCGCATCGAGAAGGCCTACCGCCACTGGGGCCACGACATCGGCGAGGAGGATACGCCCATCGAAGCCGGCCTCGGCTTCGTCGTTGCCTACGACAAGAAGATCCCCTTCATCGGCCGCGACGCCCTGCTCAAGCAGAAGACCCAGGGCAAGCTGACCAAGCGCCTCCTGCAGTTCGCCCTCGAAGATCCGGAGCCGCTCCTCTATCACAACGAGCCGATCTATCGAGACGGCAGGCTCGTCGGCTACACCAGCTCCGCGGCCTACGGCCACACGCTCGGCCGCGCCATCGCGCTCGGTTACGTCAACGCGCCCGAGGGCGTCGACCAAGCCTATATCGATGCCGGCAAGTTCGAGATCGAGGTGGCGTGCAAGCGCTATCCCGCGCGCGCCAGCCTGCGACCGCTCTACGATCCCCGCAGCGAACGGATGCGCATCTAAGACCGGTCAATGATCGCTCAATTTGCAGCCTTAATCGCGCCTTAGTCGCAATCCCTTAGATCAGTGGTCCGTCCGGTTGAGCAGAAAGCAAGGACCGACCACAGTGATCAATGAACAGCGCGCGAAGGGCGAGCGATTCCGCCGCCTCCACACCGACAGTGGCACTTTGCTGGCACCCAATGCGTGGAACGCCGGCAGCGCCCGTATGCTTGAGGCCGCCGGATTTCCGGCGCTCTCCACCACAAGCGGCGGCATCGCCCTCTCGCTCGGTGTGCCCGACTATGAGGGCCGCCTCGGGCGCGAGGAGATGATGCGACGGATCGAAGGCATCGCCCGCGCCGTCGACCTGCCGGTCAGCGCTGACCTCGAGGGTGGCTACGGCGTGAAGCCGGAAGGAGTCGCCGAAACCATCCGGCAGGCGGTGCAGGCGGGCGTCGTCGGCGGCAACATCGACGACTATACCGGACGGGCGCAGGCACCGCTCTACGACATGGAGCTGGCCGCCGACCGTATCCGCGCGGCGCGCGAGGCCGCCGACAAGACCGGCATCGCCTTCACCTTGGCCGCGCGCACCGACGCCTACGTGGCCGGCCGCGCCGATCCGCTGCGCGAGGCGGTGCGCCGCGCCTACCGCTATCGCCAGGCAGGGGCCGATTGCATCTTCGTACCGGGCGTCGTCGACCATGCCGAGATCGTCTCGCTGGTGCGGGAGATCGATGCGCCCCTCAACATCGTGGTCGGCTTCGCCGGCCAACCCATGACGGTGCAGCAGCTCGCCATCCTGGGCGTCAAGCGCATCAGCATTGGCGGCAGTCTGGCGCGCGCCACCTTCGCGCTGATCCGGCACGCCGCCGACGAGATGATCACGAAAGGTACGTTCAGCTTCGCCGAGCACCAGCTCTCCGATGCGGAGCTGAGCAGCTTCTTCGGGTCCTGGACCGAAAAGGTGGCATGACGTCCGGCGTCTGCCGGCTATTGCATATGGCAGGGCGGTTCGCTTGAGCCGACCCGCCATGGAGCTCTCCGGCTTCGCGCCAACATTGATCAAATCTTAAGTCGAAATCGCTAGCGTCGTCGGGCTGAAGCGGCCCGCGCTCCCGCCGGAGCGCGGGTCATCGACGCTGCAATTTTCATGGGATGTGAAGGAACGCTTAACCATTCCCGCCATGAAAAAGAAGATCACCGGCCACATCTGGTTGCTCTGCGCGCTGACGTTCGCGGCGTTCGCCGTGCTAGCCGGCGTGTACTGGCAGCTCGCGACGACCTGGTCGAGTCAGGGCGGTGAGCAGCGGGCCGCGCAGGCGCTGCACGATCTGGGCTGGCTGATGTCGGATATCCGGGAGGCCGATGCCGCCGGGCAGTCGTTCCTCTACAGCGGAGACGAGCGATATCTCGATTCCTACCATGCGGCCTTGGCGCACACCGATGCGCGGTTGGCCAGCCTGCAGGGATACCTGGCGGACGATGGGACGCAGTCGTCCCGGTTGGCGGCGCTTGCGCGGCTCGTGCAGGCGAAGTCCGCCGCCTTGCGCGAGCGCATGGCCGCACGCCGGCAGACCGCGGCCACAGCGCCGATCGGCGAACTCGCCGCACAGGACGAGAAGCTGACGAACGAGATCCGAGATGCGATCGGCGCGCTCGCCGCGGAGCAGCAGGCCCTCATCGCGAGCCGTGCGACGATGGCCAACGACTCCATCGATAGGACGAAGACGATCCTGCTGACGAGCGGCCCGATCCTGCTCATCGCCTTGGCGTTTGCCGCGGCGATGGCCGTCGCGTTCATCAAATACCCTCTGGATCGCATCATCACCGGCGCAAAGGCGATCGTCGGCGGCGACTTCCTGCAGCGAATCCCGATCGTCGGCAGAGACGAGTTCGGTACCTTGGCGGAGCTGTTCAACAACGCCGCTGTCCGCCTGCGCGCGGAGCAGACCATGAACCAGCGCGCTAGCGCCGAGCTGCGCGAAGTCAATGACGAGCTGGTTGCCCGGAGCGCCGAACTCGAGGCGCGCGGCCGCATCATCGACGTGCTCGGAAAGATGGCGCACCGCCTACAGAGCTGCGACAGCGAAGAGGAGTTTGCCGACGTCGTCCGCCGGTTTGCGTCGCAGGTCCTGCCCCAGGTGCCGGGCGTCCTCTACCTCCTGAACAATTCCCGCAACGTGCTGCGGGCGGCGGCCGAGTGGAATTCGCCCAGCTATCACAAGCCGGACTTCCGGCCGCCGGACTGCTGGGCGCTGCGGCGCGGCCACGATCATGTGGTTACGGGTGTCGAGGTCGAGGTGGTCTGCCACCATGTCACCGAAGCGGCCGAGCTCCGTTATCGCTGCTTCCCCATGCTGGCCCAGGGCGAGACCCTCGGCCTGCTCTATATCGAGGAGCCGCCGGCCAGCGATCCCGAGCGCTTGGCCAAGGCAGCCGCGGCCATCGCCGATCATTGGCGTATCGAGATCATGGTCGAGAACATCGCGTTGGCGCTCGGCAACCACCGTCTGCGCGAGGCGCTCCGGATCCAGTCGATCCGCGATCCGCTGACCGGCCTCTTCAATCGCCGCTACCTCGAGGAGACCCTGGAGATCGAGTTCGCCCGCGCCAGCCGGGCCAAGACGCCGCTGTCGCTGATGATGATCGACGTCGACCATTTCAAGCAGTTCAACGACAGCTTCGGTCATGACGCCGGCGATGCCGTGCTCAAAGCGGTGGCGCAGACCCTGAACGGCGGGATGCGCCGCGGCGACATCACCTGCCGCTACGGCGGCGAGGAATTCACGATCTTCGCGCCCGGTGCGGCCCTCCAGGATGGCGAGCGGCGGGCCGACGCCCTCAGGCAGGCGGTGGCGGCCATGAGCCTCGCACACAACGGCCGCCCGCTCGGTACCATAACCTGCTCGTTCGGTGTGGCGGCCTTCCCGCTCCATGGGGCGACACCGGCGGAGGTGCTGCAGGCCGCCGACGAGGCCCTCTATCGCGCCAAGAAGGCCGGCCGCAACCGCGTCGAGATTGCCCCGCCGAAGGAATCGGCCACTGTCGCCATCGACGCCGCACGCGCCTGAGGACACCTTTGGTTAAGGGCCAGTTACGCGCTATGTGGTGGCGCGACCTTGTTGCGCCGTCAACTGTCTCTTAACTCTCAACAATCAAGAATAACGGCCTGATCGAGAAGCGAGAACGCCGGCATGTGGGTCGTTGGCGGGCGGCCGCAGAAGGGTGCGTAAGGGGGGCGGACGGGGACCGATGCGCTTCTTCAACAACATGCGCATTCGCGACAAGATTTTCGTTGGTTATCTGCTGGCGATCCTGGCGGTCGTCGGCGTCGCCGCCCTGAGCTGGCGATACCTCACGGCGACGGATGAGCGATTTGAGCAGGCCGTCGGCCGGGACGTCCCGCAGATTCGCGTTCTCGAACACCTGCGCGACAAGGCGGCTGCGCTCATACACGCCGTCGATGTCTTTGCGAGCCGGACGGCAGTGAACCAGCTGCGGGCCGGCAGCACGGATACGCTGACCGCCAAACGGGCCGCGATGCAAGACGCGGAACGCGACCTGGCCGCGTTCTTGGCGGCGCTTGCCGGCGACCTGCGGGCGGCGCATGCCGGCGAGGCGGATCCCCGCAACCAGATCCTTGCGGCCGGCGCGGCGGTTCTGGACGCCTCGAAGGGCCTCATCGCGCGCGCCGACAACGGGGCGACGGCGAACGATCTGCTGGAGATCGCGGAGGACTTCGACGCCAGCGCCAGCCAATTCCGCACGCTCATCGACGGCGCCATCGCCAGTGAGGAGCGCGCCCTTGCGACGATGCACGAGGAGACACGGGCTGCCCAGGGCCAGGCGACGTGGCTGATCGGGGGCGGGGTCTTGGTGCTGATTCTGGTCATGCTGGCGTGCGGCTATACGATCGCGAACCGGATCGCGCAGCCCATAGTGCGGCTGCGCGCTGCCATGGTGCGGGTCGGTGAGGGCGACCTCGCCGCCATCGAGGAAAGCTCCACGCGCGACGAAGTCGGCTCGCTCGTCGACGCCATACGGGCGATGGTCGGCAGGCTGCAGGAGGCGAGCAAAGAGCTCGGCGAGAGCGAAGTGAAGTTCCGCACGCTGGTGGGCAACATACCCGGCGTCTTCTATCGCTGCGCCAATGACGCGGCCTACACGATGGAGTTCATCAGCCCGCCGATCCAGGATCTCAGCGGCTATCCCGCGAGCGACTTCATCGGCAACAAGGTGCGCACCTATGCCAGCATCATTCACGCCGACGACATGGACCTCGTCAACAAGACGGTGGAAGAGGGGCTGAACCAGCGGCGCGCCTACGTGATCGAGTATCGCGTCGTGCATCGCGACGGCTCGCACCGCTGGGCCCGGGAATACGGTCAGGGCATCTTCGGAGAGACGGGCGAGCTGCTGCACCTCGATGGGGCCGTCTTCGACATCACCGAACTGCGCCAGGCCCTCGATCAGGCCAAGGAGGCGATGGACAAGCTTTCCCGCCAGGAGCGGCTGGCCGCGCTCGGACAGGTGGCTGGGACAGTCAGCCACGAGCTGCGCAACCCGCTGGCGGCGATCCGCAATTCCATGGCGCTGATCCGGCAGCTGACGGCCGACAAGGGTCTGGGCGTCGAGCGCGCCGTCGATCGGGTGGAGCGCAATATCGCGCGCTGCAACGGAATCATCAGCGACCTGCTGGAGTTCACGCGCAAGCGCGATCTGAATCGCACGGCCACGGCCATCGACGGCTGGCTGGCGGAAATGCTCGACGAGCACACGGTCGCCGACAGTATCGCCGTCGTGCGCGAATTGGCATCGAACGGTGTCGTGGCCCTGGACCGCGACCGCTTCCGGCAGGTCATGGTCAATCTCCTGGACAACGCCGCCCAGGCGATGACGGTGAGCGGCTGGTCGCCGACGGACGGACGGCAACTGTCGATCGTGGTCAGGACCGAGGCGGCGGGGCCGCATGTGCGCGTGTCCGTCACCGACAGCGGCCCCGGCATCTCGTCGGAGAATCTGGCCAAGATCTTCGAGCCGCTGTTCACGACGAAGGCGTCCGGCGTCGGCCTCGGCCTGCCGACCGTGCGGACCATCGTGGAGCAGCATGGTGGCACGATCGACGTCGAGAGCACGGTGGACGTGGGAACGACATTCGTGGTCTGGCTGCCGCGCCAGACGGCCGAAGCCGCCGTGCCCGACGCCAAGGATAAGGAGCAGGCCGCATGAGCCGCGCCAACGTGATGATCGTCGATGATGACCAGGACCTGGCTGAGAGCCTGGCGGAACTCCTGGAGATGAGCGGCTGCAGCGTGACGACGGCGGCCAACGGGAAAGAGGCTGTACTGAGTCACGGCAAACAGGATTTCGACGTGACCTTCATGGACGTGCGCATGCCCGTCATGAACGGTGTCGACAGCTTCTTCGAGATCCGCAGGCTGAAGCCCGACGCCAAGATCGTCATGATGACCGGCTTCAAGGAAGCGATCGTGACCAAGGCGCTGGAAGCCGGCGCCGCCGGCCTGCTGAGCAAGCCGTTCGATATCGAGGCCATGCTGGCGATCGTGGGCGATGCCGCCTAGCGCGGCCGGCGCGGTCAGTCGGAGTCCCGCGTTTCGTCGAACATCCTCTGGTATTCGGCCAGGCGCGGATACTCGCGCAGGAACACGCTCGACGCCAGCAGATCGGAGGGGTCGCGCGGGACGCCAAGCTCCGCGAGCTTCTGCTCGTCGATCAACTGGTAGGTCTTGCGGTTGGCATGGTTGCTGCCGCGCTCGATCCATTTGACGCCGGTCGAGGGCGCGAGGATGGCATCGATGAGGTCGTAGGCGGCATCCACCTCGGTGGCCGACTTGGTAAGCACGAGACCGCAGCACCAGCTGAGGATGCCTTCTTTCGGCCGCATAAAGCTGACCGGCACGCCTTGCTGCCGTAAGGACCGGAAGGTGTCGCTCCACATTGAGGTGGCGACGATGTCGCCGCTGGTGATCGCCTCCTTTATGACGGTGTCATCGGACCAGTAGAACTTGAGAAGTGGCTTCTGGTTCGCCAGCAGCGCCTTCACGCGCGCCAGATCGCTGTCCGACATGTCGAACGGATCGGCGACGCCCGCGACCAGGGCCGCCATCATGACGGTCTCGGTCGCATCCTCGCCGATCGACAGCCTTCCGGCGTAGCGGCTGTCCCACAGCAGTCGATAGGATTGCTCCGGCGACTCCACGAGGTCGGAGCGGTAGGCCACCGACGTCGTCCCCCAATCGACGGGGATGAACAGTTGCTTGCCAGCCGATTGACTGCCGGGCACGGCCTTGAGCCGATCGAACAAGTCCGGCCAGTTTGTCAGTCGGGCGGCATCGATCGGCTGCAGCAAGCCAGCCTCGTTCCAGTGCCCGAACGTGTCGGCGCAGGGGTGAGCCAAGTCGACGTGGAGGCCGGCCTTGATGTTCTCGAACGCCTCGTTCTCGTCGGCAAAAGTCTGGAAGACGGGCGGCGCGCCGTGCTTCGTGGCGAAATCACCGACGAGGGCCGGCGAATCGAAGCCCTCCCAGGTGTAGAGCACCGGTATGCCCTGCGTTGCACCCCAGGATCGCGACGATATGAGTGTCGCTACCGCCAGTCCCGACCCGGCGAGCAGCAATCCCAACTGCCGCCGCGACCAGTGGCGCGAATGGTGCGGATCGCGCAAATCGATTCTCGCAATACAGCTGCAGCGAATATGCTGCATAATTAAAGCATTTTAGTGGTTAGCAAGCAGTTAAGGCGCGACATATCTCCCGGGACCGGCCACACGGCGGCGAGTGCCCGCACCGCGCCGCCGCGGCATTGACGAGCGGCGAAATGCAGTGGGATGATCGTGCCTACTGAGTGTAGACAAAATTGACAACACGAGCGAGAGACCCTGGGAGGGGATGCTGATATGTCGAACGACCATAGCGGGGCGAGCCGGCATCCGGCGCGTCGCGAATTCCTGAAACGGACGGCCGCCAGCGCCGCGCTTGCGACGCCGGCCTTGTGGGCGAGTGGACTGCGGCCAGCCTGGGCCGACGATGTAGCGCTCAATGTCCTGACGCCGCTGCCGCCGGATCCGGCGCCGCCGGGGGCCGCAAAGTTCTCGGAAGACGCCTTCGCGAAATGGCAGGCGGCGAACGGCGCCAAGGTCACCTATGACGCGGTCGCCTGGCCCGAGCTGCACGACAAGATGGCCACCAACTTTGCGTCGGGGGCGCATGCCTGGGACGTCATCTACATGTCCGGCTGGGTGCCGGAGTTCTCGAAGTTCACGGTGCCGTTCTCCGACAAGCTGCCAGCCGATCTGGTCGCGGACCTGCCACCCTCGAGCTTCGCCACGGTCACCTGGGACGGCAAGAAGAACGGCGTGGTCTTCACACTCTCCTTGCTGACGCTGTTCTACAACACCGAGCAGCTGGCCGCCGCCGGCTTCAAGGAGCCGCCGAAAACCTGGGACGAGCTGAAAGCCGCGGCCAAGGAGCTGACGCGCGACGGCCGCTACGGCTGGGTGCTCAACTATGGCGCACCCGAGGGCATCGGTGGCGTCGCCTCCTACTGGATGTGCTTCCTGCAGCAGGCCGGCGGCAAGCTCTACGGCGAGGACGGCCTGCCCGCCTTCAACAACGAGGCCGGCATCAGCAGCCTGCAGGCGATGGTCGATCTGATGCCGTATACCGACCCCGGATCGCTGTCCTATGTGGGCATCAACGACGCCACCAACGTGCTGCTGGCTGGCAACGCCGCGATGATGATGAACTGGCCGTTCATGTGGAAGCCGGCGCAGGATCCCGCCAACTCCAAGATCGTTGGCAAGCTCGGCGGCGCCCTGCTGCCGGCCGGCCCGGCGGGGACCGCCTCGATCGATGGAACGGATGCCTGGACCATCGCGGCCACCTCGAAGAACCAGGATCTCGCCCGCAAGCTGATCGAGTTCTATCTCGATGCCGAGGTCCAGAAGCGGCAGGTGATCGACACTGGCTGGCTGCCGATCCGGCTGTCGGTCCTGGCCGATCCGGAAGTCCAGAAGGCGGCGCCGAACGCAGCCGCGGTGCTGGAGCAGGCGAAGCACCCCTACGACAGCTTCGTGACGCCGGACTACACGCAGGTCACGACCGCCATCGGCACGCAGATCCAGAAGGCCCTGGCCGGCAGCCAGTCGGCCAAGGATGCGATCCAGGCGTCGGCCGACCAGGTGACGGCCATCGTGAAGAAGCGGTCCTGATCCGCCGGACAAGTCCGACCGCCTCGTCCGATCGGGGATAGAAGGCCCTTGGGAACGCTGGAGCAGCGCCGGCGGCGCGCCGGATACGCGGCCTTGGCGCCGGCGCTGCTTATTCTTGTGCTGATTCTCGCCTATCCCATCGTCGATTCGATGCTGCTGTCCTTACAGGATCTGCGTGCGGCCGGCGGCACCTTCGAAGGCCGCTTCATCGGCCTGTCCAACTACGGCGCATTGCTGGAGGACCGCACCTTCGGCGCGGCCCTATCGGCAACCGCTTATTTCACGGCGATCGAAGTTGTCGTGGTGGTGCTGCTGGCGCTTGGCGTGGCGCTCCTGCTCGTACATCCGTTCGGACGCTTCGGCATCTTCCGGATCGTGCTGCTGCTGCCGTGGGCAATCGCGCCGGTGGCCAACGCCGTGCTGTGGAAATGGATCCTGCACGCCAACTACGGGATCCTCAACGTGCTGCTGCTGGAAGTCGGGCTGATCGACCGCAACGTCGTCTGGCTCGGCACGGCACGCATGGCGCTGCACACGGTGCTGGCCGTCGATATCTGGAAGTCGGTGCCATTCATCGCCATCCTGCTGTTGGCCGGCCTCAGCAAGGTGCCGCCGGTGCTCTACCGGGCGGCGCGGCTCGACGGCGCGAATGCCTGGGAGCAGTTCCTGCACATCACGCTGCCGCAGCTGCGGCCGACGATTGCCGTCGCCGTGATCCTGCAGACCCTATGGTCGCTGCGCATCTTCGACCTGATCTTCGTGCTCACCAAGGGCGGCCCGGCCGACGGCACCGTGTTTCTCAACTTCCTGGCCTACCGCACGACCTTCAATTTCCTCGACCTCGGCTACGGCGCGGCCATCGCCAACGTTGTCTTCGCCGTCAGTTTCGTGCTGGCGCTCGGCTATATCTGGCTGCTGCAGCCGGGCCTGCAGAGAGCAGGGAGCTGAGCAATGGCCGGGCGCCGCGTCGGCCGGTTAGTCGGTCCGTCGATCGTGGTGGTCGGCCTAGCCCTGTTCGTGGTCATAACGATCGGCCCGCTGGCGTGGCTGGTGATCTCCAGTTTCATGGAGCAGCAGGCGCTCACGACGCGGCCGCCCGATTTCTCTGCCGCCTCCTTTACGCTCGCCAACTATACCGGCGTGTTCGCCGCCGCCGCGCAGCTGGGGCAGGGCTTCGCCAACTCGTTCCTGGTGGCCCTGTTCACGACGGCCGTGGCGATCGCCGTCGGCGCGCCCGCGGCCTACGCCCTGGCGCGGCTTGAGCTTCCCGGCGCTGATGCCATCCTGCTGATGATTCTCGGCACCCAGATGCTGCCGGGCATCGTCATCGCCATTCCGCTGTTCATCGTCATGAGCCATCTCGGCCTCGTCGACACCCGGTCGGCGCTGATCATCGTCTATCTCTCGTTCAATCTGCCGATCGTGATCTGGATCCTGCGCGGCTTCTTCCTGGCGATACCGCGGGGGATCGAGCGGGCGGCGGCGGTCGACGGCGCCACGACGGCGCAGATCTTCCGGCTGATCGTGCTGCCGATCTCGCTGGCGCCGCTGTTCGCCACCGGCGTGTTCGCCTTCATCGAGTCCTGGAACGAGTTCTTCTTCGCCTTGATCCTGACGCGTCAGAGCGCGCGCACGGCGCCGCTCGTGATTTCGCAGTTCGCCGGCCAGTACCAGACCGTGTTCGGGCAGATGATGGCGGCGGCGGCGCTTGCGATCGCGCCGGTCGTGGCGCTCGCCGTCCTCTTTCGCAACATGATCATGAAGGGCTTCGCCGAGGGCATGGTGAAGGGTTAGCGAGCATGGCCGAGGTCGAGCTGCGCGCGGTCACCAAGAACTTCGGCAAGGTCGCCGTCTGCAGGGGCATCGACCTGCAGGTCGCCGACGGCGAGTTCGTCACGCTGCTCGGTCCCTCCGGCTGCGGCAAGACCACCACGCTCAACCTCGTGGCCGGGCTCGAGGATGCGAGCGCCGGAGACATCCTGATCGGCGGCCGGCGGGTCAATGACTTCACGCCGTTCGAGCGCGACGTCGCCATGGTGTTCCAGAACTACGCCCTCTATCCGCACATGACGGTGGCCGAGAACATCGGCTTCACGCTCCGCCTGCGCGGCATTGGCCGCGCTGGAAGGCGTCAGCGCGTCGCGGAGGTGGCGGAGTCGCTGGAGCTGAGCGGCGTGCTCGACCGGCTCCCGGCGCAGCTGTCGGGCGGCCAGCAGCAGCGCGTGGCGCTCGGGCGCGCGATCATCAGGGAGCCTCAGGTGTTCCTCTTCGACGAGCCGTTCTCGAACCTCGATGCCGGCCTCCGCATCAAGATGCGCGCGGAAGTGAAGGAGCTGCACCAGCGCCTGCGAGTCACCTCGATCTTCGTGACCCATGATCAGGAGGAGGCGCTCTCGCTCTCCGACCGTATCGCGGTCATGCGCGAGGGCGCCATCGAGCAGTACGGCACGCCTGCGGAAGTGTACGCGCGGCCGGCGTCCAAATATGTCGCGCGCTTCATCGGCAGCCCACCGCTCGAATTCCTGCCGGGACGGGTCGAGGGCGAGGGGGGCCTGCCGGTCTTTCGCGTCGGCGCCGCCGCATTCCCGTTGCCGCTGAGGACAGCGGAACGACTGGTGCAGGGGGCGCAGACCTTCGCGCTCGGCGTGCGGCCGGAGCATGTCGTGCTGAGCCCGGCGGGCATTCGCGCGACGGTACGGCTGGCCCAGCCGGTCGGGCCGGCAACGTTCGTCACGCTGGCCTGGGAGGGCGGCGAGCTGGTCGCGCGCGTCCCCGGCATGGCGAGTTTTGCCGCCGGCAGCGCCGTGCATTTCCAGGTGGACAGAGAGGAGCATCTCATGTTTTTCGATGACCACCAGGGCCGGCGCCTGGCGACGGAATGAATGGAGAAGAGGAGGGGCGTCCGATGAGCATGCTGTTTCCCGTCAAGTATGGCGCGACCATCGCCAGCGACGTCGGACGCATCCTGTCGCCGGCGATCGTGGTGACCCAGGCCGAGCCCTGGGAGATGCTGCGCGGCCGCTTCGGCGGCACGCCGGCGGCGCTGGTCATGGCCGACAGCCTCGAGCGCGACCATCTCGACAAGCTGGCCAAGGAATTGCCGAGCGATGTGTCCTGCGTCATCGGCATCGGCGGCGGCACCGCCATGGATACGGCCAAGTGGCTGCATTGGCGCAAGAAGCTGAAGCTGTTCCAGATCCCGAGCCTGCCGTCGGTTAACGCCTGCTTCACCCATATGACGGCGATCCGCGAGGGCAACGGCGTGCGCTACTATGGCGACGCGATCCCGGAGATGGTGTTCGTCGACTACGAGCTGATGAAGAGCGCGCCGGCCTATCTGCTGCGCGGCGGCATCGGCGACGTGCTGTCCTGCCACACCGGACGCTGGGATTGGGAATATGCCGTCAAGCGCGGGCACACGCCGGCCTGGGACGATTTCGCCGCCAGCGAGTCCTTGCGCTTCATCAAGGAGCTGCGCGAGCTGGCGCCTGGCCTCTACAAGGGCGAGAACGAGGCCATCCGGCGCTTGATGGAGCTGCACCGGGTCATCGGCAAATACTGCGACGATTACGGGCACTCGCGTTTCGAGGAGGGCTCGGAGCATTTCTTCGCCTACACCTTCGAGCACGTCACTGGGCGCACGCTCATGCATGGCGAGCTCGTCGCCCTCGGCGTGCTCATCATGTCGACGCTGCAGGGCAACATGCCGGAGCTGGCGCGCGAGATCGTGCGCGAGGCCGGCGTGCGTCACCGTCCCGGCGAGCTCGACTTCAAGATGGAGGAGGTCGAGCGCACGCTGCTGGCGCTCCCGGACTTCGTGAAGCGGGAGAAGCTCTGGTATTCGATCGCCAACGACCTCACGGTCGGCGAGAAGGAACTCGCGCTGGCTCGCAAGGCCCTCAACTTCTGAGGAGGGGCGAAGGATGAGCGCACCGGCCCGTCCGCTCGGCATCATCGCGGCCCTGGCGGAGGAGGTGCGCCACCTCGGCCACGCGCTGGAGGTCGACGACAAGATCGTGCGTGGCGGCTACTCGTTCCGACAGGGACGGCTCGACGGCGTGCCGGTCGTGCTGGTCGAGGCCGGCATCGGCAAGGTCAACACGGCGCTGGTAGCGACCCTGCTGCTCGATCATTTCGGCTGCCGCAGCGTGCTGCTGACGGGCGTCGCCGGCGGCATCGATCCCGCGCTCGGCATCGGCGAGGTGGTCGTCGCCGACCGCCTCATCCAGCACGACTACGGCGCCGTCATCGACGGGCAGATCAAGCCGTTTCGCCCGGGCGTGGCGCCGATCGGCGAATCGCGCGAGCGCCTGGCCTTCGAGCTTGCTCCGGACATTCGAGGTCGGCTGCACGATCGGCTGGATGGTTTCGTGTTGCCGCCGCTGCCGGCCGCCGTGACCGGGACCGCATCGCGCCAGCCGACGATCCGCTTCGGCACGATCATCTCCGGCGACCAGTTCATCAACTGCGAGACGACGCGCAAACGCCTCTTCGAGCGCTTCGGGGCGCAAGCGGTGGAGATGGAAGGCGCTGCCGTCGCCCAGGTCGGCGCCCAGTTCAACGCACCCTGCATCGTCGTCCGCTGCGTGAGCGACCTCGCCGGCGCCGAGAGCCACCTCGATTTTCCGGCCTTCCTTCCCTATGCGGCGGAGTCGGCAGCCCAGGTGCTGCGGCGGATCGTGCCGACATTGTGAGATATCGTCACGAGGGTGTGGCGCGGCCTTGGTCTATGGCATCACCCGAAAATCGATGACGATTCTCTTCCATACCTCGTATGGCACCGAGGGAGGAATCTTTAGCGGACTGGACCTCATGACGGCCCGGAGCGCGCTCTCTGCGAACGCGCGGTAGTTGTCGTCGTTTTTCATCCTTGCCAAGTCGTCGATGATCGATGCGGATTTCACGCTTCCATCAGGGTTCATTTCAAGCGCGATGGTGACGGTCGATTTGTCTATCCCCGGCAGACCCGGATTGTACTCCCAGTGCGACTCGACCTGACGCCTCAACGAAGAGGGGAGATCGTCACCGCTTTGTGCCGTCGCATCGGGCTTCGGCGGCTGTTCACAGGACGCCAGCGCGAATAGGATAACGAGCGCGAACAGACGGTTCATAGGACGAGCGGCCCACACCTGCAACGAGCCAGCAGCCTAGCCTACGAAGCCGCGTTTGTCTCGCAGGGGTAGGTCTGACGACTCACCCCTGCGACCCGTTTAGCCCTTCACGCACAGCACCTGCTTCAGCGTGTGCACGATCTCCACGAGATCGCTCTGCGCGGCCATCACGGCGTCGATGTCCTTGTAGGCCGCCGGAGTCTCGTCGATGACGCCGGTATCCTTGCGGCACTCGACACCCTCCGTGGCCCGCACATGGTCCTCGACCGTGAAGCGGCGCTTGGCTTCGGCACGCGACATGGCCCGTCCCGCCCCGTGCGAGCAGGTGTGGAACGAGTCCGGATTGCCGCGCCCGCGCACGATGTAGGACTTCGCCCCCATCGAGCCCGGAATGATGCCGAGCTCGCCGGCTCCCGCGCGCACCGCACCCTTGCGCGTCACCCACACCTTGTCGCCGAAGTGCTCCTCCTTGGCGACGTAGTTGTGGTGGCAGTTCACGGCCACGTCGCCATGGGCGATGGTGCGGCCGAGCGCCTCCGCGATGGCGTCGATCACCGCCGCCAGCATGAGGTCGCGATTGACGCGCGCATAGTCCTGCGCCCAGCCCACCGCCTCGACATAGTCGTCGAACAACGCCGAGCCCTCGGCCAGGTAGGCCAGGTCCTTGTCCGGCAGGCGGATGAACAGACGCTCCATCTCCTCCTTCGCCCTGGCGATGAAGTGCGTGCCGATGCGGTTGCCGATGTTGCGCGAACCCGAATGCAGCATCACCCACACGCGATCCGCCTCGTCGAGGCAGAGCTCGATGAAGTGGTTGCCGCCGCCGAGCGTGCCGAGCTGGTACGCCGGCGAGGTCTTGGTCGTCAGCCCCGGATGCTTCACGTCGATGGCCGTGAACGCCACCTTGAGCTTGCCGTACCAGGCCTTGTCGGCCGCCTTCGGCACCTCCTTGTGGGAGGCCGGGCCGACCGGCACGACCTTCTCGATTGCCTTGCGCACCTCGACCAAGCTGTCCGGCAGGTCGTTGGCGACGAGGTCGGTCATGGCCGCGCACATGCCGCAGCCGATGTCGACGCCCACGGCCGCCGGCACGATCGCGCCCTTGGTCGGGATCACGCTGCCGACCGTGGCACCCTTGCCCAGATGCACGTCGGGCATCACCGCCACATGCTTGTAGATGAACGGCAGGCCCGCCATGTTGCGCAGCTGCGCCTCGGCCTCCGGCTCCACCGGCACGCCCGTCACCCAGGCCTTGATCGGCGCGCCGCTCGTCGCGATGAACTTGAAGTTGCTCATGGTCTTCGCCCTCCTTTCGGGCGATCGGTACACACGAAAAAGAAAACCCCTCCGCGGACATCGGATCCGGGAGGGGCCACGCGTGCCGACAAGGGATGGCAGGCTATGCCATCGGCGCGACGTCCTCCCGGGAGTCGATGAGTGCTGGTCTCGGCAACGGCACTATCCGGCAGCCAGCGCCGGCTTCGTCCATCGCTCGATATGACCTGAATCGCATCATCCTCGAACCTGCATTTCCCGGCCGACGCGCGCCGGCCGATCCGGAGCCGCGCAAACCGGGGCGGGTCAATACGCCCGTTCGATCGCGCGCGTCAAGCGGATTCCACCGGCAGCGCGCCCTTAGCCATCGGCGAGCACCTGCTGGAACCCTCTCACGCGCTCCAGAAGATCGTCGGGGGGATACGGTGCCGGCGGCACGGTGCCCCAGACGGCCTTGGGCCAGGCGGGGTCGTCGGTGAAGCGGGCGATGACATGGACATGCAATTGCGGGACGACGTTCCCCAGCGCCGCGATATTGATCTTGTGAGGCTTTACCAGCCGGGTTACGGCGCGGCTCGCCCGCACGATCTCCGCCGTCAGAGTGTGCTGGTCGGCCTCCCGGAGTTCGTGGATCTCGCGGATATCGGGCCGGCGCGGAACCAGCACGAGCCAGGGCCAGTGCCGTACGTTCATCAGCAGAACGACGGAGAGCGGCCAACGCGTCAGCTCGATCGTATCGGCCCGGAGCCGTTCGTGTAGACTGAACTTCGCCATTGCCGTCGCCGTGATCGGTGGTCGAGAGAAACATCACTATCGCGACGGCGGCCGCGATGGAAGAGGGGGGTGCGATGCGGGTCCTCGTGACCGGGGCGGCGGGCTTCATCGGCCGCCATATCGTGGCGGCACTACGCGCGGGCGGGCACCGGATCGTGTGCGCCGGGCGTGACGTCGAGCGGATCCGCCGGATGTTTCCCGATCAGGAGAGCCTGACCTGCGATTTCAATCGTGACGTGACGGCGGAGCGATGGCTGCCGCATCTGGCGGGCATCCACGCGGTCGTCAACTGCGTGGGCATCCTGCAGCCGCGACGGGGGCAATCGATGGCCGCCGTTCATGGCGCGGCGCCCAAGGCGCTGTTCGATGCCTGCGCGCGGGCGAGGGTGCGTCGCGTCGTCCAGATCTCCGCACTCGGCATTGGCCCCGACATCGCCCTCGAATACTCCCGAAGCAAGTTGGATGCCGACCGTCATCTCGAATCGCTCGATGTGGACTGGGTGATCCTGCGCCCCTCGCTCGCCTACACACCCGCCGGATCATTCGGCGGCACGTCGCTGTTTCGCGCCTTGGCGGCGCTGCCATGGATCGTTCCGCTGGTGGGCGACGGGCGGCAGCAGTTTCAGCCCATTCACATGAGCGACTTGGCCGAGACCGTGCGGCGACTGGTCGAGGACTCCCGCATCTCGCGCCAGCTCATCAACGTCGTCGGACCCGAGCCGATGGCGCTGCGGGACATCCTGGCGGGTCTCAGGGAATGGCTCGGATACGCGGCGCCCCGATTTGTCGAGACCCCGCCGAAGGTCGTGCGGCTGGTGGCGCGCATCGCCGATTGGCTCGGCGGCGGGCCGGTCACGACAACCGCGCTGACGATGCTGCAGGCCGGCAATACCGCCGACCCTGCGCCCTTCATGGCCGCCACCGGGATCGTGCCGCGCCGCTTTGCGGACGCTCTGGCCAGCGAGCCGGCGCACGTGCAGGACCGCTGGCATGCGCGGCTCTACTTCCTCCGGCCGCTGCTGCGCGTCGCCATCGGGCTGTTCTGGTTGTTCACCGGCCTGACCACCCTCGTGCTGTGGCCGCATGTCGACAGTCTGCGGATGCTTCGCGAGTCCGGCGTGCCGGATGTCCTGCTGCCGGTCGCCTTTCATCTCGGCTGGGCGTTGGATGTCGCCCTGGGAATCGCGGCCCTGCTGCGGTACCGAGTGGCACTTGTCGGTAGCGTCATGATAGGGGTGACGGTCGTATACCTTGCCTTCCTCAGCGTGGGCCAGCCATGGCAGTGGATTCATCCGATCACGCCGCTCGCGATCTGCATCCCGCTCGCGGTGGCGACGCTGGTCATGATGGCCATCGATGACGATCGATGATGCTCTACGACATCCTCAAGACCGTTCACATCCTTTCGGCGGCCGTTCTCTTCGGGACGGGGCTGGGAACGGCGTGGTTCATGTGGCGAGCCGATCTGACAGGAGAGCCGGCGACGATCGCGGCGACGGCGCGCAACGTCGTTCTCGCCGACTGGCTGTTCACGCTGCCGGCGATCATCGTCCAGCCGCTATCAGGGCTGTGGCTCGTCCAGATGACCGGATACTCGCTGACGGAGCCGTGGTTGGTGTGGAGCTACGGTCTCTATCTGCTGGCGGGTGCGTGCTGGCTGCCGGTGGTCTGGCTGCAGATAAGGATGCGCGATCTGGCGGCGGAGGCGGCTGCGAATCATGCGCCGCTGTCGGCGCACTACCGGCGCTATGCCCGTTTGTGGTTCGTGCTCGGCTGGCCGGCGTTTATTGCGGTCATGTTCACCGTCTATCTCATGGTCGCCAAACCCTGAAGCAATCGGGTCTCATAGGAAAACACGTTCGCTTGTTGTCGCTTGTTGAGCAGCAGGAGCCCCGGTGACGCGCGTTCGGGCCATATCGCCGCTGATCCGCCCGGGGACCGAGGCTGATATCGGCGAGGTCGTCGGCATTTCGGAGCGTATCTGGCACCACAGCCTAGCGCAGGTTCTCGGCGTCGATGCCGAAAGCTGGTCGAACATTGCGGGCCTGCTGCATGCGGAGCTGATCCCGATCGCGCGCGCGTTGCTGGTCGCGACCTCCGGCGCCCGCGTCGTCGGCTTCAGCTATCGCAACGGCGCGGTGATCGAGGACCTCTGGATCGATCCCCCGTTCCAGGGAGCCTGCATCGGTCCAAAGCTGCTGCGGGCTCAGATCGACGCGATCGCGGCGGACGGCTACCGAACGGCGTCGCTCGACTGTCTCGAGGCGAATATCGGCGCCCGCCGGTTCTACGAGCGAGAGGGGTGGCGCCCGGTCTACCGCTACTCCCGCCCCTCACAGGCCTTTCGCCGGAGCATTTCGCGCATTCGCTTCGAGTACGACGTGTGGAGACGACCGCGGCCCAACCGGCCCAGTCGAGTAACGAATTGATACCCACGGGAATCAGGCGCTATAAGGTCGGTGGGGGAGGCGATTGGCATCATGGAGCGACGCCACGATACGCTGGATAGCATTGATATCTTTGGCGGTTTGACGCCAGAGGCGCGGCGCATGCTGGCCGGGCGCTGTACCTGGCGGGATTTCAAGCCGCACCAGCAGATTCTCGGCCACCAGGAGGACAGCCGGACGGTCCTGTTTCTCACCGCTGGCAAGGCCCATGCCACGATCTTTTCAGAGAACGGCAAGCAGGTGACGTTCATCGACATCAACCCCGGAGGGATGTTCGGCGAGTGGGCGGCGATCGACGGCAAGCCACGGTCGGCGAGCGTGGAGGCCGTCACGCGCTGCACTGCCGCCGCGATGTCGCAGGAGCTGTTTTGGGAGGTGTTGCGCACCGAACCGACCGTCGTGGCGGCCGTGCTGAAGCGTCTGGTCCGGCGGCTGCGGGAGATGTCCGACAAGGAGGTCGAGTCCGCGACCCTGCCGGTCGCGAAACGCATCGCCGCCGAACTTCTGCGTTTGGCCGAGCCGGTCAAGACGGAGGTTGGAAACGCCGTGCTGTTCCCGGCGCCGACCAACACCGATATCGCTTCCCGCGTGGCCACGACCCGCGAGACCGTCAACCGCGTCCTGCGGGAGATGATGGACGCCGGGATCATCGAGAAGCATGGCCGCACGCTGGTCATCCCCATTGTCGACAAGCTCCGGCGCCTGGTCGTCGAGCCGATGGAGGCGTGACGGCCCGCCGGTGTGCGGATGGCGGGGGGCGCGCCGACGGCGGTTTCCGGGACCGAAGATTGATCGAAGCCGCTCAGGCTGAGCGGCACGGTTTTTGCGGACTGATTCGATACATAGAATGCATATGCCGCCGCGAGGGTAGCGGGAGAGGCAATCGTCGTTATGGAACGGAATCACGACAGTCTCGATAGCATCTCGATCTTTCGAGCGCTGACGCCCGAGGCGCGTCGGGCCCTGGCCCACCGCTGCACGTGGCGGGAATGCGAGCCGCGCCAGGAAATCGTCCGCCATCAGGATGACAGTCGCATGGTGTACTTCCTGATCGCCGGCAAGGCCGAGGTCACGATCTACTCGCGGAGCGGGAAGAAGGTGACGTTCCGGGACATCCACGCCGGCGAGATCTTCGGCGAGCTGGCTGCGATCGACGGCCGGCCGCGCTCGGCTAGCGTCCGGGCGACCAGTCACTGCACCGTCGCCGCCATGTCGCCCGAGTTGTTTTGGCAGACGCTGCGGGACGAGCAGGGCGTGATGACGGATGTTCTGAAGTACCTGAGCGAACGCGTCCGCGATCTGTCGAGCAAGGTGGTCGATCTGCATACCAAGGACGTACCGCGGCGCATCCTGGCCGAACTGTTGCGGGTGGCGCAGCCGTCGGAAACCGAGTTCGGCAATGCCGTGCTCTATCCGGCGCCGACCGCCGGCGACATCGCGGCGCGCGTGGCGACGACGCGAGAAACGGTGGCACGCGAGTTGAGCCTGCTCGAACGGGCGGCGATCATCGAGCGGCGTGGCCGCACGCTCGTGATCCCGGATTTCAAGAAGCTTCGAGGGCTGGTGGAGGAACGCGATGAGGATGCGCAGGAGACGGAATAGGCGCCGGGGGAGCAGTCATCTGATCGGCGGCGGCTGGACCCGGCGCGCGCCGTAGGCTAGGAACCTCGCCGGGGGCGAGTTCATGGCTGACACGGCAAGCTACGACTACATCATCATCGGTGCGGGATCGGCCGGCTGCGTGCTCGCCTACCGGCTGGGGGAGCGGCCCGAGAACAAAATCCTCGTGCTGGAGGCGGGCGGGCGGGATCATTTCTGGAATTGGAAGATCCATATGCCGGCGGCGTTCGCCTATCCGCTCGCCGACGACAAGGTGAACTGGTATTACCACACCGAGCCTGAGCCGTTCATGGATGGGCGCCGGATGTACTGCCCGCGCGGCCGCGTCATCGGCGGTTCGTCCTCGATCAACGGCATGTGCTACATCCGCGGCCATGCCCGCGACTACGACAGCTGGGCCCAGGCCGGACTGCGCGGGTGGTCCTATGCCGACATACTCCCTTATTTCCGCCGGGCCGAGACTCACGAACTCGGGGGCGACGACTACCACGGCGCCGATGGTCCCCTGCATGTCTCGCATGGCAAGACGAAGAACCCGCTCTACGCGGCGTGGCTGGAGGCTGGCCGGCAGGCGGGCTATCCCCTGACGGCCGATCTCAACGGCTACCAGCAGGAAGGGCTGGGGCCGATGGAGATGACGACCTATCGCGGCCGCCGCTGGAGCGCGGCCAAGGCGTACCTGCGGCCGGCGATTGCCCGCGGGAATGTCGACGTGCACTCGCGAGCGCTCACCTTGCGGGTTCTGTTCGACGGCAAACGCGCCGTCGGCGTCGAGTACGCTCAGGGCGGCCGTGTGAGACAGGCGCGCGCGGCGCGCGAGGTCATCGTCTCCGGGGGCACGATCAACTCGCCTCAGATCCTGATGCTCTCCGGCGTCGGGCCGGCCGACCATCTCCGTCAGCACGGCATCGCCGTGCTTCAGGATCTGCCCGGTGTCGGGCAGAATCTGCAGGATCATATCGAGACCTATGTGCAGCACCGCTGCCTGCAGCCAATCACGCTCTACCCGGTGCTGAAGAATCCGCTGCGGCAGCTGCTGGTCGGTATCGAATGGACGTTCCTCGGCACCGGCATCGGCGCCACCAATCACTTCGAGGCCGGCGGCTTCATCCGGAGCCACGCCGGTGTCGAGCATCCGGACCTGCAGTACCACTTCCTGCCGATCGCTGCGAGCTATGACGGCAGCGCGACCCAGCCGGGTCATGGCTTCCAGGCGCATGTCGGTCCGATGCGGCCGACCAGTCGAGGCTCCGTTACGCTCAGGTCTGCGGACCCGCGGCAGGCGCCGGCGATACAGTTCAACTATCTGCAGACCGAGCAGGACCGCCTCGAGTTCCGTACGGGCATCAAGCTCACGCGCGAGATCTTCGCGCAGAAGGCCTTCGATCCCTTTCGCGGACCGGAGCTGGCGCCCGGTCCCGACGTCAAGACCGATGCCGAGATCGATGCCCACCTGCGCCACAAGGCCGAGAGCGCCTATCACCCCTCCTGCACCTGCAAGATGGGCCTGGCCACCGACCCCATGGCGGTGGTCGACGACGCCGGTCGCGTGCATGGCATCGAGAGCCTGCGCGTCATCGACGCCTCGATCATGCCGAACGTCGTGAGCGGCAACCTCAATGCGCCGACGATCATGATGGCAGAGCGTCTGTCGGACGCGGTTGCGGGGAAAGCGCTGCTGCCGCGCTCGGACGCCAGAGTCTACATCGCGCCGAACTGGGAGACGAGCCAGCGCTGACGCACCTTCAGTTCTGCGTCACCTTGCCAAGCAGCTCCTGAGCCTTCGCATTGCCGGAGTCGGCTTGCTGCTGCAGCCACTGCAGAATGTCCGCATCCGGCTTGTAGTTGGCGCGCTGCACGTCGATTTCGATGGCCTCGAGGAGCCGGTCGCCGGCGGCGTCTTCGCCCTGGCGGGCCGCTTGGAACAGCCACTTCTCCGCCTCGAAGGGCTCGCGGGCATATTGCGGGAAGAAGCCGAGGACCTGGCCGAGCGAGTCCTGCGCCGGCGCGAAGCCCTGCTCGGCCGAAGCGCGATACCACTTCACGACGGCATCCAGATCGGCCGGCTTAGCGCCATAGGCCTGCAGCACCTTGGTCCGCTCGGCGATCCAGAATTGCGCGGTGGCCGAGCCGGCGGTCGCCTTGTCGGCCAGCCAACGGTCGAGCTCCGGGATCATCGCGGTCGCCGTCTTCGGCACGTTGGAGCTCGCCTCGAGCAGGGCCTGCTGATAGAGGCTGCGATAGAGCTGGCTGAAGCGCGCGAGCGCCCTACGGTCGCCGCCGTCCGATGCGGTCACGAGGCGCTCGAAGACCTTTCGAAGATCATCGACG
>Ga0335085_10003946_pt1 | contig 25053 bp, 17 predicted proteins | sample Lox_Sample_45_FD_206712 | JGI IMG/M metagenome (GOLD analysis project Ga0335085, IMG submission 206712) | Soil microbial communities from Loxahatchee National Wildlife Refuge, Florida, United States - Lox_Sample_4.5 | ecosystem: Environmental > Terrestrial > Soil > Wetlands | place: USA...
CAGGATTTGAATATCGACTTCACCTCCGCCCAGTTGAATGATGCTCTCAAGTCGCTGACCGTGGTGGACTTGGGCGACGGGCGCATTACCGGCGTGCGCTTCAATTCCGTGGCCCCGCTTTCTGAGCGCCTGAAGACTTTACGCCTGCCGCTGGGCGAAGAAGCTTCCCGCAACGACCTGCTGACGGCGTTGCGCGGCACGCGCGTGGAGGTCCATAGCGGTGCGGTGGCAACCACCGGCAAGGTGCTGGGATTGGATGTGAAGAAGCGATTCAGCGACAAGCCGGAACTGATGGAAGAGGTAACGGTCCTGACCCTGGTATCCGATGGGGGCGAGGTGCGCAGCTTCGACCTGGGGCCGGGAACCTCCGTGCGCATCGCCGACCGCGAGCTGGCCGAAGAGGTCAACCGCTACCTCAACCTGATCGGCTCCGCCAAGGCCGTGGACCTGCGCCGCCTGACCATCTCCGCCGCGGGCACGGGCGAGCGCGAGATCTTTGTCAGCTACATCAGCGAAGTGCCCGTGTGGAAAAGCACTTACCGCGTCCTGCTGGATGCCAAGCACAGCAATCAGCCCCTGGTGCAGGGCTGGGCCGTGGTGGATAACACCATCGGCGAGGATTGGAAAGACGTCCAGTTGTCGCTGGTGGCGGGAGCGCCGCAATCGTTCGTCCAAAACATCTCGCAGCCTCTATACGTCCGCCGGCCGGAGATTCCGCTGCCCGAATCGGCCATGCTGACCCCGGAAACGCACGAGGCCGCAATGGCGGAGATGTCCCCTCCCCCACCGCCTCCACCACCGGCTGCGCCTTCGCCTGCGGCAGCGGCAGGGGCTCCGGCCGAGTTTGGGCGATTGGAAATGTATGCGAAGCTGAAGCCGGCACCGGGTGCAGTTGGCCCCGGTGGTGGACGCGGACTTGGGTCCGGCTACGGCGGGGGCATTGGTCCGGGTCGCGTCTCCGAAGCGCTCGAAAATGAGCGCGTCGAAGCGGAGTCCAAACCGGCGGGCGATTTCTTTGAATACGATCTAAGAGAAAGGGTCACAATCGGCAAGAATCAATCGGCGCTGGTGCCTATCTTACAGTCACGTATCGAAGCAGAAAAAGTGACTCTGTGGAGTGAGGATAGCGACACGCCCCGCCGAGCCCTGTGGCTGAACAACACTAGTGGTACGGAGCTTGACGCAGGCAGCTTCAACATCCTCGATGAGAACACCTTCGCAGGAGAAGGCATACTCGATGCGATTCGGCCTGGCGAGAAGCGATTGATATCCTACGCCGCCGATTCCGCAGTGAAGATCAAAGCGGAAGAAGACGCCAGCAACCTGCCCTTCAGCCGCGTGGTCATCATCAAGGGGTTGATGACCCTGACGCGCGAGGATCATGAGGTCAAGACTTACATCGTGAGCAACTCCGACACGAAGGCGCGCGATGTCATCATCGAGCATCCCGTCCGCGAAGGCTGGAATCTTGCCGATGGTTTGAAGCCGGAGGAGACTTCCGCCTCCTTCCATCGCTTCAGGGTGAAAGTTCCGCCAAAGCAAAGCGCCAAGCTCGTGGTGGAGGAATCCCGCCCCACCAACACGGAGATCCAGTTGACCAATCTCAATACGAATTGGATTAACGTGCTGACCCAACAGAAGCGCGTGACGCCGGCCATGGAACAAGCCTTTAAGCGTGTCCTCGATCAGAAGGCCGTCATCGGCGGACTCTACACACAGATTCAGACACGCCAGCAGGAGGAGAAATCCATTGGCGACGACCAGGCGCGCATTCGCGAAAACATGAAGGCGCTGAAGGGGAGCCTCGAAGAGAAGACGCTGGTGCAGCGGTATACTCAGCAGTTGAATCAGCAGGAAGACCGGCTGGCGGCGCTGCGCAGCCAGATTGCCGACCTTACCGCCCAGCGCCAACAAGCTTCCGACCAGCTTGACAAGATTTTGGCGGAGATTGCGTTGGATGAGAAGTTCTAAAGGCAGTGGTTAGTGGCTGGTCGCTAGTAGATAATATCGTAATATTTATGTTGGTCTTAATAAGTCGGGTCTCACCTAGAGTTCGCGACGCGGCAAAGCCGCAATCAAAGTAACCCATAACCCCCACGTTTTGCTTGTCGTGGGGATGAGGGGTCTCTTCTCAAACCTTGCGCCAAAAACAAACATTTACGATCTTGTGTCACGGAGCTTTGTATACTTTGGAACCAGCGATGGGCTTAAGCTCAGAGTTCACGGAGAGCGATCCGTAAAGTCTCAGTGGCCTTTGTGCCGGGTCTCAGTGGCCTCTGTGAGAACCTCTTCTCCTGGCTCGGCAGCTTGAAGAACTTCCCCCATAGCGCAGGCGGCCTAATCTCCCGGCGCAAGGTGATGCCCAATCGAAAATCAATTGGCGCGTTCGAGGTATTTGCCTTCGGAGGTATCCACGCGGATGGTTTCGCCTTCATTGATGAAGGGCGGGACTTGGACCACCACGCCGGTTTCGAGCGTAGCGGGTTTGGTGACGTTCGTGGCCGAGCCGCCTTTGATGCCAGGTTCGGTTTGCACGACTTTCAGGTCCACGGTAGCGGGCAACTCGATATCGACGGGCCGCCCCTCAAAGAACGCCACGTTGAGCATAACCTCGGGCACCATGTATCCGGCGCGGTCGCCCACGGCTTCTTTAGAAAGGTGAATCTGCTCGTAATTCGCGGTATTCATGAAGTAGTACGAATCCCCGTCGGCGTAGAGAAACTGCATCTCGACTTCGTCGATCATGGCTTTTTCCACCGTGTCTTCCGAGCGGAAGCGATGGTCGTTCATAGCGCCGGTGCGCAGATTGCGCATTTTGGCCTGCACGAAGGCGCGCAGGTTGCCGGGCGTGCGGTGTTCAGCTTTATAGATGGTAAAGAGTTCGCCGTTATGCCGGATGATCATTCCGGGCCGGAGATCATTCGCGTTCATGTGAATCCCTTCGTGCTACTCGTGGTGGGGCTTAAAACAGGTGGAGAACTGGCAGTCCTTTCCCGCAAAACCCGAAGTGGCAATTTTACCGGCTTTCCGGGTGTCCGTCAACGATGGATCGATGGAGGGTAGCGGCGTCATTTGGAAGTGGCATGGGCGTCCTGCCCATGATCGGTCACGGCAAAGATGGCCGTGCCGCGCTGCGGCGCTACTCACAGTGCACTCCGTGTGATAATCTCGGTGCCTCCTAAATCCGGCATCGAGGACTGAAAAATGAAGGTCATTGCCACCACGACGATCAACCCTCCGACAAAAGCCATCAAGCTCTTTGACGAAATGGCGGACTGGCATCTGGTGGTCGCCGGGGATAAGAAGACGCCAGCAGATTATCGCTTGCAGCGGGGAACCTACGTCTCCGCGCAAGACCAGGAACGCTATGATAAAGGGCTATCCGATGCCATCGGATGGAATTGCATTCAAAGGCGGAATTTCGCGGTGCTTTGGGCATACGACATGGGAGCTGAGGTGGTGGCGCTGGTGGATGACGACAACATTCCTCTCGAAGGGTGGGGAAAAGACTTGATGGTCGGCCGCCAAGTGGAGGTGAACTATTATGAGATTACCCTTCCCGCCTTTGATCCCATCGGCGCAACAAATATGAACCAGTTGTGGCATCGCGGTTTCCCGCTGCAACTGCTTCCCCAGCGGGCTTACCCGGCTCCGGCCAAGCAAGTGATCCATGCCGACGTGCAAGCGGACTTTTGGAATGGCGACCCCGACATCGACGCCATTTGCCGAATGGAGCACGCCCCCGAATGCACCTTTGACCCGGATTACTTTCCACTGGCGAGCAATAAGATAGCGCCGTTCGATTCCCAGAACACCTTCCTGCTTCGCGACACTCTCCGCGACTACTTTCTTTTTCCGCACATTGGGCGCATGGACGATATCTGGGCGAGCTTTTACCTTCAGGCGAAAGGAAGGCAGCCGGTGTTTGGAAAGCCCTCGGTCTATCAGGAACGGAACGAGCACGATCTGGTGCGCGATATGCGCCAGGAGTATCTGGGGTACGAATTGAACCTGAAGCTCATCCAGGATCTGACGCATGATCCCGAGCGCATCTTCTGGTACCTTCCGCATGACTCAGCGAGGGCGTTTCACCTCTATCGCCGGCATTTCAAGTAGGGGCGAGAGATAGGACGGGCTGATTGGGTTAAGCCTCTTGACGGAACCGCAGCCGCGCCAATTGCCACGCGCAGCGCCATCCCACCCGGGCCCAGCGACCCAGCCCTCGCAGGGACTGCGTGCCCCCCAGCCGCGGCAGGTGGCGCACGGGAACCTCCTTCACGCGGAAGCGCAGTTTACGCGAGAGGATTGAAACCATCACCATGGGGATGAACGCGTCTTCCGGAACGCGTTCGAGCACGGCTGCCAATGCCTCCGTCCGCATGAGCTTGAAGGGACAATTGGCATCGTAAATCCACACCTGCCAGAGCAGCGCATTCAGGACGCGCATCACCGTCGTGACCACTTTGCGAAAGGCGCCGTCCTGCCGGCTCTCCCGCACGCCGAAAACGAAGTCAAATTGATCGCGCAGCTCCCATAACCGCCAAAAGTCGGCGGGAGAGTGCTGGCGATCGCTGTCGGTCTGGAAAACCCATGGGCTTTTGATTTGGCGAAAGCCGAATAAAAGAGCTTGGCCGTGCCCGCCGTTCGCTTCGCGATGAATGAAATCAAGCCCCGGCAGGCTGTGTGTGAGTTGGGCCAAGACTTCCGGAGTCCCGTCGGTGCTCGCATCATCAACCACCAGGAGGCGGGAATCCGGCAGCTTCGAAATCACCTCGCGGTGCCACTCGTTGACGGCCGCGGCGATGATGTCCTCCTCGTTATACGCCGGCATGAGGATAGTCAACGTCGGGAGGGAGGATAGAGGTGCAGGGGTGGGCGGTTCTGAGCTCATCAATTTCCCCAGGACATGAGATTTTTACCTCGCTCGCTCCAGCCGCCGGGCGATGCGCCTATAGTAGTACAAAAGACTTGATCATGATGATGGCGGCCACGGGCCCGACACTGCCAAGGCCAAGAGCCAGCGAATTCCGAATTGCATCGTGCGCAGGCAACACCTCTCTTCCCAAAGAGTCCGGGCGCAGCTTTATCCACAAGAATGCCGCGACACAGATTTGCGTGCTGACGTTGGTCATGAAATAGCAGCGGAGACGATCCAGCTCAAGGTCAGCACCATCGGCGCCGTCTTGCCCTCGGTGTACCGGGAATGGAACGTGCACGACCTGGTTCGCGACATGCGCCACGAGAAGGAGTTCCCGGCAACGAAAGTCTGAACGGAAATCGCGGTAGAGAAGAAGCCCTCTGTTTGCTATCATTCGGGGCGAGGTGAAGGATCTTGTTTGCCGCTGCGTATCAACCACTCGCCGGGACCCACTCGGAGTGGGCGAAGATCGCCTGCCTCCCTTGGGACGAGGCCATCTTCGGCTTTCCTGTTGCAGATCTGCGACTGGAAAGCGGCCCGCAGGAAGACAGCCCGAGTGTCGTACTTCGCAAAGCGTTGGATGCGTTTTGTGACCGGACCAGGGCGGAGTTGGTTTCGGCACACGCAGGCGGAGCGGATACCGCCACGCAGATGATTCTGACGGCGGCGGGTTTTTTTCCGGTCGAGCTCAGCCTCGTGGCGCGAATCCAACCTTTGAAGCCGCAGGCACATCCGAAGCACCGGTTCTCCATGCGGCCGGCCGAGCCCGAAGATCATGAGGTGATCCTCCGGATCGCCGAATCGGGATTCAAATTCGGCCGCTATCATGGTGATCCTTGCTTTCCCCGAAACCTCGCCAACCGACGTTATCGGCAATGGCTAAGGAACGCACTCGATGCAAGGAATGACAATGACCACATTTTGGTGCTGGGCCCATCGAACGCCGTCTCGGGATTCATGCACGTAGTGGTCTGCAAGGGTCTTGCCGACCTCCGTCTGGGAGCGGTCGATCCCGATAACGAAATTGGTTTTGCGGGCTATGCGCTGTACGCAGAAGCGCTGCAAGCCGTCTACTCAATGGGAGCCCGCGGCGCGGTGGCGAAGATTGCAGCGGCAAATACCGGAGTTATGAATGTCTGTGCGTCGCTGGGTTTCCGATTTTCCAGTCCGGAAACGGTAATGCATTGGCACGCGACGAACGCGCCCCATTTGCTCGCAGCGCGGTTCCCCCGGGAACAAAGGATTGTCACATAATGCTTTCAAAACAAGAATGCACGGAAGTAATCTGCGAGATTTACCGGCAGAGCCTGCCGGCGGCGCAACCCATGCCCGAGGTCACTGAAGAAACCCGCCTGTTTGGGCAAAACGCTCAACTCGATTCGTCGGCGCTAGTCTCCCTCCTCGTGGAAGTCGAGCAGCAGATTAATGACAAGGCTGGAACCGAGATCGTGCTCGTCGATGACAGGGCCATGTCACAAAAGCGCAGCCCGTTTCGTAGCATCGGCACACTTGCCGAGTACGTCATGATGTTACTCAGCGAAAAGAATGAAGTTGCCTAATCCAGAACTCTCGACCGCTCCCGTTGCCCTCGTGACCGGCAGTCGAACCGGAATCGGGAGATCCGTGGCGCGATTCCTTGTAATACGCGGCTATCGCGTGGTCGGTTGTAGCCGGAGCGAACCCGACTGGACGCTCGACGGGTATGAACATTATGTGGCGGATGTCAGCGATGAGAGGTCTGTTGTCGCCCTGATGACCCATATCCGCAAGCGCCATGGACGCCTCGACGTGGCAATCAACAATGCCGGTATTGCGTCGATGAATCACTCGATGCTTGTTCCCGGCGCCACCGTGGACCGGGTGCTGGGGGTGAACGTGCGAGGCACCTTTCTGGTGTGCCGAGAGTCCGCCAAGCTGATGCAGCAACGGAAGTGGGGTCGCATCGTCAACTTTTCCACCGTTGCCGTACCCTTGCGGCTGGAAGGTGAGGCGCTTTACGCCGCCAGCAAAAGTGCAGTCGAAACTCTTACCCGGGTCCTTGCCCGGGAATTGGCGGGATTCGGAATAACGGTTAACGCCGTGGGACCTTCTCCCATCGACACTGATCTGCTTCGCAACGTTCCGGCGGCCAAGGTCGATCGACTGGTGGAGCGATTGGCAATCAAGCGCAAAGGCTTGCCGGAGGATGTTTTCAACGTTGTGGAGTTCTTTCTTCGCCCGGAAAGCAGCGCCATCACGGGACAAGTGATCTACTTGGGAGGAGCCTGACCGTGCCCCACCTGGACTGGCTCTTTGAGACATTCGCCCGCAACCCCGAACGGGTCTTCATGGTTCACAACGACCGGCCGGTTTCCTACGCATGGCTCCTGGAGAACGTTCGACAATCGCTTGCGCATCTGGATGAACAAGGTGTGACCGCCGGCGCCGTCGCAGCCCTGCGCGGAGACTACTCACCCCAAATCGTGGCTGCATTGCTGGCGCTGGTCGACCGGGGCGCCATCGTGGTACCGCTCTCGCCCGCGGCGCATGAGGCTTCTTTCCTGGAAATCGCCGAAGTGCAGGCCGTTTGGGGCTTTCCCCCGTCTGGGGATGGCCAGCCGGTGCTGGAAAAGCGTGCGACCACACCCCGCCACCCGTTGATCGCCGAATTGAACAAGCGCGGTCATCCCGGTCTGGTACTTTTCAGCTCCGGTTCAACCGGGAAAGCCAAGGCCGCGCTCCACGATTTCGTCCCCCTGCTAGAAAAGTTCAAGACTCCGCGACGCGGGATGGTAACGCTGACCTTTCTAATGATCGACCATATTGGCGGCATCAACACGCTGTTATATGTGCTGTCCAATGCCGGTACGGTAGTAGTAAGCCCCGGGCGCGATCCGTACGTTGTCTGCGCCACGATCGCAGCGCAGAAGGTGGAATTGCTTCCCACCTCTCCCACTTTCCTGAATCTGCTCGTGCTCTCGGAGGCTTACAAGCACCACGATCTGACATCGCTCAAGCTCATCACCTACGGCACCGAAATGATGCCGCAATGGACGCTCGACAAAATCTCCGAGATCCTGCCGCAGGCCAAGTTGCAGCAGACCTACGGACTCTCGGAGATTGGCATTCTGCGTTCCAAGAGCGAGCGCACCGACTCCCTCTGGGTGCGCGTCGGCGGCGAGGGATACGAGACAAAAATCCAGAATGGCACGCTGTGGATCAAAGCTCATTCCGCAATGCTGGGTTATTTGAACGCTCCATCTCCATTCGACGCCGAAGGTTGGCTGAATACCGGAGACGTAGTGGAAGCTCAGGGCGAGTACATCCGATTTAGAGGACGGACGTCAGAAGTCATCAACGTGGGCGGTCAGAAGGTCTTTCCCGCAGAAGTCGAGAACGTACTGATGGCAATCCCGAACGTGCGCGACGTTACGGTCTCTTCGGCGCCCAATGCCATTACCGGTACTATGGTGGTGGCACGCTTCAACTTAATCGAACCGGAAGACCCGATCGTGTTCCGGAAGCGCGTGCGGGAGCATTGCCGGGGACGCCTGGAGCCCTTCAAAATCCCCGCCCGCATGGAGATCGTGGAGAGCACTCAATACAGCGGCCGGTTCAAGAAGATGCGCTAAATAGACTCCGGGCCAGCATGCTACCGGAATTGTGATCAACTACGGATCCCTCCGAAACCGAACGACAAAGCCCTCACCCTGTTCTACAGAACTCAGCCGAACTCCAATAAAGCGGCCACTACCTTCTCTTGTTGAAATTCGGACAGCGTATTGTAAAAGGGCAGACGAAGCAGGCGCTCCGACACATCTTCCGTAATCGGACAATCGCCCGACTTACCCCCAAACTTTCGACCCATGACTGAGAGGTGCAAGGGCAAGTAATGAAAAACGCTCAGGATGCCCTGCTTTTTTAGATGAGCGATCAGGGCTGTCCGGCGTTCCTGATTGGGCAGGAGTAAATAATACATGTGGTAAGCCTGATCGCAGTGAGCAGGAACGATGGGCGGGCGGATGCCGCGATCACGAGCCCATTCGGCAAGGTGACGGTGGTAGTACTCCCAGACACGACGCCGTTTCTCCTGAATCTGCGGCCATACTTCCAATTGCCCGTAGAGAAAGGCTGCCAGCACATCAGACATGACATAGCTGCTGCCGATGTCAACCCAGGTGTACTTATCCACCTGACCGCGGAAGAATCGGGCACGGTTGGTGCCCTTCTCGCGCAAAATCTCGGCCCGCTCGATGTAGCAGTTGTCATTCAAGAGTAACGCCCCGCCCTCGCCACAAGTGCAATTCTTGGTTTCGTGAAAGCTCTGCGTGGCAAAGGCGCCGAAAGTCCCCAGTTTGCGCCCCCGGTAGCTGCCGAACAGCCCATGTGCATTGTCCTCCACCACCGCAATGCCGCACCGGGAAACAACATCCATAATGACGTCCATCTCACATCCGACGCCGGCATAGTGCACGGGGACGATGGCTTTGGTTCGCGGCGTCACTAACCGCTCAAGCTGCGACTCGTCCATATTGAGGGTGTCCTGCCGAATGTCGATGAAGACAGGACGTGCCCCTCGAAGGACAAACGCGTTTACCGTGGACACAAAGGTGAACGAGGGGACAATCACCTCATCACCGGGTTGAAAGTCAAGCAACAACGCCGTCAATTCAAGGGCGTGCGTACAACTGGTCGTGAGTAGGGCCTTGGGAACGTGCAAAGCTTCCTCCAGCAGCGATTGACATCGCCGCGTGAAGGTCTGATTGCCGGCGATCTGTCCGCCCCTCATGGCCTCCGTGATGTAATCTAGCTCCTTCCCCATGATCGCGGAGCGGTTGAAAGGAATGGCATATGGGCTGGGTAAATTCATGTCTGTTGTTTGGATGCTGTCAGGCGGATGCGGCGAGGTGGGCCGAGACACATTAGCTCCTTCGGCCAGGAATACTTAGACCTTGGTTTCGCAGCGCACCGTATATGCCGGCTTATCCATGGTCTTCATATGCACACGGGCCAGATATTCTCCAAAGATTCCCAATGCGAACAACTGCGCCCCGGAAAAAACGGCAATAATCGACGCGAGGAAAGGGAACCCCGGAACGCTGGTTCCTCGCACGAGATACCGGCCAACCACGTACAAAAAGATAAGAAGTCCAAATACTGTTAGTCCGAACCCGCAGTAACTAGCCAACTGCAAAGGGAGAGTCGTAAATCCCGTCAGCATATTGAAGGCATGAGTAATGAGTTTTCCCACCGTGTAGTTCGATGGGCCTGCCTTGCGGGGATCGTGGCGTACCTCGATGGCAGCAAAACGGGAGGTTGCCCAGGTCAGCAAAACGTCGATGGACACAAATATGCCGTTGTAGCTTGCAAAAGCCGCACGCAACTGGGTTCGAAAAGCGCGAAACGCACTAATACGCCGGGCAGTCTCAGCGCCCATGGCCCTCTGCAAAGTAAGTTTGGTGATTTCGGAGGCAAGGTCGCGCAGCAGGCCATGCCGTTGTTGCCGGGGGTAGCCATAGACCACGTCCGCGCCCTTTTGAAGTTCATTCAATAACAGGGGAATTTCCTCCGGGGGGTTCTGAAGATCGTCGTCCAGGGTGATAACCTTATCGTACCGGGCGGCGCGAACCCCACAGAGCAGGGCATTGTGCTGGCCATAGTTGCGCATCAGATTGATGCCACGAACCCAATCGTGAGATTGGGACAACCGGACGAGGACATCCCAACTACTGTCCCGGCTGCCGTCATTAACGAGTACCGCCTCAAACTCCTCCCCCGTCTGGCACAAAATCGGGTGAAGCCGGTCAACCAAGTCCGCGAGACTCAACTCACTGTTGTAGACGGGAACCAGAACCGAGATTCCTGCCAGTATTGTGCGGATCTCCTCCGTCATGCAAGTTCCCATTTCCGAAAATTGCCCTCAATGACCCTTCAGCAGAACGGTCAGCAAACCTTCGGCACCCAGGAAGGTATGTGTGACTCGGGTGGACTTATACTCCCGCGCACCCAAAACGCGGGATTGGTAATCGCGCTGGGATCGAATGAATCTGCCGCGATCGAGCTTGCAGAGAGCCCATGCCTGGGGCCGCCTCCACGCCGACTTAGGCAGTACGGGGTCAAACAGGACTGCTCTGCCTTCGGGTCGCGTGATTCTGACGATCTCCCCCACGGTCTCGCGCGCCATGGCATCCGGGAGATGATGGAGCAGGCTCATACTGAACACCAAGTCAAAGAAATCTGCCGGGAAGGGTAAGACTGCGGCCGAGGCCGTGACGGACAGGTTGCCGGCGTCCCGAAATTTCTTCGTGTAGGCGTCACACACATCGAGCCCTACAGGCTTCATGCCGAAATTCCACAGGAAAGAGGACGGCCCGCATCCTACGTCGAGAACGGTCGCAGGCGTCGGCATCTGCGCAAAGATTTGGGAAAGATGCCGGGAAATAATGCGAACATTGCCGGGAGCCAAGACGGCCTGGGAGATGCGATAGACGAAAGGTATCTCCAGAACCCGGTAAATATTCATTGCTGCTTGCCTGCTTCCGCCACGACAGTATAGGGTGACAGCCTGGGTGGCGCAAGGTCTGGTTCCGCAAGCCAGACGCGTCTTTGCGCATAGTAGCGGAGCAAATCAGCATTGCCGGAATCGCCCATGTCACGCGCCCAAACCACTTTTGACCCATCGATGTCCGCCCGGTTATACACCCATTCATTGTTGGTTAAATGGTATCGATTGTAACGGACGATGACGAGATGTTTCCCCGGCAACGCCTCCAATTGGGTTTTCGCCCTGGCAAGATCCAGGTTCTGGAAGTGCTCCGACTCCCAGCTAGTTTTCCAGTCGACAGGCGTCGGAATGTGCAATTGAGGCGCGAAGGAGCGCACCACGAACATCAGGACGCAAATGGCCGGTACCGCCCGGACCAACACCAGCCCGGCACGTTTTCCGCGCCAACTCCACAGCCGCAGATGCCGCATTGCTTGAAGCAGTAACACATAGATGGCAGCGGTCATGGCACCCACATAGTGCGGGCTGAAGTAGATGGGCAGTGCCGCGCCGATCATGGTTGCTCCGCACACAATCAATAGAAAACCCGTCTTGCCCCCCAGCGATTTGTGCAGAAACTGTTGGGGATTGATGGCTAGCAGCGCGACCAGGGGAAGCGATAGCACCGGTCCGAGGAAGAATCGCCAGAAATCAAAGGCCTTTTCCCCCAACACAACCAAGGGGTGACTGCGATCATGATAGTAAAAGTATAATTGCCAGTCATGTTGAAAGAAGTGCGCCATCACCAGGTTGTTGTAGTGATGAGTGAGGTTGAGAGGCTGCCAGGGAAAAGGCGGCACCTCGAGGTAGGTGTTAATCCACAACCTGTAGGGTGTAAGGAAGGGGCTGCCGGTGGTGCGCCAGAAATAGTACGCCATGCCTCCGGCCACGGCCGTAAGGAGAAGGGCTATCGGCAGGACGGTTCGTAAAAGCGAGCGGCGCAGTGGTGGGCTCTTCGCGCCTAGCATCCAGACAAACAATGCCACTCCCACGGGCACGCTGAAGAACAAACTCTCGTAGGGACGGGTGTTGGCCAGAATGCTCAGTCCCAATCCCATCAACAGCGAATCCTTCACCTGGCCGCGCCGTTTGATCCTCGGCAAGGCTCCTAGAACCAGCGCCCCGCCAATAGCCACCAGGGCGCCTAAACAGTAGGAGTTTGCCCAATAACTGAAAGTGCCAAGCCGCATGACAGCCAGTAACCCACCCAGCAGAGCCCAACCCGGCGGCAACCAGCCTTGCAACATCCAGCATATCGCGGCGCACATGGCCCCTGAGCAAAGCCACACGCCCACATAGGGGTGGCCTATCACCTGTCCCAAGGCCAGCACGAAGCCTTGGGCGGGATAAAACAATCCCACGTACGTCGGCTTCAGGATGATGTGGAAGGTCTCGAAATAAATCCACATCGGGGGCGTTGGATTCGCCAGGCGCCCGTGCGCGAAGGTGTCACCCATTAACAGATAGGTGAACTCGTCGTGAATGCCGGGTTGCGGGACCGGCAGGTTGGGCAGCAGGGCCACTCGTAATGCCAGGGCAAGGACGGCCACCACGAAGATCGCCAGGGTACGTCTCCTTGCCAATCGGCCCAAGTGATGTTCCGCCGCCTGAAACCACCCGGAGGGGAAGCTGGGCAAAAAATATGTGGCGACAATCGCGATTGCCATCAGGCAATATTCGATAAAGAAGAACACGTTGACCGCTCTGCAGTTCAGCCACTTTCGAGAACGTCCCGAATTGTTTCCTCAGCCTTACCCAAAGACGCAATAATAACGAATCTTACATTAAAGGCGAGCAGTATAACATGAAATCTCAGACCTGACCCGAGACGGCGGATGAGCAAACGTGCCGTGTTCAATTCCTGGAGGTTCGGGGTGCGCCTCCAGGGTCGAGAGAGGTTTTCTTGTAGCGCATGGACTGAATACGGTAGATTGGAGAGCCGGCTTGACCCACGATGAGCCGCGCACTGGTTCACCCGGAAGATTCTGGACCGGTGAAGGTACCTGCATGCATGCCACCAACTTGCCGGCCTCTTCTCACTCACGCGCGTGGCTACTCGGGGCGCTGGGAGTGGTGTTGTTTCGGGCCCTCCCCAACCTTCGCTATCCCCTGGGGCGTGACCAGGCGACCTACTCGGTGATGGGAGATGGCTTGCTGCACAGCCAACTACTCTACCGCGATCTTTGGGATATCAAGCCGCCCGGCATCTTCTACATTTACGCCGTCATTGTCAAAGTCTTTGGCCATGTCATGTGGTCGGTGGGAGTTATCGATATTCTCTGGCTGCTGTCCATTTCGGCCTGCATCTTCTACTTCGCCAAGCGTTATTTGGGCGCTCCGGCGGCAGCTATCGCCGTCGTCTCGAATGCGCTTTGGCATGGCTCGTGGGGATACGTTCATGCGGCACAGGCGGAAACGTTCATCACGCTCTTTGTCCTTCTCGCCTACTTCATTCTGATTTCCAGGCAGAGGGAAAAATGGATTGGGAACTTCACGGTGGGCTTGATATTTGGAGCTGCGTTCTGGGTGAAATACAACGCCGCATTGTTCTTCCCGGTTTTGACCTTCCTGCCCTATATGGATATGAGCCGCTTTGACGACCATCCGCGCCGGTTCACACTAAGTGTTCCCGGGCGAGTCTGGTTTCAACGGACAACTGTCATTGTGGCGGGGTTTCTCTTTGCAGTTGCCGCTGTACCTATATACTTTTGGGCCGTGGGCGCGTGGACTTTCATGAAAGACGGCCATTTCGCGATCGTCCCCCTCTATGGCTCGATGTTTTTGCAATATATGCACCATTATTGGTCTTTTGCGCTCACCGTGACTCGCAATGTTCTGGGGCCGTGGACGGAGGCGGCTTGCGCCGCTGCCCTTGCCATCGCTTGGGCGCGACGCGAAGTGCGGATCATTGCTCCCGTGGTGGCCATGGTGGCAGCGGGGTTTGCCACCACCGCTTCCCAGCCACGCCTTAGCTCTTACAGTTTTGAAACCGCCTACCCTTTCATTGCCATGCTGTGGGGGTATGTGATTGTTAAGCTCTACGAGGCGTTCGCGCACGTTCGAAAATCGCTGCTTCAACGCGGCTGGCGCCTCGCTGGCGTGCTGCTGTGGCTGGTCGCTGCGGATGTGGTTTACTATCCGCTTCCCGGCTACGCGGACGGAATTGCCGATGACTACAGCGGCTTGGCCGCCTGGATGCACGACCCCGCCGACTCTTACAAACACTATTCGTTTCAATTCCCTCTGGAGAAGCTTCACGACCAGATGGTGATCATCGATTATCTGCGGGAGCATTCTCGGCCGGATGATGGAGTGTACGTATGGGGCACGGCGCCGCTAATCAATTTTCTCACCCCGCGCCCGAGCCCTAGCCGGTTTATGGTCAATCATCCATTGATTTCTCCCTGGGGGCCGGTGTGGTGGCGGCAAGATTTGATCGGCGAACTGCATCGCCAGCCCCCGCGCTTCATCATTGTGGAGCGTCACGACCAGATTCCTCTTGTTACTCTGAACAATGACGATTCCGAGCAGTGCCTGAGGACATTCCCCACTTTGGCTTCATTCATTGCGGCTCGTTATGAATCCGTGAAGAATCTAGATGATTTCGAGATCTATCGCCTCAAGCAGCCGTGATCCCGGCAAGCCCGCGAGACCATAATGCGCGGGGGTGCGAATCTTGCCTATTCTCGTTTCGCGTGGATAGTAAAATGGGTTTTCGAGCCGATGAAAGATGATTCCACACTGAAGCTTCACCGCTCTCGCATTTGGCTCTTTGGCAGCCTTGCCTTGGTTTTTCTGCGAGCCCTGCCCAACATTCGTTTTCCACTCGAACGTGATTCTGCCACTTATTGCCTGGTGGCGCAGCAAATGCTCCGCGGGCTGCGGCTTTATCGCGACGTTTGGGATAACAAGCCACCCGGCATCTTCTACGTCTACGTGCCCATCGTGAAACTCTTTGGGCCGGTCATGTGGTGTGTCGGGGTTATGGACGTCGTTTGGCTTCTCGCCCTTTCCTGGTGCATTTTTCGCTTCGTGCAACGCTATCTCGGACCGGAAGCCGCGGCCATCGCCATCTTGTTTAACGCCGGATGGCACTCGACGCAGGGTTATGTTCACGCCGGACAGCCGGAAACCTACCTGATGCTCTGCGTCTTTGCTGCCTACCTGTTGATGTTGCCGCAAGGACGTTGGCCGCAATCGCGATCGTTGCTGGCCGGCTTGGTGATGGGTGTGGCCTTCTGGCTGAAGTACAACTCCCTGATCTTTTTCCCCCTGCTGGTGCTGTTGCCCTGCGTGGATTTCTCCCGTCTTGATGCCGCGCCGCGCCGTATCCGCCTGGCTATTCCGTTTAGACAGTGGGTGCGGCGAGCCTCTCTGGCGTTGGCGGCCTTTCTGGCGGCCGTCGCGGCGATGCTCATCCACTTGTGGATGATTGGGGTTTGGCCCTGGTTTAAAGAGGAGCAACTGGAGGTGCTTCCACGCTATGGTGCCATGGTCTTTGAGCGGATTCACCCCATGTGGCTCATCGCCATTTTTCAGACCTATCGCCACCTATTGCCCTGGAACGAAGCCATAGTGGGCGTGGCTCTGGTGATCGCCTGGAAACGCAAGGAGCTCGCCGCGACCGCACCGGTTTTCCTGATGGGGCTGGTCGGCTATCTTCTTACCGCATCGCAGGGGCGTTTCCACCCCTATTATTTTGAGACCACCTACCCTTTCATTGCCATGTGCTGGGGGTATGTTTGGGTCAGGACTTTTCAGGGCTTCCGAGCCCTGAGCAGGATATGCGCTGCGAGGCACTGGAAACTCGCTCAGGTAATGGTCTGGGTGGTGTTCCTCAACCTGATTTACGCCACCCTGGTGACAGAGGCTTTCCGGATCGACGAGCAGTACCATTCCCTGGCGCTATGGTATCGGCAGCCGGAACGATCTTACGCGGAATACTTGTGGCAAATCGACTTGGAAAAACTGCACGACCAGTTGGCGGTAATCGATTATTTCCGGGCGGAATCGGCACCCCAGGATTACGTGTACGTGTGGGGAACAGCGCCCGCCATCAACTTCCTCTCGCAACGGCCGCCCGCGTCCCGCTTCGTTTCCAACCTCGGCCTCATTTCACCTTGGGGACCAGAGCGATGGCGGAAGGAATTGGTGCGAGTTCTGAAGCAAACCCCTCCGCGCTTTATTGTGGTTGCACGCCATGATGCCATCCCCGGTGTGTCCTATTCCAAGCTGGATTCAGAAGAAATGTTGCCAGGCTATCCGGCGCTGAAAGAAATCATCGACACGCGATACCAACCGGTGAGGAATTTCACGGACTTTGAAATTTACCGTTTGAAATAGAGCACAGGCAGCGTGGCGGCAGGCGGTGGGGAGACGCCCAGTCCCAACCGAAGGCCGCGAGCTCTTGTAAAGTCAATACGCATCGGTCGACAAACACCGGGTTTTAGAGATTTGCGAGAGGAGATCCCAGCACCCGGCTAGGGTCCGCCGTAGGGGATGCTTCTCACCATGTCATCCTCCACAATCCTGGAAGGGGTTTCGGGGTTGGGAGGAAACACGCTTTGCACAACTCCTGGTGCAAGTGGAAGCAGCCGACCTGTCGGGAGTGGCCAATCGGAGTTTTGGGTCTCGCCATGGGAGGAGAAAGAGGAGTTCGGGAGCGCCTCGAGGTAGCGGGTGTCGCGCCAGGGCGGGTAGGACCTCATCATCATGGGGAGAAGGATACCCTCCAGGCGCTGCACGATCTCCTGGTTTTCCCGCACGTCGAATAGGTTCAGTTTTTCCTGGGGATCGGAAGGCCAACGGTAAAGCTGATTGCGGTGGTCCGTATGCCATATGATGTGCCAGTCACGGGTGGTAACGCTGACCACGCCCTGCGGCCCGGAGGATGAGGTGGCGGGATCGAGGAATTCTGAAAACACGGGCTCTTCCGGGAAATCTGGCACATTCCGAGGTTCCCACAAGCGAGAAAGGCTGCGTCGGTGCAAAACCGGGTGCCTCATCCCTGACCACTCCAGCACCGTCGGGAGAATCTGCCGCGTGCTGGCCGGGTCGGTGATCCGAAGTCCGGCGGGAACGCCGGGGCCGGCGATCACCAACGGCACGTGCAAAACTTCGCGATACAGGTCCCACCCATGGGTATAGGCGTGGTGCTCGCCGAAAGCCTCCCCATGATCAGCAGTAAAGATGATGTAAGTGTTGGACCAATCAGGCGATTGTTGCAGGAAGCACAGCAACTCTCCCACTTGGCTGTCGATGTATCTCAATGCGTTGTCATACGCGGCGATGACGCTTTCCCGCTGGCCGATGGTGAGTTCGGCACGATTGTATTTCGCCTCCGGGAGCAGGCGTTTGGCCTCTTCCGAGATAGGTCCGTAGAAATGATCGAAGGGCGAGGGAACTTCATAGGAGTCGTGTGCGTCGTCGTAGTGAACGAGCAGGAAAAACGGACGGCCGGAGCGGTGAGCGAACCAATCGCAAACCTGTTCGTTCAGTTGCTGGGCGGTGAATTCGTTAAAACGGCTGTGGTGAAACCACTGCTCGCTGAGAGGCTCAATGATGTTGTGCCCGAGACGGGAAGCATCGACGCTGTAACCAAGTGTGGCCGTGCTGTCTGTATAAGTGTCAAAACCCCGCGACAACCCCCACGGGCTGATACCGTAGTGCGGGTTGGCACTGAAACCCGCTGTCTCGTAGCCAACCGTCCGGAGGATTTCCGGGAGCGTTTTGGGTCCATTTCCCAACGGTTCGTCTGCGCCGGCCCCGTGCTGGTGGGGTAGGAGGCCGGTGAAAATGGAAGCCATTGCCGGCAACGTCCAGGAAGATGCCGAGATGGCGTCTTCGAAAAGCACTCCGCGTCTAGCAAATCCATCAATGTTGGGTGTGGTTTTCCGGAAATAGCCGTAGGACGATAGATGGTCAGCCCGCGTGGTGTCGGACACGATCAGGATGATGTTCGGCGATTTCGATCGCCCCCCGGCATGGACAGTCGACGCCATCGATCCACTAAAGAGATAGCTGATTCCCACTGCCACCGCCAGGCAGGTTGCCAGCACCGCCGCCGCCAGCGACCAAGGCCGGATGGGGATATGTACGAGCGCGCCCAAGGGAGAGCTTGGCGTCGCGGTGACCCAGAGCAAGGCCAATGCGCAGCTAAACACCAGGGTGACCAAGAGTTCAGGACTGACGACCTGGTGGAGAAAAACGAACCACGTGCGGTTTGATGGGTAGAATCGGATGATCAATGCGACATAGGCGCCCGCCAAGCCGGCGACGCTCGCGATGAGCATCATGGCGAAAAAGCGGGACTTCACCAGGACAATGACCCACCCTGTCAACAAGCCCAGCAGCCCAAAAGCCACGGAAGCGAGAAGTGGCGCAAGAAACCAAAAGGCAAATGGCACATGTGGTCTTGGAAAAGCGAGAGCGAAATGAGGAAGCCGCAGACAGGCGGCCTCAATCAGTCCAAGAGCCCCCCCAATAGTAACTCCCAGCAAGCCAGTACGAGCAATAATCGTCCATCGTTTATGACCGTAGATTGACATATTTTGTCACTCAAAACTCGGCATGGAGTCCTCAGTTGTGGTTACGGCGGGGATGGAATTGGCCTCAGTGGAAGCACCAATCTGTTGCAATACAACACCCTTCCTGGACGATACTGGGTCAAGAGAGGGACATAACACCGGAAATCCTCCGCAACCTACCAACCATCCGGATAACGAGTAGAGTGCAAGGGACATGCCAAAGGAAGCAGATTAGTACTCTCGTAGAATTGCTGACACTAAACTAAAACGGTAATAAACACTTCATGTAAAATTTGTTAAGGAGGTGCCTAGGCCCTTAGAAAGCCTGTCAACTCTTCACCGCGAGTGTCTGTGGTGACAAAAGGGTGGCAATCACATCTGTCGGTGGCGCTTCACTCCGATGTTTAGATTTCGGTTCCCCGGAAATAAAGAATAGCCAGGGAAGCTGCAGTGAGAATTGAAATTGTCACCCCCAAGCTAAATCCATGCTGGCGATACTCGTAGTGAATTTGGTGGACACCAGGCTCCGCATGAATTGCGCGGAAAATCTGATTGGCACGATAGACGGTTGCCGGATGGCCGTCCATCGTAGCTTGCCAATTCGGGTCGTAACGATCCAGAAGGACGATGTAGCCTGGCCGGGTGAGTTTCGCTCGCAGTGTGAGGGCGTTCGGACCTTGCTCGGTGATTTCCACCTCGCCAGCACGTGACGAACCGTCGCTGGGTGGGGGTATTGGACCTGGACCGGGAGAGGGTAATGAAGCCGATGGCGAAGCCAGAATTACGGTATTGTGCGCATCGAAACCTGGATCGGCCATGTGGTTGATAGTCTCTTCGGAATTGGTCGAGAACAGACGAGATCCAGCCACGTAAGCCCGCGGCATGAAGCACAGATCTTCATAGAGACTGCTGGGGATCGGGGACCCGTTGAAGAGTTTGCCCATCGGACGCGTGGCGGCTGAATCCGCCGGGCTGGGCCGGATAACATACTTCACGTTGGTACGCCCGAGCAGGCAATCGACGTGTAGCGCATCTGTGGCATGTTGATTCTGAAAGATCTCCAGGTCGTAAAGGTGGGGCGGCAGCGAACGCTCCAAGTCAATATTGACGTTGCCTTCCACCTGGTTGAGCATCGACCCCGTGGCGAGCTGCAGCCGTGCCTGGAAAGCCGCTTGCCCTACTGGCTCCAAGCCGGCTGCTTCCGGAATCGACTCGAAATTGATATAGGTTTGCAGGTTCGTGGTATCCGGTGTCTGCACAATCGGCCAAAAGGACGCGACGCGATAGGTTCCAGGGGGATCCTTGAATTCCTTCAGCACCGGAGGGCGATAGGTGAAGAACGTTTTCGGCACTGTGGGGTTGGCGCCGGAATTGACTGCCGCCAGTTGTCCGATAGCGAGCAGGGCGAAGGCGTGCAGGCCGGGGCGCGACCAGGCCTTCCCCTCTGCCAGGCCAAGGGCCAAAACCAGCGCGCCCAGGCCGAATCCGGCCAATCCAGGGAGTTGGTAGCGGAGCGCCGTGACCAGGAAATCCGGCATCTGCTGGAGGTTAAACGGAGATTCTCCGAGCCGGCGCAGCGCCCAACGTGTGGGTGATGCAATCCATCCTGGTGCAAGCCACGCCACTGCCAGAATCGCCGCCACGCAGGCAAGGAACACTTTGAGAGGCGTCAGAAGCCGTCGGCCCTGCGTCTTCCACGGTGTGTCCGGGGAGAGCAAAGCGTCGAATCCCCACCCGGCCAGCACGGCCAGAAGAAACATGACCAACACCAGGAGTTTGACCGGATAGCGCACCACGGCCAGCGGTGGGAAGAGCAGATAAGTGAGCGCAAAGACGGGGGTGAAGTGGCCAAAAGAAAGTAGTAGGAAAGCTGCGGCCGAACCGGCGATAAAGCTCCGACGGCGGTCCCGCCCTAAAGCCCATCCAGCCAGCGCGCAGAACACCGGCACGAATCCGACGAAGATGGAAAGAAAATAGGGGAGGTTTGAATCCGACATCAGCCACAGCCAGCCGGTGGGGGCGCCTATACCCGAGCCGAAGAAATCCGGCACAATCGTCTCCGGCAGAGAATAGGGATTGACAGCCCAGTTGGAGGTCTCGCGAAAGCGCAACCCTTGAATCCCCCGGCGCGATTGGCTGAGCAGGTCCGAAGCGGGCAAGAACTGCGCCGCGCAAAGCAACAGCATTCCCACGCCCACCAGGACAAAAACCAGAGTTGCCCACATAAAGGCGCGCCCGCGGGGTGAGTTCGCGGATTCGAAAATCGGAAATCGAAAATGGAAACTCGTACGTGATGTCCCGGATTTGCGATTTTCGAGTTTCGAGTTTCCAGTTTCGGCCTCTGATGCCGGATTCCGGGCTTTCCAGTAGCAGGCAAAGGCAAAGCAAAGCCCGAACGTCGCCAGCATGGTCATCGGTTCGCCGGCCGTCCACTGGAACGAAAAAATTACGGCGAGCAGGATCCATGGGCGCAGCCGGCCGTTCTTGAGTCCACGGTCTGTCACCAGCAGCGCCCAGGGAATCCAGGCCGCGCAGGCCACCTCATTATAAAGGTCGCCCAGGGAAAGCACCGGGCCGCTCAGCATAAAAACCATCGCGGCAAAAAAAGCTCCCCGATAGCTTTGTCCCCAAGTGCGCGCCAAGACGTAGACGCCAATTCCCGCCCAAGCAAAATGCCCAACAAAGTGAAGGGTGAAGGCAGCATCAATGGGAAGGAGAACGATGAGAAGCGTGAATGGATAAAAGAAAAGAAGGTTGGGGTTGGCCAGCAGGGGCTGGCCATAGTTCAAATAGGGGTTCCAGTAAGGGAGAAAACCCTGGCGGCAAAGGTCGTGAATAAGACGCGCATTGGGAAAGGTGTAGTTGTAAACGTCGCGATAAAAAAACATCGCCGACGTGAACACCACCTTCCAGAACATGCCCACCAGACAAGCGACGATCAGCACAACAGCCAACCCGTCGCGGCGAGTCAGCGGAGAGAGGTCCCGGGTGGAGTTTGCATTACTCTGCATGGCGTTATGGATTGTTGCCTGCGAAAAGCTCGCCTCCCGGAACCCTTACTCCGCAAACCAGGTTATGCGGACTGGATATTGCGCGCGCCTTCATTCCACACAGCCAGGCACTTGTCGTAGTAGGAGTGATTCGCCATGTGGCAGGCGATGGCGGTATTCTTCCCGTAGACCGCGTCCTCCACGGAGGGCTGCCGGGTGCGGACCGATTCCATGAAGTTATTCATGTGGTCGACCTGTTCATCGTACCCGCGGGGGGCCTCAAAGGTCTCCACCGCCTGAATCAGCGGGTAAGTGCCGGGCAAAGGCGCAGGATGTTCCGCGTGCCACTGCTGCAAATACTCCGCGCGCAAATGGCTGGGCCAGCCCAGAATCGAATAGCCTTCCGGTTGGCGTTCGGTGTTCTGCGGCGTAAAGGTAAGGACGTCATTCTTGAGCTCGATCGTCCCCTTCGTCCCGCAGAAGCGGATCATGGAGGGTGATTCGTTATTCAGGTTGCAGTGAATGGAAAGCCGGAAGCTGGGGTATTCGAAAAGCGTCCAAATCATGTCCGGCGCCTCGCGGCCGTCGGTCCAATGGAAGATGCCGCCCATGCTTGCCGCGCGTAGCGGAGGTGCCGTGACTCCCGCAATAAAGTGGATGCCCGTCAAAAGGTGTACGAACAGGTCGCCCGGCAGGCCCTCGCCGTAATCCCGGAAGCAGCGCCAGCGGAAAAAGCGGATGGGATCGAACGGACGCTTCGGGGCGTCTCCGAGGAACTGCTCCCAATCAATCGTCTTTTCGCTGGCGTCCGGCGGGATGGGGTAAACCCACGCGCCGCTGGCATCATTGCGATCGATGCTGGCCTCGACGGTGGTTACTTGTCCCAGCGCGCCGCTATCGAAGATTTGCTTCGCTTTGGCGTAGACAACGGAACTGCGGCACTGGCTGCCCACCTGCACGATGCGGCTATGTTTCTGCATGGCGTCTACCATCGCGAAGGCCTGCTCGACGGTGTGGGACATGGGCTTCTCGCAATAGACGTCTTTGCCCGCGGCGCAGGCGTCCTGGGTGATTTTGGCGTGCCAATGGTCGGGCGTGCCAATGAGCACGGCATCTACGTCTTGGCGGTCGAGGATGGCGCGATAATCCTTGGTCGTGAAAATCTGCCTTCTGGCGTATTCCTTGGCCGCGGTCAGCCGGCCGTCATAGAGATCGCAGGCGGCAACAATCTCTGTGCCCGGACAGCGCAGCGCCGCCTGCATGATGGTGCAACCCTCCACCCCCGTGCCGATGGACGCGAATCGTACGCGGTCGCTGGGCGGCATGGCCCCCGGCGCACCCCCGAGGGGATGGGGGGAAAGGAGCGTGGCTTTCGAAACGGCACTCAGCGCGGCGACCCCGGCACTGGCGCTCATAAATTCCCGACGGTTGATGTAGCGGCTTTTCATGGCAAATCCTCCGGGCAGTTTCCTGCAAATGATGAGAAGAATGGCAAATGACCCTGTAGCTTGCCAGAAATTCCGGCAACGGGAAAGCCCGATTTTCAAATGTGTCCTTGCTCTTTCTCCCCTTGGAGCTTAGCATTACCCGTCGAAGAGTCGTTCTCATTGATCATTTGACCGGAGGATTGATCCATGGGTGATCGCCATCTTTCGCGCCGCGACTTTATGCGAAGGACAACCGTGGCCGCTGGGGCTACGCTGGCAGGCAAACCGATCATGCTGGATCCCGGCCCTGCCTATGCCGCAAATACCGCAGTACCACCCTCCGACACGGCTCGCTTCGCCATCATCGGAACCGGGATCGAGGGCTGCAGCTTACTGATATCTTCCTTGTCCATCCCCGGAATCGAGTGTGTTGCCGCTGCGGACCTTTACGACGGCCGCCACATTGCCGCCAAGGAAGCGCTGGGAGGCAAGGACATTGAGACTACCCGCGATTACCGCCGGCTGATCGACCGCAAGGACGTGGACGTGATCCTCTGCGCCACGCCTGACCACTGGCACCGGCGCATCGTGGAGGAAGCTTGCCAGGCAGGCAAAGACGTCTACTGCGAAAAGCCCATGTCGCACAACGTGGAGGACGGCATGGCGATGGTCGCCGCCGTGCGCAAACACAACCGCATTTGCGCCGTGGGAAGCCAGCGCGTCAGCAGCATCCTGTACGCCAAGGCCAAGGAGATCTGGGACTCGGGCAAACTGGGCATGGTCGACACCATCCAGGCCGGGTGGGATCGCAACACCGATTTTGGTGCCTTCGTCCACCCCTTCCCGTCGGATGCCAGCCCCCAGACCATCGATTGGGAGACCTGGGTGGAAGGCGCTCCCCATCGGCCTTTTGACCTCGACCGCTTCTTTCGCTGGCGCCGGTTCAAGGACTATGGGGCCGGTTTGGCAGGCGACTTGTTTGTCCACCTGCTTTCCGGGATCCACTTCATAAGCGGTACGAACCAACCTGCGGACCGCGCCTACGCTAGCGGCAATATCTATTACTATAAGGACGGCCGCGAATTTCCTGATTTGCTCTGGACAATCTACGATTATCCGAAATTCCAGATTGTCTTGCGGTGCAATAACAACAACGCTTGGGAAGGCGAGTATTTCCGCTTTTATGGCAAGAACGGAACGATGCTCATGGATGGGAAATCAGTGACCTTCCGCGCTGAAGCTTCGTCTCACCAGATGGATACGTATACGATTAACGGCTGGCCCCGGAAATTGCGCGAGGAATATGTGGCCCAGTGGAAGAAGGAACACCCGCTGCCCCCCGTGGGCGCATTCAAGGTGGATGATGAGTCGGAAGTATTCACGCTGCCGCCCGGCTATAACGACCGCACCCAACACGTGGCGAATTTCTTTCAAGCCGTCCGCACGCGCCGCCCCGTGGTGGAGGACGAAGTGTTCGGCAATCATACGGCGATAGGGTGCCATATGGCGAATCAATCGTACTTTAGCCGCGCCGCCGTGTGTTGGGACGCCGCTTCGCATGAGATCAAGAAGGTATAAAAGTAAAGCCCCTCGGTGTGCGCCACAGAGGGGCTTAAAGGCAAGAAGAGGAGGAAACCAGCCCCGCACCGGCCCGCGTCGTGAAGCCCTG
>Ga0335085_10003947_pt1 | contig 25047 bp, 25 predicted proteins | sample Lox_Sample_45_FD_206712 | JGI IMG/M metagenome (GOLD analysis project Ga0335085, IMG submission 206712) | Soil microbial communities from Loxahatchee National Wildlife Refuge, Florida, United States - Lox_Sample_4.5 | ecosystem: Environmental > Terrestrial > Soil > Wetlands | place: USA...
TTTGGAAAAATCGCGATCGCGAATTCGGACGCCGGAGCCAACGCCTACACGAACGAGGCTATCGATCAGGCCTGGCGCGCCGTGGGCGAAATTCTGAATAGCTAGCTGAGCGAAGCGCGTCCTAGCGGCGCCTCTTCCGCCAAAATGAGCGTTCGGGGTTCGCGGCTAAATGTGTTATTGTCCTTGCGTAGACTCCCGAAGTAGGGTTGCCTGAACTCCCTGAAGGGCGCGCTTTGCGGCCCTCCCTCCATTGATTTCAGCCAATTTCAGGCCAGTGTATCGTAGCGTCCCGGAAGCGAAAGCTTGCCGTGATCCTGCACTCATGGTGCTTCGAAGGGTACAGGGAGAACCAAGATGAAGAGTTTGTTTGTCGGCAACATGAGTTTTCAGACCACGGAAAGCGAACTGCGCGATCTCTTCGCACCGTTTGGTACCGTCACGCGCGTGCACATGGCTATGGACCGGGAGACCGGCCGCGCCAGGGGGTTTGCCTTTGTGGAAATGCCCAACGACGAGGAAGCAGCCAAAGCCATGGCCGGCCTCGATGGCAAGGAGTTGGGCGGCCGCAATTTAAAAGTGAATGAAGCGCGCCCCAAGGGCGAAGGCGGAGCGCCGCGCGGTCCGAAAAGCTATGGAAGGCCGAGCGGGGGGAGTGGCGGCGGTGGCCGGGGCAAGGGCGGGGGCGGTGGGCGCGATCGTTTCTCAAATGAAGACTACCGCGAGTCGGCGCGTCAGCCGCGCGAACCGCGCTGGTAACGCAACGCGATTTAGCTTGAAGGCGCAGGCGAATGCCGCGCTCACACCGCTGATGAGGAGAAGTTATGACAACGACATTTCAGAAGCGGCAAAAAGAAATGAAGCGCATGGAAAAGCGAAAAATGAAGGAAGAAAAGCGCGCTCAGCGGAAGCTGGATAAGACCGCAGAGAAGGAATCAGGCGTCTCCAACGAAGAGATTCTCGAACCGTTGACCGGGCCCGTCGCCTACGATCCAGAACAGTAATAGGAATCCCGAAGACCCACCTACGCGCTGTTTTTCGCGATTGCTTAAACCGATCAGATTTCTCCGAGAATCGAGTAGGGTGAGTTTTGCTCTGCCTGCTTGGTCCATCTTGCTTCAATGGATCGCGAGCGGGCCGCCTTTTGCTTGCGGGCGCCGCATCAGGAAAATAAACGGAAGCATCAGCACAAACAATCCCGCGAGAATCAAAAAGATGCTGTTGTAGGCAAGCATGCTTGCTTGCCGCTCAACCATGCCGAACATGGCTGCCCGCGCTTGGCGCGCCGCGGTCACGACGTCCGATCCCTGAGACATAAACATCGCCTGCATCGAATTCATCATACCCCGCGCACTTAGGCTGTAGGGATTGACGTGGACACCCAGTTGATTGATGTTCCTCTGCTGAAAGCGGGTCTGCATTGTGCTGACGGCGGAAATGCCGATGCTGCCTCCCAAGTTGCGAACCAGATTGAAAAGGCTGGTCGCGTTGCCCATGTTTTCCTTGCGAATGGGAGCCATGCTTATGGTCGTAAGCGGAACGAAAATAAGGCCGAGCGATAGCCCCATATAAAATTGCGGCCAGCAAAAATCCCAGAAGCCCGCGTTTAGATTCAGGCGTGAGATTTGAAACAGCGTAATCCCGCACACGACCAGTCCGAGCGTAAGCATTTTGCGCGGATCAAACTTCGTCATGATCAAGCCGACGACCGGCATGGCGATAAACGAACCGAGTCCGCGCGGCGCCATGGCCAGGCCGGCCTGTATGGCAGGGTAGCCGAGTAGCGTCTGGAGAACGAGAGGAATTAGCACGGTCGTTCCGTAGAGTCCGACGCCCAGCAGCGACATAAGGAACACACCCGTCGAATAGGTGCGATTAGTGAAGACGCGCAGATTTACGACGGGATGCTCGACGCGAAGTTCATAAAAGAGGAACACCAGTAGAACGACTGTGGAGATCACGGTGAGCACGGTGATCCAATTGGTCCCGAACCAGTCTTTTTCCTGACCTTTGTCCAGAACGATCTGCAATGTGGCGATTCCGACCGCCAACATTCCGATGCCCCAGTAGTCGATCTTTTCCGAAGCGCGCCGGATGTACGAGGGATCGAAGATAAATAGTGAAGTCATCAGGATGGAAGCGATGCCGATGGGCACGTTGATATAAAAAACCCAGCGCCAGGAGTAGCTATCGGTGAGCCAGCCGCCGAGAACGGGACCAAGCATCGGGGCGACGACAATTCCAAGTCCCCAAAATCCCATGGCCTTGCCGCGGTCTTCCGGTGGAAAAGACTCGAGCAAAATCGCCTGCGAAATGGGCTGCAAGCCGCCGCCGCACGCGCCCTGTACGACGCGGCAGCCAACAAGAAACGGAAGGTTAGGAGCAAGGCCGCACAGGAAGGATGCAATCGTGAAGCCGATGACGGAGAACATCAACATCCGTTTACGGCCGAAGAAATTGGAGAGCCATCCAGTGAGCGGCAAGATGATGGCGTTGGCAACGAGGTAGGAAGTCAGCGTCCAGGTAGCTTCTTCCACAGTCGCCGAAAGGCTGCCCGCAATGTGCGGTAGCGAGACGTTTACAACCGTCGTGTCCAGCACTTCCATGAAAGTGCTGAGCATGACGGCGATCGCGATAATCCAGGGATTGATGTGCTGCGGATGTTGCGCCGTATCCTGAGACATCAAGACCTCGGGCCGCTCGTTTTGGAACGCTCAGCCCTCTTCGATAAAATCATAAGGTGTGAGCGCCGTCGTGGCAAACCTTCTTCCTGCGACAGTTGCCGGCCTCCAAATTTCTTGCTGAGATCCCTGTCCAGAAGCAACCGCTTGCGGTATCTTGTCCGCATACGAAGTTCAGAAAGGACTGCACATGGAGTCTCGCAAACCGCGCCGCAAATTTCTTGTTGGCCTTGGTGCTCTAGCGGCCGCGGCCGCTTTGCCCCCGCCGATAGTATCTGCTCGAGAGTCCCTCTATCCTCCCGTAGATCTCTCCTACTTCGATACCCCGATTGCGCCCGCGCCTTTCGAATTGCACATCGGGTACGCTTCAATTACTTGGGGCGGCAACGATCGGCAAGCAATTGAAGACATTTCATCCGTGGGATACCCCGGTATTCAAGTGCGAGCCAACGCGATCAAGGAATTCGACAGCGGCGCGGCCTTGCGCGAAATGCTCGATAAATATCATCTCAAAATGATTGCACTTTCGAGCGGAAACATCGGGCTCGATCCCGCGACTGAATCTTCTGAAATCGAGGAACATGTCAACCACGCCAGGTTTCTTCGAGGCGCGGGCGGCATGTATTTGCAGATTATCGACGAGCGGCCCAAGGGCCGTGAGATTGTCTCGGCGGATTACAAGCGACTGGGGCACCTTTTAACGGAGCTTGGCAAGCGCGTCGCTGATCTCGGCGTGCAGCTCGGCTACCACAATCACATGGGAGCCATGGGGCAGACCCCCGAGGGCCTCGAACAAATTATGGGCGCCGTCGATCCGCGCTATGCAAAGCTCGAACTGGACGTGGCGCACTACTTCCAGGGTGGCGGGGATCCGGCGAAAGCCATCGAGAAATACAGCGACCGTCTGCTCTTTCTGCATTTGAAGGATGTCGAACAACTGCCCGGTGGCGCGGATGGCAAGAAATCCTATCGCTTTGTGGAACTTGGCCGAGGACTTGTAGATCTTCCGGCTGTGCTCGAAGCACTCCGCAAAATTAACTTCCGCGGCTGGGGCATCGTCGAGCTAGATGCCGTGCCGGACAAAACGCGCACGCCGAAAGAATCGGCCATCATCAACAAAAAATACGTGAAAGAAAAGCTGGGGTTGACAGTATGAGTTCACCCTTTCGCGTCGCCGTCATCAACGATGAAGTGAATCAAGACTTCGGCCGCTCCTGCGAAGTGATCTCGCGCGAGTTTGGCCTTGAATGGATCGAATTGCGTGGCATGTGGAACAAGAACATTCTCAATCTCGACGCGAAAGAGGTTGGCGAATCGCGCCGCATCCTCGAAAAATACAAATTGCGAGTGACGGATATCGCTAGCCCTCTCTTCAAAGTGGATTGGCCCGAAGCGCCGAAATCGGAGTTCAGCCCGAAAGGCGCGCAATTCGGCGCTGATTTCACTTACAAGCAGCAAGACGAAGTTCTTGAGCGAAGCCTAGAGCTCGCAAAGGTTTTCCAGGCCGACCGCGTGCGATGCTTCGATTTTTGGAGGCTCGCCGATCCGGCGCCACATCGGGCGGCAATGAATGCGAAGTTGCTGGCAGCCGCAGACACGGCAGGGAAGAAGGGAATAATTCTGCTCCTCGAAAATGAGCCCGCATGCAATACCGCGACAGCGGCCGAGGCGGCGAAGATTCTAGCCGAAGTTAAATCTCCGCACATGATGCTGAATTGGGATCCGGGGAACGCCGCTTCCCGCGGCGAGGTGGCCTATCCCGATGGGTATGCGCTGCTGCCCAAAGAGCGCATCGGCCATTGCCATTGCAAAGATGTCTCGAAAAAACCGGACGGCAAGGGTTACGAATGGGCCGCAATGGGCCGAGGCATCGTCGATTGGGCCGGCCAGTTTGCCGCGCTCAAACGCGACGGCTATCATTTTGCCGTAAGTTTGGAAACTCACTGGCGCGGCGCCGGCACGGCCGAAGAGTCGAGCAGGCAGAGCTGGGCCGGGATGAAAGCTGACTTACAAAAGGCGCATGCGCTGTAATGGGTGGCTGATTCGCTTCTGAAACGAAGACTCGGTTTCATCGATCGCGATGGCCTCACCTGGCACCGGGCCGCAATTGGAAACGGAGACGAAATCTTGATGAAACGACTTTTGTTCGGCCTCACGTTCTTTCTTGGATTAGCACTCTGCTCGCAAGCCCAGACAGCTCGTTGGTCAGAGAAGGCCGCGAGCGACTGGTATGCGCAGCAACCGTGGCTCGTCGGCAGCAATTACATTCCCTCCACTGCAATCAACGAGCTCGAAATGTGGCAGGCGGATACCTTCGATCCCGCACGCATTGACAAAGAACTCGGCTGGGCGCAATCGCTGGGCTTGAACACCGTGCGCGTCTTTTTGCACGATCTGCTCTGGAAGCAGGATCCTGCCGGCTTTAAGAAGCGCATGAATATTTTTCTGGACACCGCACAAAAACACAAAATCAGACCGATCTTCGTGCTCTTCGATTCCTGCTGGGACCCAAATCCGAAGCTTGGAAAACAGCGCGCCCCACGGCCAGGCGTCCACAATTCTGGATGGGTACAAAGTCCCGGAGCGGAGGCTCTCAAGGATCCGGGCGAATATCCAAGACTTGAGGCATACGTCAAAGGCGTGGTCGGCGCCTTTGCCAAGGACCCGCGAATTCTCGCCTGGGATGTCTGGAACGAGCCGGACAATACCAACGAAGGAAGCTATGCGGGTCTGGAGCCGCCGAACAAGGTGGAACTCGTTCTTGCGTTGCTGCCCAGAGTATTCGAATGGGCCCGCGGTGCAGGCGCGACCCAGCCGCTCACCAGTGGCGTCTGGAACGGCGATTGGTCTTCCGTTGACAAACTAAGTCCAATGGAGAAAATCCAGCTTTCTTATTCCGACGTGATTTCCTTCCACAGCTACGAGAGACCGAACGTTTTTGAAAAGCGCGTGCTCTCGCTACAGCAATATCAGCGCCCCATTCTCTGCACGGAGTATATGGCCCGCGGAAATGGCAGCACGTTTCAGGGCACTCTCCCGATCGCAAAGAAGTATCACGTCGCCGCCATCAATTGGGGACTCGTCGCCGGCAAAACACAGACCTATTTGCCGTGGGACTCCTGGAAGAATCCCTACGTAAATCGCGAACCGGCCGTCTGGTTCCACGAAATCTTTCGCACGAATGGCCAACCGTACAAGCAAGAGGAAGCCGACTTCATTCGCACGATCATCCGCAGCGCTTCGGCTTCCAACTAAAGTTCGGAAATCATCGCAACGGCGGGCTCAAGCAGATAATTTTGCTAAATCGCTGGTTTGCGTCGGAGCGCTCACCAGAGGCGGGAAGTATTTGGTTCCGGGACCTGGATTCGAACCAGGACTCTCAGCTCCAAAGGCTGATGTGCTACCGATTGCACTATCCCGGAACCGTCTTTAACAGTCTAGCAGAGGCAAATGAATGTGCGAAGCGGGGTCTGTTCGCGGCTGCACAACAGTGCTGCTGAATTGTGCGCCGAGCGACAGTTTCTGCTAAATTGTTAATGCTGTGTTCGTCGCGGGAGAGGTGGCCGAGCGGTTTAAGGCGCACGCTTGGAAAGCGTGTGTAGGTTAATCCCTACCGTGGGTTCGAATCCCACCCTCTCCGCCAGAATAACGCCTTACTTCTCAACCTAATTCACCGTCCGCCGTTTTTCGCGTACTTGCCGCGTACTTGCGGGCGGCACTGCCACTTCCACTTCCTCGCTCACCGGCTCTGCTTCGTCCGCCCTCTCCAGCTTGGCATCGGTCGAATTCGCCTCTCGCTCCCACGCCAAAACCGGATCGTTGATCCACGTCCGCCGCATTGCCGCGCTGGCCTTTTCCTGCCGTTCCGTGCACCACTTCGCGTAATACTTCTCCGTCACCTTGATGCTCGCATGGCCCAGGAGCTTCGAAAGGTCCTGCATCGAAGTCCCTTTGCTCAGATGGTCCTTGGCGAACGTGTGACGGAAACGATGCGAGTGTCCGTCCTGGATTCCCGCATCTTCGAACAAGTCCGCGAGGCGTCCCTGCCAATCCTTGCTTGCTGTCTCCAATTTCCCGTTGCCGCTCCAAAACCAAAACCGCTCGCTGGCCTTCGGAATCTCATCGAGCGCCCGGATGACTTCGGGCGGGATTTCGAGGTAAACGTGCGATCCCGTCTTTTGCGTATGGCGGCTCAGTTTCCCGTCCTGCAGCGAGGCCACTTCCGCGCTGGTCGCGTCTCCGATCCGCAGGCCGCTGTACCGCATGAAGAGGATTAGAGCACGAAGACGCCGTGCGTTGTCAACGGCATAACTCGGTGCCTCTGCGATTTTCTTCGCCGCGCTCCCTAGAATTTTCTGCATCTGGGTGTCGGTGAAGGCGTCTTTCGGTTCGGGCCGGAATTTGACGGGCTTGATTCCCGTCGTGGGGTTCCTGTCGATCCAGCCGGACTCGTGCGCGAATTTGAAAAATTGGCGGAGCCGCTCGAATTTTTTCTGCCGGGAATTCGGGCCGTCGGTCCACTCGGCGCGAAACGTGAGGATCGAATCCTTGTCGAATTGCTTGAGCACTCGGAAGCCTCGCGCCGCCGCGAATTTGCCCAAGAGCCCGAAAAGAAATTCGTATTTGTAGATGGTCCGCCCGTTGAGGTTCCGCGTCTTGAGCTCGGCCAGGAATTCTTTCTTCCCGTCCTCAATCGTTTTCCCTTCCTCGGACGATGCCCTTACCATCTCGACTGCCGGGGAGAGGTCGTGTTCCAGCCGGTCGGCCTTTTCCCGCGCTTCCTTCGGGTCCGCCGTGTCGAGCGATTGACGGAGATATTTCCCGGCATCGCTCCGGCCCTGGACCGCGAAGTTGCACCCACAACGCGAATAGAACCGGCCCTTCGCTTTCGCAGGGCAATCGTCCACATGCCGCGTGTAGAGGGTTAACGGCACTGGACACCCCCCTGACCCGCTACTGCCTGGACATTCTGGTGATGACCCGCTCGAAAACGAGGCGCGGAATTCGCAGCGTGAGATACCGCCGTTTCCCATTGGCCGCGTGTCCGAGTCTTACAACCCCTGGCTCGTCCTCGAACGTCCTGCGTACAAACGTCGCGCTGACTTTCATCAGTGCCGCCACTTCCGCGACCGTCAGCAATGGTTCGGGAAGAGACGGTTGAAGTACCGTGGTTTCCATGTAACCGTGTAATCACTCCGTGTTCTCCTGGATTCGGATTCGACACCTTCCTGCGAGCAGCATAGTCACCCTCACCGGCCAGACACACCAGTGAGGAGTTACGCGGTCGTCACTAGGGACGATGAACGAAAAGGCGGGAGATGCGAGGGAAGCCGGCAGGAACGCGAGCACCGTAGAACAGAAATCAGGAGAGTTCCACTCGCGGCAAGAATTGCTGTTCTCCGGTCTCTGTCCGTCTTACCTTGCCTGCCCGTCTGGATTCAACGGTGGGCAAGTAACGAATTAGTTCAGTGCTGCGTAGTCGTCAAGTAAAGAATTTCCACGAAGCCGCGGTACTTGTGCAAATTTCTGACCACAGAACATCTGAAATCATCTGGCTTCGCTTTCTATTTGTCAGGTTTTAATTGGAGCTTTTGCTATTTTTGCGGAGACGAAAAGATTTCAACACGTCTAGGATTTTTCCACACGGACTGGTACTAATGGACTACTCGGGTGCTGGGTTTTTGGAATCTTTGCTGCCTTAGTTCGCGACTTCTCACAGCGGGCCTTCTGACTTGGGATTACTGTCGCTGTAAACGCCCCGAGAATGATTAGTCGTCAGTTCGGGGATAGATTGGTTTATATCGCCGGATCAGCTCTTCAGACTCCTCCCGCAAAAGACCGGACTGCATCAGCGGCCAACGCCGACAATACCACTCCCCAAGCCGGCTCGGATCTAGGCTTGCGGCGCCTGCGGTTTGGTCTGGCAACGCGTAAACGATACGGCGTATTCGACTGAACACAGCGGTTCCCACGCACATCAGACACGGCTCGAACGTGCTGAACAACTCGACCCTTGCCCGCTCGGTTTGAACGACTTTTCTGAGACGAGCGGAATGTCTAAGAATCAGCTTGTGCTCTGCATGAGAAGTCCAACTCCAATCGGAGGTGTTGGAATTCGCCTCTGAATCTATACAGACTCCGTTAATTGCAAGTGCCGCACCGATGGGGAAGTCTCCGCGGTCCAATGCTTGAATAGCCTTTTCTAGGGCAAGAGTCATGAGTTGGTGGTCCCGAGAGGAAAAGCCCCCCGGAGCTTGGCGGGTCATGCAGGGCATCTGGCAACCACTCTATTGAAATGACGGCGATACGGTATTCGCCGCGTTGCCGACTTTGAATAGGCCTCATCGACTAGAATGTCCCAATCGTTGTAGTATCGGCGTAGCTCACCATCGCTGAACGGTGCGTTCATGAAACTACTTGTGTAGGATGGCAGAGAAATCTTATTTGTTATTACTACGACTAGGTTAAAGCCACCCGCGCGGGTACTTCGCTTGAATCGGTCAATCAATTGCTTTCTACCCGAGGCGGGCAACAAATGGAGAAGCCCGTGCGCGAGAATCAAGTCATACTCATGGTCTGGCCTGTAAGAAGTGATGTCCTTCAAAACAGTTGTCAGCTTGACGGCATGTTTAATCGATAGGCGATTTAACTTGTTGATGGCGTTCGGTGAAATATCGACAGCAGTGACCCTAAAGCCGAGCCGTGCGAACATAAGACTATGACGACCGTCTCCGCATCCCGCATCAAGCACTCGTGCCTCGTGAGGTAATCGAGCAATGAGTTCGGTATACAGGCAGCATGGAGGTCCCCAAATGCTTTCAGTACCCCCTTCAGCGTAGTCCCGGTCCCATGGCGCTATCTGTTTCATAATCATATGGTTCGATTGAGTTGGATGTCGTGTACACTACCGATCTGATGAATTCTTGTTCCAAAATATAGCATCCCACCTTTTAGAACTCTCCCTGCGTCGAAAACTTGGAGTAAGAAGGCACCAGAACCGTACGTATGCCGATCTGAAGGTTTGTAGCGGAGTAGCACGCAATCATCAGCGATCTCCCCATCTAATTCAAATGTTTTGCTTGTCCTAGTCCCATCTGCTTTCTTGTTTTCAGCCGCAAATATACCAGTTATTTCATGACCATTCTGAGCCAGAGTTATGTGGAAGCCATATAGTGTACCTGCGTCATTCCTCTCGCCTTTCCACGATCCGTCAATTAGGATACCGCGGTAAAGACGCCTCTGATACCACGGGACAACCGTATCACTCGAAAACCTATAAACCAGCCAGCCCAAAAATGTCGCCAGCAGGCCGCTTACGACCCCTATCGAAATCTCATGTATCACGCCGTAACCTCCTTGGCTTTGACATCGGCCTTGAGAAGCGTCGAATCAACTCTACGTCCATCCTCTTGGACCACAAGCACCAGAAGGGATTTATCTGCCTAATTCTCCGCCCTTACAAGAGCTCGGACGATTGCTTGAAACAGATAGTCTTTGACCCTTTGCTCTTGTGGTAACTCAGAAAACGGCAGGAAGCATGGATGCTCTTTCCTTTCGGCATCCTTGACAGGACCGAACTTCCATCCATCCCGCTCTTTCTCGGCAAGCCATGCCTCGTGTAGGGCCGACGCTGGCGCGTCTGGATTTGCTAACGCATATGCTACGCCACGCATGGCTGAATCCCTCTGCCACTGCTGGGCCTGATTCCAGGGTTTTTGTGAGTTATCTCCAATTGATTCACAGTACGCCCTATTTGCTTCATAGCAGACTATTGCAATACGTTCGATGTTCATATTTTCTTCGTCTTCAGACTGCTACCTAGGTCAAGTATACAATCCCCGGGCGCATCGTCGGCTACACAGAAGTTATCCCAAAACCGCGTTCCGCTCTGGGAATCGCTTCGGCCAAAACCAAACGTAGTGAACATCTGCGGCTGGCACTGATTAGCTCATCGTCAAGATAAAGGACTGGGCATAGTAGCTATCGCCCGCGGCGTTCGTGGAAAACAAATCGACTCGCACCGGCAGGAGCAAGGTCGGATCGTCTATAGCGTGGTCGGCTGTCAAATAGGTATCGGTGAACGTTCCGCCCGCAATCGCGTGCGTACGTTTCAAAACGCCGCCGCAATAAATCAGGGCTTTGTAGCTCTCTCCACTTTCCGGCGTGATGCTAGCTTGGTCCTGCGGGATCATCTGCTTTCCCGCCGTCTGCGTGAGACGATTCCGCGAGGACCATGTAAACGTCAAATTCGCTCCGCCCGTAATCGCGGCGGGCCGCGTCCCATAGGCGTTCCCCTGAATGCGAAGATTGCCCGGAGGGAAAGGCCGCGTATATTTCGAGCGCGTAGTCAGATTGTTCGCCACGGCGGAAGCGAGGGGATAGGTTCCTAAATTGTTGTTCGGGAGAAATTTCGCGGCGACCGTCAAATCAGACGGGTAGGTGCTCGGTTGTGTCAAGCCATCGGCGCTGAGCGAGAAAAACCAAACTGGCGCGCCCGTCGCGTGATCGGCGGGAACGGTATCGAGGACGCCGCGCAAGATATCGGAGACGGTGATGCTCCCGTCTCCGTTCACCGTCCGCGTTCTCCAAGAGATGATTTCTTCGTCGATGAGCGCGAGGTTAGTGCCGAGAAAAAGGCCGGTCGCGTCCGTCGAGGCCAAATCGCGGGTTTGGGCCGATACGAATTTACCTACTCAGTGGTAGCGGACAATTTTCCTACCGCCAGCAAATCGTTCATCCTGACGCTGCAGAGTACACTCGACGAGACCTCTCTGGTAGCGATCTCCGCATAAGTAGGGTCCGGCGCGCGCATTGCGCTGACTCTCAGATTGCACCCTTCTTGCAACCGACTCTTCTTGATACGTAAATCCAATAGATTGCAGTGAGTTGCCTTTTGACGAACGTCAGGTCAGATTTCAATGATTGTCGAGCGAGTGAAAGCAAATCTACAGAAGTGAAGAAGAGGCGTCCTAAGCAGTTTTGAGTGTGGCAAAGTGAAGTGTTTTTGGGCCGCAAAGGTATATTCTCGATGAGTCGCCAAGGAGTTATTTCAATGCGAACTTTGGTTCGAGCGATTTTAGTCTTGGCGGCTTTAACTAGCTCATGTGCTGCGTTTGCTTCTCAATATCCCACTTCCCATCAAGCTTCAGCTCCTAACGCCACCACGATCCACCAATCTTCGGTCACCTCTCTGAAGCTCATAATCCGTCACAATGACGAGGAAATTGGTACCGCCACTGGTTTCGTCTTGGAGAAGAACAATAACCACTATCTTGTAACGAACCGCCACGTCGTACTGGCATGCGCGCAGGATCAGAGTCCGACAAACGTTGGAGGTTGGATTTGCGCAAACAAGATCGCTATCCTTCACAACAGACTAAATCACCTCGGGGAGTGGCTTTGGGTAACTGAGGACTTGTTTGACGAACGCAATAATAAGCGTTGGTCAGAGCATCCGACACTAGGCGCTGCCGCAGATCTCGTGGCACTCCCGCTGCAACGTGCGGACGACGTAAAATTCTACCCTCTGGATTTGGAGCTCGCAAAAACTGACATTGTCGTCGGCCCTGCAGAACCGGTGAGCATTGTTGGCTTTCCTTTCGGTCTTGTCGCACAGGGCGGCCTTCCCGTTTGGAAGATTGGCACGGTGGCCAGCGACCTGGATGTCAACTTCAGAGGGAAACCGATCTTTCTCGTTGATACAACTTCGAGGCCTGGCATGTCTGGGTCTCCCGTTTATGCCGTTCGCTATGGGGCGTATCGAGCGGCCGACGGGTCGCTCCGATCCCCCGCCAGTGGCTCTATGAAGAAATTCCTCGGGGTGTATTCCGAGCAAATCCAGGCTGCAGAGCTCGGAGGAGTCTGGAAGGCTGAAGCCCTGATGGCCCTCTACAATTCTTTGCCTTGAAAATCTGGGTTATAAGACTGGCTGAAACCTCGTGATTTTGTCCCAAAGCCAAACGCGCTACTCGCAGGCACGTAGGTCGAGGGTAATCCCATGCTAATCTGCAACGATCTAACAACGCGCACTTTTTGTCCTTTTGTTTCAAGTGCCTGGACACGACCCGCCGTGTGCATAACGGCAGTTCACTTTTTGCGGGTTCCAGACTTGCCACTTGGATCGTCGCCCAGAACCATCTCCTTGTGGGCATCCTAAACCAGTAATTCGGGGCGCACCGAATCAATCACTTTCGACCCGGGTAGAGGTGGGGTTTCTGGGCAGCTTCCGCCAAGGGCGTCGGCACCCGCGCCTTTCTAGAACCGAGACTTATGACTCGGAATAACTGCCGGTTAGCCCGTGATCCGCCCAGAATCGCCGATTGGACCCTCTCGATTCTCGGGCTAACCCAACAAAACTTTGATGGACAGCTCTTAATCTCGTGAGGCAAGGCGCCGACTGTTCCGTTAACAGCGCCTTGCTACTTCAGCGTCGCGTACTCGGACTTGGCAACGACCAGGACCGGAATCTTGGGGTCGGCGTCCTTCCAGAGTCGGAAGAAATCCTGATAGGCGGCCCGGGATCGGTTGGTGTCGCCCTGTACTGCGTAGGCGCGGCCGAGCTCAAGATGTGCCAAGGCACCCAGCGGGCAATTCACAACGACACCGCGGTGGTCGAGGAACTTTTGGAACTCCGTTGCCGCCTCCTTGCCCTGATGCAGCGATAGGTACACCTGGCCGCGAATATACACGGGATATAGTGAACCTCCGACCTCGAACTGCGGAAGAGGTGTACCCAGTTCGTATTCTGCTGTGGTGCGGAGATCGTCGAGAGCTTTTGCCGGATTCTTCCGTCTCATTTCGATTGAGGCGTGAATGACGGGCAACCAATAGCGGTTTATGGCCGTATTGAGGGGAAAGCGCTGCGCTAAATCGTGGGCCATGCGCTCTGCCCGGTCGACATCTCCGATGCGCGATAACGCCAGAGCGGCGAGAACGCTTACATCCCGGGTGGGGGCTTCGGCGAGCGCGGAGGTGATTTCCTGACGCGAGCGCGAGATGTTGTTAAACTCAGCCTCGCGCAGGGCGGAGTCCATCTGCCATGCCGCAGCAGTCTCTTTTGATTCACTAGCGTTCGCGGAGTCGATGGCGCGTTGGGAGAGTCTCCGGGCGCTTGTTAGAAGCCCATAAAATGCCGCAGTGTCGGACTCGAACGAAAAAAGCACGTCCTCCCCTGGTTTGCCAGCAGCCGCAGCGACTTGCCGCTGCATCTCAGCGGTGTCGTTCGCTAGGAAGGCCACTCCATAGCGATTTCCATGCAGGAACGGGTTGTTAACCTTGTGCGCTACGGCCTGCTGATATGTGAGGACCGCTTCGTCGAGCCGATTCACCGCGGGATACAGACTCACCAGGTTGGTGTAGGCCGCTGCGCTGCCCGGATTCAAGCGGAGGTCCTCGAGGCTCGCGGTAATAGCCTTTCCGTATTGTCCTAAGTAGGTGTAATCAACGCCCAAATTACCGAACGGTTCGCTGTTGCGTGGATAGGTCTGGGACCACAGTTCGTAAACCTGGATGGCCTTTTCGAGCTCACCGGTGGCGAGGAGGTAATAGGAGCTCGAGATGCGGAATTTTTCTCTCTCGCTCACGCGATCGCGCAAGTCAAAAGACTTCTGCAGGTTCTCGGTGGCCAGACCGGGCTCCCTGAGATTGGAGTAGGAAATTCCCAAGGCTTCGTAAGCAGCAGCGAAATTAGAGTCAAGTTCGATGGCGCGATTGAAGAAGGGAATCGCCGCCGCACTGCCTTTCTCCTGCAACGTTTTAACTCCCACGGAGAGCGCCTTCAAGGCTTCGAGAGAAGGTGTGGTGGCTTGATCGAGGGGAACGTCGAACTTCTCGACCGTGCTGAGCGATTCACCCAGCTTCTCCCGAAGTTTTGTCGCAGCTTGGTCCAAGCCCTTTAGGATGTGTTCCTTGTTTTCTGCTGTCACCTGTTCCTGTGCGAGGAGGTCGCCACTCTTGCAATTGACGGCATCGAGACCGATCACATACTGACTGCCCAAGTTCGAAATCGAGCCTGAAATGTATGCCTTACCGCCTGCGCGCTGGCAGAGATCACTCGCCACGTCCGGCGTCAGCCTAGTATCTAGGGGCTTGGCCATCAACCTGAGGGTGGCGCGAGTTCTTGCATAGGAGAGGATGTTAAGGAATGGGGACTGCGCTAACTGGACGGAAATCGCATGCTTCAGGGTGTCGTCGAAGAGGGGATCCCCGGTTGTATTGGTGAAGTCGGCTAGCACAAGCGTGTCTTCCTCGGATAGCCTCGGCTTGCGGTGGAAATATAAGTACCCACCTGCGGCAAGCGCCACGACCGCTACGGCAGCAGGGACGACAATTTTCCAGCGCTTCCCAAAGCGTGATGAAATCCTCGCCGCCGTCGAGGTAGACAACCGCGCCGAATTTGAATCGCGTTTCAGCCGCTGCAAATCAGTCCGGATGTCGGCTGCATTCTGGTAGCGCAGCTTGCTGTTTTTTTCCAGCGCCTTGTTGACGATTCCTCCTAGCTCCAGAGGCAAGTCCGTGTTCAGCCTAGCTGGAGGAATCGGCACTCGATTCAAAATCGCGTCATGGATGACGGCAGCAGTTCTGCCCTGGAACGCCATCCGCCCCGTCGCCATCTCATAGAGCACCGCACCGAACGAGAACAAATCCGTGCGTGCATCCAACTCTTCCCCTCGTGCTTGCTCAGGCGACATATACGCGATGGTGCCCACTGCGCTGCCAGGGCTAGTCAGCAACTCTCCCGAGGTTGCTGTAGCCATCGCGGAAGCGCCAACACCTTCGGCACCAATAGTGAGCTTCGCCAGGCCAAAATCGAGAATCTTCGCGTGCCCCCGATTAGTGACAAAGATGTTCGCAGGCTTAATGTCGCGATGAACGATTCCTCTGGCGTGGGCGGCATCGAGGGCGTCCGCAATGTCGATGCCGAGCGAGAGCAGAGTGTCCAATTCCATGGGACGCCCGGCAATGTAGTGCTTCAACGTCGCGCCTTCCAGAAACTCCATGGCAATAAAGGCATGCCGGTCTTGCTCATCGATGTCATGGATCGTGCAGATGTTGGGGTGATTCAGGGCAGACGCAGCCTGTGCTTCGCGTTGGAACCTGGCTAGGGCTTGCGGGTCTCGGGCTACTTCCTCAGGCAGGAACTTGAGCGCGACGAAACGGTGGAGACGCGTATCCTCCGCTTTGTAAACAACTCCCATACCGCCGCCACCGAGCTTCTCGATGACGCGGTAATGCGAGATGGTCTGACCAATCATTGCTGAAAAACAGCCCTTGGCGAGGCATGTTAGGCTGCACTCAAAGGCAAGTCAACGTGAGCGTTATTCGATGAATTTCGCTTCGCACCTAAATCCTATTGGTAGCGTTAAACGCTTGTATTGACTGGTCTGCCCAACTTCAGGTTGGTCGGCAAACCGGAAGTAAAATGGCGCGGATCGGGTTTGCAGAGATTACTTCCGGCTTGCTCGTGACTCAACATTTGACTTCTCCATGTCTGTCCGCTAGCCTCTCGGCGATTCGTGGCCCAAGGTCCGGCGGGGAGGCAGCATTGAAAACTCGGCGGACGGCGACATATCTAATTCTCATGGTGCTCGCGGCGGTGACGAGCTTGGCACAAGAAACACCGGGCCCATCCAGACAGCAAACACCGCAAACTTGGGTCGTGCTGCTCGGTACGGGTACACCGGTGCCGGATCCTGATCGTTCTGGGCCAGCGACCACCGCTGTCGTAGGCGACACCGCTTACCTTGTCGATTTTGGGCCCGGGATTGTGCGGCGGGAGGAGGCCGCTGCTCTCAAGAGAGGGATACCGGCGGTCGAACCGGGCAATCTGAGAGTGGCCTTTGTAACCCACCTTCATTCCGATCACACAGCCGGTTATTCTGACCTGATCTTCAGTGGCTGGACGTCAGGGCGGGCGGTGCCACTCCAAGTGTACGGTCCATCGGGCCTGGCGGCGATGACGGACCACATTTTGCAGGCTTATCGGGTCGACATCGAGACCCGCACCAATCCGAATGGACCGATGCGCGACGCTGGTCGCTCTCCTGATGCCTGGAAAGTGAGCGCGCACGAAATCAAGTCCGGAGTCGTATATAAGGACGATAAGGTCACGGTCACGGGATTTGCCACCAAGCACGCGATGGAGAGTTACGGATATCGGTTCGATACGCCAGATCGTCGCATTGTGATCTCAGGCGACACGAATCCAGTTGACGAGACCGTCAGGGCTTGTGATGGCTGCGATGTCTTGATCCACGAAGCACAGTCTGTTGAATTGCTCCCCAAATTGCCCGCAAGCATCCAATCGTTCGTGGCGAGCTATCATCCGACGACCGAACAGCTAGCGGAGTTAGCGAAACAGGCCAAGCCCAAGCTGCTAGTCGTCTACCACACCATCAGCTTTCCACCGGGCATTGCTCCCGCCAGACTCCTAAGGCCCGGAACTGCCGCGGATGCGCTCTACGCTTCGCCGGAAATTCTTCAGAAAGAAATCGGGTCGCGATATTCAGGAAAGTTCGTAATCGGAAACGATCTCGACGTTTATTAGCTAGCTGGGAATCCAATGCCGGCGTATGCTCGAACGTTCAAAGCGGCCCTGCGCCAAGATCGTTATTTCTTAGTATATTAATCCAGAAATTTAGATACGTCTAACTCCCACGCCGGAATGTTCTCATACAACATGCCATGGCCGTCTTCCGATGTTAAGCCAACTGCCGGATAGATCTTCAGAACATACGGTTTGTGCAGGTGCTCAAGTTCTGCCGCCAAAGCCTTGCCCGCGGTTGTGCTGAAGTTTTCGCATTGCGGGCAGCCGTCATTAATCGTTCACGCAGTTCCGGCGAACCATCCCAAGAATTCGCTGCCGCGGTAAACGTGACTGCGGCCCGTACCGTCCTGTCGCGCTCCACCGCTAGTAACGTCAGGTTGCCAGCGAACGAATGACCGGCAATGGCGATCCGATCAGGATCGATCCCGGGTACTGTTTTCAGGAAGGCGAGCGCCGCCATGACATCATCGAGGTGATCCGTGGTGAGCAAAACAAACTGCAAATGTTGACGAGCGTCTTTTCCCTTCGATTCCTCTTCACGGCGTAACAGATCCTGCATGAATGGTGCTTGGTTAGCGGATGGGCCGTGACCGCGGCGAAATGGGTACAGAAACGCATACCCATGCCTGACGAAAAATGGAGCCCGTACGTTAGCTGCTTGGGTAATCGGCATTCCAGCTGTGCGGTCAGCATCAGCTCCGCCTGATTAGGCGTGCGCGATCTGGTCGACGAGCTTAGCCCAGCCCGTATCCATGGCCCCGTACAGCTCGTCAGCCTCTGGTCACGCATTGTCCTTCAGGATTTCCACCATCGAGGTCGCGTGGTCCGAGACAATAACGCCCGCCTGTAGCATTCGCAGGAGCCCAACTTCTCGCTTGGTCTCACTGAATGTTCCTGAAGCGTCTACCGCCACATAGGACTCGTTTTTCTCCGTCGCTATTACCGATCGTCGGCATCCGCGAAGCAGACTTCGCCGGAGTACCGGAGGGCCGTGCCGGCTTGCAGATCGGCTTCGCCGAGTACATCGAAGTGGCCGTCGGCGCCAGCAAATTTTCCGGTGCCGCCGATGATGTGAGTCGGATAGCTGATAATGGCGAAACGCGTCTGTGAGACTGGAATGGTGGTGGCGACGGCGGGGTCGAAGTAGATGTTGTCGCCGGATTCCGTGACCCAATGGTGCTGGACGTTGAAGATGACCGTGCCGTTAGGCCCGGCATGTGGAGGTTGCGTCAAGGTTGCGGCGACGGCGCCTCGTAGGTCTCCGGTCACAGGACCCAGCGTGGTGTTGGGATCAACTGCGCCAAAGTTGGTGATAAGGCTTCCACCGGCATGCGTGCAATGGCGGCCACTTGAATCAGAGTGCGGTTGAGCATTAGCAGCAGGACGGCTCCCGCTGTTTGCCACGAATGCATAGAGCAATACTGCTGAAGATGAAAAAAAGGCAATGCGAGCGATTCTTGAGGTCATGACGTTCTCCTTGTACGCGGCGCAATAACCGAAGCGGAGTCCTTCTGCGCCGCTCGGCGCACAATGAGGTGGCGGCGAACGAAGTTCAAGAACCTAACGGGTGGTTTGTTGGTTCCACTGGAAGTTATTGATTCGTTTAGGACTAATTGCCACGAGTTCTCCGCTTTCACTCTCCTGGTTACGTAACTGTGTTAGAATTCGCGCCACCTTTGGGAGCACGGCTATTCCCACCAGTTCCAGCCCGCCCGGTTTGATACGCTTCGGCGTTTTTGAAGTAGACCTGACATCAGGGGAAGTGCGTAAAAGCGGACAACGGGTCAAACTTGCCGGACAACCCTTCGAGGTCCTGCAGGCGCTCCTTGAACGTCCGGGCGAAATCGTAAGGCGCGAGGAGCTGCGCCAGAGACTGTGGCCGCAGAACACGTTCGTCGACCATGAACTCGCCATCAAAAAGGCGGTCAATCGGTTGCGCGAGGTGTTAAGCGACTCGGCGGAGAGCCCGCATTTTATTGAGACCATTCCTAGGCGTGGTTATCGCTTCATCGGCAACATAGCGGCGCCCCCTATCCGGTCGGAGCCCAATGAGCCACGGGCGGCGGACGCAGATGCGCCCCAGCCATCGCAGACCATCCTACGGATGAGGCTCCTCAAGAGGCTGAGCGTCCCTCTGACTCTTCTCATCGTTGGCGGGCTTTTGCTGATGCTGAATGTCGACAAGATGCGTTCGCGCATCTTTGCTCGCTCGCAGCTGTTGGAAATTCACTCTATCGCGGTACTTCCGCTGCAAGACCTCTCCTCGGATCCGCAGCAGGAATACTTTAGTGATGGCATGACGGATGAACTCATCACCAATTTGGCAAAGATCAGCAAGCTGCGCGTCATTTCGCATACTTCCGTGGAGCGCTACAAGGGAACAAAGCTCCCGTTGCCGGAAATCGCCAAGCAGCTCGGAGTGGATGTCGTGGTCGAGGGCAAAGTGCTGCGTTCCGGCGACCGCGTCCGCGTTACGGCACAGCTCATTGAAGCTCGTTCGGACACTCATCTTTGGGCGGAAAGCTATGAGCGTAGTTTGCAGGACATCCTGGCTTTGCAAGACGAACTGGCCGCCGATATCGCCAGGAAAATTCGGGGCAAGCTCAACGTAGACGACCAGACTCGCTTATCCAGTGCACGACCCGTCGACGCGCTCACCAATGAAGCCTACCTGAAGGGCCGCTACTTCTACGGCAAACTGTCGGCTGGCGGCTTCAAGGAAGCACTCAAGTACTACCAGGAGGCCGCTGCGCGAGATCCAAATTACGCGCCGGCCTATGTGGGTATCGGCTCAAGCTACGAAGGTCTCGGAATTTGGCAGGAGCTTCGGCCAAGGGATGCCGCCGCAAAATCGAGGGCGGAATTGGAAAAGGCGCTGGCCTTGGACGACACTCTGGGAGAAGCTCACGCCATCCTTGGTCACGTCGATTTTCTTTGGGAATGGGACTGGGCCGCTGCCGAGGCTGAGTACAAGCGCGCTTTGGAACTCGGCCCGCCGTCGTCAATGATCCAAATACGCTACGCAATCTTCCTGGCCTCCATGGGACGGAGCAGTGAAGCCATCCAACAGATGCAAGAGGCTCACAACCTTGATCCCGTCTCACTTCTATCGAACGACCTCTTTGGATTCGTGTATTACTTGTCTCATGACTATGATCACGCCATTGATCAGTATAAAAAGACCTTGGCACTGTACCCCGACGCGGAGTCTGTTCACACTTACCTGGCGCGCTCCTACGAATTGAAAGGGATGATGCCAGAAGCATTTGGCGAGTATCAGAGGCAGGAATTCCTGACCGGATCGACCGAGGCCGAGCTAACGGCGCAGCGTAAGGCATTCGAGAAGTCTGGATGGAACGGGTTTTGGCGGCGAAAGCTGGAAACCGCCCTGGAAGACTCGAAGCGCCGGTACATTCCAACGCTTTTGTATGCCGAGCTTTATGCGCGTCTCGGTGCTAAGGACAAGTTTTTTGAATCGCTGGAAAAGGCTTACCAGGACCGGGAACATGGCATGGCCTTTATCAAAACCGAACCCATGCTTGCGCCACTGCACGAAGACCCTCGTTTCCAAGCGATGCTCCGCCGCATGAACTTTCCCCAGTAAGGCCACCAATATGTATCACGTCGGCATTCGCTTTAAAGCAGCGGTCACGTGTCCGAATCAGGCGGGCGCGTCATGTTTGCTCCTGAGAAACGCGCGTGTCGCCACCAACACCCGAACCGTCGGCAACTCGGAACTTATGGCAGAAGTCGCGCTGGGTCCAGGTAATCGGAAAAGTGAAGTCCTGGTACCCAAGTTACCGGTAACGCGACAAACCAGGAGTTGGACCCGCGGTTGTGCGGTGCACAAACTCACAGGCCACGCCTGTCTGTGGGAGCCTGGAATCCTTGCTTCTGCTGTCGACCGGTGCGCAGGAGCTTGCGTGTCGCGATTGCGACCAAAATAGACCCCCAGGGAAAGAACAAAGCGCGAATGACTCCTGCTTCCACGCGAAACGACGCCGAAACTTGTCGGTGGCTTTCTATGATGCCTAATGAAAGCAGAACAATGCCCCATACCAAAGTCAGCACCGCAACAGTGGTTTTACGTTTCTGACCCTCGTAACTGGCTGTTGGTTGCAGACATCTGCGTTGGTCAATAGACCGCCCGACGAAATACCAGAGGACAGCCACGGCGAGGAAATAAAAAAGCTCCCCCACGGTCGAGCCAGCTGCGCAGAGCGGGTACGTTGGAGCATTTACACCCCGCCAGATAAGTCTTAGTGAAATCACGAGAAGGTGCAAATGCACGAATGCGCCGGGTACACGGTTGCCGTCTCCGACCAGGAGCCATGTAACTCGGTCCGCCCACAACGTGAGCATGGCCGTCATTACGACTTGCACGATAGGCAGAACTAATGCCAGCCTGAGTCTTTGAGGCATATCGATCCTGGGATTCTAAGCCTTGTTCTAGGGGTAGACACTCGAAGGGGTTAGTTTGTGCCTGATTAACGCTTACCGGAGATGTGGAGTCCTGGTACCGGACTTGTCCGGTTTGGCGAACTTCAACAACGAAGATTTTGTTTGCCGGGCAAGATAAGCGGTAATACTGTGATTTGGTGAGCGCCCCAAGAACAGTCGTGCCTGAGGACCTTCGCAAAATCCTCGCCAAAGCTGACAAGATGGTAGTTAAGGCCAGTCCAACGAGATCGTCAACAATCCTCTTCGAGTCAACTGACAAGAAGGATTTGGAGGACCTTTGGAGAAGTTTGACCCTTGTGCCCGTTGCGGGGGAGGTTCACTGCATGTGCGATGGCACGCCAGCGATCTATGTCTATGAGCGCGGCTGCGAGCTCATAGAGCTAACAAATCACCACGGCCTGTCTATCCGCTGCTCGTTGTGGGATAGCGATGTGCCCATAACTGACGTGGAGAAATGGCTTTCCTGGTTTGATGAGCGCCAGATATCGGGCCCAAGACAAGAAGTTGAGGCGATGCGTGCTCAGCAAGCGGAGAACGAAAAGGATTGGGAAAAATGGATAGCCGCCATGCCAGAAGGGCTTAGAGCAGTATGGTCAAATGCCTTGGGTGAGTTCGGGAGAGTCAATCTTGGTCCACTCCGGTCGCAGCTTGAGCGTAGCATACCGGACAGGGGCGAACGCATCCTTGCCTTGCTCGAATGGTTTGGCTCTGGAGCTGGACCTTGGTCAGGGTTCCCGAGCTACGAGACCGCTGCCGAGAATCTTCTTCTCGACTTCTCTACAGCCCAGATCATAGCGGCCATACAATCCAAGGGATTGAGTCTGGCGCAAACAGAGGGAGCGGCACGCCTCTTCGCAGGTTGGTCGTTTGGCAAGCAGCGCCCTGAAGAGCTGAAGCACCTCCCAAATGCTCTGAGGAAAGACCTGTGGCTTCATACCCAGAACACCGAAGACAAAGACAAGCACGGGAGAGCAAGGAGAGCATTCGCAGAAGAGTGAACCAGGGCGTGCATAACACCGCGTCACGGGCCGTCACTCTTATGGAGTTCTGAATGCGTGTTAGCAAGCGTCTCTATAGTCCACACGCGGTAACCGGTAAAGTTGCATCGGCCAAAGGAACTTTACCGGTAAGGCGACTTACCAGGATTTGAGAGACCACATTACTCCTCACGGAGTTACGGATTCCATCTCCGTTGAAACCTCAAGCACGAGTCCCTCGTCATAGTATAAGAAGTAAGCGAATATTCGCGTGCGCGTTTCTACGGCCCGCGCAACTGTCATGGCGCTTACGGTTAGTTCCACCAACATTGGATTGAGGGAATCCGACGGAGTGGAGGAATCCCAGTGACTGTTCTGTCCAGTCGGCCCTCGTGTATCCTACCAAGGACCTTTTGGTTAGCTTTTCTCGAAGGTGTTCTTCTTTTCGGCGCTTTGCCAGCCGCTCGCGCTCAGGTTCCGTCCGCGACTCCACAAACTCCTCCAACGCCGCAGGCGGACACATCCCACAATGCCCCCAAGCCGGCGGCGAAAAATACTAACGACGAGATTGTGGCACACGATTCTCCTGCCACATTCAAAGTGCGCGTCAACTTAGTCCTCGTGCGCGTCGTCGTGCGCGACACCGACGGCAAGGTGGTCACGAATCTGAAGAAGGAAGACTTCCAGCTCTCCGACAACCGTAAACCGCAAGTCATTTCCAGCTTTTCCGTGGAGACTCCTGCTTCCCACGCGACGGCGCTGAAAACAGGCCTGGCAGAGACTACCTCTGAAGCAACGCCGGAGAAGGCACCGGAGCTGCCGCAAAGGTTTGTCGCGTTGTACTTCGACGATCTTCATCTCTTCACGGGGGATGCGATGGTGTCGCGCCAAGCGGCCACGAAGCTCATTAGCGCCATGCAGACCGGCGACCGCTATGCCATAGGCAGCTCCTCCGGCCAGGTACAACAGGATTTTACGGCGGACCGGGGGAAACTCGATGACGCGCTCGAGCGAGTCCTGCCGCGCTTATCCTCGCAGGGCTCTCCGACGGATTGCCCTCCGATGACCAATTACGAGGCCTACCAAATCCAGGACGTACACGATCCCACCGCACTGCAAGTGGCGATACAGGATGTTCAGACGTGCGCCCCAGGAGCCGACCCGAAAACAGCCCAAAACATCGCAGAGGCCGCGGCCCAGCGAGAATTGAACTTTGAGGAATCGCAGTTACAGATCACGTACCAAAATCTGGAGGCTCTGATTCGGAGGATGCGCGCGCTGCCCGGACAACGCATCATCGCCATGATGTCCCCAGGATTCTTTGTGACGCCGGTGATGCACTGGTCAGGTGAGATCATCGAACGGGCGACCATGGCAAATATCGTGCTAAATACGATTGATGCACGCGGATTATATGTTTCTTCGGTCTACGATGCTTCCAACACTGCCCCCGAAAGTCCTGTGAAGACGCGGTTCATGCTGGAGGAGGAGACGATTCAGGATGAAGTGCTTGGGGAACTCGCCGATGGCACCGGGGGACTCTTCTTTCACAACCGCAACGACATTGATCAAGGTCTGCTGCAGGCCGCGGCCGAGCCAGAAGTTTCTTATGTACTGGGATTTACGCCGCAATACTTGAAGCTCGATGGGAAGTATCACAATCTGAAAGTGACGCTCACGGGCAAACAGAAATGGGGGCTGCAGGCCCGCCATGGCTATTTCGCTCCGCATGGCGAATCCAACCCCGAAGTCGCGGCCAGAGAGGAGATCCAGCAGGCGGTCTTCTCTCAGGAGGAATTGCACGAGCTACCCATCGAATGCCAGGCGCAATTCTTCAAGGGCGCGGATGGAGTACACCTCTCCGTAGTTACCCATGTGGGGACCGAAGAACTCAAGTTTCGTAAGGTGGATGGGCGCAGCCAGGATACGTTGACGATCACCACTGCCATTTTCGACCAGAACGGAAACATGCTTTCCGGCCTGCAGCGAGTCCTCGACATGCGGCTGAAAGATGTAACCCTGGAGCGAGTGAACAAAACGGGCCTGAACGTGAAACTGAGCTTTGATCTCAAACCAGGAACGTTTCTGGTTCGCTCCGTAGTACGAGATTCCGAAGGGGCCCAAATGGGCGCAGCAAATCGCGAAGTAGTGATCCCTTGATGACACCGTTTGTCCCAAGTCCTGAGTAACGCGGTAATCGCCCAAGTGGGTCCCGGTATTCCGACTCACCAGGACTCAGGGTAACTTCCGTGTTGCCGACGAACCGGACGGCATCGCTTACCGGAGCGCGTTTCTTTGATTAAGAAATAACCTTGGTCGCTGCTTCGATTCAGGATATCGGCTTGCCAATCTCCCAGTGGTGTCCGTACGGATCGACGACCCTTCC
>Ga0335085_10003949_pt1 | contig 25039 bp, 18 predicted proteins | sample Lox_Sample_45_FD_206712 | JGI IMG/M metagenome (GOLD analysis project Ga0335085, IMG submission 206712) | Soil microbial communities from Loxahatchee National Wildlife Refuge, Florida, United States - Lox_Sample_4.5 | ecosystem: Environmental > Terrestrial > Soil > Wetlands | place: USA...
GGAGGGAGAAAACGATGGCCTGCGGGTGCATGCCGGTCCTGAATTGGAAGTGCGCTGGCATGGCCCGTTCCGCACCACCCCGGAAGCGGCCTATCCGCCGCCCATCCGGCACGCCGGCAAGGACGCAGCCCCTCCGCGAATGGCTTTGCTGCGGCCCGCCGGGGTGCCGCCCATGCCGCGGGCTGCCAGTGTGGCCATCGGCTGCGTCAACGACGGCGTGGATTCGCGCCCCGGAGCGCCGCCCGAGAGCCGCAGCAGCATCGAGGAACGTTTCGATTCGGGCTGGAAAAACTGGACCGGCGGATACTCCAACTGGACCGTGGATGCCGCGGGTGCCCGTACAGGATCTCTGGCGCTGTTCACGCCCTCGCTCGAATGGCGCGATTACGAGCTGGAATTTTTTACCCGCATCGAAAATCGCAGCGTTTCCTGGGTCTATCGCGCGGCCGGCCTGAACGACTACTATATGGCGTCCTTGACCGCGCTGCCCGGCAAAGGTTACGCCTTTACTCGCCGCACCGTGTGGCGCGGCAAGCCCGGCGCCGCTTCCACCGCGCCTCTCAGCATTCTGCCTAATCCCAAGAACGCGTACCTGATTCGCATGCGGATTGCGGGCACACAATTTTCGCTCTCGATCGACGGGCAGCTGATCGAGACGTGGACGGATAGCCGGCTCGCTGCCGGCGGGGTCGGATTCATCGGCGCACCAGAGGATCGCGCGCGCATTTACTGGGTCAGGTTCTATCCCGGCCCGGCCAAGGAGTTCCCACGCAAATGAGCACTACAGCCATCAAGATCTCGAAAGTTCAGACTCTGCGCCCGGCCGAAGCCGAAGGCGAAAAGAACACCGGAGCCGGCTACCTGGCACGCGCAGTCGCCCTGCACCTGGCAGGCAAGCGCGAAGAGGCGTTGAAGCAGTTGCAGCGCGCGGTGGCCGGAGGCGAAGCGTCGGCCGAGATTTACCGCGCCATGGCGCACATTCAGTTCGAGACGGGGGACTATAAGGAAGCCGGCCGCACGTACCGCACCCTCACCCAACTGAAGCCGCAGTATGCCATGGGCTGGTTCAACCTGGCGGTCTGCCTGGAGCGCTTGAGCGCCTGGGACGATGCCGCGGAGGCCTTCCGCAAGGCCGCCGCGCTCGACTCCAAGCACGTCGAAGCGCACCTCGGCCAAGGCGTCTGCAATTTGCGCCTGGAAGATCCCAAAACCGCGCTGGTGTCTTTCGAACGCTGCCTGGAACTGGCGCCCGATCATGAGGACGCATTGTTCGGCAAGGCCGCGGCGCTGCAATCGCTGGGGCACGGCGATGAAGCCAGCGGCCTGTACGAGCGCATCCTGGCGAACAATCCGGACTCGGAGGAGTCGCTCTCGAACCTGGTGCTGATCGGCATGGCGCGGCAGGATTTCGACATGGTGCGAGAGTACTCCGAGCGGCTGCTGGATCTGCGCCCCGAATCGACCGTAGCGCTGGAAGGCCTGGCGGCATGGGCCTCGGCCGCGGGCGAGCACGCCATGACGGCGAAGTTCTGCACCTTGCTGGTCTCGGCCGTGCCGACGCATTTCGAGGGCTGGTTCAACCTGGCCCTGGCGCACCAGAAGGCGGCGCGCTGGGAGCAGGCCGCCGAAGCTTACGAGGAAACCATCAAGCTGCGGCCGCAATCCGCCGAGGCGTACACCAACCTGGGTATCGTGCTGGAGCAGACCGGCGATTGGAAGAACGCCCGGCAGGCTTATGAGCGCGCCATCCAGGCCAACCCGGACGCTTTGGCTCCGTTGTGGAACATGGCCCTGCTGCTGGAGCATTCCAATCAGCCGGAAGAGGCCGAGCGCTGGTACAAGACGGTTCTGGAGCACGCCCCCAAAGAGGAAGAGGCACGTTTCCGCCTGGGCTACCTGCGCCTGCACCGCCAGGATTATCGCGGCGCCGTGGAGGCCTTCGAGGCCTGCTTGAAGTACCGTCCGCAGTGGCCCGATGCGCAGGCCAATCTCGCGCTGGCTTATTCGGGACTCGGCGAGCGCGGTATGGCCGAGCGACTCTACGAGAAGATGCTGGATGCCGATCCGAAGTGCGTGGACGCTCTGCGGGGCCTGGCCTCGCTGGCGATTCAGGCAACCGACAACGAAGCGGCGCTCGAGTTGCATGTGCGGCTGATCGATCTCGGCGAGCGCAGCCCCGAGGTGCTCTATAATGCCGGGCTGCTCTACGAGAAGGCTGGTCAACTCGATAAGGCGCTGAAGCTGTATAAAGACGCGCTGGCGCAGCAGCCGGAAATGCCCGAGGCGCTGCTCAACCTCGGCCGCATCCTGGAAGCCAACGGCAAGAGCGACGAAGCCCGGTCGTGTTGGACCAAGGCGCTCGAGTCCGAACCGGCTCTGGCGCAGGGCTATTTTGGTCCGGCGATCGAGTAGCCGTAGGAAATCGAGCTAGCCGTACTGAGGATGGCTTACAAGCCTGTGGCCTCCCGCTTGCCGGCTGGCAGGCGAACGGAGCAAGTGTGCCGCCACCGGGTTCTCAGGCTCTATCGTTTTTCGAACACCGTATGGACCGCATCAGCACGCCTGAACTCGGGCGCGTTGCACCGTCCGGCGACCTGCTCAGTCGCGGTCGCGGCAGCGCCCGACCCAATTACTTCTGTGCGGTCGGGTTGGTCCCGCCCGGGGCCGTGACCTGCAGGTCGGTCGAGACGTTCTGCCAGTCCGGCAGTTCGTAGATCTTCAGCTTGGTGGTGAGCGGCGATTCCAGGTCCTTGGCGCTGTAAGGCGGCAGGTTGGTGTTGAACGTAAACGTCCCCGCAGCCTCTTCCTCCGACTTCTGCGTGCGGCCCCAGATCGTCACGTTGCCGGCCAAACCTTCGATCTCCATGCCCGAGTGATTGGTCAACACGTATTTCACTACCGGCTGTTTTTTGGCGTTCTCGGTGAAACGCACTCCCGATACCTCGACGAACTTCTGCCAGGCATTGGTCGGCGCGCCCGGTTTAGCAGCCGGACTCTCCACCGTGGTGGAAGGTTTCGCGCCGTGGTTGCTGCCCACCAACGCGTAGATGCCGACCACCAGGATCCCGAAGCCGGCCGCGAATAGCACGGTGAGGAGCCACGTGGGCAAGCCTTTCCGCTGAGCTGTTTCGGGGGCCGCCGACGGTGCGCCGAAGAGCGTTCCCCCGGGACGCGGAGCGCCCGGTTCGTGCTGCGGTTCGACCACGTGCATGGGCGGTGGAGGGGCTGCCGGCGACTCGGGCGGCGCGAACAGCGCGCTGGTTGCGCGCGGCGGAGGAGGGGGCGCCGAGGGTAGCGGTTCGGACTTATCCGGCACGGGCGCGTAGGCCGGTGGCGGGTAGGGCGGAGCGTACGAGGGAGGCCCATACTGCCCCGTGTACTGTGGCGGAGGGTACGGCGGGTTGGGATACGGCCCCTGCGGATAAGGCTGCTGCCCGGCATATGGCGGCTGCGGCGGATATTGCTGCGGGTAGGGAGGGTACGGAGGCTGATATTGCTGGGGGTACGGTGGCGGTGGATAGTATTGCCCGCCAGGCGGCGGGTATTGCGACTGCGGCGCGACCGGGCCGGTCTGCGCCGCAGGCGCTGGAGCAGGAGCTGCGGGAGCCGCGGCCGTTTCCGCCGTCGCCCCGGAGCTGCCGGCTGCGGCCGCCTTGGCCGTGCAGTCCGGACACTCCGTGTACGACGGGGGTACTTCACGCCCGCATTGCGGGCAAATCCACGTGAACATTCATTCGCCTCAATTCTACTGTACCGCCGAAGGATTGGAGCAGAGGTATATCCTCGTGGACGCGGCGGCCTAAAGCCCCGTTTCGTGCCGGGCTGCATCAATGGGCGGTTTTGGACGGAGGCGCTTCGGGCGGCCTGGCTTTCTGGGCCTCCGCCGGCTTGCCTTCTGGGGCCTCAGGCACCCCAGCGGGCGGCGAGAGATATTGCACGATCACGGAAATGCGCCGGTTCGATGCGGCAGTGGGATCCTCGGGACGGCGCAACTGGCGATCGGCAAATCCGCGTACCTGGCCGATTTGTTCGGTACGCACTCCATGGGCCAGCATGAGCTTGCGCGCGGCATTGGCGCGGTCGACCGACAGTTCCCAATTCCCATAATCGTCATTGCGGGAGAATGGCTTGGAATCGGTGTGACCCTCGATCAGGATGGAGTTGGGCATCTTACCCAATTCCTCGGCGAGCGTGGCCAACAATGCCGAGCCGCTTTCGGTGGGCAGCGCTTTGCCGGACTCGAAAAACATCCCCGCCTCGGTTTCGAGCAGCTCGATACGCAGGCCATCGGAGGTGATGGTGATTTCGACGTGGTCTTTGATACTGCGAAAGTTGGGTACCTGCAGGAGCGCCTGCTGGATTTTTTCGGCCAGCTTATTCATATCCTGTTTGGGAACCTCGAGCGCATTGCCGAGGCCGGCCGCGGCCGTGCCGGTGAGTTTGCCCGGACCGGCCGGATTATTGAAGTACGCGCTGACGGCCTGCTGCACTTCTTTATCCGCGCTCATGAGCCACAGCACGATAAAAAGGGCCATCATGGCAGTGACGAAATCGGCGTAGGCGACCTTCCAGGCGCCTGCGTGGTGGCCGTCATGTCCGGCCTTCCTGCGCTTGATGACGATGACAGGACGGGAGGCCGGCGCGGACTTAGGGGGAGCGGGAGGAGCATCAGACATTGCTTATGCCGCTTTCGATGCAGTCTTACCGCCGCCGCGGCAGGCTGCCTCCATATCCTGAAACGTGGGGCGCACGCCGGTGGGGATGGCGCGGCGGGCCAACTCGACCGCCATCATGGGGCTCAAGCCTTTGATGAATCCGAGCGCGGCCATCCGCAGAAACCCGAAGTAGTGGCCCTCGGCTTCGGTCTGCTTGCCCATGGCCTGCGCGAGCGGGCCGAAGATGCCATAGCACAGCAGAATGCCGAGGAAAGTGCCCACCAGGGCTGCCGCCACGCGATGGCCGATCTCCTCTTTGGGGCCGCCCAGGGAGCCCATGGTGATGACCACCCCGAGCACCGCGGCGACGATGCCCAAGCCGGGGAGCGAGTCCGCCATGGTGGTGAGAGCCGTTACTGGCTCGGCCGATTCGCGATGGTGGACCTCCAGATCGATTTCCATCATGGTGTCGATGTCCATGGGATCGACCCCGCCCGATACGGCCATTCGCAGTGTGTCGCAGAAGAACTGCACGGCGTGATGCGACTTCAGAAATTTCGGGTGTTGGGAGAAGATGGCACTTTTGTCGGGGTGATCGACATCCTCCTCGAGTTTGGCCGTGCCGGCTTTGCGAGCATGGCTGAATAATTCGTAGACCATTTTTAAGCTGTCCAGATAGACCGCTTTGCTATAAACGCTGCCGGTCAGGATCCCGACCATTCCCTGGCCCATGCGGATGAGGGTTGGCAGCGGGTTGGCAACCAAAACCGTGCCCAATGCCGCGCCGCCGATGATGACGAGTTCCGCAGGCTGCACCAGGACCAGGAGCTTGCCGTGCTCCATGAGGTAACCGCCGGCAATGGCGCCTATCACGACGAGAATTCCGAGAATGGAGATCATGTGGCGATCATGTCAAACACCTCTCTCATCGGCGCGAGGGGCGCGATGCGTTAATCAATTCCCTTGTTTTGGCTCGGCTAAACTGCGGCGGTACCGCAGCACCTCGACCAGAAAGGCATCGCGTCGCGCACGCACCTGGTCGGCGTTCTTGATCGACCAGTTGTAGAAGCCCTGGCCGGTTTTGGCGCCCAAATCGCCGCGGGCGACCATATCGCGGAAGTAGGCGGGGGCGCGCGGTTCGTTATAAAGGTCCCGCCCAACGTATTCGGCGACGCTGAGCGCGAGGTCTAGCCCCGTTACGTCGAGGTGCTCCAGCAGGCCGTATGCGGGCATGCGGATGCCCAGAGCATTCTTGATGACGGCATCGACATCCTCGGCAGTGGCGATGCCTGCCGCCAGGATGTAGGCGGCTTCGCGAGCCAACGCCATTTGCAGGCGATTCCCGAGTTGGCCGGGGCGGTCTTTGCGCACTACCACCGGCGTTTTGCCGCAGCCTTCCAGCAGCGTGCGTACGGCCTCGGCGGCCTCCGGCGCGGTGCGTTCGCCCATCACGATTTCGACCAGCGGCATGAGGTGTGGCGGATTCCAGAAGTGCGTGGTCAGGACTCGCTCGGGACGGGCGCAATCGCGCGCGATGGCGGTGACGCTCAGGCCGGAGGTGTTGGAAGCAAGCACGGCATCGGGCGGGGCGAGCGCGTCCATGCGGGCGAAGAGGCGCTGTTTGAAAGGCATGTCTTCGGGAGCCGATTCGATGACCAGTGAGGCGCCGCGAATGGCGTCGTCGAAGTTGGCGCCGGCGCTGACGAGGCTTGCGGCACGCTCGGCGGCGGCGGTCTCGACCAGGCCAGTTTCCGCCAGCATGCGGGCTCGGTCGCGCGCCTTCGCGAGTCCGGCGCCAGCGCCTTCGGGCGTGCGGCTAAGGATCGTGGACGGGACTCCGCCGAGCGCCAGAGTCAGAGCGATTCCCGGACCCATCATGCCGGTGCCGATAACAGCGGCACGCTCGAACGGTACGCCGTTGCGCGATTGTAATTGGGGCATAACTTAAGGGAATATCACGGCCTGGGGCGGCGCGGGAATTTTTTGCGAGATCCAGGCTTGCCATGCGAGCGAATTGTGGAACAATATGCTTGACCATCTATGCGTATTCGAGTGCTGGGCATTGTGCTGGCCGGGGGGAAAGGCACGCGGCTCTATCCCCTCACCAAGGAACGCGCCAAGCCTGCGGTTCCTTTTGGCGGCAAATATCGCATTATCGATTTCGTACTCAGCAACTTTATTAACTCCGGAATTTTTTCGACCTATGTGCTGACCCAGTTCCGCAGCCAATCGCTGTTACAGCACATCAGCGAGGGGTGGCAGTTCGGCGGGTTGCTGAAATCACAGTTCATCATTCCCGTTCCGGCGCAGATGCGCTCGGCAGGGGAGACGTGGTATCAGGGCACGGCCGACGCCATCTTTCAGAACCGCAACCTGATCGAGCAGTCGGACCCCCACGTGGTGGCGATTTTCGGCGGCGATCATATCTACCGCATGAACGTGATGAGCATGATCGAGTATCACGTGCAGAAGAGCGCCGACATCACCGTCGCGGCCATACCGGTACATCGGCGGCATGCCTCCGAATTCGGCGTAATTGAAGTGGCGGAGGACGGGCACATCCTGGCCTTCCACGAGAAGAATCCAGACGCGCCGACGATGCCGGGAGATGGCGATCGCGTGCTGGCGTCGATGGGGAATTACGTGTTCTCCACCCGCACCCTACTGCGCCTGCTGCACGACGATGCCGAGGATCCCAACAGCAATCACGATTTCGGCCGGGATATCCTGCCGCGCCTGGCGGGCAAATCGGAAATGTACGCGTACGATTTCCAGACCAACCGCATCCCCGGCGAACCGCCCGATGCGGTTCCGTACTGGCGCGATGTGGGCACCATCGATGCGTATTACGAAGCCAACATGGACCTGCGCGCGGTGAGCCCGGCGTTGAACCTCTTCAATCGCGAGTGGCCGGTGCGCACCACCAGCTATCCGGATCCGCCGGCCAAGTTCACCTTCGACGAAGAGAATCGCCGCGGTCAGGCGCTCGACTCGGTGGTGTCCGGCGGGTGCATCCTGTCGGGAGGTGTGGTGCGCAACTCGGTGCTGGGGCGCGGCGTGCGCGTGCATGCGGGCGCGCTGGTGGAAGAGTGCGTGATTCTGGACAACTGCGACATCGGCCGGCGTGCGAAACTGCGCAGGACCATCCTGGATAAGAACGTGCGCGTGCCGGAGGATGCCATGATCGGCTACGACCTGGAGCGCGACCGCGCGCATCATCACGTTACCGAGAGCGGCATCGTGGTAGTGGCGGGCAATCGAACACCGGTGGAGATCACGGGGCTGGTAGTATAGGCCTCGGCCCACCCGCATGGAACACCGCATCCTGGATTGGATCGCGCAGTATGGCTACAGCGCGATCTTCGTGCTGCTGATGTTCGGCATTGTGGGGCTGCCGGCGCCGGATGAAACCCTGCTGACCTTCAGCGGCTACCTGGTTTCGCGGGGCACCTTCAAGCTGCACCTGGCGCTGTTGACGGCGCTCGGGGGCAGTATGTGCGGCATCACGCTGAGCTATTTTCTGGGCCGCAGCTTCGGCATCGCGCTGATCCACCGCTACGGGCGGTACGTGCGGATTACCGAAGCGCATGTCAATAAGGCACACACGTGGTTCGAGAGGATCGGACATTGGGGGCTGACGTTCGGCTACTTCGTTCCGGGTGTGCGTCATCTGACGGCCTATGCCGCCGGCATGAGCGGTCTGGAGGCGCGGCCGTTCGCGCTGTTCGCCTACAGCGGCGCGTGCCTGTGGGTATCGGCATTCATCGGGCTGGGCTATTTTTTGGGCGACCGCTGGCAGGCTGTGGAGGCCAATATTCACCGGTACCTTCTGATTGCGACGGTCTTCGCTGTCATTATGCTGGCAGCCTGGCTGGTGTGGCGCAAACTGTGGGCGGGAAAGAGCAGTTGAGGAAGTGAGGCCAAACAGCCATGAGAACAATTTTCGGTTACATTTCTGTGTTTCTGCCTAGCGGCGCTGTGTAACGCGCAATTACGAGAGGGATCGGCGCCAATTTCGGGCGCGCGGCTCCATTACAGAGATTCCGGCGAAGAGGGGGTTCCGGTGATTTTTCTGCATGCGTTTGGCGGCGCACCTCCGGACTGCCACGTTAGTCAGGTTCCCCGACGTGGGCCACTCGGCGTATTGGGAACACCGGACAAGTTCGATAGCGTCGTGGTGCTGGAATTGATCGGAAAGTATTGAATCAATTCTCGGTGGGAATCCTTTCTACGTGATCGATGACCACTATGTCATACGGCAGCTTGCGCGATTCCAGGCGCAGCCCAAGCTGTTGGACCGCGGCGAAAAGCGAACTGCCGGAGGATGGCTCGCTGGCGGCATCGGCAGGCGTCGCGGCGCTGTTGGTCGCGCCCGGCGCATTCATCCCCATATTCCTCGCCATGGTCATGACCGTGTCCATCGCGATTTCCAACGACACCCGGTACTTGCCCTTGAGTTCCGTCTGGTCCACCACCGGGCGACCGAGGTACTGGGACAACAGGCCGGCGAAGGTCTCCATCGACATCCGGTCCGCTTCCATGCGTAAAGAACCTGCTGCGGGAACGATTCGCATCGGCCCGGTTTCCTTGGTGTTGATAGCCATGCCGCGGCTGGTCGGTTTCATGCTGACGCGATTCTCTCCATTGCCAAAGGACACTTCGCCTTTCGCAGGCGCCGGCTCCGCGGATGATCCGTCCGCGGCCTGCGCGGTCTCGGCCGGTTCCGGATCCGCTTCCTTCAGCTTGGATCCGCTCTTGCCCACCACCAGCACATAGACGTGCAAATCGCGCTTCTCGCGATGCGCCTGCAGATGGAACCGCTGGGCGAGTAGCGTCTGCATCATTTCCGGTACCTGGGACTCGCCGGCGCCGTCGGGGATTTTGGCCAGGATATCGAACCGGTCGGCGTTCATCCCGACATTCAGCCAATCGGGGTTGCCGGCGATTTCGTTCGGCTTGACGTTGTACGCCCAACAGATCAGGCCCATCAGGTTGACGTTGCCGATATCGACCCGCGCCTTATTGATGTAGATGCCGAAATGAGCTTTGCCCGCCAGGATCGCGGCCGGATCGAGCGGACCCGAGGCCTTGATGGAGGCGACTTCGAAGGACACGGGGCTTGCGGAGGACTCGCTTGCAGCCTGTCCGAACGCCACTCCCGCCAAAACCAGGGAAGCGGCGGCGATTAGTGCCAGCTTCATAACAGATAATAACCTCCGTTTCTATGGTATCTTCTTTCCTGGTTTCGTACCTGGTGAATTTGCGGCTCGTTGAAAACTGGTTCTGAATTAAACGCATCATCGAAGACGCGGTTGTGCTCAGGCCGGACCGCTCCCTCTAGTCGCGGTTCTGCGCGAGGCCGTTCCGAGGCGCGACCGGGGGAGCGGTCCAACAGCGTTAAGGTCGCGGCTCAGTACGTTGCTGTATACGCAAGAACCCAATTCTGAACCGCGCGCGTCAGCCAGCGTTTCCGGACCTCTTCAACAAGTCAGGCTGGCCTTATGAAGCTTGCGGTTCCGCGGGCGCGAGGTAAGTAATCGCCAGGGCGGTGACGACGACCACGCCGCAGCCCAGCGCGTTGTACCAAAGGTAGGACATGCCGGTGCGGAAGAAGGCCCAGAAGACCGCCGCTTCGCCCGCGATCATCCCGCAGAATACGGCCGTGCCGCGGACTCGTGGGAAGCCCAATGCCACCACGAAGCATCCCAGCAGGGAGCCGTAGAATAGCGACCCCACCACGTTCACCGCGACGATCAGCGACCCGAGTTTCTTGCCCCATCCGGCGAAGGACACCGCGTAAATACCCCAGAAGAGAGTCGCCCAGCGCGAAGCCAGCAGGTAATGATGGTCGGACTGGCCCTTGCGGAAGTGGCGCTTATACAGGTCTACGACCGAGACTGTGGCAAGCGAATTGATTTCGCCCGAACTGGCCGACATCGTGGCGGCGAAGATCACGGCGATGACCAACCCGACCAAACCGGCAGGCAGGTAACGCGTCACAAACGACAGAAAAATGTAGTTGGTGTCGTGGAAGTCCTTCTCGCCGCCAGTGCGGCCCACCAGCGCCGAGGCGCGGTTGCGGACATCGTCCATGCGGCTCTGGGCTGTGCGGTAATCGGAGACGCGCAGGCGCTCGGTGGGGCCATCACCGGCGCGGCGGGCCGCGGCTACGGCAAGAGCGGAATCGCGGCGTTCGGCGAAGGCGCGCTCGTACTCGGCGGAGAGGCCGGCGTACTCGGGCGCCGATTGGATGCGGCTCAGTTCGGCGTGCTGGAAGAGCATCGGCGGCTGAATGAAGAGGTAGAAGACGAACACCATCGCGCCGATGAACAGGATGAAGAACTGCATCGGAATCTTGGCCACCGCGTTGAACAGCAGGCCCAGGCGGCTTTCGGTGATCGAGCGGCCGGTGAGATAGCGCTGCACCTGCGACTGGTCGCAGCCGAAATACGAAAGGAACAGAAAGGTGCTGCCGATCAGCCCGCTCCACAGGTTGAAGCGATCGTTCCAATCGAAGTGCGTGGTGACGGCGTTGAGGCGTCCGGCCGCACCGGCGAGGTAAACGGCGTCGGAGAAGGAGACGCTCGAAGGCAGCAGCACGATCACAGTGACCAGCGCCACGATCAAGCCGAGGAAGATGACGCACATCTGCTGCACGTCCGACCAGGTGACCGCTTTGATGCCGCCGACCACCGTGTACGTGACCACCACCGCACCCATGAAGAAGGTGGTGGTGCGTTCGGGCCAGCCCAGGATGACCGATAGCACGATGGCCGGCGCATAGATGGTCAGACCGGCGGACAGGCCGCGCTGGCACAGGAAGATGACGCTGGCGAGCGTGCGGGTCTTCGAATCGAAGCGCTTTTCGAGATATTCATAGGCCGTGTAGACGCGCGCGCGGTGAAAGATGGGGACCACCGTTGCGCAGATGAGCACCATCGCGATGGGCAGTCCGAAATAGGCCTGCACGAAGCGCATGCCGTCGGTGTAGGACTGGCCGGTGGTGGAGATGAACGTGATGGCGCTGGCCTGGGTGGCCATGATCGAGAGCGCCATGGCATACCACGGCATGGTTTTGCCGGCCAACAGGTAGCGGTCCACGGTATTGCTGCCGCGGCTGCGGTAGAGGCCGTACGAAACGATCGAAATGAGCGAGGCGAAGAGGACGACCCAGTCGATCGGTCTCATCGATAAGCTCGGGTGAAGAGGTAAGAGAGCACGATCACCGCCGCGAGGTAGATGAGTACGGCCACGTAGACGCGCCGCCACGTGCCGAGAAAAGGTGGATTGTGATCCGGCGGAACGGCAGGCGCTTGCGGCGGCATGTTGGGAGTGTAGCATGGGAAGCGGCCCTGTTCTCACCGCCGCTGAACGCGCTGGTGGGAGCCTGTATTCAACGCGGAGACACGGAGATAGCGGAGGAATCGCGGAAGGAAAACAAGAACTTGAATCTCTCGTATTTCTCCGCGCTTTCACCGTGCGTTCCGCCGATCCGCGGTGAATCCAGCGCTTCGGCTGCATGTTACCCTGAATGAAACCGCTCCTTCCAAGTATGAAAATCGAATCCAGCGCCGGCGAGAAGTTCCAGAAGCTTGTCGAGATCATGGCGCGGCTGCGCGCTCCGGGCGGCTGCCCGTGGGATCGCGAGCAGAATTTCGATTCGATCAAGCCTTACACGTTGGAAGAAACTTACGAAGTGCTGGACGCGATTGATCGCCGCGACTTTCCGGGGTTGGCCGGCGAACTCGGCGATTTCATGTTACAGGCGGTCTTCTACGCCGAGATGGCCCAGGAGGCCGGACACTTTTCCATCGGCGATGTGCTGGACGCCATCAACGCCAAACTGATCCGCCGGCATCCGCACGTGTTCGGCGAAGAGACCGCGCGCACGGCAGGCGATGTGAAGCGCATCTGGGGCGAAGTGAAGGCCGCCGAGAAGAAGCAGGAGGGCAGGGAAGAGGCGCTGCTCGATGCGGTGCCGCGCGCGTTACCGGCGCTGGTAGAAGCGCAGCAGATCACTTCCCGCGCCGCGGGCGTGGGTTTCGACTGGCAGAATGCCGACCAGGTGATCGACAAGTTGGACGAGGAACTGGCCGAGTTCGCCGAAGCCCGCCGGTCGGAATCGCCGGAGCAACTCGAAGGCGAATTGGGCGACCTGCTGTTCGTGCTGGTCAACCTGGCGCGCTTCGTCAAGGTGGATCCCGAACAGGCGCTGCGCAAATCGAACGCCAAGTTCCGCGCGCGCTTCTGCCACATCGAGCGCCGTCTGGCCGAGCAGGGCAAGAAGTTACAAGACGCCGGGATCGCGGAAATGGAAGAGCTGTGGGAGGAGGCTAAGAGAGGATCGGCGCAATGATCGAGTACCGGCAGTTGTTCTCCCTTCCCGAGTTAGAAGAAGTCTTGAAGTTACAGCAGACCATCTGGAGCTTCGCCGATATCGAGTTGCTGCCCCTTCGATTTCTGGTGGTAGTTACCCGGATCGGCGGGCACGTCTTCGGAGCCTATGACGGTGAGCAGATGGTGGGCTTCTGTTTTGCTATTCCGGGAATCAAACCCGGCGGTGTCACTTATTTACACAGCCATATGTTGGGCGTGCTGCCGTCTTACCGCAACGAAGGCGTGGGGCGCCGACTGAAGCTGATGCAGCGTGAGGAAGCGCTCAGCCGCGGCATCGCCCTGATCGAGTGGACTTTCGATCCTTTGGAGCTGAAGAACGCCTTTCTGAATATCCAGAAACTCGGCGCGATTGTGCGGCGCTACACCGAAAATTCCTACGGAATCACGGCCAGCCCGCTGCATGGCGGGCTACCGACGGATCGCTGCACGGCCGAATGGTGGATCGATTCGCCGCGCGTCCAAGCGGCTCTCGATGGTCAGGCGCCGCGCAGCCAGGCTGCCGAATGCGTTGCGTACCCATCCGATATCGCCAAGATCCGCCAGGAGGACCCTGTCCGTGCCCGGCAAATCCAACATGCCAACGGCGAGAAGCTTCGCAACGCTTTCTCCCGCGGCCTGGCAGTTACGGGGTTCTCCCGCGGCGACACGGATTCGACTTACTTACTGGAGCCCTGGCAATGAAACTGGACCGCATCACCCTGCGCCAGATCCGCATGCCGCTGGTGCATTTCTTCGAGACGAGCTTCTCCCGCACTTACGAGCGCAATATCATCCTGGTGGAAGTAGAAAGCCAGGGAGCTACCGGTTGGGGCGAAGTTACCGCCGGGGAAAATCCTTTTTACAACGAAGAGTGGACCGAATCGGCCTGGCTGATCTTGCGCAACTTTGTAGCTCCACGAGTCAAGGGCCGCGAATTCGCCAGCGCGGCCGATGTGGCCCCGCTGACGGCTCACATCCGCGGCCACAAGATGGCGCGCGGCGGCCTGGAAACTGCCGTTTGGGACCTGCAGGCGCGCATGTGCCATGTGCCGCTGTGGAAGCACATCGGCGGCGGCGCGCGGCGGGAAATCCCCTGCGGTGTTTCGATCGGCATTCAGGATTCGGTCGAGCAACTTCTGGAGAAGATCGAGCGCGAGCTGGCCGATGGCTATCAGCGCATCAAGATCAAGATCAAACCCGGATGGGACGTGGACGTGGTGCGGCGCGTGCGCGAGCGCTTTCCTTCCATCAAGTTGATGGCCGACGCCAATTCCGCCTACACCCTCGCCGATGCCGCGCACTTGCGCCGGCTGGATGAGTTTTACCTGATGATGATCGAGCAGCCGCTCGGTCACGATGACATCATCGATCACGCCGAGTTACAGCAGCAATTGCAAACGCCGCTTTGCCTGGACGAGTGCATTCGCACGGCGCACCACGCCGAGCAGGCCGTGAAGATGCGCGCGTGCGGGATCATCAACATCAAATTGGGGCGTGTGGGCGGATTCGCCGAGGCGCGCAAGGTGCATGATGTGGCGCAAGCCGCGGGCATCCCGGTATGGTGCGGCGGCATGCTCGAAGCCGGCATCGGCCGCGCCCACAATATTGCCTTGTCCACGCTGCCGAATTTTGTGCTGCCGGGCGATGTCTCGGCGAGCAAGCGCTATTGGAAGCGCGACATCATCGTGCCGCCGGTGGAGACCACGCCGCGCGGAACCATCGAGGTGCGCGAGGGCGCCGGGTTCGGCTACGAGATCGACCACGATTATCTCCGCAGCATCACGGTCCGGGAGGAAATCGTAAGTTGAAAGCCTTTGTCCCGCTTCTGCGCGACAACCGCAACTACCGCTACACGTGGATCGGCCAGGTAGTCAGTGAGATCGGCGATCACTTCAATAACATCGCCGTATTCAGCCTGGCGGTGGCACATACTAAGTCCGGCTTAGTGGTCAGCGGGGTAATGTTATCCCGCGCCATCCCGGCGATCTTAGTGGGACCGCTGGCCGGTATCGTGCTCGACCGGCTGAATCGTAAGTGGGTGATGGTGGCGAGCGACGTCGTGCGCGCGATCGTGGCGGCCTGTTTCATTCTCACGGTCAACCGGCACGATACCTGGCTGCTGTATGCGTTGAGCGCGCTGCTGATGGCCGCCTCGCCGTTCTTCACCGCGGGACGCTCGGCCATCCTGCCGTCTATCGCCACTGAAGAAGAATTGCACACGGCTAATTCGCTGACGCAGACAACCGCCTGGACCACGCTCGCTATCGGAACGTTCCTGGGCGGCACCAGCGTCATGCAATTCGGATACCAGTGGGCGTTCGTGGGCAATGCCGCGTCGTTTATCGTTTCGGCGCTGTGTATCTCGAAGCTTTTCCTGCCCGGCCGCGGCTTCCGTCCCGAGCGCAAAGCCGTCCACGAAGAGACCTTGCGGCCCTGGCACGAGTATGCCGAAGGGCTGCGCTACATGCGGAGCGTGCCTCTGGTGATGGGGCTGCTGATGGTCAACATCGGATGGGCTACCGGCGGAGGCGCGGCGCAAGTGCTCTTCACTGTCTTCGGCGAACTCGTGTTCAACCGCGGACCCGCTGGACTCGGCATGGTCTGGGGCTTCGCCGGCATCGGATTACTGTGCGGCGGCGTGGTGGCGTATACCATCGGCCGGCGACTGAGCTTCACCGGTTATAAGCGGGCTATCTCGATCTGTTACATCGTCCACGGCGGAAGTTATATCCTGTTTAGCCAGGCGCGGAGTTTCACGTGGGCGTTAGTGTTTATTGCGCTGTCGCGCGCCGGTGTCGGAGTCAGTTCGGTATTAAATATGTGGCAGTTGATGCGCATCGTGCCCAACGGCCTGCGCGGACGCGTCTTTTCGACCATGGAAAGCGTGCAGTGGAGCGTGATGCTGATGTCGATGGCCGCCGCCGGTGTCGCTTCGGAGTATTGGGACCCGCGCAGCATCGGCGCCGCCGCAGGCGCGCTCAGTTCCACCACCGCGATCTTCTGGGCGTGGGCGAATATCACCGGCCGCCTGCCCGCCGCAGCGCCAGCGCCAGCCGAAGAGAGCGCGGAAGCGGCATAAAGAAAGAGGAACGGCCGCAGATGAATGCAGAGGAACGCAGATATTGAATTCATCTGCATTCATATGCGGCCATCATGAGGTCTTCGCATGTCAAAAATCGTCCTCGTCACCGGCGCGGCCAAGCGCATCGGACGCGGCATCGCCCTGCGGCTGCACAAGGAAGGCTACAGCGTTGCGATCCACTACGGCCGCTCCGAAGCCGAGGCCCGGCAAACCGCCGAGGAGTGCGGCGGCGCTTCGCTCTTCCAGGCCAACCTCGAAAGCGTCCCCGACATCATCCGCATGTTCGCCGAGGTCGAATCGCGCCTCGGCCGCCTGGACGCGCTGGTCAACAACGCCGCGCGCTTCACCCGCTTCGACCCCATGGACATCACCGAGCGCGACTGGGACTTCATCCACTCGGTGAACCTCAAAGCCACGTTCTTCTGCTGCCAGCAGGGCGCCCGCGTGATGCGCAAGACCGGCGGAGGCCGGATCGTGAATATCAGTTCGCTGGGCGGCATTCGGCCATGGGCGGAGCATGCCCACTACTGTGCGTCGAAGGCCGGCGTGACCATGCTGACGCGCGCGCTGGCCAAAGCCTTCGCACCTGAGATCACCGTGAACTCGGTGGCGCCCGGCGTGATTCCCTTCACCGATATCGACGAGCGCGGCCTGGCCATGATCCAGGCCACTCCGGCCCGCCGCGGCGGCACGCCCGACGAAGTCGCCGGCGCGGTGCTCTACTTCCTTCAGGCCACGAATTTCATCACCGGACAGAACCTTGCGGTCGATGGCGGCCTCAGCCAGCGTTGAACTGGCCGAAAGATTCTGTACGTTTCTGTACAGATTGAGTTTCGTTCGGCGCGGTCCGGCGGGTTACAGTTTTATACTTCGATGATGGGCCGCGCCCGCGGTTGTCCTCACGGGCTTGACTGGCGCTTCTATCGAGGAGGGGATTTTCATGCGAAAACTTTTCACGACGCTCTTATTTTGCGCAGCCGCGCAGGCGGCCACATTCAATGTAACTCTGACGGTGAACGCCAATGCCACGATCAGCACATCGATCACCGCAACGGGCACGGCGACCCTGACGGGCGACATCAAGGACAACGGTACCTTCAGCGCCACCGTTCCCACATCCGCGTTGAGCAGCAGCACAGTCAGCGTTCCCTACAACATGACGCTCGGCCAGGGCACTATGGGCGGCATGCTGAGCATTCCGCTGGCAATCTTGACCGGCAGTGCCACTTCTGGCTCGGGGACGGCCACCGTAACTAACGCCACAGGCTCTTATAGCGGATATACCGGAACCTTCAACCTGACGGGATCGGGGTCGTTGAATCTCGGCACCGGCGCCATCACCCTGTCCTTTACCGGTCCCGGCACCCTGACCAGCGGCGGCCCCGTCACCGCTCCGCCCCCGACCGTCACCGCAGTGCTCGACGCCGGCAGCTACACGCCGAACATCGCGCAGGGCAGTATCTTCGTAGTGAAGGGCAGTAACTTGAGCGACAGCGGTCTGAACTACACCACTTATCCGCTGCCCACGTCCTTCGGATCCACCGGCAAGACTTCGATCAATTTCACGCCCGCCGCCGGCGGAAGCTCCACGCAGGCTTTTCTGATCTACACCTATAACCTCAGCGGCGTCAACCAGCTTGCCGCGACGCTGCCGTCTACTCTGGCAACAGGGAGTTACAACGTCACGGTAACTTACGGTAGCAACACCAGCTCGTCATTCCCCGTCGCGGTGGTCGCCAGCAAGCCGGCGCTCCTCACCCAGGATTCTACAGGCAGCGGTCTGGCGGTGGCTCAGAACATCATCTCCGCCACTGAGTACGATTTGAATCGCCTCACCACCGGCAGCTTGAACGGCACCGTTTACTCGCCCGCCAAGCCCGGCCAGACCCTGGTCGCCTATGCCACCGGATTGGGTCCGGTGCCCGGCGGAACGGGAGACAATACGGCGTCGCCGGGTTACGACTTTACTAAAAATGGTGTCACCGTGAATGTGCTCGTGGGCGGCACTTCGATCCCGGCGCTCTATGCCGGCCGAGCGCCCGGCTTTTCCGGTCTCGATCAGATCGACTTCACCTTGCCCTCCAACATTCCCACCGGATGCACCGTGACCTTGCAGGTCCAAGTCGGCAACGTCACCAGCGCCGCCACTACTTTGTCCATCGCGCCAAGCAGTTCGGCCGACGCCTGCGTGCTGGCGAACTTCACTACCGACCAGCTAAAAGCGCTCGACCAGGGCGGCACTTACACCACCGGCAACTTCTTCATCGAGCAGATCTCCGAAACGATTCCCTCCACCGGTCTGGTCAAGTTGGACGAGGCCGGCGGCTCCTTCACCCAGGTCACCGGCCTGGAACTGGGCGCCGTTAACTCGAATGGATCTTCGACTTCCAACACCATCGGGGCATGTATCGTCACCACCACAACCGTCGGTAGTTCAACCTTCGCGGGAGGCGGGGGTGCGGATCTGGACGCCGGCCAGGTCACCCTGAACGGACCCTCCGGAACGCTTCTCAGCAACACACCGCTGACGGAGTCTAGCGCGAATAGTTACTCGCTCACCATCGGCGAGGAAGGCATCAACTTGCCCGGAAGCCTCAACGGCAAGATCCTGGCGGGCACCTACAGCCTCGCCGGAGCGGGCGGCAAAGACGTCGGCACGTTCAACACCTCCATCGCGCTCGGAACACCGCTCACCATCACCGGCGGACTGCCGTCCAGCGTGACGGAAGCCAGCGGGTTAACCATCAACTGGACTGGCGGCAACTCGTCCGACATCGTCCAGATCAGCGGCGCATCCAGCAAAACCTCCGGTACTGGCTCCAACCTGGTGAGCACCACCACCAGCTTCGTCTGCAAGACCACTGCCGGGCAAGGCACCTTCACAGTCCCGACGTCCGTGCTGACGCAGCTACCGCCTACCACTTCGGGATCGCTCGATGTACTTTCCACGCCCACGCCGTCGCAGTTCACGGCCACGCTGAAATCCGGCGCCACCAACGTGGCCACGGGCAATGCCACGGTCAACGCTACGTTCTCGGCCTTGGTGGGCACCGGCGCAACGGTTGCCTACCAGTAAGCTCTATGCCCAGCCTTCAGCCCCGCGTGCCACTATACTGAGTAAAGATGGCTCGTCGGGGTTGGAGGAGTTGGGCGGCCTATGCGGGGCTCTTGGGCCTCGCGCTGGTGGTGTCCGTATGGGCCAGCCTGTATTTCGGTAAGTCCGCCGATAACTGGGCCTACGATTTTATCTTCAGCCGCACGCGCGTCCAACCCTGGCCCGCGCACTCCAGTATCCTGGCCATCGACGAGCATACACTCCGCGAACAGGGCGGCCCGCGCAATCTCCGTGCCATGCTCGTCAAAACGCTGCCGTTGGTGAATGCGGGCAAGCCCGCGGCGGTGGTGATTGATATTCTGCTGGCCGACCGCGAAGACGCCAGCACCGATCGTGCCCTTGCCAAGGCGTTGAGGCCAACTCCGAATCTCGTGCTCGCCAGCGATCTGCAGCCGGACGGCTTCGAGCCGCCGCTGCCCGAGTTCGCCCAGGCGGCCAAGGCCATCGGCCACGTGCACGTTTCCATGGACGACGATGCGGTTACTCGCGCCATACCGCTCGACAAGCGCTTCAGCCCAACGCCGCTGCGTCACGAGCAGAAATGGGCGCTGGCCCTGGAAGCCTTCCGCCTGTACCGCGGCGTCCCGCAGATCGAAGAAGTTTATCCGTCCTCGGTGAAAGTCGGCAGCACGACCATCCCCGCCTTCTATCGCGAGGAAGGACGCGACGAAGGCCGCCTCATGCGCGTGCGCTTCGCGCCACCCGGGCAGGACATTCCTAAAGTCTCGATGCAGAGCTTGCTGGATCGGCCGGCGCTGGCCTCCGCATTCACCGGCAAGGTCGTCTTCATCGGCGTGACGGCCGCCACCGAGCACGATCGCCTGGCGACACCGTTCACCAACGGCGGCGAGCCCAGCAGCGGAATCGAGATCAACGCGGAGGCGTTCGAGACCATGGCCAACGGCCTCTTCCTGGTGACCGCGCCCGAGTACCTCATGCTGCTCTTCGCCGCGGCATTCGTCGCCGCCGCGGGATTGGCGTTCCGCTACCTACCCGGCTGGACCGCCTACGCCACCTCGGTCGCTATCCTCATCACCGCTGTGCTCACGCCTTACTTCTTCTTCCGCAACGGCTTGGTCTTCGCTGCGTCCATGTCGATCGGACCCGCGGCGCTCGGATGCGCCTGCGCGGCGGGGTATTACCACCTGGTGGTGCGCCGCAACCTGCGCCGCAGCGAGGACGAACGCGACCTCTACCAGAAGAAGTTCCACTTCGCTACTCACGAACTGCGCACGCCGCTGGCCACCATTCAAGCCTCCAGCGAACTGATCTCGCGTTACGCCCTCACCGATGAGAAGCGCAAGCAGATTGCCCAGAACATCAACTCCGAATCCAAGCGCCTGGCCCGCATGGTGGAGGTTTTCCTGAATGTCGAGCGTCTCAACGCCGGCCAGATGGAGTTGAAGCACGAGCCCATGGCGGTGAAGGATATGGTCGGCGTCTGCGTCGAACGCACCCGTCCGCTGGCCGAACGCAAGCATATCGGCATTACCCTCGAGCCGGTTGCCGAAGACGTACAGATCGCCGGCGACCGGGAACTCATGGAATACGCCTGCTACAATCTCCTTACGAACGCCGTGAAGTACTCGCCCCAGGAGACTGAGGTGACCGTCTCGGTCGGCCGGGACGGCGGCGACATCCGGATTGCCGTCCGGGATCAGGGGATGGGCATGGACCAGAAGGAAGTCAAGCAGGTGTTCCAGAAGTTCTACCGCACAAAAAAGGCAGAAGAATCTGGAGAAGCCGGCACCGGAATTGGCCTGTCTATCGTCCAACAGATCGTGGAACAACACGGGGGAGAAATCGAAGTGGTCAGCCAGCCCGGCAAAGGGTCGTGCTTTACCCTGGTCCTGCCGGCCGGACGCCCGGTGGCCCGTCCTGCCCAGCCTATTTCCGTAGCGGAACGACGCTAATGCAGAAATTATTGCTAGTCGAAGACGATCCGGCGCTGCAGTTCACCATCCAGGTGGCTCTCGAGGAGAAGGGCTACAACGTCGATGCCGTGTCCACCACCGGCGAAGCCATCCGCCGCCTGGACGGTACGGCCTACCCGATTGTCATTTCGGACATCTACATCGATGAGCGCACCGGTTTGGACGTGCTCAACGCGGCCAAGCAGAAGGATCCGCTCTGCTCGGTCATTTTGATGACTGGCCGCGGCACCGTCGAAACCGTGATGGCCGCCACCCGCGGCGGCGCTTTCGATTACATCGCCAAGCCGTTCGATCTCGACGTCCTCACCGAAACCATCGAACGCGCCCAGGCTTCGCGCGAGCAGCAGGAAGACGAGGCCAAGGAAGAAGAACTGCCGGAAAGCGAGGTCATCGGCACCTCGGCCGCCATGGTCGAGATTTACAAAATCGTTTCCAAGGCCGCCCCCACCGACGCCACCGTGGTGATCGAGGGCGAAACCGGCACGGGCAAAGAAGTCGTGGCCCGCATGATCCACCAGAACAGCCTGCGCAAGAGCCAGCCATTTTCGCCGGTGGATTGCGGTTCGATCACGCCTTCGCTGCTCGAAAGCGAACTGTTCGGCGCCGTCCGCGGAGCTTACACCGGCGCCGACAAGGACCGCGTGGGCGTCTTCGAAGCCGCCAACCGCGGCACCGTTTTCCTGGATGAAATCGGCGACATCGATCTGAACTTCCAGTTGGCCCTGCTGCGCTTTTTGGAAAGCCGCGAGATTCGCCCGGTCGGCGCATCGCGCTCCCGCGAGGTGGACGTGCGGGTGATCGCCGCCACACACCGCGACCTGCAGCGCATGGTGGACGAGGACAAGTTCCGCAAAGATCTCTGGTATCGCCTGAACACTGTCCGGATCTTCATGCCGCCCCTGCGCGAGCGCCGCAGCGACATCCCCATCCTGGTGCGCTTCTTCGCCAACAAATACACGGCGCGTTATAACCGCGTAGTGCCCATCACCAAGTCCGGCTTCGACGCCCTGCAGGACTACACCTGGCCCGGCAATGTCCGCCAGTTGCAGCACATGGTGGAGCGCCTCGTGATCCTGGCCGAGCGCATCGATGCGGAAGGCGTCCGCAACGCTCTAACCGCGATGGAATCGCGCGACAAGCCCGTCGAAACCCTCGCCGACGCCGAAGAAGAGCAGATCCGCCGAGTCCTGGCCGCGACGGGTGGCAACAAGAGCAAAGCCTCCCAGATCCTGGGCATCGAGCGCAAGACCCTGTATCGCAAGCTGGACCGGATGAAGCTGTAGGGCCCGTGGATTCACCGCGGAACTGCGGAGTGCGCGTAGGCGAAGTACACGCCTCCTGTTCCTTTCTCCACGCTGCTCAATGTCCTTCGTGCCCCGCCGGTGAAAAACAGCTCCGCCCCGCTTCCGCACTATCCCCAACTCTCGCCGCGCTTCCTCCGTCCCCTCCACGGCACCGCGGTGAACCGGATCCCCAGCGGACCGCTCCTGTCCGCAATTCGTGCCACCCTAGAATGAAATTATGAGCTTCAAACTGGCGGTCAATTACCGGCCGCGCGGGGACCAGGAAAACGCCATCGCCGAGCTGACCCGTGGCGTCCGCGAGGGCGAACAGCACCAGGTGCTGCTGGGCGTCACCGGATCCGGCAAGACCTTCACCATGGCGAAAGTCATCGAGGCCGAGCGCCGGCCCGCCCTGGTGCTGGCGCACAACAAAACGCTCGCCGCCCAGCTTTATCACGAGTTCAAATCGTTTTTTCCGGAAAACGCTGTCGAGTACTTCGTCAGCTACTACGATTACTACCAGCCCGAAGCCTACATCCCGTCGAGCGACGTCTACATCGAAAAAGAAGCCACTATCAACGACGAGCTCGATAAACTGCGCCTCTCGGCGACCAAGTCGCTGTTCGAGCGCCGCGATTGCGTGATCGTCGCCAGCGTGAGCTGCATCTATGGCCTGGGCTCGCCCGAAGCCTACTATGGCATGCTGTTGATGCTCGAAAAGGGCCAGAAGATTTCGCGCAACGCCATCCTCTCCAAGCTGGTCGAGATCCTCTACGACCGCAACGACAGCGATTTCCGCCGCGGCACCTTCCGCGTGCGCGGCGACGTCATCGAAATCTATCCCACCTACGACGACAACGCCTACCGCATCGAATTGTGGGGCGACGAGGTCGAAAGCCTCGCGCAAATCGACCCGCTGCTCGGCACCGTCAAGCAGACTTACACTCGCCTGCCGATCTATCCCAAGACCCACTACGTGATGTCGGAGGAGACCCGCGTCAACGCCATGGAGAGCATCCGGGTGGAGCTCGAGTGGTGGCACAAAGAGCTCGAAAAACAGGGCAAGCTGGTGGAGGCGCAAAGGCTCTTCCAACGCACCATGTTCGATCTCGAAATGATCAAGGAGATCGGCTACTGCCACGGCATCGAGAACTACTCGCGCCATTTCTCCGGACGCCTGCCGGGCGAAGCGCCGCCCACGCTGCTCGACTACCTGCCGCACGATTCGCTCATCCTCATCGACGAAAGCCATCAGACCATCCCGCAACTGCACGGCATGTATCACGGCGACCGTTCGCGCAAAGAAGTGCTGGTGTCCCACGGCTTCCGCCTGCCCAGCGCGCTCGATAACCGCCCGCTGACTTTCGAAGAATTCGAGCACCGCGTCAATCAGTTGATCTACGTCTCCGCCACGCCCGGCCCCTACGAGCTGACGCGCGCGGCCGGCGTGGTGGTCGAGCAGATCATCCGCCCGACCGGCCTGGTCGACCCGACCGTCGAGATTCGCCCGGTCAAAGGCCAGGTGGACGACCTGCTCGGCGAGATTCGCAAACGCACCGCTGCCAACCAGCGCGTTCTGGTCACCACGCTTACCAAACGTATGGCCGAGGACCTGGCCGAGTATTACTCCGAAGTCGGCGTGCGCTGCCGCTATCTGCATTCCGAAGTCACTACGTTCGACCGCATCAAGATCCTGCGCGACCTGCGCCGCGGCGAATTCGACGTGCTGGTGGGCATCAACCTGCTGCGCGAAGGCCTCGATCTGCCGGAGGTCTCGCTGGTGGCCATCCTGGATGCCGATAAAGAAGGCTTCCTGCGTTCGCAGGGATCCCTGATCCAGACCATGGGCCGCGCTGCCCGCCACGTGGAAGGCCACGCGATCCTCTATGCCGACGTCATGACCGAAAGCATGAAGAAGGCGCTCGACGAGACCGCCCGCCGCCGCCTGGTGCAACTCGAATACAACCAGCGCAACGGCATTGTTCCGCAGTCGATCATCCGGCCGATCGACATGAGCCTGGTCGCCGTGGCTGAAGGCGACTACGTCACCGTGCCGCTCGAAAGCGATGAGGAAGTGGACAGCCTCAGCCCCGAAGAACGCCAGCGCTTCATCGCCGAACTGGAGGAGAAGATGCGCGAAGCCGCCCGCAAGTTCGAGTTCGAAAAGGCCGCCCAATTCCGCGACCGGGTCAAGGCGCTGAAGGCAGTAGCAGTATAACCCCTCCGCCGAAACCAAGGTAAGATAGCTACAAATGCGCCAGACGGGTGGGCTGATTGCGGCCGGCGTCCTACTGTGCGCGGCTTTGTGCGCCTTTCAGGCCCCTCACGTCCACACCTGGCGTGAGTACCCCGCCTTCGAGTACAACGACTTTCCCATCCCGCCCGATTACGAAGAAAAAACCGAGTGGGTCTTTGCTCGCCTGATGTACCCCAACATGCCGGGCGTCCACGGCCGCAGTTTCGGCGGCTACGGACGTTTCCGCGGCGGCGACTGGACCCAGGGCGGACGTGGCGTCTTCTGGACGATGGATTATCCGCGCTCCGACCGCCACTTTGCGCTGGCGCTGCGTCGCCTGACGCGTCTGCATGTGCGC
>Ga0335085_10003950_pt1 | contig 25037 bp, 24 predicted proteins | sample Lox_Sample_45_FD_206712 | JGI IMG/M metagenome (GOLD analysis project Ga0335085, IMG submission 206712) | Soil microbial communities from Loxahatchee National Wildlife Refuge, Florida, United States - Lox_Sample_4.5 | ecosystem: Environmental > Terrestrial > Soil > Wetlands | place: USA...
TTGCCGGATGCATCCACGGCCACGCCACGCGACGCATTCAACGAAGCATTTGTCGCCAGGCCGCCGTCACCAGAATAAGCGGGCGTATGATTTCCCGCATAAGCCTGGATCGTACCTCCCGAAATCTCCCTCACCACGTAATTCCCGATGTCCGCCAGGAATACGTTGTTCGAACCGTCGATGAAGAGTCCACTGGGAAGATTGAGAAGGGCGCTGGTCGCCGCGCCGCCGTTTCCCGTGTAGCCCGGAGTCCCTCCCGTTCCCGCGATGGTTTGAATGGTTCCGGCTATGACTTCCCGAATTGCGTGATTTTCCGTATCGGCAATATAGAGATTGCCCAAATTATCCAGGTAGACCGCCTCTGGCAGGCAGAGTTGGGCGCTTGTGGCGAGGCTGTTGTCGCCGGAGAAGTTGCATGTTGCCTGGAAGGTGTACTGCACACCCGCAACCGTTTGAATATTTCCCGTACTTGCCAGCACTTCGCGGATCACGGAGTTGTTCGTGTCGGCGATAAACAGGTTGCCCATACCATCTACGTACAGCCCGCCGGGGAGATTCAACTCCGCGCTGGCAGCCGCAGCGTTATCGCCGGAGTAGCCGCCGGTGCCATTGCCTGCGACGGTCGTAATGCTCCCCACAGGAAACCCTGAACTGAAGCAGCCGCCAGGCGTCACAATCACGCAACGAATCTTCGAGTCGTCGGTATCCGCTATATAGAGGTTCCCATGGCTGTCTATAAAAACTCCACTCGGCCCATTGAGTTGTGCTGCGCTGGCCGGGCCACCGTCACCACAGGTGCTGCCCGTAGGCTGGCAAGCGGCGCCAGTTCCAACCACGGTCGTAATGCTCCCCACCGGCTGATTCGAGCCCATACAGCCGGGTGTCACAGCAAGGACGCATCGGATCCGGGAATTCGTCGTGTCCGCGATATATACGTTTCCGGACACATCCACGGCAAGGCCTTTGGGGCTTCCGAGTTCCGCGCTAATGGCTGGCCCTCCATCACCGGAAAAGCCGCCCTCGCCACCAACGTTGAAACCATTTCCCGCAAACACGGTCAGCGTGCCCGTGGAAGTGATCTTGTAAACCCGGTGGGAGAAAGCATCCGCGATATACGTGTTGCCAAGGGTGTCGCGCGCCATCGCGCTTGGGTTGCCGATGCTCGACGTGAGAACCGTAAGGCCGTTCGGTCCGCCGCCGCCGGAAAGGGCGATGTTGTACTGCGCTTGTAATACGCCCGGGGCAATCAGAAGAATCGCAGCAAGAGCAAAGATCAGGAGGAAGGGCTTCTGGCGAACCATGGTCATTCCCCCTTCCCGGCAGCGGCGCTATCCAGCCGCAGCGCTTCACTCATCTTGGTTCCCGGTGCTGTTTGCAAAGTCAGTATGACCCGCGGCCGCAGTCCTCTTTTCCACTGGTCATATTCCGCGCGGGGGATGACAAATTCACGCGAGATGTCCTGGGTCGCACCCGGGCGAAGCGTAACCGGTGCGGCTTGCGTCCCATTCGCATGCGGGTAGGCGAAATCCGAAAGTTCAATTCCCTGTAGCGACACGGCGCTCGCTTCGTGGTTCGTCAAATGAAACCGCACTACGACTTTCACCAGAGAGCCGGCGTCTGTTTTCTCCATGATTTCGTACGTGCCGGAAATCGATGCGCCTGCACCACTCGCGGTCCACGCAACAAAGGAAGATAAGAGCAGGCCCAGACACAACCTGCAAAGAGTCCTGGAGATGAATTGGTTCACGGTAGGCTCCCTTCCGGGCAAAAATCGATCCTTCAAACGCACTCCGCGTAACCAGCCTAGTTCAACGGAGTTTGTCCCTGGGCGCTGCGACATAAATCACAAAGCAAACATTTCTTCACATTATCGCTGTTGCGGTGGAGCGAGGGAGCGAGACTTGCGTTTCCGCCACGCGTCGCGGACCAGGGCGATTTCAACGCCCTCCAAGGCTGGATGCAACCCAGTCTAAGCCTTATCCGTTAAGGGGAAAAGTCATTCTTGTGGACTGGAATGGCCCGGGTCGCCCGGCATTACCTGCGCATCCCATTTCTCCGCGCCCGCCGGCACTTCTCCCCGGAGCAGAGCCGCGAAAGCATTTAGAGCAGCTCGCGCGTCGCCGAGCGGATAGTAAAACGCTTCCCAGTTGTCGCTGTCTTCCCCGTCGTGGTTCGCAACGACAAAATCAAAGCGCCACGCCTCCTGCAATTCTCCATAAGCGCTGCCCGCTCGCCGTTCGATATTCTCAAGATCCTTCAGGGAAAGCTCCCCTTTTTGCTTCCTCGTGCGCCGCAGCAATTTCCTCCGCATCACGTCGGTAACCAGCTCTTTCAGGTCCAGATTCCGCTGCGGGTCCTTCAGGTACACGATTTCCTCTTTCGAAAGCGGCGACAAAAACGCCGAAATCTTTGCAATGCCCGCCAACCGGGGGTGGGTCAGCAGCGTCTTTCCAACAAAAGGGTTCCCCTCAAAGAAGACGTCTCCTGACTTGAGCAGCGCCTGCACTTCATCCAGATCGAGCGCCTGCAAATCACCGCGCACATCGAGCAGCGCGTACCGTTCGTTGCCTCGAAACACTTCGATCTGCTTCCGCGTGCGGAAGTGATAGTCCGCGCCGTCGCGTTCCCCCGGCCGCGGATCGCGCGAGTTGTAGAGAACGAGTGGCTGGAGCCGCACAGCCAGCTCCGGATGAAATTTCCGCAGGGCCCGCGCAAGAGGGCTTTTGCCCACGCAAGAAGGACCTGTCAAGATCACCAGTCGACCGCTTGAAGAGGGGCTCACGATTCCATCCTTACCTTCCCACCACTTCAGGCAGAATTTCTCCGGCCGGCCCGCGCAGCGCGCAATCCACTTCGCTTGAGAACGGGGTGTCATCCGGATTGATCTCCACCACCTTCGCACTCTTGGATAACGCGAGCGGAATCAAATTCGCCGCCGGATAAACCACCGCCGAAGTCCCGACGACCAGAAAGAGCTCTGCGGACTCCACCGCTTTCTCCGCTTCCCTCCAGACCCGTTGCGGAAGACCTTCACCGAACCACACCACGCCGGGCCTCGCTATGCCGCCGCACGCGCAGCGAGGTGGAATCTCCGGGAGCGGCACCGCGCGATCGGTCCAGTTCCGGTCGCACTTCGTGCAGCGTATCTCCCAAATGTCTCCGTGGATTTTTAGCGGGCGCCGGTGCCCGGCCAGGTCGTGAAGCCCGTCCACATTTTGGGTGATCAAGGTAAATTGCGCCTTTTCGCCTTCCAACTGCGCGAGAGCTTTGTGGCCTGGATTCGGCCGTGCCCTGTGAATCAGTTCCCGCCGCCAGTTGTACCACTCCCACACCAGACTCGGGTCCCGGCGGAACGCTTCTGGCGTGGCGAGTTCCTCCGGCCGGAAATTGCGCCACAAGCCGCCCGGGCCCCGAAAAGTCGGCACACCACTTTCCGCAGAAATCCCGGCTCCTGTGAGAACGGCCACTGTCTCCGCGGTCCGGATCCATTCCCAAACCAGGCGAAGATGCTCAGATCTTACGTGGCCCATTTTTCTCTTTCCCAGCGTAGTCTCATTCCAAAATTCGTTTCGCAACGAATTCGATCGGGCCGTTACCGGTGTGAACTGTAAACGGTACAACAGAGCTGATCGAGACTCTTGTCGAAACCATAGATGTCGCTGAAGAAGTTCACCGTCCCATCTTCCGAAACCACCGCCGTTGCGTAAACAATCATCACCGGAATCATCTTGGGAAGGTTCACCTGCTGCTGTTTTTCCGAGGCCAGCGCGGCATCGATGCGTTCCCTTGTCCAGCCCGGAGTGTTGCGCAGTACCCATTCGGCAAGCTCGGCGGGTTTCTCCACGCGGATGCAACCATGGCTGAAATCGCGGCGGCTTTGGGAAAAGAGACTCTGCGTCGGCGTCGCGTGCAGATACACATTATTATCATTCGGGAACATGAATTTAATGAGGCCGAGCGCGTTCTTCGGGCCGGGTTTCTGCCGGACCATCAGCTTTGCCGCACGCAACTGTGCAAGCACTTCGTCGCTGACGATTCCATCCGTCACGACCTGGCCGAAATACGTCGTCACTTCATAACCGTTCTTTTCCAGGTACGCGCGATCCTTCGCAATCTTCGGCACGATCTCGTGACGCATGATGCTCGTCGGCACATTCCAATAAGGCCAGAAGATGACGTACTTCATGTCCTCTTCCATCACCGGCGTCTGCGTACGCATCGCCCGGCCCACGACCACCTTCATTTTCAACTGGACTTGCCACTGGTCGTCGAAAGCGCGCAGAACAAACTCCGGGATGTTCACTACGATGGGGGACTGCTCGAAATTGTGCGGCACCCAGCGCCAGCGCTCCAGGGTGAGCTGCAACTGTTTCACGCGGTCGCTCATCGGGCGGTTGAGCTCGTCAATCGTCTGCGCCCCAAGATTCCCGGCTGCTTCCAGACCATGACGCATCTGAAAGTGTTTCACTCCTTGCACCACCGGCCCTTCATACAAACCGTTCTCTCCGCCCGCTGGCGTGCCCGCCGGCAGGTCGCCGAGAAATTTCAATCTTTCAATCAGCTGAGGCACGGCCGCGTACGGTTTGCCGGGTGCAGCGGGCTTGCTCACCGTCGGCAGTAAAACGTGGTTTTCCTCGCGCGCCATTTGCAGATATTTTTGCAGCGCCTCGAGCGTTCGGCGATAACCGACATAGGGCGGCTCGATCTTTGTGAAGGCTTCGCTGACGTCCGCCGCAGGGGCGATGCGCTTCAGCAAAAAATCGGCAAGGTCATATTCGTTGCGTTCCGGTTCAAAAGACTTGTGGAGCTTGCGCGGATCAATTTTTCCCAGGTGCAGATCGGATGCATAACGCATGGCGCTGACGGTCAGCGCAAGATCAAAATGGACCAAGGCGCTTTCGTCCTTATTCGCTGACGCTATCAGCGCTTGCAAGCGGGCAGGCCAGCGTTCGCCATCGTAATCCCGGCTTTCGAGACCCTTGGTCTCCGCCTGTTCCAGCACGCCAATCAGCTGCAGCGCCTGCTGCGTCGGCTTCCCTTCTCTTGTCCACTCCAAAGCGTATCCGTCTTTTGCGTAAAACTCCCGCACCTGCGTCGCATAGTCCGAAAAATCGGGCCATTGCAGATCCTCAAGCCTTGTTTTGCCAAGCAGCGATTCGAGCTGCGCTTTCCCTGCAGCGGACAGAGCCTCTGCCGAGGAAGCCGCGCTGGGCGCAGCCTGCTGCGCTCCCGCATTTTCCATTTTCGGCGCGCCTTTGGAACAGCCGGTGGTGGCAAGAAGCGAGACAAGGAGCACGATTCGAAGTTTGCGGAAGAAATTCACGTTTTGACCTGGTGTATCCGGGAGTATCTGCAAAGCACCCACAACAAATCAGGAACGAACACGCAGCACCGCGGCACCCGAAATCGCATCGTTCTTCAAAGCACTCAGCGCCCGGTTCGCTTCCGCCAGCGGAAAGATCTCCACGTGCGTGCGCACCGGAATTTCCGCTGCCAGGCGGAGGAATTCCTCTCCGTCTTGCCGCGTGTTGTTGGCCACGCTGCGAATCGTGCGCTCTTCATATAACAAAGAATAGGGAAAGCTGGGAATATCGCTCATGTGAATGCCTCCGAGGATCAGCTTGCCGCCTTTGCGCAACACCTGCAGCGCCGCGGGAACAATCTCGCCCGCTGGCGCAAAAACAATCGCTGCATCGAGCTTCACCGGCGGCGCATCCAGCGTGCCTCCGGTCCACACGGCCCCCAATTCTTGTGCCAGCTTCTGGTGGCGGATGTCGCGCGTGGCCGCGTAAACCTCCACGCCCCAATGCCGCGCCACCTGAATGGCCACATGCCCGGCCGCGCCAAAACCGTAAAGCCCCAGGCGCGCCCCGGCTTTCACGCCACTCAAGCGCAGGCAGCGATAGCCAATGATTCCCGCGCAGAGCAGCGGTGCCGCAAGCTCGGCGGACAGATTTTCCGGCAATAGATAAACGAACTCCTCCGGCGCCACGAGGTATTCCGCGTATCCGCCGTTCACCGTATAGCCCGTAAACTGCGGGTGATCGCAAAGGTTTTCTTCGCCCCGCCGGCAATATTCGCAGCTCTGATCTGTCTTGTGCAGCCACGCCACTCCCACACGCGCGCCGACGGCCAGCCGATTTGCGCCTGCCCCGAGCGCTGCAATGTGCCCCACGACCTGGTGTCCGGGAATGACCGGCGACTTTTGGGGAGGAAGCTCCCCTTCGATGACGTGCAGGTCCGTTCGGCAAACGCCGCAGACCTCCGCGCGAATCAGCACTTCGCCGCAAGCGGGCTCCGGCTTGGGAAATTCGCCAAATTCCAGGGGATTCGATTCAATCGCAGCCGGTGTGCGCAGGAAACAGGCTTTCATCGCAAGCCCTCAAAAAAGATTTCCTCCGCACACCACAAAGGAAGGCGGCCAACACACGTGTTGGAGTAAAGATACACAAAATTGTCTCCAAAGTGAAGCCCAGCGCCTGGGTGAGCTACCATTCCCCTTTTGGAGTTGGCGCCACTTTGCGCTAGTCTGAACGGCGTGCCTGGCGGAGATGCTTCGTAGCCGGGGTCGTCGATCCGTTGGCTTCGGACAAGTCTTCTTGTAAAGCCGAAATCAAAATTCGTTGGTCTTTCCAGCAAAGGAGAGCGCAACGCGAGTCCTGCCTGAGAGGCAATGCCATCCCGGGCCCGGACCAGCGCGGACGCCGTCATGAACGATCTTTCACCCGAAATGCTGATGATGGGATTCATCTCCTATCTGGTCTTCCTGTTCTCTACCACCTGTCATGAAGCCTCGCACGCCCTCGTCGCCCAGATCGGCGGAGACAGCACCGCCGCGCTTGGCGGTCAGGTTAGCCTGAATCCCATTCCGCACATCCGGCGATCTCCCTTTGGCATGGTTGTTTTCCCGTTGCTGAGTTTTTTCCTCTCTGGCGGCGGCATGATCGGCTGGGCAAGCGCTCCTTACGACCCTCTGTGGGAGCGCCGTCACCCGAAGCGCGCCGGATGGATGGCGCTTGCCGGTCCCGCGGCCAACTTCACGCTGATGTTTCTCGCAGTGCTCGCGATTCGCGCTGGACGATACTTGCATCTGTTTCACCGCGATCCGGTTAGTGGCGCGCCCAGCCTGCTGGGAATCACGCTCAGCGTGGTCTTCTCATTGAACCTGCTCCTGGGAACTTTCAATCTGCTTCCAGTGCCGCCGCTGGACGGCAGCGCCGGCATCATGGTGCTGATGAGCGAAAGAGCGGCCCAGAGCTATCTCGACAAAATCCGCGGCAGCAACTACGCCCTGGCTGGAATCCTCGTGGGTCTCTATCTCTTCCGGGAAGTGTATCCCTACGTCGAGGCTTTGGCCGTGCGGCTCTTTTTCTAAGATTGAAAATCTCCTCGCATTGTCGAGGATGTTTACCGGCGCCGGGTTAGTTTGGTCAGTTCATACAGGGGAATAACGGGCTCTCCCTTTTCGTTCTCCCCTGATCGGCGCGGGCAGACAGGCCAACATGTTTAGCTGTGACTAGGGCACGTATGCGTAGCTTGATGGCAGTCGACGCAGAGAGTAATGAGGTTTTCTGCGCTGTCGTCTCCCAACCTACTGCGAAATTTCTTGTGATGCACCTGCAAGTTTTCTAAAGACCCGCACATTTGGCATCGCCAGCCGTCTCGCTTGAGGACTTCTTCGCAAAGAAGGCGATAGTCTTTCGAATCGAGTTTCACCCGGGGCGCCCGTTGTCGCAGTTTGCTCATGGAGATTCTCAACCATTCGACCATCTAAGACCGCCGATTCTCCCCCCAGCGTTAGTGCATCTGTATCTAAAGGAGACATTCCATCAAGGATCTTCCTGTAGGCGAGCTCCGGCCAGAAAATCCGCACAGATCATCTCCAGGCAGTAACCGCGGGATTTGTCGGTCCCCAGCATCAGAGCTGCCGTCTCAAGTGTTTGCTCACGTAAGGGGCGTTAAGCTAAAAAGACGTACCCGATTTAAGATTCTTTCTCCTGCAGCGTGGCCAGATATTCGCAGGGGTTCTTAATGCGCCGCCGTGCTGCCAACTCATTAAATTTGTCGCGGGCGCCGAAGATGAGCGCAACGATGATCACCGTCGCAATCAGCACCACCAATCCAAAATTGAGCAGGCGGCGTGCTGCGATACCTTCCGGCGTGCGGACTCGAGAACTTCACAGGGATTCCCCTCGGTGCATCCCAAGTCTGCCAAAAGGAAGAGTGCATTAAGGTTATCGTAGAAAAGGTCCCGCGGCCGGACGCGTCAGAAATCGCAAGTCATCACGCCAAAATACCATCCACATAGACTCGCGCGGAATTGACCTGCGAATTCTGCTGTCAACCGGGAGAGGTAGCCTCGGTCGACAATTCGATCGCACTCTAACCCACGCATTCATTCCAGTGAGTGTCACCCGGGATCTTCGGAGCGATGCCCAATTCCGATGTTCTAGTGTTGTCCTAACAATGCTCTAAAATAGTCAACTTGCAGAATGGAACCTCGAGAAGAGGATGGAAGCCGCAAGAGTTGGTTGGCTCTTTTTTTGTTTTCGTGGCTCATGCAACTTTTTCGCGACTGCAGAAATCGGATCCACCAGTCCGACTTACCCTGCCAACCGCGTCTGGCAGGGATTTATCGCGCGTGCGTTTCATTCGGGGGTGAATGGTTTGTGCATATCAGAGGCAAACCGGGAAACCGGCCGACTCACGGATGTCCACTCCCAAACTTAATCGGATTTATCTCTTGTTTCCTGCTTCTCTCTAGAAATACGAAATGCGGGGCACCCTAAGACGCCCCGCGGTTGTCCGAGCAATGCTCTTTCACTTACGGCAGCGTGATCTTTACGTTCTGGCAGTTATCCGCTGTTGTGCTTTCCGCGACCGTGCTGTAGGCGTTCGCACAAGCCAGCAGAAAGTAGTTGCCATGGATGAAGCTGGGCAGCGGGAACGCCGGCGCCGTTGTTGGGGTGGTCGTTGAGCTGGCACCTGCTGCAAGCGCTGGAACGGTGCGATTGCCAAGGTACCACCACTTGTTCGTTCCGGTCGTGGACAGATAAAACGCCGTACTGCTCGTCGAGGATGCTGGAGCAGTGCCGATGTTCGAGGTGGAATCCAGAATCTGAATGGTCTGTCCAGGCGTCGTCAGGGTAGACGGCAAGAAGCTAAGACCGGACAGAGTGAGGTTCACACCCGAAGTAATCGTGATTTTCTGGGACATACAGTTGTTGGTGGAGTTGCTCTCGGTCACGTCCTTGTAAGCATTCGCACACGCGAAGAAGTAGTAGGTTCCGGTGACATTCGCCGCGAATGAAACTGGGGTGCTGGCCGCCGATGTGCCGCCGTTGGCCGGCAAGGAGGAGATAGTGCGATTCCCCAGATACATCCATCTATTGTTGCTGGTTGCGCTGGTCGACAGGTAGAACGCCGTGCTCGTAGAGCCTGCTGGTGCGATTCCACTGTTAGTTGTCGTGTCAACCACCGAAACATTTGTTGAACCCGCAGTCACTGTGGCGGGAACGGACAGGGCAGTTACCATCAGGTCAGGCAATGGGTTCCCAATCGTGAGTGTTCCGGTGTTGAGAGTAACGGTGTAATTGCTCCAGGTACCGGTGCCTTCGGTAGCGATGATTGGATACACGCCCACGGCGCCCTGCGATGGGGCCGGGCTACCATAAATATAGTTCACGACTAGCTTATCGTTCGGGTTCACATAACCCGTGATAGTGCCCGTCAGAGAGGAAGTCGCGGGAACCGCATCAGTCACGCGGATCGAAACATTGTTAGGCGTAACCGTCAACGGCACCGGAATCACCTGAATTGTTTGTTGGACTGACGACGAGCTGAATTGCAGCGGGTCCGTCGGCGTGAAGGTTGCTGTCAGTGTTTGCAAGCCAACGGGTATCACTGAGCCCAGGCCAACATTTCCGGAGGGGATAGAATAGGTCACAAGACCAGGTGCGTTCGCGGGGGTAACAACAGCGTTCAGCTGCGTGACGCTCAGTGGCGTCCCATAGTTGATGGCTGCCAGAGGGCCAGGCCAGGAGATGCTCGACTGTTGCTGAACCACGCTGGATGCAGTCAGGTTAACCGATAGCGTCCCATTCAAAGCGTCACTCTGGAATTGCAGCATTGGATTATCCGGCGGCGGATATGTGAAGGCGGTATTCGGTGCGGTAAAGGTCACCGTCACGAGGCAATACCCATTGTTATGAATTCCCGTCGCGCAGTTATCCATTTCCGTCAGGTAGCCGTTTGGGTCATTAGCAATGCTCAGGCCTTGGTAGGTCATAGGGACACTGCCGCTATTCGCGAAGATGACTTGCGCTGAACTAGTTTGTCCGGCAGATGTTTCCGGAATCGCAAGATCCGTCGCCGAAGCACGGGCCCAGGTGAAGGATCCGAGCCCATTCATAGGCACGGTCAACGTATAAGTACCTGGGATACCCATCGCATCGGAATGCGTTTCAGTGATCACGAGTTGTGCGTGCTGCACGGCAGGTACCGCGGGTGCAAAGGTCAATCCCACATTGCAAACCGGACTTAGTGGCTGCAGGACTGCTCCGATGCAATCCGAAGCGCGCACGAATTCCGAGGTCGAATCCTGCGTGACCATATCTACGTGGCGCATCAGGTTGTTTCCAGCATCGGCAAGGTAGAGACCTCTGCCATCAGTGGTGATGCCGGCGGGCGCGGAGAGTTGCGTAAGTGCTGCAAGAGTGTCGCCGTTGTATCCGGCCACCATGGTCCCGGCGACCGTGGAAATGTATCCATTCACTGCGTCCACCTTGCGAATCGTGTTGTCCGAGCAGGAAATGAAAACGTTTCCTTTGTAGTCGATGGTTACGGAAGTAGGACCGGGCAATCCCGTTTGCGTGGCAGGAACAAAATCCTGATTGTAAACAGCGCTTCCATTTCCGGCAAAGGTGCTGATCTTTCCGGTCACTGCGTCCACGCGCCGGATGACGTTGTTTCCTGTGTCTGCGATGAACAGATTACCCAACGTGTCCATCACCATGCCCTGAGGGTGATTCAGTCCGGCTGTCGCAGCGGGACCTCCATCACCGGTGTAATCGCATTTTCCGTCCCCCGCATAGGCATAAATATTCTGTGTGCTACCGTCGACACGGCGAATCCGGCAGTTGCTGGTATCCGCGATAAAGAGATCCGTGTTCACGCGGCTGTGAGTAAGTCCAAGAACATTACCGAGTCTTGCACCTGTGGCTGCATCACCGTCACCGCAAGGATCTGTTGGATCATTGCAAATGGAACCATTCCCTGCGACCAGTTGGATTCCTCCCGGCCCCGGTCCACCAGTCGGCCAAGGGGAATACCACAACCAGTTCAACTGGAGGATGCGATTGTTTCCCGTGTCGCCGATAAGAACGTTGGCCACCGCATCCCTTGTCAGCGCCATTGGGCCGTTCAGTCCTGCGGTCGCGTCGGCAATCACCATAGCCATCCCGATGCGTGAATCATAGAGCAGCACCAAGTTATCGCCGGTATCTGCAATGATGATCTGTCCATTCGCGCCAGACACTAGAGCCTGTGGATTGTTCAAAACAAGTGACCCGAAAGGAACGAACTGTCCGGCGGGCAACGTCTTGGGATTCGTCCCCGTGCCTCCGCCGGGTGCAATTCCGCCCACGGTCGTCAAAAAACCGCCTTGATTCAATTCGCCATAGACTTCAATGCTTTTAATGGTGATCGGCTGCGTGATCGGGCTGGTTAGGGTAAGAGAAGCATTGGAGGTATTTCCAACCGGAGTCAAAAGCATATATACGTAATTATTATAGTACAGGTTACTGGACGGAATCACAGGACTTGGAATTTGTTGAGCCAGTCCAATGGGACAGACTGCGAGCAGAAGTAGCAGAACTATCAGTACACCCGTGCGACCGTGGGTCCTTGTCAGTCCCTTGGAACGGGGATTGGCTGGTTTGCCTTGTCGGCGGGCAGGTATTTGAGAAGCGGAGCGAGTTCGCAAAGTCTTGGTGCTGCTCGTGCGCATACCTACCTCCTTGAGTCAGAGAAACCTCACCGTTGTCTTTTTGGGTCCGATTTCTGGATTGTTGAACGAGGGCCTAATGTTTCGTCAGGCGGGATCTGCTTTTGTCGGATTCCGTCTTATGACGTATTTTCGCTACCTCGAGGCAACTTTTCAGTGACCTACGGCTCTAGTCTGTATGTCCGGCGTACATCACTTATGTAACTGCGAGCGCAAGGGCTTATGCGCTGCAAATAGAAGTCGTGACAAGCGGCGCAAACTTGCAGATCTTGCCCGATCTGACCCTCCACAGCTAGATCATCTACTCAGGTGCGAAACGACCTTGGAAAATTCGATCGATCGCACTCTGAGTCAACTCGAACGGCCGCAGCGCATCCGAAAGGGACAGCCCGTGCCCCCCTGAATGTGAACGTCTCCACCTGATCTGTCTTCCGCAGACGGAGCATCGCCTCCGTCAGAACATCAGCTTCGAAAAAGACCCACCCGTGGTGGCTGCATAAGCATCCCAGCGAGATAGCTGGTGATTTTGCAACATCCCCCTAGTCCCAAAACCAAAAGTTACAAAACAACCTCAGCTATGTTATTTAGATTCCGGATTGTGAACTTTCTTGTGTGGGCAAGAATAATGCAAATCGACAGCTAATCGGAATGGCCGCCTCCCTGGGTAGCGGCCATTTCTTCTATCTTCACTTCGGGGATTTGAGGTGGTCGTTGTAGGAGTGTTGGGCCCAGCCGAGATAGTGAGGGTTGAACTATTTGATTCGTCGAGTTTCTTGAGCATCTGCGGCAAGAGATCGCCATAGTCTGGAGTGCGCAGCGAGGTGGCGGGGCGCGGCTCCAATCCTACTGTATCGACAATGTTGGCACAGAACGAAGGCCCTGGCAGTATGTAGATACACTGTAGATACACGGAGGGCTTGCAATATGAGGGCTGTGGTCAAGAAATGGGGTAATAGTGCTTCCGTGCGAATTCCGGCCGCGGTTTTGAAGGCGGCAAATTTGTGTTTGGATGAGCCGGTCGACGTGCACGAGGAGGCCGGTCGCATTGTCATTGAACCTGCCCGACGCAAGGAATTTGATGTCGCCGAACTTGTAAAGGGCATCACTCGCGAAAATCTTCATGGGGAAATTGAGTTCGGCGCACCCATCGGGAAGGAGGCTTGGTGATGCCGAGGTCGTATGTGCCTGAAGCTGGCGACATCGTGTGGCTCAGTTTCGATCCACAGGTGGGTCGGGAACAGGCTGGGCACCGTCCCGCTGTCGTGCTAAGTCCGGCCGTCTATAACGCAAAGACGAGTCTAATGGTGTGTTGTCCAATGACGACCCAGATCAAGAATTATCTGTTCGAGGTCATCATTTCCGCTGCAAAACCAAGCGCGGTTTTAGCAGATCAGGTCAAACGTCTCGATTGGCAGAGGAGAAAGGCCAAGCGGAAAGGGACAATATCGGCGGACGAACTGGCAGAGGTGCGTGCGAAAATTCGGGCCCAGATTGGCTGATTACTTATCTCGCTCTTTCGTAACCAGCAGCAAAAGAGGAGCGCGCAGCATCGGGCGTCGCTTCCGGAGCAAGCTGGAAATCTCGACTGTAATTTCACCTGTAAAAACTCAGTTTTGCACGTAATTCCGCGTACTTAGACGGTCTCCAAACTTGACACGGTAGAGGTCTGGGGTTCGAGTCCCCACGGGCCTACCATCGTTTTCAGGGTCACTTAGAGAGTTTCCTTCAGAATCCCCAAAAAACTTTACCTATAACTTTTCACCTGTAAAGTGGTGTTTTGGGTGTGCTCAGGTACATTGCTGCAAAAGCGGAGTAGGCGAAGCAGAAATGCTCAAGCCACTTTCGGGTTGGAGCGAAACCCTGGGATCAGGAATGGAACTCGTCGTTTGTATTCGCTGTAGATACGGCCATAGCGCACTTCCAACTCGACTTCTTCGAAATACTTAATATTGAAGGCATGCGCCGGTATCAGGAGAACGGTAACGGAGGTGAGATAGGTTGAGCCGGCCAGCAAAGAGATCCCTGCAACAATCAGGTAATAACCGAGCGACATCGGATTTCGCATCTTCTTGTACACATCACTTTGAACTACGACTCTGGTCAATTTGAATGCGGCAGCACCGTGTCCAATCCTGTTCAGAGCTGCGTTGGACGCACCGAACAGGTAGATACCCGGAATCAACAGCAGCACTCCGACGACGGTATCTGCCGTCCGGTATGGCAGGGGATGCATACCTACAAGTTCATCGAAATGCGTCAGTCCTGGATATAGAAAGCCGACTAGACTTGGCAGGCCAAGGCAAACCCAATAGAGTAGATGGCTCACTCTGCTGATTCGTTCCGCGAAACGTTGATCTGATTTTCGACGCAATGCGATGCCGAGGATGACCGTTCCGAGAGTGAACACGAAGATGCCACTCAATTGGTACCAAATCACCAGCCATCCCAACTTCACGTCCGTTTCTCCTTGTGGACTGACTCTCGGGTCCAGTTCCAGTAGCAAATAAAATCAGACTCTTATATCACGTCCAGTGCTAAGTCTATATTGGCCGGATGGCTCGTCAGTGCTTAGGCAATATAGTTTTCGACATTTCTAAAATCCGGACACAATGCAGGCTTTTTGAATTGCAATACTCTACCTACACATCCCGCACCGTGCGGAAACGACAGATCAACTTTGAATCTCTGGAGCCAACCTTGGATCGAATTGGAATGTCCTTTTGTCTATTCTGGTCTTCTGCCCAGAAGCTAGGTATATGTAGCAGTTTGGCCTTGTGCCTGTTCCTTGTCCCGGCCTGGGGACAGAAAAATGTTCCAGGAGTCACCCCAGACACTATCAAGATCGGTTCATGTAATGCACTCACAGGCCCGGCCTCATTTCTTGGCATGCAGATGGTCATCGGCGCAAAGGCTTATTTCAACATGGTGAACGCGCAAGGTGGCGTCAACGGACGAAAACTGGAACTGGAAACAAAAGATGACAGCTATGAGGCCGACAGGGCGGGTCTGTGTTGGGAAAGTTTGCAAAAGTCGGATGTGTTCGCCGCTGCTTTTTTTGTGGGCACACCGACCGGTCTGAAATATATCCCGCTGGCAGAATCCACTCATACACCGATTGTCGGATTGTTTACCGGAGCAGAAGCTCTGATCGATCCGGTGCACCGGCCCATTTTCAACATCCGCGCCTCCTATTTTGATGAGACTCGCGAGCAAGTCGATGGTCTTTGGGACCAGCTGGGAGTGCACAAAATTGCCGTGCTCTACCAGAATGATCCGTTTGGAACCACGGTGCTCGAAGGAGTCAAGCGGGCCTTGTCGCGGCGTCACGCTGCTCCCGTGGCATTGGGTACGTTCGAGCGCAACACGCTAGCGGTAGAGGCCGGCATCAAGGAAGTACGCGCCGCAAATCCAGAAGCCGTGATCCTGGTTGGTCCCTATGCGCCGGTCAATGCAATCCTAAAACAGGCTCATGCCGCTGGCTGGCATCCGCGGTTCTTGACCGTTTCCTTCGTGGGTACAGAGGGATTGATAAATATTGGGAAACAGGATGCCGAGGGAATCGTCATCACGCAAGTGATGCCTCCCTACGACCGTACCGACCTGCCAACGGTGAAGCTCTACCGGGAAGCGCTACAGAAGTACATGGGAAACACACAGCCCAATTTTGTGAGTCTTGTGAGGGTTTCGTGGATGCCATGGTTCTGGTGGATGGCCTGCGGAACGCCGGATACGATTTGACGCGGGAGAAACTCATTTCTGCATTGGAAAGCATCCAAAAGAAAGACATTGGTTTGGGGCCGAATCTACAGCTGAATTTTAGCCCCACGCATCACAAGGGGCTGAACTCCGTGTACGTCACCGTTGTAAAAGATGGGCGGCCGGTTATTGTCAGTGACTGGAAGCAGCTTCCGAAGGATTAGGTCAGTCGCTCTGAGTAAGGTATTTTCGGATTGGGAAGCAAAAGTTTGAACTTTTCTTAGTGAAGCACAGGGGTGCTAGAGCAAACGTACTATCTATTCCGGTCACCTTTGGTACCGTTTGTCTATTCCGATTAAGCAAGTTAGCTATTAGATTCACCAAGATGTGGACATGGTTCGTGTGGTTGGTGTCCTTCGCTTCCACGGTTCACTTCTCCGCACTGCTGATTCGTCTCTCGGACAGATACCCGATCACATCGGTTCAGTGCGCACTCGGGCTCACTAATTATGAAGAAAGCTCAATCTCAAGACCAGCGATGAGACCCCGATCCCAAAGTGAGCGGAGGAGAAACCCGCGAATCGCGACACCAAATGGTCTGTCGGCTTCCTGGAAATCAGGGGAAAGCGACCTGACTTCAGCAGTGGGAGACTTCAGCGTTTCCGGTGCTTTTATCAACTCGCAACAACCTGTCCCCGTAGGCACCCGACTCTCGTTACTATTCTCCTTGCCAGAGGGCGAAATCCAAGTTCAGGCAATCGTCAGAAACTCCAGGCCCGACGGTGGAATAGGAGTGGAGTTCATGTCTATGGGATGGAAAGAATTTGACCTTGTGCTCAAGACTTTTCGGCGTTTGCTAGAGCAGCCATCTCCCGCACTTTTGGTGGGCAAAAACTGATCTCAGCGGTGGGCTATGGGGATCATCTGGCCGGTCCACTGTGAGCTCCAATTCCCTTTCAGGCAAACCTGGTCTGGACAAAGCTCGCAATAGGTCGACTTACCGGACAAATCCGCACTAGAACCTGCCACTTCGGTTCTGTGTCCAATTCACAAAAACTGAACGGCCACTCCTCGTCTTTCGGTCGTCGTATGTTCAACTCGTATAACTTGGCCCAAGTATTCTCGATTTTTGGGATTCGCCGGGGAGGAGTGTGGCAATGTCACGTAGACTCGCATGCCCACGAAATAGCGCGTAATTTCTGTTAGGAAATAGACCCCGCGCTTGGAAGCATTCTCAGTCTGCCTAATATCCTCAAATTCACCGTCCCTCGGGCTAGCAGGCCGCACCTTGATAGGTTGGCGGAGCTTGACTCTGCGGACGTAGCGGCGGTCCATGAGCGGCATGGTTTTATCGAATCATACTCGGAACAGGGAAGCTAGGTATTGTTACTGAAAGAGTATTCTTAAATGCGGCAGGCGAACCGACTGAAAGCAACTTCGGTGATTAGGTCCTGATTTATGAGGACTTATGTCGCCAACTGTCTCAATTTAGTCTGAGTGGTTTTTCCCCAGGTTGGTGGTTCCTATCCCTCCTTGCGAATGAGCCTCCTCAACGCCTCCTGATCCTGGGCCAAAAGCTCCGATATTCGCTGGTGGTCGACGTCTGCGACGATGATTTGACCGACCTCGGTGTTGACCTCGCGGAAGATGCCGTGAGATTTCATCTTTGCGGCCTGATACTGATTGTCATCGGTCGGCGTGACGTAATGCACCGAGTCTGCCTTAAAACGGTGCACCAGGAAGAGGTGGATGATGGTCATCAGGCGCTTCCTACGCAGCGACTCCGCAAAGGTGTTCTGGTCACGCACCGAGAGGATGCTGCGGCCACGCCGGTCGTGGATGGGAGCGAAGACTACGTTAGCGACCTTCTGTCTGCCCTTGTCGTAGACTCCGAGCTCAAGCAACTCTGAGCCGGCGCGGTGGGGCTGCAGCTGAACGTGGAGCGGGCCGGGGAGCTCGTAGTGCCGCGCCCACATCGCCAGCCACTCCTCCAGCAGCTTCTTGGGTACCTCTGTCTGTATCAAATGCTGGTGCTGAGTCGAGCCCTTGCCCATCGCCATGGTTGTCGCGGTGCGCCCGGACGTAGCGGCCAATGCGGCATCCGCACGCGGTCCTCCGACAAGGGTCTGGGGTGTGCGGTAGGGAGACTCGACCATGCGGAGTTTGCGTTGCAGGCGGGCAAGCGCGAGCATGCCGTCTTGCTTGAGGGCAGTAGCAAACTCCTCGGCGGCAAGACCGTCGATCTGGTGACCGCCGTAGGTGATGAAGTTGAAGACAAAGCCCAGTTTGCCGAGTTCCTCCGGGAAGCGCCGCATTTCTTCTTCGTTCATGCCGGTGGTGTCCCAGCTGAACGACGGCGAGAGGTTGTAGGCAAGCATCTTGTCGGGGAACTCTAAGTGGATCGCCTCGGCGAACTGGCGGGCATCAGCAAGGTCGGCGGTCTTGGTCTCCATCCATAGCAGATCGGCGAAGGGCGCAGCCGCAAGCGACTTAGCGATGGCATAGGGAATGCCGCCGCGCACTTGGTAGTACCCCTCAGGCGTCTTAGCCGCTTCACAGTCCCACGCGACCTCGATGCCCAGTTCTCGCACCTTCTCACGGACAGCGTAGAGCGAAGCACGCGCGGCGAAGCGCTGCCATTCGTCTGCAGTGGTCTCGAGCAGCTCGCCTTCACCCTTGCGGAACTCGAGCAGCTCAGCGACGGCATCTCCGAAAGTCCGGAGGCGGGCCTCGTCTTCCCAAGCATTGAGGAAACGGGCGGCGATTCGGTCGAACATCACTTCGACCGAGGTTTCTTTTCCCTCCCGCAAGGAGGCCACAGCTTCCGTAGCTTGCGCTAAAATGCCTCGCTGCTCCAGCCATTGACGGGCGATTGCGTGCTCCCCAGCAGAGACGGCGTATAGAAGGTGGCCGTTGAGCTCGGTAACTCCCAGCTCGTGGAAATGCTGGATCAGCGCGAGAAAACACGGCTTGTAAGCAGGAACGTCGGGGTTCGTCGCCCCAAGCAGGAATGGTTGATCCCGCTCGTCGCCGCGACCGTCGATAAGGTTGGCAGCTTCGGCGTCAGTGCGGGCAACGATAAGACCTGGAACGCCCATAAGGTCGAGTTGGAAACGGGCAGCATTCAGTCGCTTGTTCTGCTCGTCCTGCGCCACAAGCACTTTGCCCCCTTGATGGCCACATTTCTTGGTGCCCGGGCGCTGATCCTCGATGTGGTAACCCGCCACCCCGGCCTCCACGAAGCGGCGAATCAGATTGCGAACGTGCGGATCACCGCCATGGCCGGTGTCGGCATCAGCGATGATGAACGGCCGGAAGTCGTAAGCCGGCGTCGCGGCACGTTGCGTCTCGGTCATCCGCGAACGCAGGTACTCCTGGTTGCGATCAGCCGTGAGCAGGGCGCGCACTAGTGTTGCTGCTTCGTCGGGCACCTGGCTGAGCGGATAGCTGGCAAGATCCGGGCCAGGATCCTCGCTGGTGCCTCCCTTGGCGGAGGTCGCCCAGCCGCCGAGGTAGATCCCTTCGATCCCCATCCGCTTCATTGCCACCGCCTGCCCTGGCGAGTACGGCCCGAAGGTTGTGATGCACTTACGCTCTGCGAAGAGTTGTCGCAGGCGGTCATGGAATGCCTTAGCGGCGTCGCGCGCCACGGTGTAGTCGGAGGCGATAGTGCCGCGCTGCTCAACCACCTGCCGCGCGGTGTAGAGACGCAGGATCCCTGCGAATCTGGGGCTGTCGAACCACTGCTGGGTCGAGGAGATTTCCTTGTCGAACGATCTCATGGCTGCGCTCCTTGTTTCGGCAACTATGCGGAGCACAGCATCAAATCCGTTTGCCATGCCCGCAGTAAGGATGTGCTCATTCTGGTGGAGCGGACCGAGGTTTAACCGCGCGTTGTATTTCCATTAGTCTTCTTAGCAAAAAAGCCATCTACCAACGCGCGCTTTGCTGAGCATATACACAGTATACTCAAACATCTACCTTGTGGGCGGTCAGATCGAATGCGGCGCGCTTCAGCTTCTAGACCAGCTGCCCTTTTGTGACGGCTTTGGCGACCATAGCTGTGCGCGACGAACTGATTGACCTACATGTTCCCGAACCCGCTTGCAGGAAGAGCCTGATTCTGCTCTGGATATCTTTGATTACTATTGATATAATATACCTCGACGTTAAGCCTCCTTTGAATTCTTGGAAGATACTATGCGACTCGCGAATAGGATCAGACAGCTTCGCATTGCAAAGAATCTCTCTCAGGGAGACGTAGAGGCAAAGACAGGCTTACTCCGCAGTTACATTTCCAGGGTCGAGCATGGCCACATTGTGCCCTCAGTTGCGACACTTGAGAAAATTGCCAGTGCCCTCGAGACACCTCTCTATCGGTTCTTCTCCGACGAAAAGGCTCTTTTACCGGGGCCAACTAAAATTGGATGGAATGACCGGGGGCAAGATTGGGCCTCCTCTGGTGAAGGCCAGAGGGTGTTCAGGAAACTTCGGAAGCATTTGAGCGAACTGAACGACTGGCAGCGCGTACTCCTCCTTCGTACCGCGCGCTTCCTCGCCAAATCTGCAAAATCAACAGAGTGACCGGTTTAGTGCCTAGCACCATCGCAACCGCTTTTGACAGCAGTGTGAAGGATGACATCGGCGGGGTCGCACCCAAATCAACCCATAGATGTTCCAGTCAAAGCCTGTGGGAAGATATGATTGGGTGCGACTTTCGGTAGAGCGAGTTGAGGATCGTTCGGACCAGGCGCTCTTCGAAGCCCCCTTTCAAGCGAAAAGAGAAGAGCTACGCCGTGGAATACCTGTCAACAAAGGAATCGATTGGCGAGGATGTGGTCGCGAAGCTAGAGTTTCGGCTCGGACGTGTGCATGCAAGACAACGGCTTGGAATTGAAAAAGATCATGAAAGCATCTTTGGTCACGGCATCAACTTTTTCCATCCTGAAAACTGGTATTCCATTCATTCCATCGTGCGAAATGCGCTGAAGCTCACTGGGCTATATTGGCGAGGCAAAAAAAATACCGAGCGGATTGAGGTGCGACAAAATTGTATTCAGCTAGAGACTCTCCCACCCCTCTTTGATGGATTTATCATCCTTCATATCACTGATTTACATGTAGACATGAACCAGGGCCCAATGGCGCGATTGGCCGAACTCCTGCCGGGGCTCAAGTATGACATCTGTGTTCTAACGGGAGACTATCGAGGTCAAACGTTTGGGGCTTTTGAGGCAGCTTTGAATGGGCTCGCGCGCATTCGACCGGCCATCAAGGGACCGGTCTACGGTGTGCTCGGAAATCACGATACGATCCGCATGCTTCCGGGACTAGAAGCTCTCGGGATCCGGATGTTGTTGAACGAAACTGAGACATTTGTCCGTGGAAACCAAAGAATTCACTTGGGAGGTATCGATGATGCCCACTACTACCGAGCAGACAACATTGAGAAAGTCGCTTCACAAATCCCACGTGGTGAATTTGCAATTTTGCTTTCACACACGCCGGAGATCTACCGCCACGCAGCCCACGCAGGATTCCATCTGCTTTTGAGTGGACACACCCACGGTGGTCAGGTCTGTTTGCCCGGCTCGATCCCGATTACGCTGGACTCCTCTTTGCCTAGGCGTCTGGGATCTGGGGCTTGGAGATACGATTCCATGATCGGTTATACGTCGGTTGGCGTGGGGTCTTCCATCGTGGCCGTTCGGTACAACTGCCCGCCGGAGATTACGCTCCATCAGTTACGGCGTCCTGGCAATGTTGCTTCGCACTAAGAACTCTCGCCGACTAGTAAGGGTGATCGCGAAGGCGGAACCGGTAGAGCAAGCGAGAAAGAAGCAGCTCGCCCGCAAAGAAGAGCGCCACCGTGAGGATGATGTCCAAAACCGTCAAAGACAACGCATGTTGGCAAGCGAGGAGCGGAAACAAGGATTCAGGGACCTGATCGAGACCAGTCGCCTTGGCCCCCTCTGGCAAATTTAGGCGACGCTTCAAGAAGCTGGACAATAAGTCCCCCGCCATCGCTACGCTAGCTAGAAGAACTCCCATTTTCCAACTCAGCCCAAGCAGGGCAGCACACAACGAAGTCGCGAGCACAGAAAAGAAAACTCCGCGAAATGTCTTCGATGCACCAAACAGGGGCCGTCCATCAACCCATTTGGCATGACCATCCACTGGGACTACAATGCGGTCCCGCAGAATGTCTTTTGTGATCACTGGCATTCCATTTGCGCAGGTTAGGAGCAACAACATTTTCAAGATCAGCCGGGGGTGGATCAGAAGACTGTGCAGGAACATGTTTAGTTCGTAATGCTCCGTCGGAAAGTTCGGCGAGCCTTCTCGGTGTTTCTGAATCAGCAGGCGCTGAGTTTACCTTTCTACACCAAGCGCTCCTCCCTCGACCTATACATTCAAACTTACCGGGAGTTGACCTTTGGTTTGCGCACACTGAGAAGGGAGGCTTCCTCTCTTCGATCGCTCACTGAAATAGTTATTAACAACGGTAGCTTTCGTTTACAGATTTCGCGCTATTTCCGCTCAACTCCCGGCAGGCTTTCTGGGGCCGTGCAAGAAGCCACGGAGGTGGCACAGGTCAAGCTGCGATGATCGGCATAGTGGATCACACGGTCGTAGGCATCCCGGATCAGGTCATGTAGAGGCAGCACAGTCCCATTCACGCGTTGCTCTTCCAGGAGGTTTAGATCGACGTCCGCAATCACCATCTGTTCCTGATTTACCGTGCCCTCCGCTGCGATTCCATCTCTGGCGAAAAAATAGTCCGATGGAGTGAGGATGGCGGCCTGACCGTAGTGGGTGGGCATCCCCGGAACTTCGGGCAAATTGCCAACGGTCCCGGTCATGGCGATATAGATCTGGTTTTCGCTCGCACGGGCTTGCGCACAATAGCGAACACGGCAGAACCCCTGCCGCTCGTCGGTGCAGGAGGGAACGAATATGATTTGTGCCCCTGCTTCCGCCAGAACGCGTGCAGCCTCCGGAAACTCGACGTCATAGCAAACGAGGATCGCAACCCTTCCATAATCGGTGTGGTACACGTAAAACCCATGTCCGCGACTCATTTGATATGGGCCCTTCTCCGTCTGCGTGAGATGCACTTTCTTCTGCCGGAAGATCCTGCCATTAGGAGTAAACAAATGTGCGGCATTGAAAAGTTCACCTTGCTGAATCACCGGATGAGTGCCCGCAATGATGTAAAGTCCGCTTTCCTTGGCGAGCCGCTTGAACAGTGTTTCGTACTCGGGCGTGAGTTGCGCGAGGCGTCGGACGGCCCGCGCAGGCGCCGCTTCATGAAAGTAGCTGAGCAATTGCATGGTGAAGTATTCGGGGAACAACGCAAACTGGCAGTTATATTCCCGGGCGCTACGCACGAAGAACTCGACTTGGGTGGAAAAATCCTCGAAGCAGCGTATGGGTCGCAGGAGATACTGAAACGCCGCAATCCGGACGCGAGGGGGAACCGCCCGCTCATGCGCCGATTCTTCGGGTGCCACCTCCATTGCCGCGGCCTCTTCGCTCTCCTCCAGGCTCATCGTCACGGTGTACTCCGGATTGAGCCATTCGAGTAGAGTCGCGTAGCCGCGCGACTCCGGGTCCTCGAGGTACGCCGGAATGACGTCCAGAACGACCAGGCCATTGGAGAGTTGGAAGCTAAGCGTCTGGTCTTTTCGCCGGCCGCGCACAACTTCGGCGACATATTCCTGGGGGCTCAGGCTTTGTGCAACTTCCATGTATCCAGGGATGCGGCCGCCGGTCAGCAACCGCTTCAAGCCACGTTGTTTGATGTATTGTTTGCGTGCGTCGTAAAAGTGTGAGCCGACCCGGTGCCGGCGCGCTGACTGGTCTACGCACATGTCCGCGCCATAAAGCGTCTTTCCCAGTGGATTGTGCGTACTGAAAGTGCCAAAACCCGTGATTGAGGACCACTTGGCGGACTCGGCGTAATCATCCCAATCAATGATGAGTGAGCTCGCCGAGCCAACAACTTTGCCGGATTCGTCCACGGCAACCAATTGGCCTTCCGAAAACACAGAGAGATGTTGAGTCAGCTCCTCGGCGTTCCAGGCCAGGGCATCTGGAAATACACGTTTTTGTAACTCAACTACCGCGGGTATATCCGCGGTCACCATTGGACGAATCGTGACGGAACTGTGCTGAGAGTCCATGAGCGCTACTCACCCCACCAGCGTTGTGCCGCCCCTTGTCCTCAAACTAGTGGCAAACGGATTCTCTGGATGCGATTTCCGTCACCTCGACCGGTGCGCTGTGTCACAACCGCGATGATTGTCGGAAGATGGCTGATTACAAGAAGTAGTGGCGGCAGTAAGCCGCCTGCCCTCTCCGGTTTTTTTGTTAATCTACGGAGAATTTTTCGCTATATTTCCCTGATCTGAAAAGGCATTCGGGGCACAAGAAGTGGCTATATTGCTCCATTTGCAGGTGTTAGGCCTGGGCAAAGGCGGGAGACAGGGTTGAAATTCCCTGAAGAATTCCCTGTTAAGGGGACAGAGAAGTGCGCCCCGTGCACCCGGTCCTCCCTGCTAAACTCTTTCGGCGAACGGCAAGTTTCGTACGTGGCTTTTCCTTTGCATCCGAGGAGTATCTGTCTTGGTCGTTTCCGTCATCCTGCTCACGCGCAACACGTGCAAACAAACCCAAGAAGCCATCGAGTCTGTACTCGGCTCTTCCGATACCCTGACCAAAGAAATCTTCGTGGTGGACAATGCTTCCACCGACGAAACCCCAAAAGTCTTGCCGGAAACGTATCCCCAGGTTCATTATTCACGGATGGAGCGCAATTTGGGATTTGCGCGGGCAGTCAATTTTGCTGCGCACGAAGCCAATGGCGATTTTCTGCTATTGCTAAACTCGGATGCGCGCCTGGCACCCGATGCATTGGGTTTGGCGGTCGAGTGGATGCGCTCCCATCGGAGCTGCGGCGTGGCCGGTGGACAGCTGTATTCCCCTGACGGCAAGAAGCAAAACTCCATCGCCAACTTCCCTTCCCTCGCCACAGAGCTGCTGAACAAATTTCTGTTGCGAACGTTGTGGCCGAAGCGCTTCCCCGGCAAGGAACAGGACTATCGCGAACCACTCGAAGTCGAATCCATCATCGGCGCATTTTTCTTAGTGCGCCGTTCCGTGTGGGACACGCTTCGGGGGCTGGACGAGCGCTTCTTCTTTTTCCTCGAAGAAACAGATTTTTGCTTGCGAGCCCGTCGAGCTGGATTTTGCACTATGCATCTTCCACAGGTGCATGTGTGGCATGGTCAAGGTCAAACCGCGAAACAGAATCTCGAAGGTGCGCGCATTGAGT
>Ga0335085_10003951_pt1 | contig 25035 bp, 28 predicted proteins | sample Lox_Sample_45_FD_206712 | JGI IMG/M metagenome (GOLD analysis project Ga0335085, IMG submission 206712) | Soil microbial communities from Loxahatchee National Wildlife Refuge, Florida, United States - Lox_Sample_4.5 | ecosystem: Environmental > Terrestrial > Soil > Wetlands | place: USA...
CGCCATGGTGCCGCCCCAGGAGTGGCCAACAATGATGGCGCGTTCGATGCCGAGCTTATCAAACACATCGCGCAGAACTGACGCCTGATCAGCTGGCGAACTGCCGTCGCCTGCTCTGCGCGCACTGAATCCGAAACCGGGCCGGTCGATAAAAATCAGGCGGTGACGCGCGGCAAGACGTTCGCCGAGCGCAAGATTCATGTCCTGGAGATTGGCCCCGGCGCCGTGAAGGAGGACAACTGGAAGCGAATCTTTCGAGCCGCCGCCGTCTCCCATTTCGATGACGTGCTGACGAAAGCCGTTGATCTCGATAAAGCGGCCACGCGGCACGTGGGCCCGCTCGATCAGACGTTTCCCGATGAAGGTGATGGCCGCGCCAGCGCACAGGATGACGGCGATAACCGTGATCGTAGTCATAAGCTTCCCGCGATCCTGACTCCGACGGCAGGCACCGCGCGTCCCGGCGCAGGCGGAACCAGCTTGATGCGTACGATTGTTGGGCGCCGATTACGAGAAAATCATGGCGCCAAGAATTGCTGACTTGGCGGAATCCAGGTCCAGCTGGAATTCAGAGTGCTTCGCCTTTCAGCCAGCCGGCGCCGCGCGCATAAAGCTTTTCGAGTTCAGGCCCTTCGATGCCCGGCATGTCGGGCTTTACCTTGTAACCGATCTTGCTCTGCAGATAGGCGAGGTGGCGGTAGCCTTCGGGAAAACTTTTGAGCAAATCCTGGTCGAGGACGAGCTTGGCCGCAGGGTCGACCGGGTCGAGCCGATCCTTCTCGTAGATCGGTTGCCGCAGGACCAATCCCCAGCGGCCGGCGCGCCTTTCGAAGAAGTCGAAAAAACGACCGGTACACACGACGTCGCAGGTCACGCCTTCGACCGGCGCACGCTGCGAAATCGTCATCTTGGTCTGCGCAGTAGCGCGATGACCCGCAACATCGATCGCGCTCCCGCCAAGAAAATGCAGGATGCGCACGCCGCGTGCCCAGCCCTCGTCGTTGACTTTGATGAATTCCTCGAAGCCGCCCTGAAACCAGGTCGCCATCATGCGGCCTTCAGGCTGCCAGACGGTGCGGAAGCGGTCCCACAGGCGCGCGTCGCGCCACACTGCCCAATGCTCCACAAGTTCGCGGATGATGACTTTGTCCGCGGCGACATCGGTCATGGCTTTCCCCAGGCTGGCTCTAAAGCTTTGTCACCGGCGCAACAGCGCATAGCCGGTGATTATCAGCCGGGACAAAATGGCAGATGGATTGGCGGGTCAAGCCCCCGCGATACCGCCGCGACGACGATTCAGAGATCGCGTCCTTCGACCGTCTCGCGCAGCGTCTTCACCACTTCCGGCACGTGCTCGAGGTGAGGGTCGATCGCGAGGGCGCGGCGGTAGGCTTCAAGCGCATGCTTGTCGTCGCCGATCTCCTGCAGGATGAGACCGAGGCCCGACAGTGCCCCGAAATGCCGCGGCTCGCGCAGCAGCACTTCGCGAATGTCCGCGACCGAATGCCCGTAGTCCTTCATCAAGTAGTAGATCGTAGCCCGCCGATTCCAGGCCTCGACGTAGTCCGGCTTGAGGGCAATGACGGCATTAAGCAGCTTGATGGCGAGGTCGTAATCCTTCTCGTCGGCCGCAGCCTTCACCCGTACCATCAGCAGATTGCAAGTGTCGCTGCCGGAGACCATCCAAAGCGCCCAGATCCGATCTTCGATCGCCTTGGCGCTCTCGGCATCCGGCGCGATTTTGAGGCCAGCGAACAGCGTATCGAGATTGTAGGTCGGCTCGCCGCGTCCGGGTCGCGGCAGATCGTTTGGCGGCGCGACCCAGTCCGGCGCCGGAGCGCCTTCAGCGGCCTTTTGCGCCAGCGCAGACTTCACGACACCCGGCACAAGAAGCACCGAGCCCACAACAAGCGCCGAAAGGAATCGCCACACCATCGCGACCGAATCTAGTCGTCGTGGATGGCGCGGCAAGCCTGAAAAACGGTCAAAGGCGCGTGAAGGATCGGGCAGCCGTACCCCCGGGGCGTCAGGCTAGCCCTGGCGGGCCTTGAATCGCCGCTGCGTCTTATTGATGACGTAAACGCGGCCCTTGCGGCGAACGATCCGGTTGTCGCGGTGGCGACCCCGGAGTGATTTCAACGAATTACGGACTTTCATAACCAATATCCCGATCTTTGCCGGGTTGCTTAAGGAGCCCCCGTCGCCTTGTCAATAACGCCGCGGCACTGTGCAGGCGGGCCTATATCGACGCAAGCCGGCCGCGCTCAGACCCGGCGGACCGGCCCGTATCGAGTGACCGGCCCTCCACCGCCGAAAAGCCGGTTACCCGGTCGATCAGATTGTTCCATACCCGCAGCACCGTGCCGAAGGGCCGCGGCATCTTGTGACGGCACATCGCGAGCTTTCGCACTTCGTTGGGAACATGCCACACGCTGCGGGCCCCCGCGGGGAAGAATGCCATGTCACCTGGGCCCAGGCGGCGGACTGCCCCATTCTGATCGGTGACAAAAACCTCACCGGAAATGACATGCAGCATTTCATCGACCTTATAGCACCAGATGAAACGGCCGGCAGTGCACGACCACGCCATAACCGACGACGCGCCATCCGCGCTTCGCGCCAAGTACTTCGAGCGAACCTGCGGGGTGCCTTCGATCACCCAGTCGGAACGGATGGGATCGAGATCGAGTTCAATCTCGGCTGGAACTGCAAAAACCGGTCGTGACACAAAAAGCCCCCTCTACGTTCGTAGTGCTAGCCGGCGACGACACCACCCACCGCCGACCTTTCTGAACTCTATTCGGCCGCGACAAGCGGCGGTGCACGGAAGGATCGAGCCGCTGCGAGCGCCTGGTCGAGATCCGTTAGAATATCGTCGATGTGCTCGATGCCGATCGAGAGCCGGATCATTTCGGGCCGCACGCCGGCCTTTTCCTGCTCTCGCGGCGACATTTGGCGATGCGTCGTCGAGGCGGGATGGCAGGCGAGCGACTTGGCGTCGCCCATGTTGACCAGGCGTTTGAACAACTTGAGTGCGTCGTAGAACGCCTTGCCCGCCTCGAGCCCTCCCGCGATGCCGAAAGTCAGCAGCGAACACGAGCGTCCGCCAAAATATTTTTGCGCCAGCGCGTGATACGGACTTTCGGCGAAGCCCGCGTAATTGACCCACGCGACACGGGGATCGTGCCGCAGAAATTCGGCGACACGGCGAGCATTCTCCACGTGGCGTTCGATGCGCAGCGCCACCGTTTCGATACCCTGCAGCAGAAGGAATGCCGAGAGCGGCGCGAGCACGGCGCCGGTCGTCCGCTGATAGACGCTTCGGCAACGCGCGATATAGGCGGCGTTTCCGAAGTGCTCGGTATAGACCAAACCGTGGTAGGAGCGATCGGGCTCGTTGAACATCGCAAAGCGGCGCGCATGCATGCGCCAGGGGAAGCGGCCGGAATCAACAATCGCGCCGCCCAATGTGGTGCCGTGACCGCCCAGAAACTTGGTCAGTGAATGCACGACGATGTCGGCGCCGTAGTCGATCGGACGCAACAGGATCGGCGTTGCCACCGTGTTATCGACGATCAGAGGGACCCCGTGCCGCGCCGCGACCTTCGCCAGCGCCTCGATGTCACAGATGTTTCCCGCCGGATTGCCGATACTTTCGCAGAACACCGCGCGGGTTTTTTCATCGATCAGCTTTTCGATTGCTTCGGCCTGGTCGGATTCGGCAAAGCGCACACTGACGCCCTGCCCCGGCAGAATGTGCGCGAACAGCGTGTGTGTCGTGCCGTAGAGCTGCGGGACAGAGACGATGGTGCTGCCCATCTCCGCGAGGTTGAGCACGGCATAGTTCAACGCCGCCTGGCCCGAACTCACGCATAACGCTGCGAGCGCGCCTTCGAGCTCTGCCACCCGGCGTTCGAGAACGGCGGTGGTCGGGTTGCTGATGCGGCTGTAGCGGAAGCCTTCAACTTCGAGGTTGAATAAAGCGGCGCCGTGATCGGCGCTCTCGAACTCGTAGGCCACGGTCTGATAGATGGGGACGGCGACAGCCCTGGTCGTCGGGTCGGTTTCGTAACCGCCGTGAACAGCAACCGTATCGCTTTTCATCGTTCCCGCCGCGTTGCGCTTTTCAGCCCGGTCTGACGCTAACCCATTTTGTTTTGTTATCGGTGGCAACTGAGTAAGACAATTTAAGCGCGCGCGTTTGGCATTGGTAACGTTAACCGTTCGCACCGTTACGTCCGAGCAAGAAAAATCGTGCAGCGCGAAAGCAAATTTTTCGCGGCACTTTTCGCTTGACGCAATGTAAGCCATAGCTTACCGTAAGGCATGACTTACGATACAGCATTGGCTGCATTGGCAGATCCGACACGCCGGCGGGTCTTTGAGAAGTTGCATTCAGGACCGAAAGCGGTCGGCGACATTGCCCATGGCCTGCCAGTCAGCCGGCCCGCGGTATCGCAACATTTGCGGGTCCTGAAGGATGCCGGTCTCGTAACAGACCGGCCAGAGGGCGCACGGCGGGTCTACTACATCGATCCACGCGGCGTCGGCGCCATCAGGAAGTGGCTCGATCAGTTCTGGGACGTGGCGCTGGAGGCTTACGCCGAAGAGGTCAAACGATCGGAGAGGAAGCGGAGATGAACCAGACAATGACAATTACGCCAGCCCCAGTCCGCAAGAACATCCGAGTCAACGCGCCGCCGCAGCGCGCGTTCGAGGTTTTCACCGCCGGGATTGGCCGCTGGTGGCCCAAGACCCATCACATCGGGGCTTCCGATCTGGACAAGCACGTTATTGAACCAAGAAACGGCGGGCGCTGGTTCGAGCGCGGCGTCGATGGTGTCGAGTGCGAGGTCGGCAAAGTGCTGCTCTGGGATCCGCCATCACGCCTCGTCCTGAGCTGGCAGCTGACCCCGGACTGGAAATTTGACCCCAATCTGGTCACCGAAGTCGAGGTGCGCTTTCTGCCGGACGGCGCGAACGCGACGCGCGTTGAACTTGAACATCGCAATCTGGATCGCTTTGGCAACCGCGCCGATGCTTTCCGCGGGCAGATCGATTCCCCCGAGGGATGGGGCGGCCTGTTGCAACTCTTTGCTCAAGCCGCAGAACGGTAACGGAGCGAAACATGTCTGAGTTCGTCGTCCACAGCGTCCCCGGTAGCCCGTATGGAAGAGCGGTCCTCGCGACATTCGACGAAAAGGGCGTCGGCTATCGGTTCGCGCCGGTTTCCGGCGGCGCGCGCAATGAACCGCATATTTCCCGCCATCCCTTCGGCCGCGTGCCGGTGCTCGAACACGACGGCTTTTCGCTGTACGAGACCCAGGCCATCATGCGTTATCTCGATCGCGTGCTGCCTGGCCCGGCGCTTACGCCCGCCGACCCCGCTGCCGCTGCGCGCATGGATCAGGTGATGAACATCTGTGACTGGTATCTCTTCCAGGGCGTCAACAATGTGATCGGTTTCCATCGCATTGTTGCCCCGCGCTTGTTCGGTTCGGCGCCAGACGAGGCCGCCATCGCGGCCGCCATGCCTAGGGCGCGTGTGGTGTTCAAGGAACTGTCGCGGCTGCTTGGCACACAGGCTTACTTCACTGGAGAGTCTGTAAGTCTTGCCGACATCCTAGTCGCGGCGCATCTGGACTTTCTTGCCGAAACGCCGGAATGGGGTCAGTTGGCACAGTCTACTCCGAATCTGGTCGCTCTGGTATCGCGGATGAACGCGCGCCCAAGCTTCAGATCGACAACATGGGAGCGCGTTGCCGAACTGGCCAAGGCCGCCTGAGCCACACCGCCGGTGCCGGCTACGGGCGCTGCGCTGCAATCGCGACGGTCGGGCGGCCGGCGCCCTTCATATCCGCAGGACCGTCGCGGGTTGTAACGATGCGGACGGAATTCTTGGCAATGCTCACGACTCCGTTCCAACGGTCACCGAGGGGAACATTGCGGATAGCGGTAAGATTGATTTGCCAATAGCTGTTGCCGCTCAGATCGAACGCACGGGATGCGGTAAGATCCAGAATGTGCAGCGTCGTAAAATAGCCGGACCCTCCGCCATTGAAGGTCGCGATCACAACCAGGAGCCCATTATCGGTCGAGCCGATGAACTTGTAGGCGGTTTCTTGGCTGTCTTCCGGCTTCTGGCCGATTTTTTTCTGGAACACCCAGTCGGCATCTTCCTTAATGTCATCGTAATAAAGGTTGCTGCCAATCGCGGCGGCGACGTTCACGGTCACCCAGATATCGCTTGAATCCGCCAGGTTTCCGTCGCCATAGTCGCGAAAAATTTCGGGCGGAATCGGCTTGCCGTGAAGCCTGAAGGTGCGCCGCACCTCGGCCAACAGGCCCGCGGTCGCGGCGTCAGGCTGCACTTTCTGCTCGGCGGCGATTGCGATCAGTGGCGCGCCGAAACAGCCGATCAGCCAAGTCGCAACAAGCACGCGGGCTAAGGAAGCCATCACACCGGGTGCGCGCTGACGAGAATGGCGGCGACGATGCAGGGCTCGTTGCCGCGGACGCTCCACGAATGATTGGTGCCGCGCTGGACGAGAATATCGCCGGCTTTGAGCAGGGTTTCGCCCTCGTCCATCAACGCGTAGATTTCGCCCTTGAGCACCACGATGTAGTCCACCGTGTTGGTCTTGTGCCGCATGGGATCGTCGCTGGCGTGGTCGGGAGCATGGTCGGCGCCGATCGAGCCAAAGGCGCGGCCAGCATCGGCCCTGCCGCGCCATTGCGAGTCCGGAGGAAACTCGACGATGCGGAGCAGCGTGCCGGCTTTCGGCGGTTCGAGCCGCACCGGCCGGGCTACGGCGTCGGCGTTTCCTTCATTGCTGGCCGGTGAGCCGGCTGTTTCCCACAGATCGGTCAGGGCAACACCCGGCATCGACTCCATTTCTTTGATGTTGGGTGCAAGGCCGTCCATCAGAAAGCACGACTGCCCCTTGTCGTTGTGACCGGTAACGACCCGCCGTACTCGCCACGCCATAATTCGTCTCTCCCCTGGATTGTTGTTGATGCGAGAATAGGTCTGACAAAAAGTATTGACAACATTAGCGCCACGAATAGCTGAAGCTATCTCGTCAGATAGCACCGCCGGCAAAGTCTTAGCTGCGCCTCACGATCATGCGCCGCGATGGATGAAGGCCCCGACCGCTGCAACCGAAAGCGCGAGCCAGGCGATGATCAGAATGAGTCCGCCGGTTGGCGCAGCGAACGCGAACATGCGGTGGCCCACGAAGGCGCGCATGGCTATGTCGCCGGAAAACAGCGCAGCGCCAACGACCCAAGCGATCAGAACCGCCAGCATCAGCGGCCGCCACAATAAACCTTGCTGCGTGAGCGCGGCCCCGCCAAGCAAAGCTGCGGCGTGAAACAGCAGCATATAAGCCGCACCATCGAGACCGGCATGAGGCGCGGCATGTGCGCCTGCCGCGGCCAAAATGATGCCGCTTGTTCCCATCAAGCCGGCGAGAAAAATCAGGATCGCGAGCGCCAAAGGTGTCATCCTTTGCTACCCTGTTGCGGCGGGATACGTCCTGAACGCTACGCCGTCGTCCCCGCGTCAACCGTCAGCACCGTCCCAGTGATGTTGCGCGCCTTGTCGCTGAGCAGAAACTCGACCGCATCGGCCACATCGTCGACCTCGGGAAACCGGCGCAGCGCCGTCCTGCGCACGATTTGCTTGCGCTGTTCGTCGCTGAGCACGCTCGTCATCTCGGTCGCCAGAAACCCGGGCGACACCGCGTTGACATTGATGCCGAAGCGGCCGACCTCGCGGGCCATCGAACGGGTGAAACCGAGCATCGATGTCTTGGTTGCCGCATAAGCCGCGAGGCCGCTGTAGCCGGTGGCGCCGATGATCGAAGCGATATTCACGATGCGCCCGGCGCCGGCAGACATCATGCCGCGCACCACGTATTTGGTTAGCACGATCGGCGACAGCGTGTTCACGCGCACCTGTTCCTCGATCTTGGCGTTGTGCATCATCGCCAGCACACCCTCGACCCCAAGCGCCGCGTTGTTGACCAGGCCGAACAGCGGACCGAATTCCTTGCGCAGACCACGCACCAATTCTGGAATTTTGTCGATCTCGCCGAGATCAAACGGCACGAAATGCAGCGTACCTTTGCTCGCCTGCTCCGCCTGCGCGAGCGCCGCCGTAAGATCCTTGTTCCTCCGACGAGCAACGGCGATCACGCGGTAACCCGAGCCCGTGAGCTTTTGACAGATGGCAAGACCGAGGCCGCGGCTGCCGCCGGTCACGAGCACGCTGCGGGTCGCGTCAGGCATGTTTTATCGCTCGCGGCGCGCCAGCTTGCCGGCAGCGCCAATACCCAGCGCCGGCACGAAATTGATTGCCGCCGGAACCTTGTGGCGCGGCAGCGTCTCCCGGCACAACTTCAGAATATCGTCCTTGATCATGGCTTGCCGGGCACTGGCCGCGTCCTGTTCCGATTTGAGGACAATGTCGGCGACCGCGATCGCGCCGGTAATCGGATTTTGCTTCGACCGCACCCGCGACATTCCTACCTGAGGGTGCTGATTGATCACCGCCTCGATCTCTTCCGGATGAACCTTCAAACCGCCGATATTGATGATGCCCCCCTTGCGGCCGGCAAAGTAGTAGCGCTCCCCTCGCCGCTCGACAATGTCGCCAGTGTCGACAAAACCATCCGTGTCGGCGAGCGCATGTTCGGTGCCGGCATAACGCGATGCCGCACGTGGCGACCGGATGCGCAACGAGCCGTCCGCAAAGACTTTCATTTCCACACCGTCGCGGACCGGACCGACGAAGGCGGCAGGAAAACCGGCAAGACCGTCGTTGACATCGAAGGCCACGCCGGCTTCGGTCGAAGCATAAGCGTGGCCGACCGCGGCTTGCGGAAATGTCGCGCGTAGCCGATCGAGGACCGGCTGGTCGGCAATCTCTCCCGAGAGCCTGACGTACCGCGGCGCGATGTTTCGAATTGCCGGGTCCATCAGCGCGCGACGCCAATGTGAGGGCGTGCCGGAGAGATGGGTGACGCCATGTCGGGCAAGACGCTCCAGATGATCCGAGATGGGTTCGCCGGCGCTTGAAAGAACCATCGAGGCGCCGCCGAGCACCGCGCGAAGATACATTTGCAAGCCGCCGTAGCGGCGGATGTCGTAGAATGTGCCCCATACCGCGGCCCCGTCAGCGACGCTGCGGGCCCTGACTGCCCCGGTAAGGTTGGCAAGATCATGCACGACCAACTTCGGCTCCCCGGTCGTTCCAGAGGTCATCAGCAGCCATTCGGTGTGATAGCCGGTGGGCGGGTTGGCATCCGCTGGGACCACCGTCGACACACAAGTGACGCGCACCGGAAGATCGAAGTCAGGGAATTGCGGCGAGCCGTCATCGACCACGACGGCATCGATTTCGGCCGTTGCGATGACAGCGCCGAGATTGGCGGCATCAACGTCGGGCGGCAGGATGACGATGCGCCGTGCGCAACCGTCAAGTTCGATCAGCGCCAGCGCCGTCGTCAGTTGGCTCGCAGTCGCCAACAGGACCGACCGGCCCGCCAGCTCGGCGAGCCGTCCACCAAGACTCGTCCCGTGATCAAGGTTGGTGAAGCACACAGACGCGGTGCGGCCCCAAAAGAACCGGGGCGAGACTGCATTCGCGACAGAATCCCGCAGCGATGGCGCCTCAACGCGCGCCATTCTCATAGACTTTCACAAACTCGCCCAGCGTAACGGGAAAATAAGCGTCTTCGGCGGCCGTGAACGGATCAATGCCAAGGGTGTCTTCCAGCCGCGCGACCAGCACGGCAAATCCGAGCGAGTCGAGACCGCACTCTGCGAGTACGAGCTCTTCTTTGAGCGGCGCGAGGATCTTGCCGTGCTCCCGCGCTACCTGTTCCATCTGTTCCAGTATGGTTAATCTGACCGACATCGCCACGTGCCTACCGTTTGTTCACTCGATGACGGTATATTCCCGCAACATTACGATCAAGTTCATCAAATGCTCGTGGTCAACGCGAACGATCCGCCCGTACAGGGCCTGCGCTGCCGGCAGATCGAGGAAGCCGACATTGACGCAGTCGCCACCCTCCTGACGCAGGGGTTTCCCGCTCATAATCGGCAATTCTGGCTCAATGCGCTGGCGCAGTTGACGCGGCACGAGCCGCCGCAAGGACTGCCGAAATATGGTTATCTCCTGGAGGGCCAGGGGACGGTGGCCGGCGCGATCCTGGTTATTTGCTCGACGACCCGAGACAACGGCGTGGTTTCAAGACGTTGCAATCTTTCCAGCTGGTACGTCGAACCTCGCTTTCGGACCTATGCGCCGATGTTGGTGTCGCATGCGGCGCGGCACAAGGACGTCACCTACACGAACGTATCATCCGCGCCACACACGCGACCGACTATCGAAGCCCAGGGATTTTCACGCTACAGCGAAGGCATCTTTGTCGCTGTGCCGGCATTGCAAGGACCGTTCGGCGGTCCGGCCGTCGAGGTGTTCGACGTTGGGCACAAGCCCGAGGTCGACTTCGATCCTTGGGACCTCGAGATTTTGCAGCGACACGCGGCATACGGCTGCATCAGCCTCTGGTGCGCGACTTCCGAGCGCGCCTATCCCTTTGTGTTTCGCCGACGACTGGTCAAACGCTTCGTGCCTTGCGCCCAACTGATCTACTGCGGTGATGTCGGCGACTTTGTACGGTTCGCCGGGCCGGTCGGACGGGCGCTTGTGCGTTACGGCCGATCGCTTGTCCTCATCGACGCGAACGGGCCCATACCTGGCCTGTTGGGGTGGTTCGGCCAGGGCAAAATGCCAAAATATTTCAAAGGGCCGCATCGCCCCCGGCTCGGTGACCTCGCCGACACCGAATACGCCCTATTGGGCGTCTGACCGGTTCGCGTTCCGTGTGTCGAAACCGATGTTGTGAAATCGAAACGGTCAGACCAATGCGTGAAATTTGGGCATTGGAGTTCGTCCGATTTCATTTTAAACTTAAAAGGTTTCCTGGGCTCTGAAGGCGTTTCGCCATGAGCATGATTATGCGGGACGTCGCGGTCCCCTCCTCGCGCCCGGAGATTTCCGCAGACGCGCTCAGCAAGGCTGCGCTGCACATCGCGGACTGCCGCTCGCTGACCGCTTTGCGGAACGCGCTCTTCGGTCATGCAGACCCGCTGATCGGCAGCGTGGCGATGGGCCTCTACATGTTCGATCGTGCGGAGCAGCTACGCTACATTTCGAGCCGCCAGGCACCGCAGGGCTTTCTGGACGAATACGAACGCGAATACCGCAGGTCCGACACCATGCTCGATTGCATTGTGTCGCAGCGCCGCACCATTGACGGTTTCCACTTCCACGGGCCGGCGCGCTGGCGACACAGCGGCAATTACGAGATCCTGCGCGGATGGGGCTTTTATCACAACATGGGAGGCGCCTTCGTCGTCGACGGCCGCGTTGCGGGTGCCCTGTTCGTGGCAACCGCGCATGACGTCGAACCGTTCGAAGAGGTTCACGTCAAACGCCTTGACTTGATGTGCCGCGCGGGCTCGCTTGCTTTAGCGGCGATGCGGGGACGGGAGCGTCTGCGATCCGAACTGACGGACTCCGGGTGCGACGACTGGCGGGATTTCTTGTCGGTGGAAGGAGATTGGCCGGGTCCCGCGGAATCTTTTGACGACAGCCGCCCAATTGACCGGCTGCCGGCGCGCTCGCGCGAGGTTGCGCAGCTCTTGTGTCAGGGGCATCCCAACAAGGCCATTGCCAAACACCTCGGCATTTCGATCTACACCGTCAAGGAGCATGTGCAGAACCTGTGCAAGCGTTTTGGCGCACTCAACCGCACCGACCTCGTTCACCGGCTTCTGATCGCCTCCTGATCGCCGGCTGGCCCCGGCGAAACTTCTTTGTTCCTAAGAACCTGTTGTTTGTTCTTAAAAAAGCACGGCCCGCCCCATTTTATGGGGCGGGCCGTTTACGATTCGATGGTCCTTACGTCAGCGTGCCGATGCGGTAGCGGCAACGCTACGCGGTGAAGGATCCCGCGCGAGGATCAACAGGACGAGGAGAACGATCACCTCGCACAGCGTGTAGGCGATGAATGCCCAGGCAAACGAGCCGGTTATGTTGATAACCGCGCCCATCAACGACGGCGACAAGAACGTCGCGAACACGCCTATGACCTCCGCATATCCAATCGCCGCCGGCACGACCCGGTCCGGATATTTTTGACTGAGGAGGCTGAAGATCGCGCCGCCGCTGAACACCGCCGCGCCGCTAAGCGAGGCAACCAGCAGCAACGGCCCGAAACCCATCGGATTGACTGCCGTCAACACGAAGGACAAGCCCACGAGCACACCTAACAACGCACCGAATTTGATAATGGCCGTGCGATTGTCGATCCAGTCGGTGACGTAACCGCCGATCGTCAGGAACACCACCTGCGACAACCCCATCGCCGTTCCCACGAGTGCCGCATAACCGACGGGCATACCCTGGACCTTGATGTAGGTCGGAATGACCCATGTCGCCGTCCCGGACAGTGCGAAGGTGCAGCCGCCAATGCCCAGCGCGCCGACATAGACCCACCTTGATTTGAATATCTCCCAAAGCGAGGTGGTCCCCGCAGTCACGGGTTTCGCCGGGTCCCAAACAAAATCCTTGATGCCGATGTCCTGGGGATTATCACGCGCCCAGATCAAGTCGAGCACCCCGATCACCAGCGTCAACACCGCCAGCACGGCGAAGAATGTCCGCCATCCGAACGCCAGCGTCAGCGGAATGCCAATCGCAAAGTCCGCCGTGATGGCGAGACTATAGGCGGCGAGAATGATGCCCATGATCGAGGCGCGGCGCGATTCGGGCCACCAGCCGACCATCAGCTTGATGTTTCCGGTCCAGACTGCGGCGTCAAAGAATCCGATGATGATGCGCAGCACCACAAGTTCGGCAAAGTTCTGGACGAACACCTGGATGCCCATGCCAATGCCGCTGCCGATCAGTCCGATAACAAGCATTCGGCGCGAGGTCATGGTTCGGCTGACCGGCGACCAGAAGAACATGCCGAGCCCGTAGGCGATGGCAAAAATGCCCTGGGCGAACCCCGCTTCCCAGGGCTGGAGCTTCAGGTCCCCCGAGACAAAGGTCAGAACCGCAGCGAATCCGTACCAATCCGCTGCCAGAAAGATTTCAGCGAGAACCGCGAGCACGATGATGCCCCACTGCCAGTTCTTGATACGCGACCGCTCCATTTCAGTAATTGTGGCCATGGACATGACTTTTCCTTTCGCTAAGAAGTCCACTTAAAGACCGTTCTGCGGCCTCACGTTTTTTTGTCCCGGCGGCATGCGATTTGTGCGCGCACCGCGCGATTTCCTGGTCGAAACAGTCCGAACGGCTCGCGGGCTCATGATTTCGGCGGCAGGAAGTTGACTTCGTGCTGCGCGGAGATGCGGACGACTTCGTTGGGATCAGTCAGGTTATGCAGCTTGTCGAACAAGGCGCGAAGCTTGCGCGCGGGCGCGACCCAGAACAGGCATTTTACCGGCGCTGTTGAATTGTTGAAAAGGCCGTGGGCGTGGTTCTTCGGCAGCCGAATCAGATCGCCGGCAACGGCGCTTGCTTTTACGCCTTCAAGCTCCAGATCGAGCGTTCCTTCGATCATGTAGATGAACTCGTCCTGGGTCGGATGGATATGCGGCGGCACGAAACTTCCGGGCGGCAACAGCGCGTGCCAACCCATCGAGGCTTCGGACTCTTCCTTGAGCGTGTAGGTCTGGCCGAGAACATTCCAAACCGTGCCGTTGAACCCCTCGTTCGATCGGGTAACGCCGGCGGACAATTCAACCATTTGCTGATCCTCTGTTTGCGACGAGAGCTGCCTCATGCCGCCAAAAAATCGGTAACGAGTTCCGTTGCCGACGGCGTCTCTTCAAACACCAGATGTCCGGTTTTCGGCACCAGCTTTAGGTGTCCGTCCGGAAGCAGATCCATCCATGCATCAGCCTGCGCCGTCGGGCGCATGCGGTCCGCAGTCCCCCAGACCAGCAGCGTTGGGACGGTGATCCGGTGCAGCCAGCGGGCGAGCTTCGGATTGCCCTGCGGATGATTGCGGACGAGTTGCGCATAAGCCCCAATCTCGCGGCCCAAGCGGGCGTCGAAGGCCGGGTCCGGCGCTTTGGGGAAATAGCGCAGCGCTGCCGTCACATCGTTGGCCAAGTACGACGGCAATTCCGGCGGGGTGATCTCGGATAGTTCGGGGGCTCGCGCCTGGTCGACCACAAGCCCGGCCGGCGCGACGAGTACCAGACGGCGCAATCGTTCCGGCTGACGGACGGCGAACTCGGCCGCCAGCCATCCGCCAAGGGATAAACCGCCGAGGTCGAATTTGGTCAGGCCGAGCCGATCAAACAGGTCCATGTAGTGAAGAACATAATCCTCGATGGAGTCGAGGGCGGAGTCGTCACCTGAGTCCCCGAAATTGGGGTTATAGGGAATGATGACCTTGCGCCGCGGTGCCCAAGCGCGCGCGAACTCGAAACCGGTGAACGTTCCAGTCCCGTGCAGAAATACAAATTCCGGTCCAGTGCCGATGGAATGAACGACCGTCTTGACGCCGTTGATGTTGTACTCGACACGGGTGAATCCGGCCATGTCGCCGGCGGTTTTCGCGCTCGCGTCATTCATGCCCGGGCTTTCCAGTCCGGCCCGCGCCGGCCGCGCTTGCCCTCATTCGACCACCCCGAAGACCGTCCATTGCGCATCGGGGCTCGGCAGCCCGAGGAGCGCGCGGCCGACTTCCTCGACGATCTGGTCGGCCATCAGAATGTGCTGCGTCCCCGAATGGATGTCGCGGTAGAACCGCTGCATGGTCGTGTTGCGGAGCGATGCGCCGCGCGCGGCGCGATGGGCGAATGTGCTTACATCGGAAATCACATCGTGAATGTGCCGGAGCGAGAGCTTGATCATGGTCATTTGGTCAAGCGATGGACGCTCGCCGCGGCGGCAGGTCTCTGAGACGCCCCGCCAGGTTTGATAGACTAGCGCATGCGCTGCGCGGAAGCGCCCCTCCGCTTGGGCGAACTGAAACTTGAAGCTGGCGCTGTCGCTCGCCTTGCCGAAGGCATCCGTGCGCGCGACGATCACTTTGACGAGCTCGTCGAGAATCCGCCGGCCAACGCCGATCGCCCAGCTTGAATGGGCCCAAGCGCTCCACCCGGCCAGGCCGAGCATGCCCTGGATGCCGCCACGGCGCGGCGCGCCGATGTCGAAGTCGTATGTCCTGTAGCCCGGGACGAATAGCTCCGGCCCCTCGGCCAACTCATAGTCGAAGCTGCCGGTCGCCCGCAGACCGAGCACGTCCCAATTGCCGAGAAGCTTGATGGTCGAGCGAGGATGATGGGTAATAACGACCTTCGGCTGTCCGTTCGGCTGGATCAACATTTCCTTGCCCGACGGATCAGTCACGAAGCAGCCGGTGTGGATCCACTCGGCGTGCGTGATGGCGCTGCCATACGCCCAATGACCGCTAATCATGTAGCCGCCATCGACCGGCCGGGCAAAGCCGCGCGGCACGCCGTTGCCGGCAATAGTAATGTCGACACCATTACGAAAGACTTCGGCGATGCCCGGATCTTCGATGTAGATGGCCATCGTCATGCCTTCCATATTGTTGACGATGGTGCACCAGCCGGCCGAAGCGTGAGCGTAGGACAGGCGCTCAACAATCTGCATCGCGTCGAAGGGCGACAGTTCGGCCCCGCCAACCGCCTTCGGAAACAGCATGGTGTAGATGCCGGATTTACGAAGCGCATCGACGACGTCATCGGTCAGGTGCCCGATGCGCTCGGCCTCATCCGCCTGCTGTTCGATCAGCGGCAGAAGCGCATCCACGCGGGCGTGAAACTCAGCGGCCGGTGTGTCAGCGCCTTTTTCCGCGCGTATCAAAGCCACGTTCGTCATTCAAATCCTCCAAACCATCTCAGGGCGCGTTCACGCGCGGAGATGATGTCCTGGAAGTCACATATTGCCGACGCAAGAACGATTTCGGCCCCGCTCCGAAATAACGCAACTGCCGCCCACCGTTTCCCCGCACCTCGGGTCCCGATAGCGCCGCAAACCCGCTCGTCGGCAATGCCCCACACGTTGGACTGCGGGTCCCCCGTGTCCAAAGCGCCCTGCCTTCCAGTCGATTTCGGGATCGAATTGTCTGAACGCGCTGAATGCGTGGCAATCCCCTCTGAAGAGGGGGGAATCAAAAGAGAACGACTTTCGGTCGCTTAGAGGGCCAGCACTTGGCGAACGGCAGCCGGCCAGCCCGATAAATCGGCGCCATGTGTTGCGAACAGGGCAAGCGCCAGGCGATCGACGCCGAACGCTACGCACCCGGTGTGCACCACCTCACCAGCCGTATTGCGCAGGTTCCAGACTGTGCCGAAGTGGTCCTGGTGATAATTAAAACTCATGCATGCTGTCGGTTTCTCGACCGAGCGCACCGGGATCAGCAGCTCGAATTTCAGGGCCTGCTCGATCTGACTCATCGCCATGAGCTTGCCGCCGCGCCCAAAGAACGCGTCGCTGGCCTGCTCGATATGGCAAGGCAAACCCAGTTGCGCGGCGAAGTCCGGCGCCCAAGCCAACCAGCGTCGGCGGAAGGCGTCGACCTGCTCGGGTGTGCCAAGGCAAACATATTCGCGCATCCGGAACGACTGGAGCCGATCGAGGTCTTTAGACGGCTCGCGCCGGAAGCAGTCCGCCGCCACGTCGAATTTCCAGCCGCCGGCCGGCACCTGGCCGCGGCTGGCGACCAAGGGGTAAACCGGGTAACAGGCGGCGGGCGTAAGGACCAGATCGGCCGCCGCCAGGTCGGTAGTCCAATCTTCGCCGCCCTCGAGGCGCTCGACCGTGCCCCTGATCTTTGCTTCGTCGCCGTTAAGGCAGCACACACAGCCCAGAAAGTGCGGGAAGCTCTTCAAGTAGCCCGACCGCTCCAGATGACGGCGGCTCATGACCGGCGGGAACCGCAATACTTCGGTTCCGAGCTCGCGGTGACGCGAGATCAGCGCCGTGAGCCCGACGACTACGTCCTCGAAAATGCTCGTGCGCGTGTAGACGCCGTCGACATCAGATGGCAACAATAAAGTCTCAGTGATGGCATCGAGTGAACGAGCGGAGGGTTTCTGTTGCTTGAATTCGACATTCACGGATTTCGTCTCACTTTCTGCCGCCGAAACTCTTATTGCGTTTAGTCGCGGACGGACGTCGGCACGCCGGTCATGAGCGACGCCGTGCCAAGATTGGCGAGGATCCGGTCATTGTTGATCATGATCGGCGCTGACAGAACGTCGCGCAGGTGTCGGCCGAGGCTGAATTCGCCGTCGGTGCGGTATGCAGCGAGCCCGGACGCCTGCATTGCGCTCATGACGGTTGCCACGGCAAGCTCGGATGCGTCGACCTTGAGAAGGTTCATGGCGGTCTGAAAGTCGAGGGACTGGAGCGCCATCGGATCGTCTGCGATCAGTTCAAAACGCCGCAGCGCACCGGCAATCAGGCTGCGCAATGTCTGCAGCGACGCATGAGCGCGCGTGAGGTGCGCAGCACCTGGCGGCAGCGCACCGTCGGTTCGCTGTCGCGCTTTGCGAACGAACCCGCGGGTGCGCTCGACCGCCGCCGCCGCAATGCCGGCCCACGCGCTACTCCACAGCAGATGCGCAACGGGCATCATGGTACAGGCGTGAATTTCCTCGTAAGCCACGGGCAAGATCTGTTCGCTTGCCGCCGCTGCAACGAACTTGAAGCCCGCGCTGCACGTGCCGCGCATGCCGAGCGCGTCCCAGCCGATCTGCTGTTCGAGCGTGTAGTCTTCTTTCAGGAAGACGACCAGGACCTGGTCCGCGCTCGCGGCATCGGCTGAACGCCGGGCGGTGGTTACGATGGCATCTGCCGCAGCGCCATAGGAGATGACGGTCGCCCGTCTTTCGAGTGCGATGCGCTCGCCTTGCCGCTCGACCGGCGCTGTGCTGTTGCGAATGTCGCCGCCGTTGTCGCCTTCGGTGGTCGAGGACGCGAGCAGCATTTGTTCGCCACGGATACGGCGCATCAACAATTGATGCCAGGCGCTGCTGCGCCCGTGTCGTGTTACGCAAGCCACCTTGGTCTGGTGCATCGCGTAGATCATGGCCGTCGAGGCACAGGCGCGGCCGAGCGCGTAACAGACGTCGGCAACCTCGGCAACGCTGGCGCCCTCGCCGCCGAATTCGCGGGGCACGGCGACGCCCAGCAGGCGATACTCCCGGGCAGCCGCGATCGCTTCCGCAGGAAATCGGGACTCGGAATCGACCGCGCTGGCATACGCGGCCGCGATCGCCGCAACCTTCTCGGCGCGGGAAGCAAGGCCTTCGGTGTTGGTACGCATTGGGTCGCCGTTATTGAGCAAGCCGCGCACCTGGCTGCGCGAAGCGGGGATGCCCTGCAGCGTCGCTGTTCGCACCGTCATGGATGCGTTTGCCTCTATTCGAAACTTCGATCGCGATCCTTAGACCACAGCTAATACAAATTTTTGAATTTCGTTGCAGCAAACGTCTGAAATTGTCGTTGTTCTTTCTCATAAAGGTTACCAATCGCAAACCCTTCCGGTGTACTAATTTGTCATGCGGCTCGTATGCGGCGCATCTTAAGGACAATTGCCGCATTGACCCGGCGAAATTGGGAGAGCGTTAACCGTGCTTGATCGCGCTGATATCCATCTGACAGATCGCGTGGCTCTGCTGGTCCGCGGTATTCTCGACAAGCGCGCCATCACCAGGCCGGTCAGTCGCGATGACGATCTGCGCGCCAGCGGTCTTTCCTCGCTGGACGTCGTCAACCTGATGCTCGCCGTCGAAACTGAATTCGCAGTCAAAATTCCCGAGCGCGAGATGACGCCGGCGAACTTCCGCTCCATTGGGCGCATCGCCGCACTGGTCGCCGCCTGCCAAGAGTCGACACTGACCTGACCGCGCGTTTTCCGAAAGCCATTACCGCCGAATGCGTTATCCGGCGTTCTCGTGTCCTCCTCCTCGCAATGATCCTGCGGCGTTGCTAAAGTTGTCGGACCAGACGGCGACCCAAATGGTCCAGGAGGGCGCATGGAATTCGGCATTCTTTTTACTTCGCATCCCAACACCGACGCCGAACCCTATCCGCACCGCGACGTCCACGCGCGGGTAACCGAGCAGATCCTGCGTGCCGACCAGCTCGGCTACGACTACGCCTGGGTCGCCGAACACCACTTCAGCAACGAATACGGCATCATGCCCGATGTGTTCGTCTATGCCGGATATCTGGCGGCGTTGACCAAACGCATCAAGATCGGCACCGCGGTGGTGACGCTGCCGCTCGCCAATCCGCTGCGAGTCGCGGAAAACACCGCCTTCGTCGACATTCTGAGCAACGGCCGTTTCGCCCTTGGTCTCGGCTCCGGCTACCGCAAGTACGAATTCGATGGCTTCGGCATCGACTTCGATGCGCGGCGCGACATTCAGGAGGAGGCGCTGCCGCTGTTGATGGACTTGTTCCATGGCAAGCGTGCCGAACATCGCGGAAAATATTTCAATCTCAAGGTCGGCGACCCCTACGAATTATTTCCCCACGCGGTGCAAACGCCGCACCCTCCGATATTTCTCGCCGGCGCGACCGATCGCTCGATTGGCGTCGCGGCCCGTATGGGTTTTGGTCTGTTTCTTTCCAGCTGGACGCCATTTCCCGAGCTGGCACGCCAGAGCGCGGCCTATCGCGCGCTGCTGCCGGAAACCCCGCAGCGGTTGCGCTCAAATCCGGCGCGCGGGCATGTGGATGTGGCCCGCTGGGTCTATGTCGCGGACACTGATGCTAAGGCCAAGCTTGAGAGCGAGCCCGGCATCATGCGCAATCTCGCGCATTTTGGCAGCGGCCACACGTCAGGTTACCTCGGCACGGTCTCGCAGGATGTCGGCGCGACACCGCGCGACTACGACGCGCTCGCCCGCGACATCATCCTGCACGGCTCGCCCGCTACCGTCATCGCCAAGATCCGGGAGCTGCACGCTATGGCTCACAACGCTTCGATCATGCTGCATTTCCCGCCGTGGTACGGCGCGGACAAGGCGCTCGCTTCGCTCGAACTGTTCGCCGCCGAGGTGATGCCGAAGTTCCGCGAACCGCAGCGCACGCAAAGGAGGGCGTAAATCATGCTGTCGCGAAATCATCGCTGAGCCGGTCGGTCACCAGCATCGGGCTCGGATAGTGGGCGATGGAAAATTCCGGACGGGCGACTGCAATCGTCGCCCGCGGAGTTACGTCACACGCCCAAAACACTGGGTGCTCATCTTCTCCCATCGGCACCGTTTTTCCATAACCCGGCCTCGCGGATCCGCGACAATTTATCGTCGGGCGATGCGACGTTCGCCGCGCCCGATGGTGCAAAATCGGTTGAAACCGTCCCCCGGATCGCGTTTGCTTACACTCTGGAACGTTATCGCACCTTGGGAGCGAGCGACCATGCGCCAGCACCTGCCTCATCCTGAGAACCGTCTGACGATTACTTTCGCCGCCTGGTTTCTGGGCCTTTTGGCACTGACAACAACAGGCGCCCGGGCAGAACAACCGGCGCCGGTCAAGATCGGCTTTGTGACCTTCCTCACCGGACCTGCCGCCGCACCGTTCGGCATACCGGACCACAACGCCGCCGAACTCCTGGTCGAAAGCCTCAATGCCGGGCAAGTACCGGCCCCTTATGCCCAGGTCGGGCTCGGCGGCGCCAAGATTGAAGCCAAATTCCTCGACGAAGCCGGCTCCGCTTCGGACGTCGTCACTCAATTCCGCAACCTCGCCGAACGCGATCATGTCGATGTGGTGGTCGGCTACGTATCGTCGGGAAATTGCCTTGCGGTCACGCCGGTGGCCGAGGAACTTAAACAGCTTACCGTGCTCGATATCTGCGGCACGCCGCGCGTCTTTGAGGAAAAACCGCGCCACTATGTGTTCCGCGTCAACCCGCACGCCACCATGGACAATGTGTCGACGGCCAAATACGCGCTGGCCAAGTTCAAGGACGTTTCGGTCTATTCCGGCATCAATCAAAACTACGCATGGGGACAGGATTCGTGGCGCGATTTCCGCCTGGTGATGAAAGACCTCGATCCGAAAGCGACCGTTGACAAGGAACTGTTCCCGAAGCTCTTCGCCGGCGAATACGGCGCCGAGATTTCCACGCTGCTGACCTCGAATGCGCAATTCATCCATTCGAGCTTCTACGACGGCGACCTTGAGGCATTCATCTATCAGGCCGCCGCCCGCGGCTTGCCGCAACGCATCCCGCTCGTACTGACGACCGGGGAGTCCTCGCTGTGGCGGCTCGGCGCCAAAGTTCCGGACGGCACCGTCATTGGCGCGCGCGGACCGCACACATTTTTCGCCCATGAGAGTGCGTTGAATGTCTGGTTCCACAAGGCCTACGTCGACCGCTTTAAAGAGCAGCCAATCTATCCGGCGTACGACTTCGCGCAGTCGCTGTTCGGCCTGAAGACCGCCTGGGAAAAGGCGCAAGCGAAAAAGGGCGGCGGGCGGCCGACAACCGAAGAGGTAATCGCAGCCTTCGAGGGGATTTCGTTTCCGACGCCGAGTACCACCGTGCAAATGGCGCTCGGCAATGGCCACCAGGGCATCAGCGACACGGCGGTAGGAACCTACAAGTTTGACAAGGCGGAAAGTCGGCCCGAGATGGTGGATATCGTCCGCTACTCTGCTGCCTGTGTGAATCCGCCAGCAGACGTTAATTCCATCGCCTGGCTTGAAGGCGGAATGAAAGGCGCGAAGTGTGACTGACGGATCGCCGGCCTCTGCCCGCACGGCAGAGGTGGATCCGATCAGATGCTGACGGCCTTCGCCATCCTTACCGACGGGCTCGTCTACGCGGCCTATCTGTTTCTGATTGCCATCGGTCTCACATTGATCTTTGGCGTCATGCGCATCCTCAACGTCACACACGGCTCATTCTATGCGTTCGGCGCCTACGGCTCGGCGATTGCCGTTGGCATTTATTTTGATCGCGGCTTTCCGGCAGCGGGCGGTTTTTTGCTGATGGTGCTGGTCGCCATGGTGATTGGTCTTGTGCTGGGCCTTATCCTCGAACGCGGTCTGCTGCGCCTGTTCTATGGGAAGGATGAGGTCATCGTCGTACTCGTTACCTACGCGGCCTTTCTCATCCTCGAGGACGTGATCAAGCTGATCTGGGGACCAAATTCTTATGCGCTTTATCAGCCACTGGCGCTCGCCGGCACCATCGACGTCGGTTCGCTCGTTCTGTCCGGCTACGACATCGGCCTGATCGTTTTCGCCAGCCTGCTCGCGATCGGCGCGAGCTTCGCGCTCAAGCGCACCCGCTGGGGTCACCTCCTCACGGTGGTCATCTTCGATCGCGAAATCGCCGCGGCGTTGGGGATCAATGTGACCGCCGTGTACACGATCACCTTCGTTATCGGCGCCATGCTCGGGGCTCTTGGCGGCGCGGTGATGGCGCCAAAAATAGCGGTGACACTCGGAATCGGCGTCGAAGTGATTGTGCTCGCGTTCGCGGTGGTGGCGATCGGCGGCATGGGCTCGATCGGTGGTGCGCTCCTCGGCGCCCTGATTGTCGCGAATGCCGGGCTGCGGCTGTCCATCTGGTGCCGCAGATCGAGTTGTTCGTCATCTACGCGGTGATGGCACTGGTGCTGATATTCCGGCCGCAGGGTTTGTTTACCCGCATCGCACCTCGAAAGATATGACGATGGTGTCCCGCCCGGTTCTGTTTGGCGCACTCGCTTTAATCATCGTCGCAGTGGTGGCGCTGGCGCTGCCGTCCTGGCTCGTTTCGCTCACCACGCTTGCCTTCGCCAACGCGCTGGTTGTTCTTGGACTCATTATCCTCTGGCGCGCCGGCCTGGTCCCGTTCGGGCAGGCACTGTTTTACGCAATCGGCGCCTACGCGGTGGCCTTGATCGATCGCTACGGCGGAATGCACGACGTCTTCGTGCTGATCACGGCCGCCGCGGTGCTGTCGGCGTTCGCCGCTTTTCTCACCGGCTTCCTGCTGGCGCGATACCGCGAGATCTTCTTCGCCATGCTCAGCCTCGCCATGTCGATGATTCTCTATGGCGCGCTGGTCAAAACCGAAACGCTCGGCTCCACCGACGGATTTCACGTCGAAGCGCCGACCTACCTTGGCTACGCCCCGCAAGGCGCGATGCACCTGTTGGTGTTGTTCTGGCTGGTGCTGGCCTTTTCGGCCGCTTCGGCCTTGCTGGTGTTTCTTTATTTCCGCTCGGTCGCCGGCGCACTTGCCGTACCGGTCCGCGACAGCGAAATTCGCCTGGAGTTCCTCGGGGTCTCGGTCAATGGGCTCATTCATCTCAACCTGGTGATCAGCGGGACGCTCGCCGGCATCGGCGGCGCCTTCGCCGCGCTTTCGATCGAGCACGTCGATCCAAACATGGCCTACTGGACCACGTCCGGCGGCTTCGTATTCGTGACCATTCTCGCCGGCGCCGGATCGGTCGCCGCGGCTTTCGTCGGCTCGTTCGTCTTCGAATTCTTGAAGTCGATCGCCTACGACATTCTGCCCGGGACCTGGCAGATATTTCTCGGCGCGGTGCTGCTCGTTACCATCTTGTTCCTGCCAGAAGGGCTAGGCTCGCTGTTCGGGCGTCTGCGGCAACGGCTGAATCTCAAACCGGCGAACGTGTCTTCATGAGAGCAGCGCCGTGAGTGCGATCCTGAACGTTCGTGAGCTGGAAAAGACCTTCGGCTCGCTCATCGCCGCGCACAACATTAACATCGCGGTGCCGCCGCTGCAGACCGTCGGAATTATCGGCGCCAACGGCGCCGGCAAGACCACATTCGTCAACATGATCACCGGCCATTTGCGGCCCACCAAAGGCTCGATCTGGTTCGAGGGCCGGGACATCACCGGCCGGCCATCGCGCGAGATCACCCGGCTCGGCATAGCCCGCTCCTTCCAGGTGCCGCAGATATTCGCCTCGCTGACCGTCCTGGAAAACATCTGCACGGCGACGGCAATCGCGCGCACCACGAGCGGCCTAATCCATCAGGCGCTCACGCCGTTGCATTCCTCCGCCATTCTTGCGGACAGCGATTCCGCGCTCGAACTTTTTCGCATCGCCGGCTATCGCCATGCGCTCGCCGCGACGCTGCCCCAAGGCGCCCGCAAACTCCTCGACATCGCCATGGCGATCGCAGGCGCGCCGCGGGTTGTGTTGCTCGATGAGCCGACCAGCGGCATCTCGATCGAAGAGAAATTCGATTTAATGGCGGTCGTCATCGCGGCATTGAAAAGACGCGGCATCACTGTGCTGTTCGTCGAGCACGACATGGATATCGTCGAGCGTTACGCCGATCGTGTACTTGCGTTTTATGACGGCACCGTGATCGCCGACGGGCCGCCGGTCGAGACGCTGGAAAATCCGCGCATCCAGGAACTGATCAGCGGACCGAAGCTCAAATTAGCAGTGCCAAACGGCCGTCATGCTTAAAGTCGCCGACCTTGACGTTTCGATCGGTGCCGTCCCTATCATCCGGGCCGCATCGCTCGAACTCAATGCCGGCGAGATGTGCGGACTTATCGGCCGCAACGGCGCCGGCAAAACCACCCTCCTGCGCGCGCTGATGGGAGCGCTGCCGGCAACCGGCACGGCTGAACTCGCCGGCATCGATCTGTTGCGGCTGCCGCCACATGACCGGGTAACTCATGGCATCGGCTATATGCCGGAGGATCGCCGGCTGGTTCCCGAATTTACCGTGGAGCAGAACATTCGGGTGCCAAGCTGGGCGACCAAGCTTTCAGGCGTTGACGAGCGCCTCGGCTGGATCTTCAGCGTGATCCCCGAAGTCGAGCGCTTGCGCGACAGACGCGCCCTCGAACTTTCAGGTGGTCAGCAAAAAATGGTGGCACTTGCGCGCGCGCTGATGGCCGGAACACGTATGCTGCTGCTGGACGAGCCGTTTGAAGGGCTCGCGCCCGCGCTGGCCCGGCGGCT
>Ga0335085_10003954_pt1 | contig 25031 bp, 15 predicted proteins | sample Lox_Sample_45_FD_206712 | JGI IMG/M metagenome (GOLD analysis project Ga0335085, IMG submission 206712) | Soil microbial communities from Loxahatchee National Wildlife Refuge, Florida, United States - Lox_Sample_4.5 | ecosystem: Environmental > Terrestrial > Soil > Wetlands | place: USA...
AGTGCTGAACGAGATGCTGCAGGAAGAGCTGTGCGCCATCAACCAGTACATGATCCACGCGGAGATGTGCGAGAACTGGGGCTACAAGAAGCTTGGGAGCTTCATCAAAAAGCAATCCATCGGCGAGATGAAGCACGCGGAAAAGCTGATGGAGCGCATCCTGTTCCTGGAGGGCCTGCCCAACGTGAACAACACGCTGAAGGTGCACGTGGGAAAGGACGTCCCCCAGCAGATTGAAAACGACCTGGCGCTCGAAAAGGGCGCTGTGGCCTCGTACAACCGCGCCATCGAGCTGTGCCGGAAACAATCGGACAACGCGAGCGCGGACTTCCTCCTCGTCATCCTGAAAGATGAAGAGGAGCACGTGGATTTTCTGGAGACCCAGCTCGAACTCATCGGCAAGATCGGGCTTCAGAACTATCTGACCGAGCAGATGGGGCCGCTGGGCGACTAGCCGCGTCTGCCGCCATTTGGACGAATTGCAGCGCGCGGCCTGCCGTGGCGGGCGAAACCCTGCAGTTTTCCCGGGCGTGCGGGAGCCTGCTCGCGCTCCCTCGCAGGGAGTTTGCTTCCCGCACTGTCGTGATCCGCGCCCTTTCGACGGCCTGGAACGCTAGTCCATCAGTACCATTTCCCGTGCCGGGTCATCTGAGTAGAGTCAGCTTCTGGCGAGGTCCTACCGCATGGATTCCCGTGTACCGCAGAACCGTTCCACCGATTCCGGTCACCGCCGCCGGGTGCGCCTGCTCGTGCTGATGATCCTGGTGTTCACTCTTATCGCCATTTGGACCATCCGGCCGGACGCGGTGCGCGCCGCCGTGGAGCACATGGACTCGATGTTCGGCCGCAAGGCTGACGCGACCCGGCAGCTGCCCGCGCCTGCGCGGCAGCCGGCGAAGCCCGGCTCCAGACGCTGAGCCCGCGCGCTTCTTTGAGCGCGCTGCACATCACTTCTTCTGCTTCGCCAGCTGTTTCGCTACGAATTCGGAGTTGTGCTCCTGCGATTTTCCCCGCGGGATGCTGAGCGTCTTCCAGTCCGTTCCCGCAAAGTGTTTTGCCAGCAGAATAATTTGCCCGATGTGGTCGGAATAGTGGGAGAGCGAGCGCTGCGTCGCGCCCACCACGGTGTAAGGCTCGGCGCGAATCGTCACGGTGCGCTCCAGGTCCGCCGGGCCCAGCGACTCGAGCGAGCCCAGCAGAATCCGCCAGCCCTGCTCCCAGCGCTCCGCGAGCGCGGCGCGCGTGTCGCCCGGGTCGATGCGGAATTCGGCGTCGCGGTCGCGCCAGGGCTTTTCGCCGTCGGTGGTGAGGAAATCGGTCCAGCGCGAGCGCATGTTGCCCGACATGTGTTTCACGAGGACGGCGATGCTGTTTGTTTCCGCGTCGAGCGCGGCGAAGAACTGCTCATCGCTTATCTGCGCCATGGCCCGTTCGGCCGCGCGCTTGAGCGAACGCAGCTCGCGCAAAGTGGCGTCAATGAATGCACCCGGCATGCGAATCTCCTCCCCTCGCGTCTTCCGGCGCGCCATTGTACCGCGCCCCGCGGCGGCCGGGCCTGCGTGGTAGACTCCGGTGCATGAACGTGAAGCGCGCGGCGCTGGAGTTCGACCGCAACCTGGAATCCGCCTGGACGCTTCCCTCGCGGCTCTATACGGATCCCGCCGTCCTAGAGCTGGAAAAAGAAAAAATCTTCCGCCGCACGTGGCAACTCGCGGGGACGACCCGGCACGCCTGCGGCGAGGAGGGCGGCGCCGCGAAAACGCTGGCGGATCCGGAAACCTATCTGTGCGCCGACATCGTGGGCGAACCAGTGGTTCTGTGCCGCGACTCCTCCGGCGTTCTGCGGGCGTTCTCCAATGTGTGCCGGCACCGCGCGGGGCCGATTGCCGAGGGCGCGGGCTGCCGGAAAACGTTGCGCTGCGGCTACCACGGCTGGACCTACACGCTGGACGGCAGACTGATCGGCACGCCGGACGTGGAAGGGATGGAGTTTTTCGACCGCAGCACGATGGGGATGGTGCCGCTGGCGCTTGCGGAGTGGGAGCAGTTCCTGTTCGTGAATTTCGACCGTGACGCGCCGGCGCTGGCCGCGTTTCTGGAGGACATTCCGGAGCGGGCGCGGCGCTTCTCCATTCCAGAATTTGAGTTCGCCGAGCGGCGAGACTACGTGGTGGAGTGCAACTGGAAAGTGTACGTGGACAACTATCTGGAGGGCTATCACATTCCCATCGCGCATCCGGGGCTGATGCGCGAGATCGACTACGCCGGCTACCGCGTGGAGCCGCGGCGGTATTCTTCGCGGCAAATCGCGCCGGTGCGGCCGAAGGACGGCGCGGGGGAACGTGTGTACGGAGAGCCGGGACAGGAGGAAGCGCTCTACTACTGGGTATTTCCCAATTTGATGCTGAATCTCTATCCGGAAAATCTGCAGGTGAATTTGATCGTGCCGCTGACGCACGAGAAGACGCTCACGATTTTCGAATGGTATTACCGCGACGCGAACTCGCCCGCGGTTCGCGAGCGCATGCAGCGCGCTGTGGAGTTCAGCCATCAGGTGCAGAACGAGGACATTCACCTGTGCGAAGCCGTGCAGCGCGGCCTGCGTTCGGCGACCTACGATCGCGGGCGCTATTCCGTGAAGCGCGAGAACGGCGTCCACCATTTCCATTCGCTGCTGGTGGAATTCCTGGAAAGATAGAAGCAGAGCGGTCAGCCGCGGCGTTCGAGAATCATGGGCATTCCGTTGCGGGGACGCAGCGTCACCGCCGGCCACAGCATGGGCTGGTAGCCCGGCGCCACACGCATTCGCCACTGCTGCGCGAGCGCGGCGAGAATCAGAATTCCCTCCATCCAGGCAAAGCCCTCACCGATGCACACGCGATTGCCGCCGCCGAAAGGATAGTAGGCGAACTTGGGGCGCGCGGCCCGCGCTTCCGGCGTCCAGCGGTCGGGATCGAAGCGCAGCGGATCGGGATAGAACCGCGGATCGCGGTGAATCACCCACTGGCTGGAAAGCACCACGGAATGTTTGGGCACCTCGTAGGGCCCGAATGCATGGTCCTCGAGCGCCCAGCGGCCCACGGCATAGGCGGGAGGATAAAGCCGCATGGCCTCCGCGAGCACACGCTCCGTGTAGGGCAGCGCGGGCAGATCGTCCGCCGAGGGCAGGCGGCCCGCGAGCGCGGAGTCGAGCTCGGCGTGCAGGCGCGCTTCCACTTCGGGATTTTTCGCGAGCAGATAGAACGCCCAGGTGAGCGCGTTCGAGGTGGTTTCGTGACCGGCGAGAATCAACGTGATGGATTCATCGCGCAATTGCGTGTCGGTCATGGAGCCGCCGTCGCCTTCGGTGTCCTGCGCGGCCAGCAGCATGGAGAGCAGGTCGCCGTGGTCGCGGCCTTCGGCGCGGCGCTCGCGGATGATGCGCCGCACGATTGCGTCCACGCGCTCGCGGGCGCGGCGCAGGCGCATCATGCCCGGCAGGGGCAGCTCCTCCATCAACCGCGCAAACGGCATCATCATGAAGCGGAACATTTCCAGCATGGTTTCAAGAGACTGGGCGATCTGGCCGGAGTCCACCGTCAGGTCGTAGTCGAACAGAGTCTTGCCAACCACGCGGAGCGTCAAACCCATCATTTCGGTGTGCAGATCGACGGCTTGGCCGTCTTTCCAGCGCGCGCGCCACGCGCCGGCGTACTCCGCCATGACGGCGCCATAGCCTGCAATGCGCTGGCGATGGAAGGCGGGCTGAGCGAGCCGCCGCTGGCGCAGGTGGAAGTCGCCCTCGCTGGTCAGCAGGCCTTCGCCCAGCACGGGCTTCATGGATTTGATGGCCGGACTTTTCTCGAATTTCTGCGCGCTCGTGACCAGCATGTCGCGGATGTAGTCGGGGTGGTTGATGAAGTAGACGCGGCGCCACAGTGCCGGAAGGTGTACGACGTCGCCGTAGCGAGCGGCATCTTCCAGCATGACCAGCGGGCGCCGCACCAAGCGATAGAAAGTCACCAGTCCCATCGCGGGCGACGGCCCGGGCGGACGGAGAAGAGAGCGGGCAGCCAGCGCCTGATTTGAGGTGGCCTGCGTTGACATCGGCAATCCGATTCTAACTTACTCCGCCCTGCGCAACATATTGGTGACCCAGTTCATCTAATACAAGTAGAGATATAGCTTCCTTCAAGCCGAGGTTCACATGAAACTCAACACAACCAGCCTGAAATTCGCCGCCGGACTCCCGCTGGCCCTCGTCACCGCATTCTCCGCCGCGGTGCTGGCGCAGCAGGCGCCCGCTTCGGAGGGTGTACCGGTGCGGATCACGGTGACGGCCGTTTCCCGCGAGAAGGGCCAGGAACCGCCGGCGCTCTCGAAATCCGATTTTCTGATTTATCAGGGCCGCGACCGGCGTCCGATACTGGACGCAGTGCGGCAGACGGGCACGGCCAACAAACTCGACCTGTACATTCTGGTGGACGATGCGAGCGATTCAAACGTGACGCTGAATTATCCGGACGTGAAGAGTTTCGTCTCCGAGCTGCCTTCGACGGCGCGGGTGGGAGTGGCTTACGCGCGCAATGGAACCATCACGGTGGCACAGGATCTTTCCGACAACCCCGACGCGGCAATGAAGACGCTGCGCATTCCCATTGGCCGCAGCGGCGCGGCCGGGGGAATTTACTTTTCACTCGCCGACATGGCCAAACGCCTGCCGCCCGACCCGGAGCGCCGCCGTGTGATTCTTCTCCTCAGCAGCGGAATCGACCTGTTCCGCGGCTACCGCGACTCGGCTCCAGGCCTGAATCCCGATCTGAACACGGCGATCAACCAGTTGAGCCGCAGCGGAATCACCGTATACTCGATTTACGTCTCGCCTGCCTCGCACTTTCTGGGCAATCTTTTTCTGATCAACAACGGTCAGAGCTGCCTCTCGCGTCTGGCCGATGAGACGGGCGGAGAAGCGTATTTCCAGGGAACCATGACGCCCATCTCGATGAAGCCATTCCTGAGCGAGATGCTGCAGCACTTGAACAATCAATATCTGGTGACGTTTGGCGCCAGACCGGGGAAAAAATCCGGCTACGCGGGAATTCGTGTGACCACGGAACTGAGCGGCGTGGACGTGACCGGTCCCGACCAGGTGTACATCAGCGTGCCGAAATAACGCGGGCCATCTTTCGCGTCCGGGTTCGGACGCAGGGCAATTCCTGCACACCTTTCGCATCCTCATTAGTGGCGACAAATTGCGCTCGCCGGATTATTTTCCGGCGAATCCCTGGAATTCCGGAGGCACAGGTTCCAGCGTGAGGAGATCGAGAAACGCGGGGATTTCGCGCGGTGGCCAGTCCGCTGCATTGCCGGTGAGATCGGGCGGAGTGTAAGACACGAATTGAATGGACTTCGAGCCGGAGGCGTACGCCGCGCAGGAGTCGCCGGCAAAGGCGGCGTAGTAGGATTTGCGTTCACCGGCCGGAAACCAGCCGCGCGTGGATAAACTGCCTCGGTTCCACGGCTTGCGGCTCTCGTAAATTCCAAGCTGACGCAGCACGGTGACTTCGAGCACCACGCCGGGATCGACCCCGAGCCGGCTTCGCGCGTCTTGCTCCCAGCCGGCACGGGGCCTGGCCCAGGTGACTCCGGCAATGCGCTTCTGCCAATAGGCCACGGCGCCGTCCGCCATTTCCGCGGGTGGCTTGCAGCCGTCCAACTGGACTTCGACCACATAGCCGCGAAACGCGGGGCCAGGCAGACAGAAGGCCAGCGTGACGATAACGCCGATGACCGCGAATATGCTTAGTACCTGCCATTGACGCGCCGCGGAGACACGCAGGGCGGTGCAAACTACAAACAGGATCAACCCCAGGACGGCTCCGCCCGGTCCGGAAAGAAAAATTCCCACCAGCGGTCCCTGATTGGCTTCGGGATTGAGGATGATCGGCCCGATGAATCCGGCGAGGAAGCCGGCGCCGCCCAGAAGCAGAACCCACAGGAAAAATCCTGGAGGACGCGAAGCGCGCGACGCTGTATTGTCCATGGCCAGCTCCTGGGGGAATGTGCTGCCGACAGGATACAGGCGCGGCGCGCCGGCCTCCGGCCTCGAACGGAGAGATAGTCGAAACAGACACTACGCGGGAGATGACCAGGAATGACAAGAGGTCGCGGGGTGGAGCATCTCCAAACCCGGGGGGAACCCTGACTGCGTGAAGATTCACCGCGCCAGGCCTGGTGAACTCATGTCCGAAATTGCGACAGGGATTCCCACGAGCGGGCAGGGGCGTCCTTGCCCGGGGCCAAAATTTGCCACTAAGACCTCTATTCTTATAGAGTTAGCCATGGGGGGCGAGGGCACCCCATGTGCAATCTAAACCGAGGAAACCCATGGATATTCAACGCCCTGATTCGATTCTTAAGCAGAAGAAACTCCGCCGGATGATTTATGGCGGGGTAGTGGTGGTGGCCGTTGTGGCCGTGTCAGTGGGCCTGCGGCAGCTAAAGCCCGCGGCCCCAAGCGTGGACAAATCCACGATCTGGGTGGACACGGTGAAGCGCGGGCCGATGGTGCGCGAGGTGCGCGGCCTGGGCACGCTGGTGCCGGAAGACATCCGCTGGATCCCGGCGCAAACCGACGCGCGCGTGGACGAAATCGTGCTCCGTCCGGGTGCGCTGGTGAATCCGGACTCAATCATCCTGAAGCTGAGCAACCCCGAACTCGAGCAAACCACGGAAGACGCGACGCTGCAGCGCAAGGCCGCGGAGGCCGAACTGAACCACACGAAGGCGAGCCTGGAGAGCGATCTGCTGAACCAGAAGGCCCAGGCGGCCACGGTGTATTCCGACTTCGAGCAGGCCAAGCTGGACCTCGAAAAGAAAGAACTGCTGAGCAAAGACGGGCTGGTGAGCGACATGGACCTGAAGGTGGCGCAGTACAAGGCCCAGGAGCTCGCGAAACGGAACCAAATCGAGGTGGAGCGCGTAGAGACCTTTAAGAAGACGGAAGAGGCGCAGATTGCCGTGCAGGTGGCGAAGGTGGACGAGCTTCGAGCGCTGGAAGTGCTGAAGAAGAAGCAGATGGACGCGCTGTACCTGCGGGCGGGAATCAAGGGAGTGCTGGAACTGGTGCCGGTGGAAGTGGGACAGCGTTACCCGGCGGGGACGAACATGGCCCGCGTGGCGGACCCCACGCGGCTGAAGGCGCAAATCCGCATCGCGGAAACGCAGGCGAAGGACGTGATGATCGGCCAAGAATCGTCGGTGGACACGCGGAACGGGGTGGTGCAGGGCCATGTGACGCGGATTGACCCCTCCGTGGTGAACGGAACGGTGACCGTGGACGTCTCCTTCAACGGGCCCCTGCCGGCTGGCGCGCGTGCGGACCTGACCGTGGACGGCACAATCGAGCTGGAGCGCATGCCGGACGTCATCTACGTGGGCCGGCCGGCGTTCGGGCAGGAAAACAGCACGGTGGGATTGTTCAAATTGGTTGATGACGGAAAGGATGCGGAGCGCGTCCAAATAAAGTTGGGTCGGAGCTCGGTGAACACGATCGAGATTCTTGGGGGATTGAAGCCGGGCGATCAGGTAATTCTTTCGGACATGTCCCAGTGGGACCGGTTCGACCGCGTCCAGCTAAAGTAAGGACGCACGGCCCGGTCCGGGAGACGAGGAGAAAACGAATGGCCACGAATGGACAGGCATTGATTCATCTCGACGGCGTGACCAAGGTCTTCTACACGGATGAGATCGAGACGCACGCGCTCTCCGGCATCCACCTGGAGATCCGGCCGGGGGAGTACATTGCGATCGCTGGCCCTTCAGGCTGCGGGAAGTCCACGCTGCTTTCGATCCTGGGACTGCTGGATTCGCCGAGCGGGGGCGAATACCGGCTGAAGACGCAGCCTGTAGCGCAGCTTTCGCTCTCGGAGCGGACGCGAATCCGGAACCGCGAGATCGGATTCATCTTCCAGGCGTTCAACCTGATCGGGGACCTGAACGTGTACGAGAACGTGGAACTGCCGCTCACCTACCGGGGCATGTCGTCCTCGGAACGGCGCAAGCGTGTGCAGGAAGTGCTGGAGCGGGTGGGCATGGCGCACCGCATGAAGCACTATCCTTCGCAGCTTTCCGGAGGCCAGCAGCAGCGCGTGGCCGTGGCGCGCGCCCTGGTGGGCCAGCCGGCCATCCTGCTGGCGGACGAGCCTACCGGGAACCTGGACTCGAAGAACGGCGAGGCAGTGATGGAACTGCTGAACCAGCTGCACCGCGAGGGCGCGACGATCTGCATGGTGACGCACGATACACGCTACGCGGGGTGCGCGGAGCGTACCGTGCACCTGTTCGACGGGCGCGTTGTGGAAGAAACCACAGCGACGGGACATGAGGCGGTGAAGGCATGAACGCAGCAGTTGGGCAGGGACTTCACGGCGCCTGGCGGCGGCTGGCATCATCGCCCTCGGCCATGTTTATAGCCGTTCTGTCGCTGGGATTGGGCGCATCGTCCGCGGCGCAGCATCTAGGGCTCTATCCAGCGAACAGCGCGGGCGCCCGGCGATGCAACGTGGTGCTGGCCTGCCCTCGCACCAGCAGCGGCCACTCTGCGACCACGCGCGCGCGTGGCACGGCGAACGCGCAAACCTCTCAGGCTTCGGCCACGGACTCCCCGGCCGCGGCAAACTCCGGCCCGGAAGCGGGACAGTCGGCATGGCTGGACAAGAATTCCGGCAAAAAGCCCGGCGACGGCGGCCTGACGGTGCCGCTGCCGGACTTCAGCGCGCCGGAACTAAGCCGGTTCATTTCACCTCTGTAGCGTAAAGCGAAATCGCGCGGCTGGAACGCCCGCCCATCCGGAAGGCGCGGCGGGCGGCAACGCCACGGGTGTTTCCAGCCGGGCAATGATTCGGGAGGCGATATGTGGCAAGGACTGGCGCTTGACGTCCGCTACGCGCTCCGCCGCATTGCGAACAGCCCCGGATTCACGCTGCTTGTTCTGCTGATCCTCGCCCTGGGGATCGGCGCGAACAGCGCCATGTTCAGCGTGGTGGACGCCACGCTTCTCCGCCCCCTGCCCTTCCAGAATCCAGACCGCCTGCTGCGGGTGTACGAAACGGAGAGCGCGTCCGGGAATTTTCCCCTTACCGGAGAGGATTATCTGGACTGGCGCGTGCAAAACCGCACGTTTGACGATATGGCGGTGTACTCCTACCAGCAGGCGTTGAACGCAAGCGGACTGGGGGAACCGGAACGCGTGATGGTGGTGGAGACGCAGGCGAACTTCTTCTCCGTGCTGGGAGTGCGCCCCATGGCCGGGCGGGCGTTCGTGGCGGGGGAAGACCAGGCGGGAAAGAACCGCGTGGCGATCGTGAGCTACGGGTACTGGGAGTCGCATCTCGGCGGCCAGGCAAACGCGATCGGAAAAACGCTCGACCTGAACGGGGCGGCCTACCAAATCGTCGGAATCATGCCGTCGTGGTACCGGATTCCCGGCGCGGCGGACGTGTGGGTGCCGATCGACATGTCGGCGAAGTATCTGGGTGCGCGCGGAGAACACCACCTACAGGTGGTGGGGCGGATGAAGGCGGGAGTGAGCCTGGCGCAGGCAGAGACGGATCTGAAAACCATCGCGGCGCAGCTCGAGAAGGAATATCCGATTTCGAACTCCAAGGTCGGAGCGTCGGTGGTTCCCCTGAAAGAAGCCCTGGTGGGACGTACGGCGGAATCGCTGTACATCCTGCTGGGTGCGGTGGCGCTGGTGCTGCTGATCGCGTGCGCGAACGTGGCCAATCTGTTGCTGGCGCGGGCATCCGGGAGGCGGCGCGAAGTGGCGGTGAGGCTGGCGATGGGGGCGGGCCGGCAACGGCTGTTGCGGCAGTTGCTGACGGAGAGCGTGCTGCTGTCCGTGCTGGGAGGAGTGCTGGGGGTCGCGCTCGCATACGGTTGCCTGCAGGTGCTCACGAGTGGAGAGTGGTTCCCGGTGCAGCCGGCGAACCCGATCGAAATCAACGCGTGGGTGCTGCTGTTCACGCTGGCGGTGAGCCTGGCGGTGGGAATCGTTTTCGGGATGGCGCCCGCATTTCACGCCTCGCGAATCAGCCTGAATGAGGATTTGAAGTCGGGGGGAACGAAGGCGGCAACGGCGTCCGGGGGAACGCGGCTGATGCGCGACGGGCTGGTCGTGGCGGAAATCGCGCTGTCGCTGACTCTGCTGACGGGAGCGGGGCTGCTGATGCGCACGTTTGCAAACCTGAGGAAGGCGGATACAGGTGCTCATGCGGAGAGCGTGCTTACAGCGAGCCTGATTCTGCCGCCGGGAAAATACGATTCGCTGGATGCCCGCTGGTCGTTCTACCAGCGGCTGGTGCAATCGCTGGGGGAAACCCAGGGAGTGCGGTCCGCGGCGCTCGCCAGCGAACTGCCGCTCGAGGGCGGAAGCAACGGCTACATCAGCGTTGACGGACAGACGGAGGAAAGCACGAAGGACACACTGGTGGAGTGGAACTACATCACTCCCGATTATTTCCGGACGATGGGAATCCCGCTCGTAGAAGGGCGTACGTTCACGGGAGCCGACATTGCCACCACGAACCAAATCGCGGAAAAGGCGGTCAGTTACTGGGGCTCGAACGTGCCCGTGGATCAGCGCCCCAAGTTCGAGATCCTCGCCATCATCAATCAGAGCGCGGCGCGGCGGTTCTGGCCGAACCAGCCGGTGATCGGGCGGACGTTTCGCCAGGAAAACGTTTCGTTCCGTGTGATCGGTGTGGTGGGAAATGTAAAGGTGTGGAGCCTGCGGCAGCAGCCGATGCCGCAGGCGTATTTCCCGCTGACGATGGCGCTGGCCGGGCCCCAGAATTGGCCGGTGAACGTGGCCGTCCAGAGCGCGGGCAGGCCGGAAGACGCTGCCAGCGCGATCCGCAATCAGGTGCGCTCGCTGGACAGCACGCTGGCCGTGGCGCGGATGCGGACGATGAACCAGATCGTGGCGGAGTCGCTAACGGACACGAGCTTTCAGACGGCGCTGCTGGGAACGCTTGCGGGGCTGGCGCTGCTGCTGGCCACGATGGGGATTTACGGAGTGATGGCTTACGTGGTGTCGCAGCGTACGAACGAGTTCGGGATCCGCATGGCGCTGGGCGCGGGACCGGCGAGGGTGCTGGGAATGGTGGTGGGCCAAGGAGTGCGGCTGGCAGCGATCGGGGCGATTGCGGGAGTGGCCGCGGCAGTGGCCCTGGCCGGCCTGCTGAGAAAACTACTGTACGGCGTGGAGCCGGCGGATCCGGCAACGCTGGCGATGGTGGCTGCGATGACGATGGCGATCTGCGTGGCGGCGTGCGCGATTCCGGCGCGGCGCGCGGCGCGCGTAGACCCGCTGGTGGCACTGCGGTACGAGTGAGGAGGGAGAGCGGCATGATGAACGCAATCTGGCAGGACATACGCTTTGCGGCGCGCACACTGGCGAAAAGCCCGGGATTCACGGCAGTGGCGGTGCTTTCGCTGGCGCTGGGGATCGGGGCGAATACGGCGCTGTTCAGCCTGGTCAACGGGCTGCTGCTGCGGCACCTGCCGGTGTCGCATCCGGAGCAACTCGTGGTCGTGGGGCTGGCTTCGCGTGTGGGTGGCGTATCGGAGGGCACGCCGCGGTTCGACCTGCTTTCTCTGCCGCTCTACTACGCACTGCGAGATTCGAATCGCAGCTTCAGTGGCGTGCTGGCGAGCGGTCGGACGGGCGCTCTGGACGTGCGAGTGGAGGGATCCGCGGGGACATCGGAGGCGGAACATCCGCGCGGGCGGATGGTGACGGGGAATTACTTTACGCTGCTCGGAGTACGCGCGGCCACCGGACGCACGCTGACGGAAGAGGACGATCGGCCGGGAGGCGCATCACCTCCCGTTGTTGTGCTGTCCTACCAGTACTGGCAGCGGCGGTTCGGGCGGGATGCCGGCGTGGTGGGGAAACGGCTGAGGATCAATGGCGGGCTGTTCACCGTAATCGGAGTGGCCGCCCCCGAATTTACCGGCGAGATCGTGGGCACGGAAGAGGACCTGTGGATTCCGGTGACGCAGCAGCCGCTGGTGAATCCGGGACGAAACTGGCTGCAGGATGGAAACACGAGCTGGCTGCTGCTGCTGGGACGGCTGAAGGACGGCGTGACGATCGAGCAGGCAAAGGCGGAACTCGATCCGCTGGTACACCGGCTGATCCCTGCGCTGCCGAAAGTCAAACTGGACCAGGACGATCAGGCCGCCATCGCACGCCGCCACGCGATCGTGTCGCCGGGCGGGCTGGGATTCTCGTCGGTGAGGGCGCGATTCATGCAGCCGCTGCTGCTGTTGTTTGGAATGGTGGCAGTGGTGCTGCTGATCTGCTGCGCCAACATAGCCAACCTGCTGCTGACGCGGGCCGCAGGGCGCGCGCGGGAAATCGGCGTGCGGCTGGCCATCGGAGCGGGCCGGGGCCGGCTGGTGCGTCAACTGCTGACGGAGAGCGTGCTGCTTTCGCTGCTCGGCGCGGCATGCGGCGCTGCGCTGGCCGTCTGGGCCAGCCGGATGCTGCTGCTGCTGGCTTCCAACGGTCCCAACCCCATCCCGCTCGACGTGCATCCGGACTGGCGAGTGCTGGGATTCACGCTGGGAATTACGATGTTCACGGCCGTGCTGTTTGGGCTGGCGCCGGGTGTGCGCGCGGTGCGGGTGGACCTGCTCTCCGCGCTCAAACCTTCGATGGGCCGCACGGGCCAGGCCGGAGGCGGGCGGGGGAAATTCCGCGCTGGAAAGGCGCTGGTAGTGGCGCAGGTGGCGGTGTGCCTGCTGCTGCTGACGGGAGCGGGACTACTGGCCCGGAGCCTGAACAACCTGATGCAACAGGACGTGGGATTCGACCGCGACCACCTGCTGGTGCTGGAAACGGACCCGGTGGCCTCCGGGTACAGCCAAAAGCAGATGGACTCGATAATGCGCGACGTGAGTGCATCACTCACCGAACTGCCCGGCGTGAGCGGCGTGGTGACTTCCTACAACGGACTGTTCAGCGGAACTGAAAACGCAACGCTGCTGGGCGTGGGAGATCTGAAGCGTACCTCCCCGGACGACCGGACCAATTTCTACGACATGGTGGGGCCGGATTATTTCCAGATCGTGGGAGCGCGCATCGTGGAGGGACGCGGACTCGGCCCGCAGGACACGGAAACGTCACCGAAGGTGGCGGTGGTGAGCCAGGCCATGGCGCGGTACCTGTACCCGGGGATCGATCCGCTGGGACATCACCTGCTGATGGGCGATGAACAACATCCCATGCCGGTCGAAATCGTGGGCGTTTCGGGCGATATCAAAGAACGGGAACTCGCAGAGGCCCCCACGCGGCGCTTCTTCCTGCCGATGGCGCAGCGGCCGGACGAAATCGGCTACCTGCGGTTCATCCTGCGGACGCCGGGCGAGCCAGGCGCGGTGATCAAATCGGTGAAGACGCGAATGGAGGAGCGGTTCCCGGGCCTGCACGTTCTGAGCGTCTCGCCGGTGCTGGATAACATGCGCGACGACATCACGGAGCAGCGCATGCTGGCGCAACTCTCGACGCTGTTCGGCGTGCTGGCGCTGGTGCTGGCCGTGACCGGGCTATACGGGGTGATGTCGTACACCACTTCGCTGCGAACGAACGAAATCGGCATCCGCATGGCGCTGGGAGCGGAGCGCGGGTCGGTGGTGCGGATGATTCTGGGCGAATCGCTGTGGCTGCTGGGCGGCGGAATTGTGGCCGGGCTGGCGCTGGCCGCGGCGACGCTTCGCGTGCTGTCCAGCCGGCTGTTCGGGCTCTCGGCGGCGGACCCGCTGACATTTGGAGCAGCAATCGGGGTGCTGGGCGCCGCGGTGCTGCTGGCCGGATTTCTGCCCGCGCGACGCGCCGCGCGCGTGGACCCGCTGGTGGCGCTGCGAGAGGAGTGAGGAACGCCAATGGAAACCATTCTCCAGGATTTGAAATTCGCCGCGCGCATGCTGGTGAAGAACGCGGGGCTGACCATCACGGCGGTGATTACGCTGGCGCTGGGCATCGGCGCGAACACCGCAATCTTCAGCGTGCTGAGCGCCGTACTGCTCCGCCCGCTGCCCTATCCCCATCCGGAACAACTGGTGAAAGTATGGGGGCGGTTCACCGGCATCGGCCTGCCGAAGGATCAGATGTGGTTTTCCGCGCCGGAATACCGCGATCTGAATGATCTAAACCGCAGTTTTTCCGAGATTGCCTGTGCCACAACGAATTCGTTCAACATGGGCGTCAACGGCACTCCGGAGCAGCTCGCCGGGGCGAATGCGACGCCGAGCCTGTTCCGCGCGCTGGGGGTAAATGCGCAGATTGGACGCACGTTTACGGATGACGAGGGGCAGCCGGGGCACGAGTCCGTGGTGCTGCTGAGCGACGGGCTCTGGCGTCGAGGATTCGCGGGAGATCCGGGCGTGGTCGGGCGTACGCTGCAAATCAACGGACAGCCGATGACGGTGGTCGGGGTGCTGCCGAAATGGTTCACGTATCCCGGGTTTACAGGGATTGATATGTGGCAGCCGCTGGCCTTCGCTCCGGCCGCACTGGCGCCCAACAACCGCGGCAACCACGGATTCGAGGTGGTGGCGCGGCTGAAGCCGGGAGTGACGCTCGCGCAGGCGCGCGCGGAACTGGCCAATGAAGCCAACTCCATCATCGAGCAGAACAAACAGTACCCATACGCAAAATTCAACTACACGCTGCTGGCCAATCCACTGCTGGACGAGGTGGTGGGCGATGAAATGAAAAGTTCGCTATGGATTCTGATGGCCGCGGTGGGTTTTGTTCTGCTGATCGCATGCGCCAACGTGGCCAGCCTGCTGCTCAGCCGTGCCGCCGCGCGCGACCAGGAAACCGCTGTGCGCATGACGATGGGCGCGCGGAGCGGGCGGCTCGTGAGGCAGCACCTGACGGAAAGCGTGCTGCTGGCGCTGGTCGGAGGCGTAGCGGGAGTGGCCACCGTGCCGGTGGCGCTCCGCGCGCTCGTGGCCCTGAGCGAGAAGACGCTGCCTCGTCCGGTATCAACGGACGTGGACATGGGGATGCTGCTGTTCACCCTGGCGGTGGCGCTGGGAACCGGTCTGCTGTTTGGGCTGGTTCCGGCCATGCGCGCGGTGCGAGGCGTGAAGTTTTCGCTATTGAAGGAAGGCGGACGCGGCGGATCGATGGGAATGCAGAGCAGCCGCAGCCTGCGCTTGCTGGTGGCCGGCGAGGCGGCGGTGTGCCTGATTCTGCTGGCCGGAGGAGGATTGCTGCTGCGGAGCTTCTTGCGCGTGCTGGACGTGAATCCGGGCTTCCGGCCCGCGGGCGTGCTGACCATGCAGATTACGCTTCCGAACGAGAAGTACGGGAAGGCGGAACAGGTGAAAACGTTTTTCCGCCAGGCGCTGGAGCGCATCCGCACATTGCCCGGAGTGCAGTCCGCGGGCGCCGTTTCCGGCCTTCCGCTCTCGGATCAGCCGAATTCGGGCACGCTGACGGTGGACACAGAGGCTGTTCCTCTGGACCAGCGCACTCCGGAGACCGACTACCGCGGAATCTCGCCCGGATACATGGAGGCGATGGGGATGACGCTGGTGGAGGGACGGTTCTTCGACGAGCACGATTCCGAAACGGGGCAGCCTGTGGCCATCGTGGACGAAAGCATGGCGCACCTCTACTGGCCTCATGAAAGCGCGCTGGGGAAACGGGCGAAAGTGGGCGGGCAGCAAAGCAACCTGCCATGGATGACGATCGTGGGCGTGGTGCGGCACGTGCATTACGCGAGCCTGGAAAAGAAATCACGTGTGGAGCTCTACTGGCCGTACACGCAAATGCCGTACCTGCAGTCGCAGATGGACGTGGTGGTGAAAGCAGCGGGTGACCCCCAGCGGCTGGCGGGACAGATCGAAGCCGCGATTCACGCCATTGATCCGGACCAGCCGGTGTTTCACGTGAGGACGATGGAAGAGTGGATGGCGGATTCGGTGGCCCGCCGGAAACTGGCGCTGGACCTTCTGGGTATGTTCGCGGTGCTGGCGCTGGTGCTGGCGGCGGTGGGTATCTACGGCACCACGTCGTTCACCGTGGCACAGCAGACGCGGGACATCGGCGTGCGGCGCGCGCTGGGTGCGCAGACGGGCGGCGTGCTGGTGATGGTGCTGGCCAAGGAAATCCGCGTGGTGGCGGTGGGGATTGCCGTGGGCCTCGCCGGGGCGCTGGGAGTGACGCAACTGATGAAGCAGTCGCTATTCGGCGTCAGCGCGGCGGACCCGGTGACGTACCTGGCGGTGATCTCGATACTGGCCGTGGTTGCCTTGGGCGCGGCGCTTCTGCCCGCCTTCCGCGCAACCCGAATCGAGCCGCTCATCGCGCTGAGATATGAGTGACTGGTGACTGGTGAGAAGCAAGACCTCGAAGCGCGGGCGGCGGTTGCGGCCCGCACGGCAGGCAGAATGAGTCCGCAGGCTTCCACCGGTCGGAGGGGACGCGTCACCAATCACTCCCGGAAGGGACAAAGGGCGATCGGAGAGAATCAGCGATGACGACGCTGCTGAACGATGTTCGCTACGCGCTGCGGATGATGGGGAAGAATCCGTGGTTCACGCTGGTGGCGGCGCTCTCGCTGGCCTTGGGAATCGGGGCGAGCACGATGGCGTTCGGCTGGGTGGAAAGCGTGCTGCTGCATCCGCTGGAGGGCGTGGCGGACGGCAACCGGATGGTTTCCATCGAAAACGTGACGCCTTCGGGAACCACGATTGACTCCTCGTATCTGGACTACAAGGATTTCGAGCAGCAAGCCAATGCCTTTTCGGGAATCGTGCTGTTCAAAGAGCGGGCCGTGGCGCTCGGAGATGACCGCCACGCGGACCGCGCGTGGATCTACATGGTCACCGGGAACTATTTCGACGTTTTGGGCGTTCGTCCTCTCGTGGGCCGTTTTTTCGCAAAGGATGAGCAGGATGTGACGCCCGGGGCGCATCCGGTGGTAGTGCTGAGCGCGGCGCTCTGGAAGTCGCGTTTCGGAGGCGACCGGAACGTACTGGGAAAGACGCTGCGGCTCAACCGGCAGACATTCACGATCGTGGGAGTGGCGCCGGAAGATTTCCCGGGGACGATCGTCGGCCTGTCGTTCGACGCGTACGTGCCGATTTCGATGCTGCCCGTGCTGACCGGCGGGAACAACTGGCTGGAGGACCGGAACGACCGGCCGTTCCACATTCTGGGCAGGCTGAAGGCTGGCGTGCCGGTGTCCCAAGCGCGCGCGGAGTTGCAAAGCATCGCCGCACGGCTGGAGAAGGCCTACCCGGACAGCAACCGGGGACTGAGCGCGACAGGGGTGCCCGTTCGCGAGGCGCGGTACGGGGTGCAGACGCTGTTCGCGCGAATCGCTCCGGTGCTGCTGGGCGCGGGCGTGGTGATCCTGCTGATCGTGTGCGCGAACCTGGCGAACCTGCTGCTCGCGCGCGCGACCACGCGCGGAAAGGAAGTGGCAGTGCGGCTGGCGCTGGGCGCGGGCCGGCTGCGTCTGTTCCGCCAAGTGCTGACGGAGAGTGTGCTGCTGGCGCTGGTTGGAGGAGGCTTGGGACTGTTCTGCACCTACCTGCTGGGGGATCCGCTGCGGATGCTGCTGCCGGTGACGGGCATGCCCATCGCGAGTCTGATGCGTGTGGACCTGCCGGTGATGCTGTTCTGCCTCGCGCTGTGCGTGGGAGCGGGAGTGCTGTTCGGGCTGGCGCCGGCGATCCATGCGCTGCGCAGGGACGTGCGGGAAACGCTGAAGGAGAGCGGCCGAGGGGCGACGGAGGGAAGAGGATCGAGGAGGGTGCGGGGAGCGCTGGTGATCTCGGAAGTGACCCTGGCGGCGGTGGCGCTGGTGGGCGCGGGGCTGTTTGCGCGCAGCTTTGAGAACGCAAGCCGCGTCGATCCCGGATTCGACCCCCATCATGTGCTGCTCTTCGGGTTGAAGCTCTCGTTCACGCAACAGGAAATTCCGCAGGCCCAGTCCTATTTCCAGCGGGTGCGCGCCGAGATTTCGCGGCTTCCGGGAGTCGAGTCCGTGAGCCTGGCGGAGAACGTGCTCCTGGGATTCGACATGGGCTCCTGGGAAAACGTGGACGTGGAAGGTTACGTCCCCAAGCCGAATGAGAATACGAAGATTTACCGGAACATCGTCTCGCCCGGATATTTCGAATCGCTGAAAATTCCCCTGGTGGAGGGACGGGATTTCACGGATGCGGATGATTCCACGAAAGACTACGTGGCGGTGGTCAACCAGGCGTTCGCGGAACATTTTCTGCCCGGACAGGACCCGTTGGGACACTACTTCACCTGCTGGGGCGACCGGAAAACCCGAATCATCGGAGTGGTGAAGAACAGCGACTACCACAACGTGGGACAGGCGCCGGAACCGTATTTCTTTGTGGATCTGAGGCAATTCTATTTTTCGGACTCGGACGTGGCGCTGCAGGTGCGGACCGCGGGTCCGCCGGAGTCACTGGCGTCGGCCGTACGCGCCAAACTGCAATCCATCGATCCGCGCGTGGGCGTATTTGCGGGAATCCCGATGACGGACTACACCGCGGCGGGCACATACGTGCAGCGATCCGCGGCGCTGGTGCTGGGGATCCTGGGTGCGCTGGCGCTGGCGCTGGCGGCACTGGGGCTCTATGGCGTGCTGGCGTACTCGATCTCCCAGCGCACGCACGAAATCGGCGTGCGTGTGACGCTGGGGGCGCAGCAGGTGGACATCCTGCGGCTGGTGGTGTGGGAGGGAATGGCGCTGGTTGCGGCGGGGCTGGTGCTGGGGACGGCGGCGGGATTCGGCGCGTCACGGCTGGTGGCGAGCTCGCTGTTCGGAGTGAGCGCGGGCGATCCGGCAACACTGGCGGGAATGGTGCTGCTGCTCTCCGCGGTGACGCTGGCGGCGTGCTGGCTGCCGGCGCGGCGCGCGGCGCATACGGATCCGATGGAAGCGCTGCGGTACGAATAGTGACGAAGAATGGGTGAAGGGCGGATAAGGAACTGGTGATGGGAATCCTGCTGCAGGAAATCCGGTATGCATTGCGGATGCTGCGGAAGACGCCCGGATTCACGGCCATCGCAGTGATCGCGCTTGCGCTGGGGATCGGCGCGAACACGGCAATTTTCAGCGTGGCGGAAGCGTTCCTGTTCAAGCCGCTGCCATTCGCGGATCTGCGGCGGCTGGTGATGGTGATGGAGGTGGTGCCGCACGAGCCGGACGCCACGAACAGCGTGGCGCCTGCCACTTATCTCGACTGGAAAGCACAGAGCGGTTCGTTTGAGCAGATGGGCGGGTATGTGTGGAACGAGATGAACCTCACCGGCGAGGGCGTGCCGGAAAAGATCGAGGCGGTGAACGTCAGCGCGAATTTTTTCGACATCCTGCGCGCGCGGGCGGCGATGGGGCGCACGTTCCGCGAGGGCGAGGACCAGCCCGGGAAAGACGGCGAGGTCGTGCTGAGCCACGGCCTGTGGGCGCGGCAGTTCGGAAGCGACCCGAAGATCATCGGCAAGACCGTGCACCTGGACAACCAGAGTTATGAAGTGGTTGGAGTGATGCCCCGCCAGTTCGATTTTCCGAAGCCGGCGGAGCTGTGGATGCCGCTGGCATTTACCGCGGCGGACCGCGCCGACCGCGCGCGGCGCTACGTGGAGCCGATGGCGCGGTTGAAACCGGGCGTGACGCTGGACGAGGCACAGGCGGAAATGCGCGGCATCGAACAGCGGCTGGCCACCGAGTTCCCGGAAACCAATCGAGGCTGGGGCGTGCGAGTGATGTCCCTGCGGCAGTACGTAATCGGCGATCTGACGGAGCGTTTCACGCTGCTGCTCCTGGGCGCGGTGGGATTTGTGCTGCTCATCGTGTGCGCGAACGTTGCCAACCTGCAATTCGCGCGCGCTTCCGGGCGGGAGCGCGAGATCGCCGTGCGGCTGGCGCTGGGAGCGGGACGCGGAGGAATCGTGCGTCTGCTGCTGACGGAGAGCGTGCTGCTGGCGCTGGCGGGAGCGCTGCCCGGCCTGTGGCTGGCCAGCGTCGCAGTAGATGTGATCCAGAAGGCAATGCCGGCCGATGTGGCGAAATTCATCGGCGGCTGGGAACAGATCCAGCTGGATTCGGGCGCCATCGTGTTCACCGTGTGCGTGGCGGTGCTGGCGGGAGTGGTGGCGGGGCTGGCCCCGGCGCTGAGAAGCTCGCGGCCTGACCTGGAAGAATCCCTGAAAGAAAGCGGGCGGGGGAATTCGGCCGGACGAGCGATGCACCGCATGCGGGACGGGCTGGTGGTGGCGCAGGTGTCGCTGGCGCTGGTGTTGATGTCGGGCGCGGGCCTGATGGTGAAAGGATTCAGCAGCCTTCTGGCCGTGCACCAGAATATTGAGCCGGCGCACATCCTGATGATGCACATGAACCTGCCGGACACGGACCGGTACAAGACCGCGCAGCAAGTGGCCGCGTTTTACGACGAAGCGCTGCGCCAGTTCTCCGCCATCCCGCAAGTACAGTCTGCCGCCGCGCTCACCAGCCCGCCGTACAGCAACAATTACAGCGCGCGGAGCATTGAGATCGAAGGCCGGGTTTCGGCGCAAAGCGACAAGCCGACTGCGTTGTACGAAGTGGTGAGCCCCGACTTCTTCCCGATGATGAAGGTTCCCCTGCGCGAGGGACGCCTGTTCGACTCGCGCGACACGCTCGAGGCGCCGCAGGCGGTGATCATCAGCGCGAACCTGGCGCAGCGGTACTGGCCGGGAGAAAGCGCCGTGGGCCGGCGCATCCGGTTCGCGTCGGCGCGCGAGGGCGACACGTGGATGACGATTGTGGGCGTGGTGGGAGAAGTGAACTACGTGTGGCTGCACTCCGGGCCGAAGCAGGAAGTGTACCGGCCGTACACGCAGGCGGGGCGACATTTCAGTTCCTTCGCCCTCCGGGTGTCCGGCGATCCCACACAGTTCGCCGATACGGTGCGCCGGAAGATTGCGGCCGTGGATCCGGATCTGGCTCTCTACGACGTGAAAACACTCGCTCAGGTGATGCATGAATCCACAATCGGCTTGGCATACCCCGCGGTGATGATGGCGGTGACCGGCCTGCTCGGGTTGATCCTCTCCGCAGTGGGCGTGTACGGGGTGCTGGCCTACGCGGTGGGAGAACGCACGCGCGAATTCGGCATCCGTCTGGCGCTGGGAGCAGTGCCGGGCGGAATTCTGCGGCTGGTGTTCCGCCGTGGTGCGCGCCTCACGCTGGCGGGCGTGGCGATCGGCATTCCGGGAGCCATCGCACTGGCGCACCTGCTCGCCGGGCTGCTTTTTGGAGTCAAGGCGGACGACGTGCCGACGTTTCTAGGCATCTCGCTGCTGCTTGCAGGAATCGCGGCGCTGGCGTGCTGGCTGCCGGCGCGGCGCGCGGCGCATACGGATCCGATGGTCGCGCTGCGATACGAGTGAAACAGAGAGGAAAACAATGGAAACAGTGTGGGGCGACATTCGGCACGGTCTCCGGATGCTTTGGAAGTCGCCGGGGTTCACTGCGGTGGCGGTAATTACGCTGGCGCTGGGCATCGGGGCGAACTCGGCCATCTTCAGCGTGGTGAACGCGTTTCTCTTGCGGCCCCTACCTGTCAAGGATCCGCAGCAACTCGTGGTGGTCGCCAATTCTCATCCGGAGAACGAGGACCCGCACAACATCTCCTATCTCGACTACCAGGACTACCAGGCACAGAGCGACGCGTTCACGGACATGTCCGCCGCCAACCTGAGCTTCATGGGACTAAGCGCGGATGGAAAGGCGGAGCGGACCTTCGCCTATCTGGTGAGCGGGAACTATTTTTCGATGCTGGGAATCGAGCCGGCACTGGGGCGATTCATTCTGCCGACGGAGGGAAAGACGCCCGGCACGGATCCCGTCGTTGTGCTGGGCTATAAATACTGGCGCCGGCGCTTTGGCGGCGACCCGTCGGTGGTTGGGAAAGTCGTGAGCGTCAACGGCCATCCCTGCACGATAATCGGCGTCGCGCCGGAATCGTTCCACGGCACCTTCTCACTGGCCGAAACCGAGATCTACATGCCGCTGGGAATGGCCGCCATCGATCCGGAAGCAAACGACCTGTTCACGAAGAGAACCGCCCACGCGCTGCGCATCCTGGCGCGGCTGAAGCCGGGAATCAGCCGGCAGGCCGCGCAGGCTTCGCTCCAGGTGATTGCCACGCGGCTCGCGAAAGAGTATCCGGATTCGAACAAAGGAAACCGCATGTACGTGATCCCGGAGAATCTGGCGCGCCCGGATGCCAATTCCTCGGCTCAGGTTCCTCTCGTGGCATCTGTTTTCCTTGGGCTGGTGGGGATGGTGCTGCTGGTGGCCTGCCTGAATGTGGTGAATTTGCTGCTTTCACGCGCCACAGTGCGGTCGAAGGAAATTGCAATCCGGGCGGCGCTGGGCGCGGCGCGGGCGCGGATCATCCGGCAGATGCTGACGGAAAGCATTCTGCTCGGGTTGCTGGGCGGCGGGCTGGGTGCAGTAGCCGGGTGGTGGGCCAGCCGGATGCTGGCCGGAATCCGTCTCCCCGGCGATCTTCCCTTCCATTTCGATTTCGGGATGGACTGGCGAGTATTCGGATACAGCCTGGGAATTGCCTTGTTGGCCGGACTGGTCAGTGGGCTGATACCGGCGCTGCGCGGGTCGATGGCAAACGTGCACGACACGCTGCGCGAAGGCGGGCGCGGGCCCGGGGGAGACACACATCACCGGCTTCGCGACGCGCTGGTGGTGGCGCAGGTGGCGGGTTCACTCGTGCTGCTGGTGGCAGCGGGCCTGTTCGTGCGCAGCGTGGGCAACGCGAGGAGTGTGAAGCTGGGTTTCCAGCCGGACCACGTTCTGCTGGTGAGCATGGACGTGGCCGAACGCGGCTACGATGCCGCGCGCGGCCGGGCTTTCTACCGCGAACTGGAATCGCGGATTCGCGCACTTCCGGGGGTGCGCTCCGCCACAGTCTCCTTCACGTTTCCGCTGAATTACGACAATCAGAGCGCCTACATCCGCGCCGAGGGACAGCCGCCGGATCCCACCAAACGCGGGCCAATCGCAGGCTTCAACGACGTGGGGACAGACTACTTCGAGACTGTGGGAACGCCCGTGATACGCGGCCGCGAGCTGACCGCCGAGGACCAGGAATCGCCGGTGCGCGTTGCCGTAGTGAACGAAACCATGGCGAAAAAACTGTGGCCGAACGAGGACCCTGTCGGCAAGCGCTTCATCGCCGACAATGCGAACGACAAACCCATCGAAGTGGTGGGCATTACCGGAAACGGGAAGTACCAATGGATTTTCGAGGACCCGACTCCCTTTTACTACGCCCCCATCGGACAGAACTACCACTCGGTGCGCGTCCTGCAGGTCCGCACGGAAGGCGCGCCCGAAAGCCAGGCGCTCACGGTGGTGAAACAGATTCACGATCTCGATCCTAACCTGCCCGTTTACGACGTGATGGGAATGCACCAGGCACTGGACGGCGGAAACGGCTTTTTCCTGCTGAATATGGGCGCGGACTTCGCGGGCGCTCTCGGGGCCCTCGGCCTGGTGCTCGCGCTCGTGGGCGTTTACGGAGTCGTGTCCTATGCAGCCAGCCGGAGAACGCACGAGATCGGCATTCGCATGGCGCTCGGCGCGGGCCGGCCGAACATCCTGAAGATGGTCCTCGCGCGCGGGTTCGGCCTGGTGCTGGCAGGCATTGCAACGGGTGTGGCGGTGGCTCTGGTCCTCACCCGCTTCATGGCCAACCTCCTGTTCGGAATCCGGCCGGCGGATCCAGTGACGTTTGGCGGAGTCGCTCTGGTGCTCGCGCTTGTCTCGCTCCTGGCCTGCTACATACCCGCACGGCGGGCCACGCTGGTGGATCCTTTGGTCGCCTTGCGGCACGAATAGGGAGAATCAAGGAGAAACTCCGATGGAAACGTTGCTCCAGGACATCCGATTCGCGCTGCGGATGCTGCGGAAATCTCCGGGATTCGCTGCGGTTGCGGTGCTGACGCTGGCGCTGGGAATCGGTGCGAACACCGCCATATTCAGCGTGGTGAACGCGGTGCTGCTGCGGCCGCTCGGCTATCCCCAGTCGAACCGCATGGTGTTTCTCTCCGAGTGGTCGGACCGCGTGCCGTACATGAGCATCTCCATGGCCAACATGCGCGACTGGCAGGCGATGAACACGGTATTCGAGAGCATCGCTCCCTACCGCACGGAAAACGTGGTGCTCACCGGATCAAACGAGGCGGAACGCCTGCGCGAGCGGCAGATCAGCGCGGATTATTTCCCCACCACCCGGCTGACGCCGGTCATCGGGCGCACGATGACCGCCGAGGAAGACAAAGCGGGCGCCGAGCGCGTGGTCCTGCTCGGCGACGGATTCTGGGCGCGGAAGTTCGGACGCGATCCCGGCGTGCTGGGAAGAAAACTGATGCTCGACGGCGAACCCTACACCGTGATCGGTGTGCTGCCCAGCGAGCGGATGCACGGCTACTGGCAGCAGGTTGACGTCTTTACATCCCTTTGGCGCAACGAGGACATGCTCGGCGGCCCCGGCCGGCGCGATGAGCATCCGGGCATGTACGCGATGGCGCGGCTGAAACCCGGCGTGACCCTGGAACAGGCGCGCGCGGAACTGAAGAGCATCGCCGCGCGGCTGGCTCAGAAATATACCGAAAACCGCGGAGATTCTGCCGAGGTGTTTTCTCTTTTGGGCGCCTACGTGGACGACGTCAGGCCTCCGCTGATGGCGCTGCTGGTGGCTGTCGGCCTCGTGCTGCTGATTGCCTGCTCAAACATCGCCAACCTGCTGCTCGCCCGGGCCACCGAACGCTTCGGCGAGTTGGCCATACGCCGCGCCATGGGTGCGGGAACGCTTCGGCTGGTGCGGCAGTCGCTCACGGAGAGCCTGGTGCTTTCTGTTGCCGGGAGTGTGCTGGGGATTTTGATGGCCGCATGGTGCCTTCAGGGATTTGGCCACTTTTTCAGGGACGCAGTGCCGCG
>Ga0335085_10003955_pt1 | contig 25024 bp, 13 predicted proteins | sample Lox_Sample_45_FD_206712 | JGI IMG/M metagenome (GOLD analysis project Ga0335085, IMG submission 206712) | Soil microbial communities from Loxahatchee National Wildlife Refuge, Florida, United States - Lox_Sample_4.5 | ecosystem: Environmental > Terrestrial > Soil > Wetlands | place: USA...
CTTTATGAGATGGTCGCGCGCGAGGGCGACGTACTGCAGATCTAGAACCGCCCAGCCGCTTTAGGTGGGCCGGAGCGCAGCGGCGTCCGCCATGCCCAACCGGCCCCTGCAACCCCGGCACGGTAGAGGAGGCCTCAGCTATTTCGTATCGCCACAATTAGCCCCCATCCACTTCGCGGTGAAGGTTGAGCTGCTGTTCATCGTGCGCCCACCTCCGCTGGAGGTGATGTGTCCGGAACCTTTTACGTTTTCGGGGTTCGATGCCTCCACTTCGATGGTGCCCTCGCCCTTTATGTTTTCAATGCTGCATACCATCTTGACCTCGGCCTTGGTGCTGGTAGAAGTGAGAATGGTTTGAGTGCACTCGGCCTCCTTTGGTGTTCCTCCAAGCCGGAAGCCGTTCTGCAAATCTTCTTTCGTGACGCAATGCTTTTCGGTAAACGTGTTCGTCCGGTCGCCGGAACTGGCTTTCATTCTCTCCTCCAGGCGGGCGCGCTGATCGGGTGTGAGCCGCTCGAGGAGGCTGGAGGGGACAGGCATTTCGCCCCCTGTGCTGATGGTGGTTGTCGATTGCCACAGGCCGGTTTTCACATTGAGGGCGACGGGCTTATCGGCTGCCCATACGGCGATGGAGGCAACGGCAACGAATCCAAACAAAGCCTTGCGCATGAAGGTCTCCTTATCGAAATTGACTCGGCGTCGTTTCGCGTCACTCACCGCGGACTGACTCCGTCGGTCCGAATTCCGGGAGTACGCGAGAGCTCCGCGGTTGCGGCGGCCTCGTTCTTGCCATATGCACGTCGACCGCTCACAGCGGCAGCGAGTTTGCCGCGGACCACAGGGCGGGTCAAAGGACTTGCCTCTTATTCCCGTCTGACCTGAAAAGTCTCGTGTCTTGATGGAGATAAGGGAATGGCTGACGCGGTGAGGAGTGCATGCTAGAATGCCGCCAATTTCCTGGGGGCTGCTCCATGGCGTCGCCAAACTCCTGTGCCCAATGGTTCCGTTTTGGCCTTTTCGAAGCAGACGCTGCTCAATGCACACTCATGCGCAATGGGGTTCGAGTAAAGATCCAGGAACAGCCGTTCCGCGTGCTCATCGTGCTTCTGGAACGGGCTGGTGCAATCGTCACCCGCGAGGAATTAAGGGCTAAGCTATGGCCGGAAGGCACCTTCGTCGACTTCGATGGCAGTCTTAACGTCATTCTTAAGAAGCTGCGCGCTGCCCTGGAAGACAATTCCGATAATCCCGTCTTCATCGAGACCATCCCCCGCCGGGGATACCGGTTCATCGCTCCGGTCACGATGAGTAAGCTGAGCAAGAGGGAAGAGTCCGTGGCCGGGGTAAGCGAGGTATGCTCTGCCGAGGATCCCGCAGCAGCCGAGAATGCCGAACTCCAGCCCTCCACACACCCATACCTCATCTATGTCGCCGCCAGTGTGGCGATTGTGCTATTCGTCGCAATCGCGTGGTCAGGCCAGCATCGAACCAAGGGCGCGAGTGCAGCGGCGGGTTCTCGGCTGGGAAATTCCCCGATCCCGGTCAGAGAATCGATCGCGGTGCTCGGTTTTTACAACGTGAGCGGAAATCCGAATGACGCCTGGCTGGGAACTGCCCTCTCAGACATGTTGAGCACCGAACTTGCAGCCGGCGAGAAACTTCGACTGACTGCGGCAGAAGATATTGCAAACCTGCGTCTGTCATCGCCGTGGTCGCAGACCGATACGTTGAATCGAAGCAGCGCGGCTCGGATTGGTAGCGCATTAAACGCAGACTATCTCGTCCTCGGTTCTTATACGGTATTGGGCAGCTCAAACAGCGCGCAGCTACGGGTGGATATCCGGATGCAGGACGCGAAGACCGGGGAAATTCTGACAGAGATTGCCGAAATCAGCGGCAACCAGAATCTCTTCCCCCTGGTTTCTCGCCTGGGTTCAAGCCTTCGCAATCGGTTGGGTGTGCCCAATCTGGCCGATACCGATCAGGCTGGCGTCCTGGCCTCGATGCCGGTGGACGACGAAGCCGCGCGGCTTTACGCCCTCGGGGTTGCGAAATTGAGAGCGTTCGACATCCTGGGCGCCAAAGATCTGTTGCTGCAAGCGACCGAAGCTGACCCCAAGTTCTCACTGGGACACATGATGCTATCGCGGGCCTGGGGACAACTTGGGTACGAGCAAAATCGCCGGGATGAGATCAAAAAAGCCCTCGCTTTGGCGCAAGACCTGCCCCGGAGCGAGCATATGCTCGTAGAGGCCGACTACGAGGAGAGTCTGGGCAACCACGAGAAGGCAGTGTCGGTGTATCACGCCTTATTCGAACTGTTTCCCGACAGCGTGGACTACGGATTAACGCTGGCGGCTACCCAACTGGCGGCCGGACTTGGAAGCCAGGCAGCGGAAACCATCCAACAACTTCGGCGATTGCCGCCGCCGGCGTCCGAGGATCCACGCATTGATTTGGCAGACGCAGAGATTACGAAAAACAAACCCGCCGCTCTGGCGCTCATTCGCCGCGCGTTGCAGAAAATTTCAGTCCAGCAGAATCGGCTGCTGTACGCACAGGCGAGAAAACAAGAATGCCTCACGCTGCTTTACAGTGAAAATCCCGCGCAGGGCCCGCCTTCGTGCCACGACGCTTACAGCATTTTTATGGCGGCCGGAAACCGGCTGGGCGCCGCGGATTCGCTCCGCCTTTTGGCTGATGGTTTAGGGACTCAGGGGCACCTTGAAGAAGCGATCTCGACTTATCAGCACGCCCTCTCGGTTTTGCAAGGGCTCGGCGAGTATGAGAAGACTGGCGCCATCGTGAATAACATGGCTATTAATTTCGAGAACGAAGGCAAGCTGGATGACGCCGAACGCTTATACCGCGAAGCTAAACTCGATTTCGAGCAAGCCGGGGATAAAGGGAATGCAGCCACAGCTCTGGCCAACCTCGGCGACACTGCCTATCTCCACGGAAACCTGGCCGCCGCCGCTAAGTCTTATGAAGAAGCGCTGCAGATCATCGGAACCATGGACCCCGCACATCCCGGCTACGCCATGTACCGGCTCGCAGATCTCGACTTGACGCGAGGACTAGTTGCCGATGCCAAGCGGCTGGCAGAGCAGGCCGTGGCGATCATTCGTCCGGAGCAGGGCGGATTGCAGTACTTGACCGGAGCCATGATCGTTTTGGGGGAGACCCTGGAAGCAGAAGGGGACCTCGCCGGAGCCCGCCAACAATTCGAAGACACGCTCAAAATGCGCCAGCAAATCGGGGCGCTCGACATCGTTGCCGAAAGCCAGACAGAGCTGGCCGCACTGGCCTTGCAGGAAGGCCAGCCCGAGCAGGCGGAGAAGCTTCTGCAGAGCGCGCTGCCCACATTCGAGAAGGACCAGAGTGATCCCGCCGCCAGTAGTGCCCTGTTGCTGCTGAGTCGGGCGCTGATAATGGAAGACAAGCCAGCGCCAGCGCGCGAGGCCCTGAGTCGCGCCGCGCGGCTTGCCCACAATACCCCTGATCCGGCCTTGCAGCTACCCATCGTCGTGCAAGCCGCACGCATCAATAGTCTCTACCCCGAATCGGTCGAAAGGGTCGCTGCTATTTCTATGGCGGAGCAACAACTTCGGTCCGCGGCGGCAACCGCAAAAAAGCTCGGGTACTACCGACTGGAATGCGAGGCGCGGCTCGCTCTGGGAGAAATCGAAGCCAAACAGAATCCGGCTCTCGCCCAGGCACAACTCCGTACCTTGGTTTCCGAGGAACGAGTGCATGGTCTGGAACTCCTTTCCCGTCAGACCGAGGAGGTCATGGCCCGCTCCTCTAATATGGTGGCAACGACGGGCCGCAGTCACTGACCTCTCCGGGTGCAATTCAGCCCCGGACGGCGCGTTTTCTCCGGTCTGCCTCTTCGCGGTTGTCGCTCACGAGGTCAGAATCAAGCTTAACTCGTTTACTTACTTGTGGTTAGTGAGTCACTTCCATTTCATTCAGGGTTCCTTTGACCCGACTCCGGATCTGGATTATTTCTCGCCCAGTTTCGGAGGTGACCACGGATGGGTAGAAACCTCGGCGCAGTTTTTTTCGCTATTGCCTGGCTCGCAGTAAGTCTCCCAGCTCAGACAGGTCGAACCGCTCCTCCCCCTTCGCAGATAACTCTGCCTGGTCCGCAGAAACACGGTCCGCCCTCTCGGCCCCAGACCCAAAACCAGGGAGTGGTTGTGGGTTACGTGTACTGGAATACGACTGCCCTGCAATACAACCAAGCCTCTCCATGCCAAGGCCTTTCGGTGACGATTAACCTGGGGACGGGTCCGAACCCAACGCAGGAACAGTTCAAGCCGCTGGGAACCTACAACAGCTTTAGCTCACTGGGGAACATCGGAGGGTATTCCGTCTGCGAGTACGCCGTGCACCAAGTCCCGCTCGATCAAGACTTGCAAGTGGAAATTGGCGTGGCACCGTCCACGTTTTCGACGGCGGTGTCTTCGTCCATTCCTTCCACCGCCAACAATCTGAGTAGTCCAATCAAAATCGTCGGCGGGGCCTGCAACCGTCTTCCTCCCGCAGTGCCTTCGGTGTCTGTATTGGGCTCGGCTTGGTGGACCTGCGGAGACTACGCTTATAACGTCAATTTCATTCTGCAAGCCCTTTCCATCGGGCGGCTGACGCCGGGCGCTAATACGCGCGTCACTCTCGCCACTCCAAGCCCGGGGCCGGTGAAAACGACTCCCGGCTTACTTTCATCGCAACCGCGCGGCATGCTGATGGGGGGCGCCGGGGCGGTCCCTCAGCAATCTGCTCCCGTTTCCGCGCCGGTCTCTCACACGCAAGCCTCACTGGCGCAGCAACCCGTTCTCGCCAACGCGGATGTCATCAAACTGGTGCGCGGTGGCGTTCCTGAACTGGTTGTAATTTCTAAGATCCAGTCGGCCCGCAAAGGGTATGACTTCTCTGCGTCCGGCTGCCGAGCCCTGGTCCAGGCGCGGGTGAGTGCCAAGATTCTTGATGCGATGGGCGACGGAAGTGTACGGCCGTGTTCGAGCGCCGGAGGGACCAGCAATTCGCAACTGCTGCCGGCGGTAAATGGGAACAGCCGGTCCGGGCAAGCGGCAACGACCGCTCAAAACAGCAAGACCCTGGCGAGCAAGCTGAAGCTGAAGCCGGGTCGGAAGATTCGGGTCTCAACTCGAGCGCAATCGGCAGATTCCGCGATCGTGCAAACCTTGCACGCACAGAGCCTCGAAACCCACAAAGAAAAGTTGGCGGCGCCGGCAAACACGCGGGTCGCAGGGTCGCTTGCGCATCCCGCGGGCAGTGGTCTGTCGGGACCGTTACGTGTCATGGACTCCACTACGGATCCCGCGACGGGAGGCTCGACGCCTCCCGGGGGAGATCCAAGCGGAGGGTCGCCGAGCGGCAGCGGCTCAGGGCAACCACCCCTGCAACAGACCGGCAATCCGCCTACCCAACCTACTTCGGGTGAGTCGCTCATGCAGAGAGCGATTCACGCTCCGCAACCCATCAGCAAATGCCGCTTCACAACCGAACCGGTGATTGAAACCATCAGCGGCAAGCAGCACAGCATCGTGTTTACGCCAGACCCCGGTAACGGGCAATACCCGGCAAATCAATATGTCATCGTCGGGTGCAACTTTGGTGCGGTGCAGGGTAGCGCCCGCATCTTCGGATCGTTCATCAACAATCCGAGCCCGGTCAATCTGGGGATTGACCTGTGGAGCGACAGCCAGATCGTTGTCACTTTCGATCCAACCTTTCAGAACGAATATGACCTGAAGAACATCACGCTGGCCATCGTCAGAACAGACGGGCACACCGTGCAGTTCCCCGGGATCTCCTTTTATGCCACTCGCGCCCCGCGTTCGCTGGCATCGGTTCCGCATTCCGTGGTCAAGCTTCCCAACACATACCTGCAGCAGAATCTGATGTTTAGTCCAGTCAATACCTCGACTCTAAACGTCGCCGGCCTGACACCGCCGGCACAACCGGTGAGCATCGCTTTTTGGATATTCGATCCCATTTGGTCGAGCAACGTCGGCGATGGCTACCCGCCCAACCGCCTGTCATTTTCCGACTCAATCGATTTCAGTCAACTGCGCCCCGGATTTGTGCTGGACAGCGATGTTCAGACGGTTGTTGGTGCCTATGCGCCTGATCTCTCCTCGACCGGGATTGGGGTGGATGGGGGAAGTTGCAAGTACATTGACGTGGAGGTCAGTGCCTCACAAGCAGGGAACACCCTAAACGTCGGTGTTCAGCCCGCCGAATGCGATAACTCGGGGAAGTTCATCTACGCCTATTACGGCCTTGAGCTCTCTGTGACCGGGCCAAAGGGCAGCTTACTCAATCCGTGGCCTGACGGATTGCAGTGAGCGGTTGCTGCGCTGGTGAGTTCGTGTCGGCAGGCCACGAGATATGAGACCGAAGTCTTTGGGGCCAACAATGGAGATTCTCATGAAATCTACAGTGCTTATTCGAAGCGTGCTGGCAGTGGGAATGGGATTTGTGACCGCCCTGTCGTTTGCCCAGCAGCCTCAGCGTCCGCTTACCAATGACGACGTGATCCAGATGGTAAAGAGCGGCATGCCGGAATCGGTCGTGGTGTCGGACATCCAGTCGCATCCGGGGAAGTTCCAGACTTCGACCGCGGAATTGGTGCGGCTGCACAAAGCGGGCGTAACCGAGAATGAACTAAACGCGATGATCGCGGCTTCGAGTCGAGGCAGTGCCGGCGCTCCTGCCAACCCACCCGATCAAAACGCCGCCCCCAGCCCGGCCTCGAAGTCGCGAATGCCGCGAGTCACGGTGAACGCGGGAGGTGCGACACAAGAGCTACCTTTGGAGAAGACACAACTCGCGGAAACCAAGACTAAGCCTTCGTCGATGGCGAGCCTGGCTTCTGACTCAGTGGTCACTCAGGCGATGGAGGCGGGAGTCAACACGGCCACCTGGGATGCGGCGAGCCATATGAATTCCGTTGCCGGCAGTTCCTCCATGCAGGAGGCGGGCAGCGTTTTCTCCAACATCATGGCCCACCGTCAGCCCAAGGTGACTTACGTTTGGGGTGTCCCCGGGCCTGCTTCCTCCAATGTCTTGAAAAAAGCCTCGCCAACTTTCGAGGTGGACTTCTCTCGTACGCTGGGCGTGAAACCTGACGACTTCGCGCCAGCCATCGTGAAGCTAACCCCGGCGCAGAACACCTGCCGGATCGTTGGCGCCACGCAGGCAAAGGCAGACGCGCGCTCTACTCCCGCAGCCGACTGGCAAATCTACTCGCATTTTCTGGAAGAGCGCGTCCCAGCCCAAGCGCAGAAGGAAGCTTCCGGGAAATACAAGCTCTCCCCCGCTTCGGAACTGTCGCCCGGAGAGTACGGCGTGGTTTTGCGTCCGGTTTCCAAGGAGAAGATGTTTTCTGGCGGTGACGTCGCCCGCGCCCAGGGCGATGGGTTGATGTTTGACGCCATTTGGACCTTCCAGATCTCCGAGGACGCAGAGTAGACGAAGGGTTAGCGATGCCCATTCGCGGAGAGAATCTCGGATCTCAAAGGGAGAAATGATGACCAGCGCTTATCGAGGAGAGGCCACGCGGTGGACTGGTGCGGTGATAGCCGTCACGCTGCTTGCAACCTTCGCGTGCACTTCGCATTCCGCAAAGAATGCCGAGGATGAAACGTCGGCCACAGAGTCGAACAGTGCAGCTTCCGCGATCAGTGTCATGTGCATGGGTGATCGGATCAGCAATCCGCCCGAGTCCTTTCATTACTCCTACAAATACTCAGATGCGGCCGATTCGATCGAGCAACAGGCCGACATCACTCCCCAGTCCATGGACATCACGGCACAGGACAACTCCGGCACTCATTCGTATCGTGGCACCCGGTCGGATGACGTTAGTTGGAACAATGCAGTTCTTGATCTTTCCTCCCTGAGAATCACTGGCATGTCTGCGAGGCTCGATTCTCTCAACCGCACTTCAAGTATCTCTCGCCAGGGCTCGGAGAGCATAAACGGCTATCAGGCGATCAAATACTCCATCGATACCGCGGGTGCCCACTCCTCCGATCAAGAGACGTTCGCAACCCTGTTTGGCCAAGGCAGCTTTGAGAAAGGCACCATTTGGACCTCGGACGATGGTTGTGTCGTGAAGTTGATCCTCGATGAGGGTCTTAGGCAGACCGACGGGAGTGTCAAGAAAGCTCATTTCGAAATGGCGAGAATCCGCAAATGAAGCTTCTGCGTTGGAGGTGCTCGTTTCTGACTCTGGTGCTGCTGCTTGCGGTAGCCTGTAGTTCTTCGCGTGGGAGAGATGTGCGGCGTGCGGGCGAACAAAACGCTCGCCAGAGCAGGCCTGTTCTGCATTCCCTCGATGATTCATCCTATTGTGTCCAGACGATCATCCAGGGCCCCCCCAGCGCCACCCCGGTTCATTTTTCCTATAAAGAAGATTCCACTGACGGAAGATTTACCGACTACGAAGCCGACCTGGTGGGCGACACCTTCGACGTCACCATCCACAATCGCCATCCCGCGACCGACATCGATCGCCAGGTCAGCGGTGTTCCCGGCGCAAACCCGGTGTCCATCCATGGGGGCTTCGCGGAATCGCTACAGACGAATCATTACAAGCGCTCTGACGCTCGGGGCTGGGTTCTCGCCAGCAATGGTGTGGTTCTTGGAGCGACGCCCTCGCAGTTGTTCGTAACCAAGCCGACCCTAACGCTGGCCGGCTCTGAGAATCTCATTGGCTACGACACCGCCCGGTACACGGTCGACACGAGGCAACTGAGTTCCCTCGACAAGTTCGCGTGGAGCCAGGGCTGGAACGTGAAGGATTACAACATCACGGGCAGCGTATGGGTCACCAAAGACACGGCCTGCATCCTGCAATACACGATTGATCTGGAGAAAACCGGCAAAGACGACCAAGTGAGCAAGACCCACTACCAGGGGACCGTAACCAAAGGATAGAGCCGGGGCTCTCCAGTTGCGGCGATGGAGAAACCAATGCGCACGATGCATAAGTCGTATTCAGCCGTCATTACGCTGGTTGTAATACTCACCGGCTGTCACCATGCGAAGCCGGTGTCGCCCCTGTTTCTCGAGGAGTGCGATCCAGCGGGATACATTTCCTGCATCTCGCAGTCGGTGTCGCTTTTGATTCCAGTCAACAACACGGGTCTTTCCTTGGCCTATTCGAGTCGGTGGGCGTCAAGCGCGGCTCCCGGCGGACTGGGCGGTTGGTCGATCAATGTCATGCGGCGCTACGACCGCGAGAATCACGTCTTGGCATCGGCCGATGGCACCTGGCGCCTGGTGGACGCTACGAGTCTTCCCTCGGGGGAGCAAGCCATTCCGAGCTTCGATGGGGCAACAGCGTACATTTTCGATTCAGGCGGTCGTCACCTCCGCACCGTCGATGGCCACCTTGGTTCAGAGCTAATCAAGATGACCTACGATTCGGCCGGTCGCTTGTCACAAATTGATGGAAGCGCCAGTGGTCGGCCTCTCCATGTTTCGGTGCAACGCGGCGCAAACGGAATTCCCCAAGCCTTGATGGGAATTGACGGGGGTATCACTCAACTCACAGTCGATGGTGGTGGACGTCTGGTTGCGCTTACAAACCCTGCAGGAGAATCCACAAGCATCGCGTGGAATTCAGCCGGGTTGGTAGAAAGTGTTACCGATCCAGCAGGAGGCGCCGCGCACTTCACCTATGATGCATCGGGAAATCTCGCTTCCACAACCGACGCCGACGGCGTGGTGCGGAATTATGAACGCAAGACCTCGGGTGACAGGCTGGAAATCAGCGTCTCGACTGCCCTTGGTTCGCGATGGATTTACCGTGCCCAATCGGTAGACGAAGGCATACGGCGCACCTTCAGTCGGCCCGACGGGGCATCCACAACCCAAACGACGGATGGCCACGGCAATCGTGCGATTACGTTTGCCGATGGAACTACCTGGAATGTGGGCATGATGACCAATCCGGTATGGGGGATGGCCTCTCCGCTGCTTACTCCCATTGTTGGGAAAAGGCCTGACGGTGTTCGCTCTCAGCGCGAACTAAAGTACAACCTCCATCCTCAGAATGGATTGCCATACGTTCTGGCAGGCTCACTGACTACAACCATCAACGGGGAGACTTGGACGCAGAATTTCGATCCGGTGCAACACGTCGCGGAACTTGTAGACCCTGTGGGCCGAAGAACCGTTTTAAGCTACGACAAAAATGGGCAGGTTCTCAGCTATTCCGCACCGGGCGAAATGCCGACCACATACTCGTACAACGCCCTGGGACGTATGGAAGATACGACGGCAGGGACCGCCGATCTCGTGCGTACCACGCGCTACCAATATGACCCCAAGACCGGCGAAACCATCACGACCCGCCCCGACGGGGTTGTGCAGAAAGTACAACGGGACGCTGCTGGGCGCACCGTGATGATCTCAGCCGGCGACGGCGGCACGACCATGGTCCGCTACAACCCAGCGGGAAGGGTGAATCAGATTCAGCCACCCGGCGGAGTGAACTTTACCTTGGGGACCAGTCCCGCGGGACGTTACACCGCATTTGTTCCGCCGATTGTCCAAGAGGATGGATCGATCGAGACGACTTCGTTTGATAAAGATGGGAAAGTGACTGCCCTCTCAGGTCCCGGGACCCGGGCTATTTCTCACGATTACGATTCAGCAGGGAGAGTCACCACTTCTACATTCGATCAGGGCAAGCGCACCATCTCGTATGACCCTCACTCGGGATTCGTGGGCCAGGCTTCCGATCCCAGCGGCTTAACCGTCAACTACGGATATACCGGCCGCACGCTGACGAGCCTCACTTGGTCGGGACCAGTCAACGGATCGGTGTCTGTCGCTTTGGACGCCAACGGAAGAGGTGTCCGTGAATCCGTGGATGGCGGCAACAACCTTGATTTCGCTTACGATCCCGCGGGTTTTCTCACCGCAGTGGGAGCGGTGTCTCTCACCCATGATCCTGCCAGCGGACTTGTCACGCATACGGTGCTTGGCGTTGTTGGGACGGAGCAGGACTTCGATGCTAATCATCAACTAAGGCGCGCCACCACTACCATTTCGGGCAGAGTGGTGCTCGATCTGCGCTATACGCGTGACCTTCTCGGCCGCGTCAAGACTGTTGCTGAAACTGAGTCGGACAAGACGACTAACACGGAATACTCGTATGACAACGCCGACCATCTGGCTCAGGTCCGAGTGAACGGGCACTTGATGGAAAGCAATACTTACGATCCGGCAGGGAACCGCTTGGGGGTGGTGAAGCCGGGTGTGCACCTGAAGGCAACGTATGACGAGCGCGACCGGATGACCAGCTTCGGCTCCTCTCGATACTCATGGATGCCGGATGGCTCACTCTCTGGTCTCACCCAGGGCCAGCGCACGGCAACTTTCGTATATGACGCTTTTGGCGGATTGCGGCAGGCAATTCTGCTGGATGGGCGGAAGATCGAGTACCTGGTGGACGCCGACGGACGAAGAATCGGCCGCGAAATCGACGGCAAGCTGGTTGCCGGTTATTTGTACCGGAGTGACAGCTTTCTCGCCGCTGAAACCGACGCTGCCGGGAAGATTGTTGCGCGTTTCGGCTATGACGATGCCGGGCATCTCGCATTGCTCGAGCGCGACGCCGTCGCCTATCGTGTGGTTACCGATCCGTTGGGCAGTCCTCGCCTGGTGATTGATTCGCACACCGGTTCGGTGGTCGAGCAGATGGCATACGATCCCTGGGGAAAGGTCACTAAAGATACGGCGCCTGGATTCCTTCCCATTGGTTTTGCCGGAGGCCTGCTAGACCCCGATACAGGGTTCCTGCACTTCGGTGCTCGCGACTACGATCCCCAATCCGGACGTTGGATGGCTGCTGATCCCATTCGATTCGCAGGTGGGCAAGCCAACCTCTGCTCATATGTCAACGACGATCCGATAAATGCGCGCGATCCATCGGGGCTGTGCAGCTTATGGATGGGAGGTTTGTCGGTAGGGGTGTCGGGGCTCCCATTTCCAGTCGGCGGCGTACCGGCACTCGGCGGAGTCGGAGCCCTGGGGCTCAATCTTCAGTACATTCAAGGCTCGGGATGGAATGTTTACGGTTCCTACGGTGGTGGCCCGGGGGCTGACTTTGGCATATCGGCTACCGGCAACATCGGCATCATCAACAATGCGAGTTCCCAGCCTGAACACGACTGGGAGGGGCCAACGAACTCGGTCAATGTCGGCGCAGGACCTATCAGTTTAGGAGGTTATGCTTCCCCTTCCCAAAGCTCGAACGGCACCTCCTATGGGGGCGTATCGGCCGGCTTCGGAGCTGGACTTACGCCCGTCTCCCTCTCTCTTACCCGCACAAATACGATTTGTCTGACTTGTGGCAGCGGCAGCGGTGGCAACAGCGGCACAGGCGGGGGCGGTCCCTGCCCGAATCAACCTGGGCCTAACGGTCCCGGGGGATCGGGACCTGGCGGCGGCGGGAACGGTCCCGGCGGAGGCGGCCCTGGTGGCGGTGGGGGCGGAGGCGGTAGTGGTGGCGGAGGCAATGGCGGCGGAGGTGGTGGCCACGGCCCCGGAGGTGGTGGCCCGGGCGGCGGGGGTGGAGGCGGCGGTGGCGGCAGCAGCGGCGAACCGCACCTCTACACCATGGACGGCACCCGCTTCGATTTTCAGGCCGTTGGGGAGTTCCTCGTTGTGGCCTCGCCCGATGGCAAGGAGGTTGTCCAGGCCAGACAGCAGGCCTGGGGAAACATTGTCACCATAAACACTGCCGTGGCCGCGAATGTGAATGGCGATCGCGTCGCGGTCTATCAGAAGGAACCGGCCTTCCTCATGGTGAATGGCGCCGCAGTGGAGGCGCTCGATATGGAGAAGCGTCTGCCGCACGGTGGAGTTTTGCAACGTCACGGCGCCGAGGTGGTCATCGGTTGGAATAACGGTGACCGACTTCGAGTTACCCAGGTGGCGAACCTCCTCAACTATAGTTTTGAACCCGCAGCCGGCACGACGACCAAGTACACGGGACTGCTCGGCAATGCGAGTGGCCCTAATCTGGTCGAGGCGCGCGATCGATCCACCATCAGCCGCTCTGATCCCGCGTTTGACAACATGCTTCACAAGCAGGTCGGGAACAGTTGGCGGATCAAGCAATCGGAGTCGCTCTTCCATTACTGGCCGGGCGAAAGCACGGCAAAGTTTACTGACCTGAACTTTCCCCCCAAATATGTGACGGCATCATCCCTTGCCGCGGATGAGCACTCGAAGGCGGAATCCATCTGCCGGGCGGTGGGAGTGAGAACCCAGCCGCTTCTCGACGATTGCATCCTCGATGTGGGAATCACGGGGATGCCTGCAGTGGCAGCAGCGTCGGTAGGAATTCGGGTCCCGTCTCTGTCAAACGCGGCATTGTCGTCTTCGGAGACGGCGTCGGCTCCGGCGGCTCCATCGGTCCCCGACCACTACACGATCAACATTGGGGATACCGTTTCACCCGATCATCCAGGTGCGAAGGCGGGTCTAATATCCACCGCAGGGCAGAAACAGTTCTATGAGTTCTCCGCGCCGGCTGACGCGAATGTCTACGTCAGTGTTGGCCCCTGCGGAGGAGGAGTACCTTCCTTCGAAGTGCACCAGCCGGATGACAAACTGATTGGGGGCCGGATCGGGTGCGGGGATTTTGGTCCGGTGAATCTGTCGGTTCGGGGTCACTACCGAATTGTCGTTAACTCTGACAAACCACCGGCTAATTACACGTTTACGCTCCGTCCGGCTTCTTTTGACCGCTACTCGATCAAGATTGGCGACGCGGTTTCCCCTGATCATCCGGCTCCCGGTGCCGGGATCATCAAAGATCTGGGACAGCAGCAGTCCTATTCATTCGCGGGGCGGGCGGGTGAAACCGTATTCCTGGGCCTTGGTCCCTGCGAAGGGGCAAACCCGAGTTTCAAATTTCTCAGGCCCGACAACAGTATCCTCGACTTCACCATCTCGAACTGCCATGTCAGCTTGCGTGAAACTCTGCCGGTGTCGGGCACGTATCAGATCCTGGCCAGCACTGATCGAGCGGACGTCAATTCGCGCTACGGTTTCTTCTTGAGCAGCGTTCCTCCCGATCAACGCTTCTCGACTCGCCTGCCCCTGACGGTCTCTCCGAGCAATCCGGGGAGTGGTGCGGGGCGCGTCTCTGCTGCGGGAGCGGAGCAGTTCTATGATTTCACGGCGCAGTCCGGCAGCCTGGTTCATATTGAGGGTAAGTGCACTCCGCCGTGTCCTAAGCTCCTGATCCGGGCAGTTGCGGTGACAGATACCTCGGGCTACGGTTACTGGGACCTTGACTCCGCGAAGAATGATTGGACCTTGCCTCCGGGAGGCAGGTACACGATCCAGGTGCAATCCACGGGGTACGTTGGCGATTACAGTTTCACGGCGTCACAAACCGAACCGCAGCGTCATTAATCAGGAACGGAAACGGCCCGTTCAGGACCTTTCTCTGGAGGAAACGATGAGTACTTGCCAGGGTTGCGGAGCGTCGCTTAACCAGGGTCAAGCGTTCTGCACTGTTTGTGGCAAACGCCAGAGCGCAGCAGCGCCTGTAAGCGTCGCCTCTGCACCCTCCGCCGGTGGCGATAGGGTCGTCAAGCTGGTGATTATTGCGGGGGCGCTCCTCGCGTTCTTCCTTCTCCTGATCATGGGAAGCTGTGCCTATCTCGCGTACCGCGCGCGAAAAAAAGTTCATGAAATGGAGCAGTCTTATCAGCAGAATGGAATCAAGCAGAAGGCTGCCGGCTCGCACCGTAACAACGCGGCTGGCAGGGCTGTCGCCCCAACCGGGGAGATACAGGCACCGCCGTCGTCGCCTCCTCCCAAGGCTGACCCTGTAGTGCCGGTAGCTGCGACGGGCAATCAAGCCAAAGACTGGGCTCTGCGCTATGAGCGCACCGAGAACGGTCCCGAAGCGGATCTCGTGGTGCGTACCGGCGACATCAATAACCTCGGTTTCGGATGGCCGCAAGGCTTTGACCCATTCTCCGGAGACTCGACCCCGCCCCATAGGTGGCCCGACCCGGACAACATTCCAACGGGAGCTCCCGACGGGACGGATCGCATCATGATTGGTAGCGCAGTGATCCCGGGTCCGGGGGATGGCTATAGCGGAGCATTGGGGTATTGTGCGATCGAGAGCAGAATGCCGTCGTCGTCCTCCACGCTCGACACTCGTTGCAAGAAGGCCCGCGAGCTGACCATGCCGGCGCCAATCGTTCTGAGCGTGGGCGCATTGCCCGCCAAGATCAATGCTGTTGTGGTGCAGATGTTTGTGGACGATTTCCAGGCCGTGCCCCTTCATTCGCACTTTCAGGTAAGCCTGAATGGCACCCGTCTGCCGAATTTCGAGTATGCGATTAACGCGCTCGATCAGACTGGCCCCATCGGCAAGCTGGTCAGCGTGAAACTCCTGCCCGAATATTGGCCGCTCCTGCAATCGGGGACAGCCAACCTGCTGATTGATGATCCCACCACCCACGTGCCGGATGGGTACGCCATCGATTTCGTTCGTATCCTGGTGAATCCGCACAATTTCAAGTACCAGGTTTCATTGCTTGCCACAGTGACGGACGCCGACCGAAACACGCCGATCGCGGGCGCTACTGTGACCGCCGCCCTCCAATCTGGCTCTACCGATCCGCAGGGAAAATGTCCGTTAAGCGGGTTGCCGGCGGGACTCGTCGTGGCCACAGCGGCAGCCCCCGGTTACGACGAAAACTCCGTTCCCGTGGACCTCGTCGCCGGTCAGAGCGGAACCGCGGAGATTCCACTGCACAAGCACCAGGAGAACACCGCCGACCTCGAACGCGCGCTCGAGCAGACTGGATCCGCAACCATTTACGGAATTCACTTCGACACCGATTCGGCGAAGCTGAGGCCGGATAGCATCCCGGCCCTGAATGCCGTCCTGGGTCTCATCAATAATCATCCCGGATCCAAGTGGGTGATTGCTGGCCACACTGACAATCAAGGAAGCGTGGACCACAATCAGAAACTCTCGGAAGATCGTGCCGCTTCGGTGATTGCATGGTTAAAGGATCACGGCGTCGACGCAAGCGGTCTGGTTCCACAAGGGTTCGGCGCCACTCGTCCGGTGGCCGACAATGCCACCGCCAATGGGAGGGCACTCAACCGGCGTGTTGAGGTGGCGGCTGCGAAGTAGGAAATTGCAGGCCGTCAGGAATTCTACAGGCGCATCCTGGAGCCGGTCATAGACCCGGCGGAAGCGGCGGTAAGACGGAGCACTTTGCCCTTTGACTGAACAATGTGGTTGTACATGTGGTTGCGGGCAGCCTCGGGGTTATGTTCGTAGATCGCCGCGATGATGTCCTGGTGTTCCCGCGTCGGCAGCTCTCCGTAGTAGTGAATATCAATGGCGGCGTACATGATCCGTTCCATCTGACAACGAGCCTCGCTCACCGTGCGCACCAGCATCTGGTTGCGCGACAGCCGCGCAATGCCAATGTGAAACTGGGTATCGGCTTCGATGAACTCCATGTAACTTTCCAGGCTGTCGGTGCGGTATGAGGTCTGGGCCAGGTCGCGCAAAGACTGCAACAGTTCTGAGTCGATGGCTTTCCGGGCGGCCAGTTCCGCTGCCGCACACTCCACCGCGGTCCGGTATTCGTAAAGGTCATTCAATTCCTGGAGTGAAATCTGACTGACGAAGTAGCCGCGGTTGGGAACGATGCGGAGCAAGTGATCCTCCTGCAAACGAAGCGCGGCCTCGCGAACAGGAGTGCGGCTCGAACGGTATCGCTTAGCGAGATCTTTTTCCGAAAGCGGCTCACCCGCGGGATGAACTCCGCGAATGATGTCACGCTTCAGAGCGTTGTACACTTTTTCGCTGAGCTTGTCGCGGCTGCCGAAAATGCGGTCGGGCCGGGAGCGCTTTCCGCCGAGGCCAGTGGCCATGGTGTCCTTGATCCTCTCGGTGATATGGGGGATTCACTGGAACGCGAGGCTGGCACCGTGCAGACTCCAGATTCGCCAAGACATCCTATCTGAGCAGCCGCCCCGCACGCACCTTATCTTTCTCTCATATGATATGTCATTGATATGTCAGTTGTATGCCAGTGTGTCCTTAAACTCGCCATATGAACGAGTAAAGAAGCCGCCTGGCGGGTATCATAATTTACGTAACATGTTGATAAAATGGTAGATATATACATGGATGCTCAAACAATCCGCCCCGGTATTATGTATATCAACTGCATATTAAATAGAAAAAATACTTGACAGGCAACTTGCATCAGGCTATGTTGCCGCAAACTTATTCCAGGCGAAAGGGAGCGCCAGCACCCTTGGAGGGGGACGCATGGGCCATCACCATACTTGTCGGCGAATTCTCCTCATCCTCTTCTTCTCATGCTGGTGTCTGGGTGGCTTCCGCTCGACTGCGAGGGCGCAAGATTCTCCGGGGGTAATGATCATTCGTGCCGGTCGGCTGTTTGATTCCGTCGGCGGACGCATGCTCGAAAAGCCGGTGGTCGTCGTCAAAGGCGGCAAGATCGAATCGGTCTCCACCGGTAATCCACCGTCCCTGCAGGGTGCCAGAGTTATTGACCTGGGCGACGCCACCCTGCTCCCCGGCTTCATCGATGCCCACACTCATCTCACCATGGATGCGGGAGCTGGTGGTTATGAAGGCCTCGGCATCTCGGTGCCGCGATCGGCCCTGATCGGAGCCAAGAACGCGCGGCTTACCCTGATGGCGGGATTCACTACGGTCCGCAATGTGGGCGCACAGGGTTATGCCGACGTGGCGCTGCGGGATGCCATCAACGCCGGAGATGTGATTGGCCCGCGGATGCAGGTATCTGGCCCTCCCCTGGGCATTACCGGAGGACACTGCGACAACAGCCTGCTGCCCTTCGAATTCCATTACTCCGCTGAAGGTGTTGCCGATGGCACGGACGCGGTGATACATAAAGTCCGCGAAGTCATCAAGTACGGCGCCGACGTTATCAAGTTTTGTGCCTCGGGCGGAGTCTTTTCGAAGGGCGACAACCCTCTGCTCGAACAATACAGCCCGGAAGAGATGCAGGTGCTGATCGCTGAGGCCCACCGCCTGGGCAGGAAAGTCGCGACTCACGCCCACTCCGCCATTTCGATCAAGGACGCGGTGCGTGCCGGCGTGGACTCTATTGAGCACGGGATATTCCTGGACGATGAAGGAATCGCCTTGATGAAGGAGCATCATACCTTCCTGGTGCCGACGACCTACCCGCTCTTCTGGTTCGAAGAGCACGAGTCCCAGATGCATTTGCCGCCCTGGGTGGTGGAGAAAGCAGCCATCATCATTCCGGCGGCGAAGAAAAACATGGCCAACGCCTTCCGCAGCGGAGTGCGGGTCGCATTAGGAACGGATGCGGGTGTGTATCCCCACGGGCTGAACGGCGGGGAGTTCTGGTCCATGGTTCAACTGGGACTTTCTCCCCTGCAGGCCTTGCAGGCCGGCACCGTCAACGCTGCCGAACTGTTGGGATGGTCGGATCGCATCGGCGCCATCCGCCCCGGCATGTTTGCCGACATGGTCGCGGTCAAGGGTGATCCCCTGACGGACGTCCGCCTGCTGCAGCACGTGCAGTTCGTGATGAAAGACGGCGTCGTCTACAAGAACGAGATTTCGGAACCAATGTCGTCGCAGGTGCATTAGAGCGCGCGCTCATCTTCCGACTCAGCCAAACCTGATGATGGGCGCAAGGAGGGAACATGTCCTGGTCGACAAGGAAGTATGTTGCCATTTGCACGTTCGCCACGCTGGTACTCGCGGGTACGCTGGTTGCGCAAACGACGCAGGGCGGAATTGTCGGGACGATTCGCGACGAAAAAGGGAACGTGATTGCGGGCGCGAAGGTGACGGTTTCCGAGCCGGCAACCGGCCTTCAACGGGTAACTACAACTGCTGACAATGGTGTCTTCCACGCCCCGGCGCTGCCCACCGGCATTTATCAGATCACCGCGGAGTCGGCTGGTTTTGCCACAGCGACCACCACTGGAATCGACATTGGGGTCGACCAGGTGCGGACCGTCGATATGGTGCTGAAGGTAGGAGCGGAGAAGCAAGTGGTGGAAGTGCAGGCGGATGCATCCCTGACACAAACCGAAAGCTCGAAGCTGGGGGAGATCATTGACAACCGCCAGGTCGAGGACCTGCCCCTGAATGGCCGCGACTTTGCCCAATTGGCCAGGTTGAACCCTGGAGTGGCCAGTTCAGGCGGCGGCGGCGGGCAGCAAGGCGGGGAAGGCGGGGTCTCGGGCTTCTCCTCCAACGGGCAGCGCTCGACCTCAAACAACTTTCTGGTGGACGGCATCGATAACAACGATTACTTCGGCGGAGCGGCCGCGCAGATCCCGTCGATTGATTCCATTCAGGAATTTGAAGTTCAGACCAACACCTTTTCAGCTGAATACGGGCGCAACACCGGTTCCGTGGTGAACCTGGTGACCAAGTCGGGCTCCAACAATCTTCACGGGTCGGTTTACGAATTTTTCCGCAACGATGTGCTGGATGCGCGCAACTATTTCAACGACGAGCAGTTTCCCAAGTCGGGCTTGCGGCTCAACCAGTTCGGGGGTACGTTGGGCGGCCCTATCGTCAAGAATAAGACATTCTTCTTTCTGAACTACGAAGGATTCCGCCGCCGTGCCGGCATCACGCGGATTACGAATGTTCCCACGCTTGCCCAGCGAGCCGGCATGTTCACTGACAATAATGGCAATCCCATCACGATCGCCGTGAACCCGGTGAGCGCACAGCTGTTCAACCTGTTCCCCGTCCCCAATCTGAACGACCCTTCCGGCAACTACATTTCTTCTCCCGAACAGCGGGACAGCACCGATCAATTCCTGGTCAAGGTGGATCAACATATCCGGAGTTCCGACACCTTTTCCGCGCGTTACAGTCAGACTCGGATTGACACGTTCTTTCCGTTTACGCCCGGGCAGAGCGGGACGAACATACCCGGTTACGGCGTGAATCAGACCGGCCCCAATCAACTGGTAGCGCTGTCTTACACCAGCGTCATCAACCCCAAATGGCTGAATGAGGCGCGTTTTGGCTTCACCCGTTCCAACGTGTCTCTTACCACTCAGGAAGGTCCGCAGGCGGCCACCTACGGATTTAACACCGGCTATAGCCCGGGAGCTCCACTCAATCTGGGCAACATTCCGATGCTCGCCTTCGCCGGAGGATTCGTTTCCGGCAGTTCTGCGGTGACCAACCTCGGAGGCGGCATCGATCAGCCGAACCGCACCGCGACCAATCTCTTTCAATGGGTCGACAACGTCTCGCACACGACCGCGCGCCACTCGGTGAAGTTCGGTGCTGACGTTCGTTACGTACAGCTCAACCGGCTCTACAATCTGGCGTTTAACGGTCAAATTACCTTCAGCGGATTGGACAATTTAGCCGGGACCGACGCGGGCGGGAATCCAGTCAATATTCCCAACCCGCTCATCGATTTTGCCCAGGGTATTCCCGACGGAGCCCTGCAATTTGTGGGTGACTCCCACCGTAATTTCCGCACCACCAGCTACGATTTCTTCGCCCAAGACAGTTTCAAGCTCAGGTCGAACCTGACGCTGAATTACGGGCTGCGTTACGAGCTGAATACGGTCCTGCACGAAGCGCACGGCAGACTCAGTTCGTGGCGCCCGCAGAACTATAAGACCTATCTTGATCCGACCGACCCCACCATCCAGAGCAACATTCCTGCCCTCGAGGCCTCGGGCATTGTTCTTCAAAATGGCGTGGGCGGCATTTACAACGGAGACCACAACAACTTTGCTCCCCGCGTCGGTCTGGCGTGGGACGTGTTCAGCAACGGAAGAACTGTCTTGCGTGCGGGCTACGGGCTTTTCTACGAGACGATCATCGGGAACATCCCGGGCAACGTGATGCTCAATCCGCCGTTCCTTCCCGATTACTTCACGCCTTTCCCCTTCGCGGGTTGGCCCAACGCCTTCGCCCCTTCCGGCTTCCCGGTGTTGACCGTCACCCAGCAAAATCTGCGCACGCCTTACGCGCAGCATTTCAACCTGGGGATTGAGCACGAGCTTCCGGGAAAGATGGTGCTCGATGTGGCGTATGTGGGCACAACCGGAACCAAGTTGCCGCGCTTCCGCCAAGTGGACCAGGCTTACATCACCAAATCCCAGATCGATACTCTCAGTCCCGACGTCGTGACCCGTATGGAACTGATCGGGATTCCCCCGGCGGTGGCGCAGTACCTCTACAACAATCAGCTCTGGGCGCAGATTCCCAGTGTTGTGCGCACCCCTTATTTCGGCTTCGCCCAGTTATTTCAAGCGGAGGACGTAGTCAGTTCCAACTACAACAGCCTGCAAGCCAAGGTCGACAAGCGCTTCAGCCACGGCTTGTCATTCCTCGCCTCCTACACCTGGTCACATTCGATTGATGGAGCGTCCGTGTTCTTCGGCTCGGGCGCAAACGCGACCACAATCTTTCCTCAGAACAACTACAACTTGAAGGCCGAACGCGGCAGTTCCGATTTCGACATCCGCCAGCGTTTAAGCTGGAGTTTCACCTACGATGTCCCGACGCTGCATAGTGTTCCCAAACTTCTCGGTGCCGGTTGGCAGCTCGGCGGAATTCTTACCCTGCAGACCGGGCAGCCTTTCTCCGTGCTCACGGGGCAGGGTCTGAGCGGCACGGGTCTGGGCAATGACCGGCCTGACCTGGTGGGCGATCCCAACGCCGGCCCGCATTCCGTGAGTCGGTGGTTCAACACCAGCGCCTTCGTACCCAATCAGCCGCTCACCTTTGGGGACGCCGGACGAAATATTGTGACTGGACCCGGATACAGCGATTTCGATTTTTCCATTCTCAAGAACGTCAAGTTCCGCGAACGCGTCAACGCGCAATTCCGTGCCGAGTTTTTCAACATCACTAACCATCCCGCATTTGCTCTACCCAGTAATATCCTGGCTGCCCCGAACTTTGGAGCATTGTTCACGACTCCGGATGCTGCCCAGAGTAACGTCGGCTTGGGCTCGGGTGGACCGCGGCTGATTCAGTTCGCACTGAAAATCAGCTTCTAGGAGAACGATTGTTGCGAGTGGATCGATTTTTCCCCGTCGCGCTGGTGGTTGTGCTGGCAGGTTCCGTCTTTGCATTTGCGGAACCTGCCGTCCACCAGATCGGCCCGGGCCTCTATGCCTACATTTCCGACAACGACTCCAGCGCGAATTCCACCTTCCTCGTGGGAGACAAAGCAATCCTCGTCGTGGATACGGGCCTCAATGCGGGCGAAGGGGCGAAGTTGCTGGCCAAAATCAGGCAAGTGTCAACTCTGCCCATCCAGTACATCGTTAATACGCACTATCATCCTGACCATCAAGGAGGAAACTCGGCCGTTGGTCCGGGCGCGGTCGTCATCAGTACCGATTTCACTCGCGAACGCACCCTGGCTCTGACGAAGGCCCCAGCGATGGCAAGCTTTCACTTTCAGCCGGCCGATCTTACCTTTACCACCCAAGTTACGATTCATCTGGATCCATACACCGCCCAGGTGTACTTCCCGGGGAAGGCGCACACCTCCGGCGACGCTTTGGTCTACTTTCCCCATCAGCATGCGATTGCGATGGGGGACCTGTTTTTAAACCGTTCGTGCCCGGCCATGGACGACGGCAGTGTGGCCAACTGGATTCAGGCCCTGGATAAGGTGCTCGATATGCCGGTGGAAAGCGTCGTTCCCGGTCACTTCGAACTGGGTGCGAGGGCAGATCTGAGTCGCTTCCGCGACTATTTGAATGACCTGTTTGAGCAGGTGCGCGCTATGCAGCGGAAAGGTGAGACCCTCGACCAGGTGCATCACGATCTGCATCTGGAAAAATATTCCGACTTCCGTCAATACCCGAAGTTTGAGGCGACGTTTGCCGACAACGCCACCACCGTTTACCAGCAACTCCAGGCACATTGATATGGCCACGTCTAGTTTTCCCATCGGATGGGTCCGGGAGCAGTTTCCGGCCTTAAGTGCGGATGGCGACTTCGTGTTCTTTGATAACGGCGCGGGAGCGCAGGTGCCAGCTGCGGTTCTTCGGGCGGTAGAAGATCACCTCGTACTCCGCAACGTACAGCGCGGCGGCCGCTACCGTCACAGCCGGGAAGTCGATGGCGTCATTCAACGTGCCCGCGAGAGTGTGGCCATGTTTCTGAACTCCCGAGACTCCGCCGAGATCGCCTTCGGCATGAACGCGACCTCCTTCATACGGTTGGTCAGTCTCGCCATCGCCGAAATTTTGGGCGAGAGAAACGAAATTATTGTCACCGACCTTGACCACGAGGCGAACATCGCAACCTGGCTGGCCTTGCAGCAACGAGGGGCCCGGATCGCTTTCTGGAAGATGCGCGGCGACGGGTTGCTCTATACCGCCGACTTGGTCCCGTTGTTGAACTCGAAAACGCGACTGGTGGCGTGCGCGGCAGCCTCCAATGCCCTAGGCTCCATCGTGGACGTCAAAGAAGTAGCACGTCTGGCGCACGCGGCCGGTGCCGAGGTTTTCCTGGATGCCGTGCACTACGCGCCCCACGCAGTCATCGATGTTCAGGATTGGGACTGCGACTATCTGGTCTGTTCCGGCTACAAGATCTTCGCGCCGCACATGGGATTTCTCTGGGGGAAGCGCGAGCTCCTGCAGGCCCTCCCCACCTTTCGCGAAGACTTTATCCCTGATGAAATCCCTGCCAAAGTCGAGGTCGGAACCTTCGTCTACGAGAATGTGGCAGGCATGGACGCAGCCATACGGTATCTTGAGCAACTCGGGCAGAAGCTGGTCCCGGACGCCCGTCCATCTTCGCGCAGGCAGAATCTGGTGACGGCCATGGAAGCCATTCGGGAGCACGAGAAATCGCTCTCTGCAGAAATCCTGCTGCGCCTTGCTACCGTGAAAGGCGCGACTGTTTATGGAGTGCGGAACGAACATTATCTCGACCAAAGAGTGCCAACTGTTGGGTTTACTCTCGAGGGAAGATCGGCAGCCACTGTGGCCCAATACTGTGCCGATAACGGCGTTGGCATCCGTGATGGCAATATGTATTCGCCCCGCCTGCTGCAGCGGATGGGAATTCCGCCCGAGTCCGGAGCTCTCCGCGCGTCGCTGGTTCACTACAACACGGTTGAAGAGATCGATGTCTTTATTCGGCTGTTGCGGCAGGTCGCCGCAAACTAGTTTCCTTCCCCGTACTCTGGAGCGATGCGGGTGCCGACGTTACGATTTTTAACGAGGCCCGCCAGGAGTATGCCTTGGTGTCAACCTGCTTTCCCCCGCCCCGAGCAAACGGGTGCCTCTGCCTCCAGACAGCGCTGGTAACATTAGTGTTAGAGTCGACAAATGCGGAAGGACATTGAGCAGGCAGTCGAACTGCTGCAATCGGGTGGTGACGAGGCCACTGAGAAGGCTCTCGGCTTGCTGCAAAATACCGTTTTTGCTTTCAGCATGCGGGTATGTGGCCATCGCGAAGATGCCGAAGATACCATGCAGGAAGTCCTGGTGAAATCCGTCCCGCAACTGCCGAAATTTGATAGTCCCAGGGCGCTGGTAGTTTGGCTCTACAAGGTGGCAAAAACACGCTGCCTGATGAGCCGCCGTCGCAGCAAGTTCGCTCCGGCGCGGGACCTCTCCTTGGAAGAGTTGATGCCGGATCGGCGCCAGTTGGAGTTGTTAAGCGCCCAAAGCGCGAATCCCGAAGCTTTCGCTATTCGCAGCGAACAAGCCGGACGCTTGCGCGAGGCGATCCAGAGGCTGCCGGCCCCTTATCGCATCGTCCTGGTTCTGCGAGACATGGAAGGCCTTGGCGACGACGAAGTGGCTGAGATCACCGGCTTGCGCCCGGGAACGGTTCGGGTGAGGTTGCACCGTGCGAGGTTGTTTGTTCGGAAAGAGGTAATGAAGCTGGGGAATCCAGGTGGCCGCCGGAAACCGCCAACGCCCCTCC
>Ga0335085_10003956_pt1 | contig 25020 bp, 17 predicted proteins | sample Lox_Sample_45_FD_206712 | JGI IMG/M metagenome (GOLD analysis project Ga0335085, IMG submission 206712) | Soil microbial communities from Loxahatchee National Wildlife Refuge, Florida, United States - Lox_Sample_4.5 | ecosystem: Environmental > Terrestrial > Soil > Wetlands | place: USA...
GATTATAAACTCGCAGATCCGACGGGCCAGCCTCTCGACCGGCTGGGCGTCTCCACACCCGGTCCGATCTCGACCAGCTTCCTGATCGCTTATATCCCCAAGGGGCAAGAGCAGTATGCCTCCTATATCACGCGTACGGTGGCGGCAGCCAGCGGGTCGGCTACGGGGACTCAGGCGGCGGGCGATTCCGGCGGAACCTACGCGACGGTGGCTACCGGGGAGTACACCTATACCTTCAACACCAAGCTCCCGCAGAACTTCGACCAGACCGCCACCCACCGCATCGGCATCTACGGCTCGCGCAACCTGACGGTGTGGGACCTCGGCACGAACTACGCCGATACCTGGTACGACTTTGTGCCCAACGGCTCGAAGCCGGCTCCGCGCGACGTGGTCCGCACGGCCGATTGCAATTCCTGCCATGGCAGCGGCACTACGACCACCGGCTCGCTGGGCCTGGCGGCGCATGGCGGCTCCCGCCGCGACGTGCAACTTTGTATCATGTGCCACCAACCGCAGACAGTCGATCCGAACACCGGGAACACCCTGGACATGAAGGTGTTCATCCATAAGCTGCACGACGGCAGTTCGCTGCCTTCGGTGGTGGCGGGGAAGCCCTATCAGATCGTCGGCTTCCAGAACTCGGTGAATGACTTTTCGGACGTGGTCTACCCGGCCGATGTGCGCCGCTGCCAGACCTGCCACAATCCCAAGAATGGCGCAGCCCAGACCAACGCGTGGATGACCACGCCGACGGCCCAAGCCTGCGGCTCCTGCCACGACAACGTCAATTTCGCAACCGGCGCGAACCACGCCGGTGGACCGACGGTGGACAATACCGAGTGCGCCAACTGCCACATTCCGCAGGGCGAGCTGGAATTCGACGCCTCGATTCTCGGGGCGCACGTGATTCCCGACCAGTCCACCCAGATCCCCGGCCTGAACTTCACCTTCGTCAAAGTCACCAACAACGCCCCCGCCAAAGCTCCCACGGTGACGTTCACGGTGCGCGACAACAAAGGCAACGGCATCCCCATGAGCACCTTCAGCTCGGGCGGGTCGCTGTCGCTGACCCTGACGGGTCCGACCAACGGCGTCACCATGACCAACTTTGGCGCGGACGCCACCACGCCAGGTTACGTGACCGAGAGCGCCATCACCGGATCCACCTGCAGTTCCGATGGCACCTGCAGTTATACCTTCACCCACGTCGTTCCCGCGGGCGCCACCGGCACCTTCATGATCGGCATTGAAGGACGCCTCACCGCCACGTTGAATCCGGGCCTGACCAATCAGCAGACCGTGCAGTATGGCGGCACGAACCAGGTGACCTACTTCTCGGTGGATGGCTCGGCGGTGCAGCCTCGGCGCACGGTGGTGGCTTTGCAGAACTGCAACGCTTGCCACTCCCACCTGGAAATTCACGGCAACCTGCGGAACAACACCACGTACTGCGTGATCTGCCACAACCCGGAGAATACCGACTTCACGCAGCGGCCGAGTTCGAAGACTCCGGCGATTGCCAGCGCTCCGCCACAAGCTATCAATTTTGCGCTGATGATCCACAAGATCCACACCGGCGCCAACCTCACCAGCGATTACACTATCGTCGGATTCGGCGGCTCTACCAACACCTTCAACGACGTGCTGTTCCCGGTGATGGGGCCGACCGGCGCCACCCGCGACACGGCGCAGTGCTACATGTGCCACGCCAACGGCTCGGAGGCGAATTTCCCCATCGGCCTGCACGCAGTGACCGATCCGCAGGGGCTGCTGAATCCCACGCCGGCCACCACTTCGGCCTGCCTGGCGTGCCACCTGAAGCCGTCCGACATGGCCCACGCGCAATCCAACACCGATCCGAAGTTCGGTGAGAGCTGCGATGTTTGCCACGGATCGGGCGCGGCGTTCGACGTGACGTCAGTCCACGCCGGAAAGTAGACCCATTACAGAAGGGAGCCGGCCAACTCCGGCTTGGGGCAGGCTGCATTGCCCTTGGGGCTGGCCTGCCCCTTTCTATGTCCGGAAGCTGCGGACTGGGAGAATGACCTTGTATGAATCGTGACGAGCAACGCGCCATCCAGCGCCGGGGCGGTCCGCCGCGGCAGTTTCGGACGGTTGGCCTGGCGTGGTTGGCGGCGATCCTGGTGCTGACCATTCCGGGAAGCGCCGCCGACAAAGACCCCAAAAACGCCAAGCCGGCTCAAGCCGAAGCGGCCAAACCGTCGCAGGCGGCTCCCGCCAAAGAAGCGGAAAAACCGCCAGAGACCGTCGGATCGCAGACCTGCCAGATGTGCCACGAGGACATCTTCAACGCCTTCCAAAAAAATCCTCACCACGCAGTCGAGACCGACAAGAAGCGCGGCTGGGAAAACAAAGCTTGCGAATCCTGTCACGGGCCCGGCAGCAAGCATGCCGAATCGATGAACGCGGCCGACATTCTCAATCCGGCCAAATTGAAGCCCGCCGACGCCGACCGCCGCTGCCTCACCTGCCATCTGAATCAGCCCACCCACGTGGGCCGCATCGACAGCAGCCACGCCAAGAACCAGGTGAGCTGCGTGCAGTGCCACTCGATTCACGCCAAAGAGCCCAGCGGCCTGGTGGCGCGCAAGCCGTCCGACATCAACCGTCAGTGCGCTGGCTGCCACACCGATGTCTGGGCCAGTTTCCAGCGGCCGTATCATCACCGCCTGCCGGAAGAGGCCATGTCGTGCGTGGATTGCCACAACCCGCACGGGAGCTTCCTGCCGCATCAGCTTCAGACGGTCAATGCCAACGAACCGGGCTGCATCAAGTGCCACGGCGACAAGCGGGGTCCGTTCACCTTCGAGCATCCGCCGATGAAGATGGAAGGCTGCGCCACCTGCCACGAACCCCACGGCTCGGCCAATCCGCGCATGCTCACCCGCGCAAAGGTGCAGTACGTCTGCCTGGAGTGCCACTCGAACCTGCCGCCGCCCGCTCCTCCACAAGGCGGGACGCTCGGCATTGTGCCTCCGGCGCTGCACGATCTGCGCAGCCCGCGCTTTCAGAACTGCACCCTCTGCCATCAGAAGGTGCATGGATCCTATGTGAACCGGGATTTCTTCAAATGAGACTCCTATTGGCAGTACTCATCGCGGCGCCGGTGTTTGCGCAACAGGAGGCACCGCCTGCAACGGCGGCCCAAGCGCCGCCGGCGGCGCAGCAGAATCCACCGGCCCAGACGACTCCGGGGCAGCAGACTCCGCCGACGCCCACGCCGGCACAAGCCGCGACACCCGCCGCCGCCGAATCGCCCGCGCCGAAGACTGAAGACTGGCTGACCGGCTACATCGATGTGGGCTACCGCTGGCTCAGTGGCATCGGCGGCAACTTCGCCGAATACCGCAGTGTGGTGGACCTGGGCCCCGGCCCGCGCCTGTTCGGCCTGGACTTCACCATCACCGATCCGAAGAAGCGCCTCTTCGACCGCGTGACCGTGCGGACTTTCGGCTGGGGCGGCGAGCCGTATACCACCGGGTACCTGAACGCCCGCAAGCAGGGCATCTACGATTTCACTTTCGACTACCGTAACATCGCCTACTTCAACGCCGTTCCTTCCTTCGCCAACCCGCTCGCCCCAGCAGGCTTTAACGACCAGGCCTTCGACGAACGGCGACGCGTCTACAGTGGCAGCCTGGACCTGTTTCCGGGCAAGCGCATTACTCCCTACCTGGCGTTCGATGAAAACTCCGGCTATGGCCACGGCGTCGAAACGTGGGTGCAGAACGGCAACAACGAGTTCCCTGTTTCGGCGCTCTACCGCGACAACACCCTGAGCTATCGCGGCGGCGTACGCTTCGAGTTCAACCGCTTCCATGTGACGGTCGAGCAGGGCGGCACGCACTTCAAAGACGACAATCAGGGCAACTACAGCGGCGTCAACTTCGGGGATGTGCCCGGCCCGATCCTGGGCCAGCGGACAGTGTTGTACGGACTGGTGCAGGCTTATGGCATCACGGGCCACGGTCCTTACACCAGGGCCATGCTGACTGCCGCGCCGGCTTCCTGGATCAATATCTACGGCCAATTTCTCTACAGCGAGCCGCAGAACCAGGTGCATTTCAATGAACTGGCGGTGGGCAATTTCCTGCTGCAGAGCCAGTTGCTGTTCTACCCCGGACAGCAGACCCTCGGTGTCGGCGCGGCGGTACAGCCGCATGTTACCGGCACTGGCGGAGTCGAATTGCGGCCGCTGAAGCGCCTGCGCATCATGGAGTCAGTGACGGTGGATCGCCAGCACGATGCGGTCTCGCCGCTGATCGGCGTCAACATTGCGACGCCCGGTACCCCTCTGGCGCCGCTGACGCCCTCCAACGTCAGTTCGGCCAGCAGTGTGACGTCCCTCAATTACAGCCAGGTAGTGAACTACACCCAGCAGGAGACCGACCTGTTCTACGACCTGTCGAACCGCATCGTCGTGCGCGCCGGCTACCGCCTGGTGGACGGGGATTCAGTGGTGTTGGGCGGCGTGCTGACGGGGCCGAACACTCTGCTTTCGGGAGACCTGCGCCGCAATGTCGCGCTGGCTGGCGCAACCTACCGCGCCACCGGCAAACTCTCCGTCACCTTGGATTACGAAGGCGCCGGCAGCGACCGGATTTACTTCCGCAACGACCTGAACACATACAATAAAGCTTACGCGCGCGCCCGCTATCAGCTTTCCAAGGCGCTGATGCTCCAGGCGAACTTCCGCGTGCTTAACAACCAGAATCCCAACCCCCAGATCCAGTACAGCTTCCAGAGCCGCAACAATACGCTTTCGTTTTACTGGACTCCCAAGGAAGGCAAACGCATCACCTTCCTGGGCGAATACGACCGCTCGACGCTGCACTCGGACATCAATTATTTAATGCCGCCGTTCTTCACTACGGCGGTCTCTTACTATCGGGATAACGCTCACACGGCTACCTCGCTGATGGTTCTTTCGTTGCCCGAACTGAACGGGGCGAAACTGGAGGCGGGCGGATCGCTGTTCATCTCCTCGGGCAGCCGCGCGTCGCAATACTATCAGCCTGTGATGCGGTTCTCGGTCCCGATCGTCAAGCACTTACAATGGAACACCGAGTGGAAATGGTACGGCTACAATGAACAGTTCTACCAATATGAAGCCTTCCGCGTACACATGTTTACAACGGGGCTGCGGTACACGCGCTAATATGGCGGAACAGAGCAACCTCGGAGCATCTCAGCCGGACAAGGCCGCTGAGGCCACGCGGGTCTTCCACGGAGTCGCAATGAGATTTCTCAGACGGACAATCTGGGTCCTCGAAGCGGTGGCGCTGCTCGTGCTGCTGGCATCGGCGCTGCCGGCAGCCAACATCGTCCCGGGCGATGCCCGGCGCGGCGCGCAACTGTTCTCCACCGAGCAGTGCATCCAATGTCACAGCATCAATGGGCATGGCGGAACGTCGGCTCCCGACCTGGGACGCCGCGTCGACCGCGACTTCACTCCTACCGTGATGGCCAGCCTGATGTGGAATCACGCACCGAACATGTGGTCGGCCATGCGCCAGCAGGGCATCGTGAAGCCGTCGCTGAGCGCCGAATCGGCCTCCGACCTGTTCGCTTATTTCGTCTCCGCGCGTTTCTTTGAAAAGCCCGGCGATGCGGCCCGCGGCAAGGCTATCTTCGCGGCTAAGCATTGCGCCGAGTGCCACGGCATCACCGCGCCCAAGGAACCGGGCGCTCCGCCGGTGGCCAAGTGGGAATCGCTGGCCGACCCGGTGGTGCTCGCGGCGCAGATGTGGAACCACGGCGCCAAAATGAAGCAGGCAATGGCGTCGAAGAAGTTCGCCTGGAGCGAAATCACCGCGCAGGAGTTGACCGACCTGCTGGTGTATCTGCAGAACCTGCCCGAAACCCGCAACCTGACCCAGAACTTCGCCTTTCCGCCGTCGGATTCGGGACAGCAGCTTTTCGCCTCGAAAGGCTGTGCCGGATGCCACACCGGCAGGTTGGCGCTCGAAACGCTGCTGAAGAATCAGACCATCACGCAAATCGCAGCGGATATGTGGGACCATCAGCCGGAGATGAAGCAGCCTCCGCCGGAACTGTCGCCGGAAGAGATGCGCCAGATCCTGGCGTACGTCTGGGCACGCCAGTATTTCCGCGGCGATGGCAACGCCGAACGCGGCAAGCGGGTGTTCAGCGAAAAGAATTGCGCGACGTGTCATAACGATCCTGCGAGCGGCGCGCCCAGCCTGACCGGGCGCAAGGACTCGTACTCGGCCATCAGCATGGTGGCGGCGCTATGGGGACACGGCCCGCGCATGCTCGAAGAAATGAACCGCCGCAAACTGGCCTGGCCGCACTTCACCGACCAGCAGATGTCTGACCTGATTGCGTATCTGAACAGCCTGTAAGCCAGAGGCCGCTTTGCTACCATGAAGCTTGCTTTCGAAGCAAGCGGCCCAACGGTATCACTGCGGGGCGTCCGCTAACGCGGAGGCGGCCGCATGAACCACCTCGAGTTCACCGCCATCGTGCTGGGGATTTCGGCCGTGGCCGGATTCCTCGGATCACTCACCGGTCTGGGCGGCGGCGTGGTGGTCACACCGGTCCTTACTTTACTGATGGGCGTCAGCCTGCATCATGCCATGGGCGCGGCGCTGATTTCCGTAATCGCAACCTCCTCCGGCGCGGCGGCCGCGTACGTGCGCGAAGGCTTCTCGAACGTGCGTGTCGGGATGTTCCTGGAGATCGCCACGACCCTCGGAGCGGTGGCCGGCGCGCACCTGGTGGCCGTCGTTCCCGCATCGGCGTTGGCGATCGTCTTCGGAGCCGTGCTGCTCTACTCGGCTTGGCAATCGGTACACCAGCCTGCCGAGCGGCATACCACCGAATCCGACCCCTTGGCCGCGCGCCTGCGCCTGAGCGGCTCTTATCCCGAAGCCGGCCGGATGGTGGCCTACGGAATCCAACGGGTCAAAGCCGGATTCGCCATGATGTTTGGCGCGGGACTGATCTCGGGCCTCCTGGGCATCGGCTCAGGTGCCCTGAAAGTTATCGCCATGGACCAGATCATGAAGATCCCCTTCAAGGTGTCCACCACCACCAGCAATTTCATGATCGGGGTGACGGCTGCGGCCAGCGCCGGCATCTACATCCGCCACGGATACATCGAGCCCGCCCTGGCCGCGCCGGTGATGCTGGGTGTCCTGAGCGGATCGGTAATCGGCGCAAGGCGACTGGCGGGCACGAGAGTACACGCGCTCCGCCTGGTCTTCGGCGGCGTCGTGGCGATCATGGCGGTCGAGATGATCTTCAGCGGCATCACGGGGCGCTTGCGATGACCGAACATCGCATGGACGAGTGGATTGGCTACCTGCTGCGCGCTGGAGTATTGAGCGCCGCGGCCGTAGTGGCAGCAGGCGCCGCATGGTACCTCGCCTCCGGCGGACCGGCCGGCGATCCACGAGCCATCAAGCTGATCTGGGCGGGCCTGCTGATCCTGGTAGCCACACCCGTCGCGCGAGTGGTCTTTTCGCTGGTGGCTTTCGCGCTGCAGGGCGATCGCAGCTACGTACTGATCACCGCGATCGTGCTGGCGGTGTTGGCTTACAGCCTGGCGGCGTCGTAGACGACTGACCGGCCGGAAGTGATACCATTCCTCAGATCCTGACCGTGAGCCCGCAGCCTACAATCGCGCATTATCGGTTCACCGCCAAACTCGGCGAGGGCGGCATGGGAGAGGTCTGGCGAGCGACAGATACCAAGCTCGGGCGCGATGTTGCCATTAAGATCCTTCCGGCCGCCTTCGCCAGCGACCCGGATCGCCTGTCGCGGTTCGAACGCGAAGCGCAGGTATTGGCGTCCCTCAATCACCCGAATATCGCGGCGATTTACGGAGTGGAAGAGCGGGCCCTGGTGATGGAGCTCGTGGAAGGTCCGACGCTGGCGGAGCGAATCGCGCGGGGCGCGCTGCCGTTGGACGAAGCGCTGCCCGTGGCGCGCCAGATCGCCGAGGCGCTGGAGTACGCCCACGAGCGCGGCGTGGTGCATCGCGATCTGAAGCCGGCCAACATCAAGGTCACGCCCGAGGGTCGGGTGAAGATATTGGATTTCGGGCTGGCCAAGGCGCTCGCAAGCGAGACGGGGCCCGGCGATCCGGCCGCCTCTCCGACACTGACGATGAAGGCCACGGCGGCGGGCACGATTCTCGGAACGGCCGCCTATATGGCGCCGGAGCAGGCGCGTGGGCAGAACGCCGATCGGCGGGCGGATATCTGGGCCTTCGGCGTAGTGCTGTACGAGATGCTCACCGGCCGTCAACTCTTCGGCGCACCGACGATCTCCGACACGCTGGCGGCAGTGCTGCGGACGGACGTGGATGTATCCGCAGTCCCGGTGGAAGTGCGGACCGTGGTAGAACGTTGCCTGCGCAAGGATGTGTCGCGGCGCTGGCAAGCCAGCGGCGATGTGCGGATCGCGCTCGAAGAACCGCCGCCGGCCCCGCCGGCTTCACAGGCACCGATGCGATCCTCTTCGCTGCCCTGGGTGTTGGCTGCCGCGTTGGCAATCGCGCTGGCGGCAACCAGTGTGCCGTTGTGGCTCGCCCGGCGGTCGCCTGACGGTCCCCTGATGCGGCTGAATGTGAATCTGGGAGCGGATTCGATCGCGGGGAATTACAGGACGGTCACCATTTCGCCGGATGCGACCCGGCTGGTCTTCCTGGTGCGGGGCGCGGATGGCCGCCAGCAACTGGCCACCCGGCTTCTGAGCCAATCGAAAGCCACGGTGCTGCCCGGCACTGGCGGCGCGACCGACCCGTTCTTCTCGCCCGACGGCCAGTCGGTCGGCTTTTTCGCAGATGGCAAACTGAAAACCATCTCGGTGCAAGGCGGGGCTCCGGCGACCCTGGCCCATGCTCCCAGTTCGCGCGGCGGAGCGTGGCTGAGCGATGGAACCATCGTGGCGGCGCTCGCCCTCAATGGGCTATACCGGGTTCCGGCCGCCGGGGGTGAAGCGCAGCCTCTGATCCGGCTTCCCCAGACCGCGGAGAAGAGCCATCGCTGGCCGCAAGTACTTCCCGGCGGAAAGGCGATCCTGCTTACGTCAGGCGTTCCCGGCAATTTCGAGGACGGTGCCCTGAATGTGCTCGATCTCGGCACCGGGAACTTGAAGACGGTGGTCCAGAGCGCCTATTTCGGCCGCTATCTTCCAGGCGGCCACCTGGTGTACATCCGCCAGGGAGTGCTGTACGGTGTACGATTCGACGTGGATCGGCTGGAAGTCCGCGGCGTGCCCGTGCCGATGCTGGACGACGTTGGAATCGACCCGCAGGGCGGAGCGGCGCAGTTCGATTTCTCGGAGACCGGCGCCCTGGTTTATCTGACCGGTGGGATGCAGAATCGCCGGCTGGCCTGGCTGGACAACGCCGGCGGAGTCCAGATGCTGCCGATTGCGCCGGGGCCGTATTATATGCCGAGGGTTTCGCCGGACGGCACACAGGTGGCCGTGTGGGGCGCGCCCGCGGCGCCACTGGACCTCTGGAAGTACGATTGGCAGCGCGACCGGCTGTCGCGCCTGACCTTTCACAGCCAGATCGCGCGCGACCCGGTGTGGACTCCCGATGGAAAGCACATCGTTTACGAATCGCCGTCTTACCTCGGTTGGGTGCGAGCGGATGGCGCGGGCGGTGAGCAGCGGCTGATGAATGTCGACACCCTGGCACTTCCTTACTCGTTTTCACCAGACGGCCGCCGGCTGGCGTACCACCAGTTCAGCGGCAAGACGGATTTCGACATCTGGACCGTTCCGATCGATCTTGCCGACCCGGATCATCCGAAGGCTGGGAAACCGGAGCTGTTTCTGGGTACGCCGGCGGGAGAGCGCTATCCGGCGTTTTCGCCGGATGGCCGCTGGATGGCGTACGATTCGACGGAAACCAGCGTGCAGGAGATCTATGTGCGACCGTTTCCCTCGGGATCGGCCAAGTGGCAGGTGTCCACGGGCGGTGGAATGTTCGCTGAGTGGTCGCGTGATGGGCGGCAGCTCTTCTTCGAAACGACAGACGGGCACATTATGGTGGCCGACTGCGCGGCCAAGGGCGACTCGTTCGAGGCGGGGAAGCCGCGCCTGTGGTCGCCGAAGCGCATCGGCAGCACTTTCCCGTATGTCAATCTGTCGCTGCATCCGGACGGCAAGCGCTTCCTGGTGTTCCCAACGGTGGAGGGACCCGGTGAAGCGGAGAGTGGAGTGAATGCAGTTTTCGTGCTGAATTTTTTCGATGAGTTGAAGCGCCGGATTCCGTAAGTCCGGGGCGGGCGCTCCTGACGATTAATTAATGGTTCGCCCCGCACGAATGTCGTCCTCCCGGGTCGCGAGCTTCCGATTGACACCCGCACAGATCTCGATTTCGGCTACTTATCGGTGAGTTGATCCAGCCGCCCGCGCGCGTCGGAGTTACCCTTGGCGGCGGCCTTCTGGTAAAGCTCCTTGGCTTTAGCCAGATCTTTGGGCACGCCGTGGCCGCGCTCGTACATGCGGCCGAGATTGTACATGGCCGACGGATTGCCCTTCTCAGCGGCTATGCGATACCAGTAGACGGCCTTTTCGAGATCCTCTTTGACGTGATTGCCGAGTTGGTACATGGCGCCGAGGTTCAGCATGGCGGTGGCGTCGCCCAGGTCGGCGGCTTTGCGGAACCAGCGTTCGGAGTCGCTATTGTCGTTGTCGAGCTCTTCTTCGGCCACCTCGATCATAGCCCGCACGTCGCCCTGTTCAGCGGCGCGGCGGAAGTTCGCGAGGGCTTTTTCGGAGTGGCCCAACCTGCGCTCGGCGAGTCCGCTTTCGTAGAGCGACGCGGCAGTGTTGGCCGGCTCGGCGGTAACGGGAGCTTTGGCTGCCACGGATATGGAAACGCGCGCGGTGCTTTGACCCCCCGGTCCGGTGGCAGTGAGGAGATAGGTGGTGGACTCGACCGGCTGCACCGCCATCGTGCCCGATGCTGCCACCTTGCCGACCTGCGGTTCGATGCGCACTTCAGCAGCGTCCTTCACGTCCCATTCGAGCGTGGCGGACTTGCCCGCCACAATCGAGTCGGTGCTCGCGGCGAAGCGGGCTACGCTCGGCAGAGCGGCCGGCGCGGGATTCGTGGGAGTTGGCGCGGCCGGTGCAGGGGCGGATGGCGCGGGGGCGGCCGGAGCCGGAGCTTTGCTGCTCGCCAATTGCGTCGCCAAGCTCTTCCATGGCTTGGTCATGTACAGCCAGACTCCGCCGCCCAGGATCAATGCCACGAACGCACACGCCACCAGGAGCAACACGACCGCCGGATTGCCGCTCTTGCGCGGCGGCGGCGGCGCGGCGGGAGGTTGGAACGCCGCGGAAGGCGGATGCGGCGCGGGAGGTTGGAACGTCGCAGAAGGCTGATGCTCTGCGGTGGGAGGCTGGAACGCCGCGGAAGGCGGATGCGGTGCGGTGGGAGGCTGGAAAGTCGCAGAAGCCTGATGCGGCGCCGTGGGAGGCTGGAACGGCTCGCCCGTGGGCGGCGGCGAAGTCATGGGTGAACCCGTCGGAGGGGCGTGCGGAGGTGTCACCATTGGAAGGTCCTGCAGCGCCATAGGCTCGGTGATCGAGGCGGCGGAAGCTTCCCGCAGCGCGGACGCCAACGCGGTCACAAACTCCGAGCACGATTGGTAGCGCCCGGCGGGCAACTTCGCCAGGCCCTTGCGCAGGACAGCATCGGCCGCTTCGCTGAGCGCCGGATTGATGTGCCGCGCCGAAGGCCGGTCGCCATAGACGATCAGGTGGGTCAGGGGCGCGAGCGAAGGGGCTTCGAACGGACGGCTGCCGGTACACATCTCGTAGGCCACCACAGCCAGAGAGAACTGGTCGGAGCGCCCGTCGAGCGGCTGCATCTCCAACTGCTCGGGCGACATGTAGGTGGGGGTGCCGAGGATCAGGCCCGTGGCGGTGAGGTTCTGCAGCGTGTTGATTTTGGCCACGCCGAAGTCCGCGATCTTCACGGTGTGACCTTTGTGCAGCATGATGTTGGCGGGCTTGATATCGCGGTGCACGATGCCGTTTTCGTGCGCATAATCGAGCGCCGCGGCGGCCTGCCGGAGGATTTCGAGCGTGTCGGCCACGGGCGGCCGCGGATTGGCCGACAGGAGTTCCTGCAGCGACGGCCCCTCCACCAGTTCCATGGCGATGAAAGCCGCATCGCCCTGTTGGCCGACATCGAAGATCACCACGATACCGGGATGCAGCAGACGGCCGGCCGAATGCGCCTCGCGGAAAAACTGGTCGCGGATGGCGACTTGGCTGCCGTCCGTTGCAGACTCGATGCGGATCACCTTTACCGCCACGTGCCGGCCGATCAGCGGATCGAGTCCTTCAAAGACCACGCCCATCGAGCCGCGCCCCAGTTCGCGAGTCACGACGTAGCGGCCCAGGCGGCGCTCGCTGCCTTTCTCTTCTGTCAGAAACGCGCCCGAACTGCGATGCGCCGCGAGCAGCCTTTCGACGGCTTGGCGCACTTCGGGTTGCGCGCCGCAAGCGCTGTCCAGAAACGCCGTCCGCTGCGCCTCGGGCTGCTCGAGCGCGTCCTCGAAAAGCTTACGGACGCGTTGATGAAGTTCCGGTGACATGTGGGGGGTGGAGTTCCCTCTGGGCCGGCGTGCTCATTTGTTCGTAGAGCCAGGTACGGGCGAACTCCCAGTCCCGGCGCACCATGGCCAAGGAGATCTCCATCGCTTCGGCCACCTCCCGGTCGGAATATCCGCCGAAGTATTTCAACTCGACTACCTTGGCGGCGCGCGGATCGAGGCGCTCGAGATCGGACAGGGCGTCGTCCAGGCGGACCAGTTGCGTGTCGGGATCTTCGGCGCCCACTCGCACCGTGTCCAGGTCCACCGCAATTGCGCCTCCGCCGCGCTTTTGTGACCCCGCGGCGCGCGCATGGTCCACCAGCACGCGGCGCATCTGCTGGCTGGCAATGGCAAAGAAATGGCCGCGGTTCTGGATTTCGAGGGTATGCGCGCCGGCCATGCGCAGGTAGGCCTCGTGGATCAGGGCGGTGGTCTGCAAGGTGTTGCCGGGACGCTCGCGGCGCATCTCACGCGACGCAATCCGGTGCAACTCGCCGTACACCCGCGAAACGACCTCTTCGCCGGCATGCCGGTCGCCGTCCTTCATGCGGTTCAACAGCATGGTGAGGTTGTGATCCGCTGGTGGCTGGTCTTCCGGCACTGGTTCAGTATATAGCGGCGGCGCCGCCGAACGGAATAGCCTCGATCGGGGATCATCCGATTCGTAACGCCGCGACTATTTCGCGCACTCTATCTTTAGTTTTGCGCTATTCCCTGTGAGAGGCGCGCAGAGGCCGATCGGAGGGAATCGAACGGGGATTCCGGCCCGGAAGCGCGCCCAGAGGGAAGTGGGCCTTCCGGTTGCGGATGCCGCCATGGGTTTCACCGCCGGAGGAGGCCGGCAGGCTCACACCCCGCCAGTCTGATCGCTCTTTTCGCTCCATTCGACGCCTGCCCCACCGTGCTTTATAAGGTATTGATTTTCTCGGTGGGCAGGCGTTTTCGTGCGTCTATCGTATTTGTGGCGTACGCTCCCCGGGAAATTTGCGCATTTTTGCCTGCCGTTTACGCCAAGTACAGTGAAGGGCCGATCAGGTCGTTCCGGACGGCAGGTTGAAGAAAAACCGCAAATGAGGTATTCTAATCCCGCTTCAACCGGCCAGGAAGGAAACCTAAACCATGCGCTCACTTCAAGTTATAGCAGTCTCGATCGCGTTGGCCCCGCTCGTGCAGGCGGCCCCTCAGCCCGAGAGCCTGGTTCGCGATCTGCGCGCGATGTACCCGGAGACCGAACTGGATAATGCCGGGCTCAGAGTGGTGAAGCCTGGAACCGTGCTGGTGGTGCAGGCTAACGGCGTGATGGCCAACCCCTTGAAATCCGGGCCATTTACGAATACTTTCGCGGGCGGGCAGTTCGTCCGCACGGAAACCCGCTCGGAAAAGGCGGCGCGTTTCGGGATCAACGTCCCGCAGAAGCGCCCGGTGGACCGTCCTATCGCCACGGGCGCCAAAGTGTACCTGCTGAAGACTGAATTCAGCAGCGACGCGATCGATTTTACGGTGCAGACCTGCGGCGATTGCGACCCGAAGACCGTGGACCCAGGCAATGAGCCTTACCGCGCCAAGGTAGTCTTTAAATTTGTGCGTGGCGCTTTGGCCGAGACCGACGCCAAGCACGTGCGGCAGACCATCGAGCAGGTGTTCACCTTCGCGAATCCGCCGGTAGAGACGGCGCCCCCGCTACCTCCCGTGCAGGCACCCCCACCGCCTCCCGTGCAGGCGCCCGCACCGCCGCAACCGCAGCCGGAGCAGTTCGCGCCGATTACGGCTCCTGCGCCTGCGCCACCCGTCCCGGCTACGCCGCTGCCCGCCGAACCAGCGCCCAAGGTGCTGAAGCTGGGGATGACCACCAAACAAGTGAAAGACAGTTTCGGCGAACCCGCCAGCATTGTGGATCTCGGCAGCAAGGTGATTTACGTGTACAAGGACAAGAAAGTCACCTTCGTGAACGGCAAAGTTTCCGATGTGGATGTGAAGTAAAAGCGCCATGATTTTCGGATTGGAACTGGAGTCAAGAATGAAAGCGAATCTTCGTAAGGCAGCCCTGTACGGGCTGATCCCGGTGGCCATCACCATCATGTCACTGGTGGCACAGGCCGCCGGTCCCCAAGAGAAGCCGAAACCGTCGGCTAAGCCGTCGGTGGCCAAGCCCGAGCACTCCGAGCATTCGACCGGGGGAAGCCGCGGGCCTTCGGGCGGCGGACAGACGTTCGGCAGTCACAGCAATACCAGCAACCCGGTCGGCGGCGCGACGCACTCGAACACTACTCCGGTGGGCGGCGCGACCCACTCGAATACCACGCCGGTGGGCGGCGCGACCCACTCGAATAACCCTACCAACACGGGCGGCAGTCGCGGCCCGGTGGGCGGCAGCAACATGAATAGCAACACCGGCCACGGATCCTCCACGGTGGGAGGAGGCAGCCGCGGTCCGATGAATAGCGGCAACAACGCCGTACACGGCAGTACCACGATGGTTTCTCACGGTCCTTCGAATTCCGGTATGCACACGCCTCCGGGAGGCCGCACGTTCGGCGGGCATGCCGGCTCGGCGACTTTTGACCACGGGGGGCGTCCGCGCGAAATTCACACCGCGGGCGGCATGGACATTCACCACGGGCCGGGCGGGATGCGCACGGCAGTGGTCGAGCGTCCGGGCGGTGTGCGGGTTGTGACTTACGGACGCGGCTACGGCTATGTCCAGCACCCCTACGCCTTTCACAATGTGTCCTATGTGAGCCGCACTTATTACGTGAACGGCAGGATGTACAACCACTTCTACCGTCCGTTCCTGTGGGGCGGGGTTTCGCTGCACGTGTACGCTCCGGGTTTCTTCTTCGGACCGGCGTTTTATGGCTGGGCGTATAACCCGTGGGCCGCTCCGGTAGTGTATGCCGGATGGGGATGGGGAGGCACTCCGTGGTACGGCTACTACGGTCCGTGGTTCTCGCCCTATCCGCGCTATCTCGGCCCGTCGTTCTGGCTGACCGATTACCTGGTCTCCCAGACCCTGATGGCCGCCTACATGGAGCAGCAGGCTGCCAACGCCGCTTACTATAATCAACCGCTGGCCTATCAGGCGCCGCTCTCGCCGGAAGTGAAGGACATGATCGCGGCGGAAGTGCAGCGTCAGATCGCGTTGGAGAATTCCGAAGCTGCCGCGGGCGTTCAGTCCACGCCCGACCCGGCTTCCAGCGGAATCGCCCGTATGCTCTCTGATGGACAGCAGCACGTGTTTGTCGTGGCGAACAGCGTCGATGTGACCTCGAATGCCGGTGGCGAGTGCTTCCTGACGGAAGGTGATGTGCTGCAACTGCGCGGTACGGTGCCGCCCGGACAGCCGGCCAACCTGACGGTCCTGGCGAGCAAGGGTCAGGATTGCATGAAGGGCAGCACGGTCCAGGTGCAGGTGGCCGATCTGCAGGAAATGCAGAACCACATGCGCGAAACCATCGACCAGGGCCTCAGCGATCTGCAGAAGAAGCAAGGTCAGGGCGGCCTTCCGCCCGCTCCGGTGGCAGCCACCGCTCCGCCGCAGCAGACCGGGTTCGCCGCCATTGCCCCTCCGCCCGATCCGAACGTGCAGACCGAACTGAAGCAGCAGTCCCAGGAAGCCGACCAGGCGGAGAAAGAAGTGTTGCAGGAAGCCGGCTACGGCGGGCCCGGCGACTCGGGCATGGCAACGCCTCCGCCGCCCGGAAACAATGTGCCTCCGCCCGCACCAGCCACCCGCAAGGTCACCATGGGGATGTCGGTTGATGAAGTGGTGGCCTCATGGGGTCAGCCAAAGGACATCGTGGACTTAGGTAACAAGAAGATCTACGTGTACGACAGCATGAAGTTCACCTTTACCAACGGCAAACTTACTTCGGCGCAGTAGTCAAAGAGGCCGTTACCACGGCCCTCGAGGTTCCCTCTTCCGGCAGACCGTCCTTTCCGGGGCGGCCTGCCGGAACTGTTTTTCCGGCAGTTTTCCCTTCCCGAGCCGTTCTGGCGTCCCTCTAATGGGCCTCTTGACAATCCCGTGAAAATCACCTAAATCGCTGAAGATAGTAGACTTAGGTACGCAGATAGCACCTGCGAACCTATCGTTTTGCGCACTTGTGTGGGATACTCGATTATAGAACAGGTTTTCAAGCCAAGAAATGTCCCAGTTGGACGACGCAATCGCCAAATATAACAAGATGATTGAGTCCGGGCCGTTCCGCGACGTAGCCTGGGCCGAAGATTTGCATACCCGCATGGAGAGCGGCAAGTTATCCGCGGGGGGAAGGTTGATTTGTCCCTTTCTGCGGCCGAACTTCATTTCACGCCGGCAGTACGAATCGCTGGTAAAGACGGGTGAGGCGCTGATCGGCGCGATCGACCGCATGGAGCAGATGGTGCTCGCCAGCCCGGCGCTGCTGGCGCGCCTGGAACTGCTGCCGGCGGAGAAGATGCTGGCAGCCATTGATCCGGGCTATCAGGCGCTGGAAGTGGCGGCGCGGCTGGATACGCACCTGAACAACGGCACGCTGCGCTTTGTGCAGTATAATGCCGACTCTCCGACCGGCGCGGGGTACGCCGATGCCTTGGCCGACCTGTTCTACGACATCCCGCCGATGAAGGAGTTTCGCAAGAAGTACGCGCTGACCAAGGTGGGCAGCCGCAAGCATCTGCTGCACGCGCTGCTGAAGTCGTATAAGCAGTTCGGCGGCACGCGCAAACCCAACATCGCGATCGTGGAATTCCGTCCGGCCTATTATTCGGGACAGAGCGAGTACGAATTGTTCCGGGACTTCTTCCGCGAGGAAGGCTATCAGGTGGAGATCGTTCCGCCGGAACAGCTCGAATATCGCAACCGGGTACTGCGCAGAGGTAACTTCGAAATCGACGTGGTGTATCGTCGCCTGGGTGTACAGGAGTTTCTGATCCGCTTCGATCTGAGCCATCCGCTGGTGCAGGCGTACCGCGAGCGGTCCGTGTGCGTGGTGAACAGCTTCCGGTCGGAACTGGCGCACAAAAAGGCCATGTTCGGCCTGCTGACCGACGAGACCCTGACCGCCAAGTTCCCGATAGCCGAGCGCAAAGCCATCCGCGAGCACGTGCCGTGGACGCGCCTGGTGGCGGCCACCAAGACCACTTACGGCGAGAAAGCCATCGATCTGCCGGAGTTCATTTCGCAGAACCGCGAGCGGCTGGCGCTGAAGCCCAACGACGACTACAGCGATCTGCACAGCTACTTCGGATGGGAGATGGACGGTCCGGATTGGGAGCGGGCTATCAAGCAGGCCATGCGCGCGCCTTACGTGGTGCAGGAGCGCGTGGATCCGGTACGGTCGACTTTTCCGCTGATGAGTTTCGGCCACATGGAGTTCCGCGAGATGCAGGTGGATGTCCACCCACACGCCTACCTGGGCAAAGTGCAGGGCTGCTCGAGCTGGCTCTCGACCGGCAAGAGCGGATTCTCCAGCGCGGCGGGGATTGTCCCGACCTTCATTCTGGACGCGAAGTCGTAAGGCGCCGACATCTGATTTGGCGGCGGGCTTGAGTCTGCAGCATCGGCTCTCCAGCCCACTGTGCGTGTGGACCGGCGCCGACTGAGCGTCTCTTGCGTGCGGTTCGCTACAGATCTCACTCCCGATGCGACGCTGTCACGCGCGCCCGCAGATTGCCTATCCCCGTGGTGTAACGGTCCGTCCGTGAGGGTGGCGTCCCCGCTTCCAGCCAATCGTGCCAGACGCCATCCGGATCGTGCGAGTTGGCGATGCACCGCGTCCGCGCGCCCTGGGTGAAACGTCAGTGTGAACCATTGGCGACAACTGGGCGTTTATTTCCACCAACTTACGGGAAATCCGAGGGTCCGCCGCCGCGTCTGAATCAGTGTGAGGAAGATTCTGGCGCTAGTCGTTTGTACAGCGGCGCTGGGCGGGCAGTCGCTCGCTCCGGTCGTCGGCGACATCAACTTCTACGGGCTGCACAAGATTTCCGCGCAGCACATTTTGAGCACGCTCAAACTACGTTCCGGCGAACGCCTGCCGGCCTCCAAAGCCGATCTCCAGGAACGTCTCGAGAATTTGTCGGGCGTGGTCCTTGGACGCATCGAGGCGGTCTGTTGCGATGGTCCGCGCGTGACGCTGTTCATCGGCGTTGAGGAGCGCGGCGCGCCGCACTCGGCTTTTCGCTCCGATCCGTCCGGAAATGCCCTGTTGCCCGACGATTTGGTTCTGGCCTACAACCAGTATCTCGGAGCGGTCGCGGGCGCCGCCGCCCGGGGCAGCACCGGAGAGGATCTCAGCGAAGGCCACTCGCTGATGGACGATCCCAGTGCCTGGGCCTTCCAGCAACGCTTTCTCGCCTGGGTGCCGCAGAACCTCGCCTTGCTGCATGATGTTCTACATGACGGCTCGATCGCCTCCCAGCGCGCCATCGCCGCGTCTCTGATCGGCTATTCGCCCAACAAGCCACAGGCTATCGAGGATCTGGAATTCGCTCTCACCGACCCCGACCCAGCCGTGCGTGCCAATGCGCTGCGGTCGCTCACCGCCATTGCAGTGCTTGCGGCCAAGCAGCCAGCGCTCAAGCTGCAAATTGCGCCGGTCTGGTTGATCGAATTGCTCAATTCGGTGGAGTTGACCGACCGGGTCGAAACGGTCAAGGCATTGCTGGCGCTCACTGAAGGAACGCCCGGGCCGAATGCGCGGCCTGAGGCGCAAGCCGCGCTCGACCTGGTCCGCGAGCGTGCGCTCGGCGCCGTCCTCGATATGGCGCGCTGGAAAACGCCGTCATACGCGCTGCCGCCTTTCGTTCTCGCCGGACGCCTCGCTGGAATGAACTATGTCGATACTTTGCAGGCATGGGCCGGCAACGATCGCGAATCCGTGCTGACGCGCGCCGCAGGCTCCGGCGCCGGCAAGCGAAAAACGGGCGGTACACTACAGTAGTGAATCTCAGCAGGAGGCAGCTCTTGGCCGGCGCGGCGGCCGTCGCGGTAAAGGCCTCCAGCGCGCAGCAGATCCCCCACACCAGCAATGGCCCCAAGGTGCGCTCCAGCCCCGGCGTTTGTATCTACTCGCAGATTCTGCGCAAGGTGGCTTATGACGAGCTTGGCATGATCCTGCGCGACACCGGCGTGGATGGCGTCAACCTCACGGTCTTCCCTGGCGGCCATGTCGACCCCGCCAATGCCGGCCTCGACATGTTCCGCTCGGTCGAAGCCATCACCGGCGTGGGCCTGGATGTGCCGATCATCAGCACCGAATACGTCAACCTCAACGACCCGACCATCCGCAATGTGCTGGGCGTGTGCAGTGAGATGGGCGTGCCGATTTTCCGTTCGGGCGTCTGGCACTACGGCAACACACCCGATCCGCAGTTGCGCCTGGCCGAGGTGCAGCGCGACGTGAACGGCCTCGCCTCGATCGGGCAGGCCGCCAAGATGGCCGTGGCCATCCAGAACCTCACCGGCGATGCCGTAGGCGCGGCCACCTGGGACATGAACCTGATCCTGCGCGGCCTCAATCCGCAGAACGCCGGCTGGGATTTCGATATCGGCAACGCCACGGCCGAAGGCGGCGCGGGTGGCTGGGCGATGGCGCTGCGCGTCGCCATACCGCGGCTGAAGGCCGTCTCCGTGCGCGACTTTTATTGGTCGAAGGAAGGCGGCGCCTGGAAGCTCACGCCGTGTCCTCTGGGCGACGGTATGGTCGATTGGCCGGCATTCTTTTCAGCACTGGCTGCGGCACACTTCGCCGGTCCGCTGACCATTCAGATGGACTACCAGCCGCAATCGGTGACCGCGGCCATGAAGCACGATATCGAGTTCGTGCGCAAAGGTCTGAGCGCGGCGTACGGCGCGGGAGCGAAGTAGAGGCATGGCACTCGAACTGCGCTTTCAAGGCATCCGGTGCTTCTCGGAGCCGCAGGAAGCCGAGATTCGTCCCATCACATTGTTGGTGGGGGAGAACAGCTCAGGGAAGACCACCTTTCTGGCAATCTGCGAAGTGGCGTACGCCGGATTGAGGCTGGATCGCGAACTCCCGTTTAACGAGGCGCCTTTCTCGCTGGGTTCGTACGATCAGATTGCCTCACAGCGCGGAACTAAGGCTGGACGGGCCAAGTCGTTTTCGGTGACCGTGGCGCTCGAGGGAGTCGAACACGCGGGCTCGGTTTTTCAAGAATTCGTTTCATACAACGGGCAGCCATCCATTCAGCGCTGGCGGCTGACCGTAAGAGACGTGGTTTTTGAAGCCCAGTGGTCGCCCGGCGTAGAAGAATGTTCGATATTTCTGAAGGGCAATGCTGGTGAGAGTGAATTCCCGTTGGGTAAGCACCGTTTGGACGATGCTATTTCGACGAGGTCCAACTGGGCTCCTCTGGTTGCCGCATTCGCCCCACGACCTGTGCTGGATAGCGCTGAGCTGATGGCACTGCAAGAATCTCAGGCGGCCATTAGTGGCGCGTTCAAAAGCCGTCCGTACGCACTTGCCCCAATCCGCACCAGCCCGCAACGCACCTACGATCCGGTACTCGCCGATCCGCGGCCGGAAGGCTCTCATGTTCCAATGCTTCTGGCGGGTCTGTCGCGATCGGAATCTCACAAACCCTGGAAAACGCTCCAATCGGCTCTGAACAAGTTCGGCAAGAGTTCCGGATTGTTCGAGGGAATTGATGTTGTAAATAAGGGCAAGAAACACAGTGACCCATTTCAACTGGGCGTCAAGAGCGGCGGCCCGACGTTCAATCTGATCGATGTAGGCTACGGGGTGAGCCAAGCATTGCCGATACTCGTGGACTCGCTGCAGCGTGCTACCGGCAACGGATTGCTCTTACTCCAGCAGCCCGAGGTACACCTTCATCCACGCGCACAAGCCGAATTGGGGCACCTTCTTCGCAGAGCGCGCCAAAGACGGCCAGCGCTTCGTCATTGAGACTCACAGCGACCATTTGGTCGACCGCATTCGCATGGAGATTCGCCGCAAGCTGCTGAAGCCGGAAGATGTCTCGTTGCTGTACTTCGAACGATTGCCGCATGGGGCTCGGATTCACAATCTGGAACTCGACGAAACGGGGGCCATTACCAATCCGCCGCCGGAATACCGTCAGTTCTTCCTGAATGAAGAGCGGGACCTTCTGGACATCTAACGTGTGCTTGATTGTCGATGCCAACGTCGCCGGGCAGTTCCTCGCCCGGTCCCACCCTGTGACCAACTGGCTTTTGGGTGACCGCGGGAATCCGCGGCTAGTAGCTGCCGGGCCCCTTCGCGAAGAGTTGGCACGCTTGGAAGCCGTGAGGCGACTGCTGGTTCAATTGGAGAGGGCCGGCCGGTTGCGGTCCATCGACGCTTCCAAGCTGCGACCGTGTGAAACCCGGCTGCGAAAGGGCGGCCTGTGCCGTTCGAACGATCGTCATATTCTCGCGCTCGCGATTGTCAGCGGCGCTCGTACACTCGCTACCCTCGATCGTGCCCTCGCAGGGGACTTCAAAGATTACAAAATCATTAATAAGCCGCGAGGGCGAATTTATAACAAACCAGAAGTTCACGGACACCTACTGTGCCGTGCACCGGGTTCGTGTGGTATCCGGGCGGGAGGGAAGTAGACAGTTTACTTGTCCTTGGGCTGCTTTTGCGCTATGAATTGTAGCCGGACCATGCCCAGAAAAATTCTGCTTACTTTTGCGCTGGCGCTTCCCGCGCTTGCCCAGACCACCATCAAAGACGCCCTCGTGAAGCATTGGAAAACCACCGAAGATTTCACCATCGCGGTGGCCAAGATGATGCCCGCTGACGGCTATAACTACCGGCCGGTGCCCGCTGAACTGAGCTTCGGCCAGGTGATTCTGCAGGTGGCCGCCGCCAACGTCGGCGCCTGCGCCAATGCCAGCGGTATGCCGCGTCCGGCCGTCCCGCCGAAAGTCGCCGAGGAGCGCAAAGATGAAAAAAACGACGTCGATAGAGACAGCGCCCTCGCCTACCTGACCAGCACCTTCGATTTCTGCAACCAGGCGGTCGCCTCCATGACGCCGGAGAAACTCGACGCCATGGCAGGTCCGGCGAACCGCAAGATGACCGGTTTCGAGTGGCTGTGGGCCTACTTCACCCACACCGCGCACCATCGCGGCCAGTTGGAAGTCTACCTGCGGATGAAGGGCATTCAGCCGCCGGACTACATGTTTTAGTCGCGTGCCGGCCTGGGCATGAAAGTCCTCCTCTTCGGAGCGACGGGGATGATTGGACAGGGCGTCCTGCGGGAATGCCTGCGCGATCCGGACGTGCAGCTTGTCCAGACCGTGGGGCGGAACGTGACCGGGATGCAGCATTCGAAGTTGCGCGAGGTCGTGCACGCGGATCTCGCCAACTACCGCCCGATCGAGGCGCAGCTTGCCGGGTTCAGCGCCTGCTTCTGGTGCCTCGGCGTGACTTCGGCCGGCAAGACCGAAGCGGAATACGATCGCGTGACCTACGGCTTCACGATGGCCGCAGCCGAGACCCTGGCGCCGCTGAATCCGCGGATGGTGTTTGTTTTCGTTTCGGGCGTCGGCACCGATAGCACCGAACGCGGCCGCCTTATGTGGGCGCGGGTGAAGGTCAAGACCGAGAACGCCCTGCTACGCATGTTCCCTTCGGCGTACATGTTCCGCCCCGGCTTCATCCAGCCGCTCGATGGCATTCAGTCGCGCACGCCCCTGTACCGCTGGCTCTACGTGCTGTCCACCCCGCTACTGCCGCTTCTGCGCCGCGCCTTCCCGAACCAAATTCTGACCACGCAGGAAATCGGCCGTGCCATGCTGCTGGTGACCCGAAATGGCGCCTCGAAACGCGTGCTGGAACCGCGGGACATTCGCGCGCTCCTCGACGGGCGCTGATGGTCAGAACTCGCTAGGCAAGACCTCCCTACTCCGCCATGGCGTAGCGCTTCATCTTATTGATCAGACCCTGGCGGCTCAGGCCCAATCTCCGTGCCGCCTGCTGCTGGTTCTGGCGAGTGTCCGTCAGCGCCTCTGTGATCATGCGGCGTTCCAGGTCTTCAATGGCCTGTTTGAGCGATTGCGCCTTCCCCGCGACGGCCGGTTTCGGCTCGGGTTTGGGCAGGTCGGGCACCCCCTGCGAGAGGTCGTCTTCGGTGATCACGGCCCCGGATGCGCAGGCGGCCAGGCGCATCACTTCGTTGCGCAATTGCCGTACGTTGCCGGGCCACGGCGCGGACGTCAAGCTGCGCATCACCGCGGGCGAAAACTCCAACCCGCCGCGTGCCGTTTCGCGGCAGTATTCCTTCAGAAAGTGATGGGCCAGCAGCGGAATCTCCTCGCGGATATCGCGCAGCGGCGGCGTGTGGATGTGGATCACCTTAATGCGGTAATACAGATCCTCGCGGAAGCCGCCCTTGGCGATTTCGGCCTCCAGGTCCTTGTTGGTGGCAGCCAGCAGCCGTACGTCCACAGGGATGGGGCTGCGTCCGCCGACGCGTTCCAGCACGCGCTCCTGCAGCACGCGCAGGATCTTGGCCTGGGCAGGCAGGCTGAGATCGCCGATCTCGTCCAGAAAGAGCGTGCCGCCGTCCGCCTTTTGAAACTGCCCCATGCGCGGGTTGACGCCGGTGGCTACCCCCTTCTCGATGCCGAACAGCTCGCTTTCGAGCAGCGCCTCGGGCAGTGCCGCACAGTTCAGCGCCACAAACGGCCGGCGCGCCCGCGAACTCGTAAAGTGGATGGCCTTGGCCACCATCTCCTTGCCGGTGCCGCTTTCGCCCGTGATCAGCACATTCACCAGGCTGTCGCGAATGCGCTCCACCAGCCGCACGATCTGCTGGATCTTCTGCCCTGTGCCGATGATCCCGTGGGAGGAGTATTTGTTTTCGACCTCGCGCCAGAGGTGCGCGTTCTGCTGCGCCAGTTCATCCTGACTGCGGCGCAGTTCGCCGATCAACTGGGCGGTCTCGATGGCGATAGCCGCATGCGAGGCCAGCGCCGAAAGCCATTCCTCGTCGCGCGTGCTGAACGCCCCAGCGTGCTTGTTGAGCGTTTCGAAGGCGCCGATAATTTCGCCGCGCTGGTTGCGCATGGCTACCGCGAGGACGTTGCGGGTGCGATAGCCGGTCTGCCCGTCGATGGCGGTGTAGAAGCGCGGGTCGCTGTAGGCGTCGCGCACGTTGACGGTCTGGCCGGTTTTGACGGCCGTTCCGGCGATGCCGCGGCTGGCGTCGAAGCGCAGAATTTCGTCACTGCCCAAGGCCACCTTCGACCACAACTGGTGCCGCTCGGCATCCAGCAGGAAGATGCTGGCGCGGTCGCACTCCAGCAGGTCGGTGGCTTCGCGGGCGATGAGGTCGAGGAGCGCGCCTAAGTCCCGCTCCGAGTTCATCTTCTGGCAGATTTCCAGGATCGCCGCCAGCTTTTGGTGGAGTTCCGATTGGGGCGAGGGTT
>Ga0335085_10003957_pt1 | contig 25012 bp, 53 predicted proteins | sample Lox_Sample_45_FD_206712 | JGI IMG/M metagenome (GOLD analysis project Ga0335085, IMG submission 206712) | Soil microbial communities from Loxahatchee National Wildlife Refuge, Florida, United States - Lox_Sample_4.5 | ecosystem: Environmental > Terrestrial > Soil > Wetlands | place: USA...
GTCGATGGACGTGACTATAGCACACAAGTCCTCGGACGTCAAGGCCAGATCTCGGAATTTTTCTCGGGATTTCCTCTTGACAATCGTTGCCACCCGTGCTACACTTTAGTCATGAAGTCCCCTCCTGGAACGGAGGCCGGGCCGAAGCGCGCCCGCGTTTTTCCACCGGGTCGTTGCCACCCACCCGCGCAGTTATCCACAGGCTCGGGTGGCACCTGTGGATAACTGGGTTGGTCTAGTGGAACTGGCCGCGGGCGGCCTCTCGGTCGCAGCTTGCCTGCTCGGCCCGGTCCTGCTCGGCCTTGCATGGGTCGAGGCGGTCGGCCTTGCGGCGAGCCTCGTGCTCGGCCTGGCGCCGATCCCACTCGGCGTTCTTGGCGGCGACCCTCGCCCTGATCTGAGCTTGCATCTCTTCGGCGGTGGGGAAGCTGGTTTCCATAGTGTGATCCTTTCACACAATCCGGGTCCTGTCAAGACCCAAATAGCTACCTGTCATCTTCTCCGTAGGCGTCGCGCCAGCAGCGCGGCTCGGGGCAGCAGCGCGGCTCATGGGGCAGCAGCGGGATGCCGCAGCCGATGCACCTGCGAACCGGCTTCTTCTCGGGCTTGCTTTCCATGTGTGTGATCTAATCACACAATAGACGAAAAGTCAAGAGGAAATCCGGGGAAATCTGTCCTTGACTTCTTGGGCGATGTGTGGTTAGATCACGGTATGGCCTTCCGACACTACTGCTCCAGTAGCCTCAAGAGCTTCCGGTGCACAAAGGGCGACGGTAAGCCGAAGCGTCAAAAGTGCGCATACTGCGGCGGTCAGCTCGTGACCGAGCAAGGCGTCTATGGCGCCTTCGACTGGACCGGTGAGAATCGCTACCCGGCTGAGAACGCGCTCAAGACGTTCCGGACCGACAAGGCGTGCGAGGCGTGGATCCGGGGGCACCCCGAGCAGAACCGCGGCCCGGGCGGTCTGGTCTCGCGGTGGATTCCGGCCTAACCCTCAACCTCAACTAGAGGTCGAGGGTTCACGGCCCACCACGAACGTACGTTCGTCGAACACGCGTTCCACCGGCTGGGCGTGGATCCACCGCCCACCGGTGCCACCCACCGGTCGAACACCTGTTCGTGTCCAATCCACCGCAGGGAATGATCCACCGCAGAGATCGATGGCCAGAAATTTGGGGTCAGCTCAAGTATGTGTAAACCCTCATGACAATGGACAGATCGTCGCCCAACAGACCAAGAGCCTGGTTGCATTTGTTGCACAATAGGCCTCGAACCTTACCGGTTTCATGGCAATGATCTACGTCCAGGAACTCTCGATTTGGCTGCTTATCACAGATCGCGCACAGGCCATTCTGTGCCTCATTCATCGTCTCGAACTCGGCCAGGGTGATGCCGTAGCGCGCGTAGGCACGTTCTCGGGCCTCTCTCTTCCGTCTCGCCGTCCGTTCTTCAGGCGTCTCGGTCTGTCGTCTTTTGCGGGCCGCCACGCGTGCCGGAGTCTCTCTGCGGGCGACAGCGTACGCCACCATGCAGGACTTGCACCACGTTCTCAGGGTGCCATTCGTCCTAGCGTAGAAGCAGGTCTCTGGCTTGGACTCGTGGCACCGCGTGCATTCCTTCACTGGATCGAGTCTATCAACCCATTTGGGAATCTGTCAATTTTCCCATGATCCGACTTGACAGGTGAGGCGCATTGTGCTACGATATGCACAGTGGAGGAGAGGGCGCGAATTCCACCGACCCCTCCTTTTCCACCGGCAGTTTTCCAGTGGAGCGGTTGTCAAGACCAAGCTGGCACCTTGACCTCGACCAGTTCCAGCTTGGTCGGGTTGACCATGAGGCTGGTGCTGCCCTTGTCCTCGACCTCGTTACGGTATGGGTAGACGTCGAATTCCCCGTCGCGCACCTTGGCGTGGTGGGCGCGTCCCGTGACTCCGATCAGGTCTGGCAGACATGGAAGGTCGTTCTGACGGGGGTCGTCGTCCAGGTAGTCAGTCTCGAAATGTAGCGTCGGGCACCAGGTGGCCGCATCGTGCAGCCGCACGACATAGAGCCGAGCGCGGTCCGCCGAGTAGACATCGGGGTCAATCAGTGGATCCCAGCAGTCGGGATCGATCCGCTGAAGTGCTGCCGCCTCGGTGCCAACGTGGACGTAGTACGGGCTCTCCAGCCAAGTCTCGCAACAGGATCCGTGAAACCAGATCATTGTGTGACTATAGCACACAGATTGCCAGGTGTCAAGCCCTTCTCTAGGATTCGAGCAGCTCGACCACGGCGGCGAGTTTGGACGTGGACGGGCCGCTGCCACGTCCGTAGCCAAGCAGCCCCAGGCCGTGCTTGTCCAGATCCATGAGGAGTCGGCCGCGATGGCAGTCGTCGGCACGTTCGGCCATGGTGCGCACGATCTCGGGCAGGCCTATGGCGTTCTCGCCACGGACCTCGCTGCCGTCGTCCATGTGGAACTGCACCGCCATGCGGCCATCGCCCACCGTGACGCGAGTACGACCGACCTTGGTAACGGTCTCCTCTTGCCATCGCCAGGTGCTTTTCCAGGGTTGGCCGACCATCACGGTCTGACCGACGTAGAACTTGGGGTGCGGCTTTGTGCTCATGCTGTGATTGTAGCACACGCTGCCGCGGGTGTCAAGCCCCTAGTTCAGGGCTCGGCGCAGGTCGAGCAGTACGTCCACCAGCTCGGCCACGTCGATCAGGGTGCGGCCGCTGCCGTAGGCGGCGAGGGCTTGGTCGATGATCTCCACCGCTGCTGCGTTCGGGCTCGGGGTGGCATCGGCCAGGAAGCTCGGGATCTCATCCGCCAGCGTCACAGGCTCCAGTGTAGTGCTCATCCGAAGACGTATTCGGTGACGCCATGGGTGGCCACGGCGTAGGGCTCGCCGAGCACCGCAGCCTGCACGGCGGCTCGGGCCCCATAGCCGTTGCTGATGCCCTGGGAGTCCATCTTGCACAGGTCGAGCACTTCCACCGCCGAGCCGTGCTCGGGGTGGGCGCTGTCGGCCGCCGCCTCGTAGATGGCTCGCCAGGTGCCGAGACGCTTGGCGATCTGGAAGGCTTCGCTCGTCGTGATCATGATGTGAGTATAGCACACATCTCGGCGGTTGTCAAGCCGCGGTGGCACCCACTCGGGCACGGAACCAGGCGCGCACGTCGGCGAAATCCCACACGCCACCCATGGCCAGGCGGAACACGGGCTCGGGGAAGTCGTCATGGCGCGCGGTCCAGTTGCTCACAACGTTCGGCTTGACACCGAGTCGGTCGGCGATCTCGGTGATTCCCACCGGGTCGGTCAGGGTGACGGCTGTCTTGGTCTTGGTCATGCTGGGTCCTCGTCGTAGTCGTACAGGAAGGCTTGCATCTTCACCGGAAGCTGGCGATCGTCGTTGCAGGTGGGGCAGAACACTGGCGCGCCCGGGTCGCCATTGAACAGGATGGAGCCGGTCGCGACCTTGGCCTCATGGCCGCAGGCCAGCGGGACGGTCGTCAACTCAGGCGGGGTGGACTGGTTCCACCACTCGGCCGGATTGCCGTTCACGACCAGGCCCGTCGCTCGGCCAGGCGCTCGTCTTCGCGGCGTTCGGCTTGGATCTTCTCGGGGTCGGCGGCCATGGCCATGCCGGCCTCTTCGGCAGTCTTGCCACCGGCGTAGGTCCACTTGCGGCGGGGCGGCCGGGCGCTCGGATGGCGTCCGATTGTGTCGGCGATCTCGTCCAGTTGCTCGATCTCTCGGGGCGTCAGTGGCATGAGTGTGACTCTAGCACACGTCGGCCGAGTTGTCAAGCTCACGGGCGATTCGGCGCTCGGCGACGGCTTCCTCGAAGCGGTGCGCATCCACCAGATCGACCACACGGGCGCGATGCTTGGCGGCCAGATGGTGCTTGGTACGGCTCACGACCTCGTCGCGCAGCTTGCCCAGGCCCGGGAAGATGCCGCGCTCCACCAGTGCCAGCAGTTCCTCGATGGTTTCCTGATCGGTCATGGTGTGACTGTATCACACATTGGCGGAGTTGTCAAGCGCGGCCGCAGCCGAAAGATAAACGATAGCGGATCGCAGAGATGAAATGGAGTCCGCGAACATGCCCAGTCCGGTATTGCAATTGTTGCACAGCACGCCGCGCGCGCGACCGGAGTTGTGGTCGTGGTCCACGCGCAAATCTCCACCAAGCTCTTTCCCGCAGATGCCACAGGTGTGACCCATGGCCCTAAGCTCATCGACCGTAAGCCCGTATTTCACGGCCTTGCGACGGAGTTGGAATTCCCACCGCTGCTCGGGCGTCATCGCCGCTATCTTGTCCCGAACGAATTTGGAGCGGCATGGCTTGCATTGCCTAGAGCCGGTGGAGAAAGCCTCGGGCGGCAAGTCTGATCGACGGCAAACCGTACACGTGTCTTTCGGGATTGCGTTTCGCACCAACTTGAGAGGGTCGCCATTTCTCACCCACCGCCGGTAGTGTTTGACACACCACCCGCGAGTGTTGGCGGCTCGCTCGCAATCCTCGATCGTGCAGATAAGCGGTTGGGTTCTAGGCCTGCTCACCCATCCGACGTTACTCGACCACGACAGGCAGAACGTGCATACTCTCGCTTGCGATCGGTGAACGTGGCGGCCCGCAGCTTGCGGCCGTCGCGCAGGGCTGCCACGCGCTCGGCGCGCTCGGCCTTGCGGGCAGCCTTGACCTGGAAGGCCACGGAGTTGAGTGGGGCTCGCTTGCTCATGACGTGAGTGTAGCACACAAGCGAGCCCCTGTCAACCCCCCTCAGGCGGAGCGAACGGCGGCCACATCCTCGGCGCTCGACCCGGCCTCGCGGGCGACTCGCACGATCCAGCCTCGGGCGGCGTCGGTGACGTCGGTGTCGTCGCCCTCGTCGTCCAGTGGACCCACGACGACCACGTTGCCCAGGATCGGCTGGCGCAGCATGAAGTGCGGCTGGCCGCCGAGCCCGCACACGTCCCCAGCGATGGAGTTGAACCGGTCCGCTCCGAACGTGTAGAGGTATTCCTCGTTCACGTACATCGTCGAACCGTCGCTCAGCTCGATCGGCTCGATCAGCCCCTCCACCGCCGCGCTCAGCGCGGAGTAGTCGAAGTCCTGCACTCGGAGCGTCTTGTCTGAGCCGATGAAGATTCCCTTGGCCATGTTGCTCTCCCTTGCGGTTGATGTTGACGTGAGTATAGCACACACCCGGGCGAGTGTCAAGCCTCTTCCAGCTCGCAGGCCTTTTCCCAGACCTCGGCCACCTTGTCCCAACCGTACTGACGGACCAGGGCCCAGAAGGCACGATCCGAGCCATCGCGGGCGGCGACTCGGGCGTAGGTCTCGATCGTCGGCCGGCCCAGCGGAAAGCACAGGGCGGTGATGGCACGGCCGGCCTTGACGGCCTGGCCGAAACGGCAGTTCTCCACGAAGTAGTCCATGGTCGGCCACAGGTTCTGGAGCGTCGGCTCCAGGTCCTCGGGGGTGTTCGCATGGTGAGCGAAGGCGCTCAGCGTCTGGTGGTAGGGATAGCCCTCGGTCTTGTCGAACTCGATGGTCTGGATCATCTTGGCCTCCCTTGGCCTTTGTTCCTCTTGATGATGTGAGTATAACACACGGCTGGCGGCATGTCAAGTAGCTATTGGACACTGGACGCGAAGCAGCCCCGCACTGGAGGGAGGGACCAGGCGGGGCGGCTTCGGGGCTCGCCGACGCGCGGCGAGCGATGAACGGCGGTGGGAGCGAGTTGCCGTCAGGAAGGGGCGGGGCGGCGCCTGTTCCCACCGCCGCGGTCTAGGCGGCGGCCTCCTCGGTGCGACCCGTCCGCTCCTGCTCGACGCGCACGGTCGGGACCGGGGTCACGATGCGGGCGTACTGGCGGGGCGTCAGGGCCTTGGAGGCAAGGCAGGCGTCGACCCGCTTGGTGCTGGTCGTGAGCGTGCAGAGGCCCGGGACCTTGTCGGCGATCCGTGCGGCGGCCTCATGGTCGAGTTCGCGGCGGTCGAAGTGGCTCACGATGACGCCAGCGTGACGCTGGAGCCCGGCCATCTCGAAGCTCGCCACCACAGCCTGACGGGCCTGGTCGCGGGCGGCCTCGGCGCGCTTCACCAGATCGTCGGCGGTGATGAACCGGGCCGCAGCCTCGGCGGCCACGTTGGCGGCCATATCGGTGATCAGGTCGTTGCTCATGGGTTGGTGGTTCTCCTTGTTCCCTTGTCGCTTGGTAGCGTCAAGCGTAGCACAGTTGGCCGCGCCTGTCAAGTCGGATCGGTGAAACCCTGAGCCTTGCGCCACTCGGCACGATCGCCGCAGTGGACGACCTCCAGCGGCCCCTGGCCACTGAGGGTCCCGTTCTTCGTGACCACGACGATCTCGCCGGGCACGAGCGGGTTGAGAGACACGCGGACCTCGCCGTCGTCCTCGAACAGGTTCAGCTTCACTGGTTTCTCCCTTGCCGTTGCTGTTGAGTGTGACTATAGCACACGGTGAGCGTGCTGTCAAGCGAAAGGTCCTGGTTTACACGGACGCCTAGGGCGGAGGTCCGCCAGCAGAGCCAGGATGCTGCCCTTCTGCCCACCGCTGCCTCCCGGGTGCTGGTGGATCGAACGCACCCCGGCAAGTGCTCTTGGTAGAGCGCCGCCGCTTGGCGACCCTGACCAATCACGGGCAGGACCCACCGGGGCTGTAGGGCGATCTCTTTCCTTCCGCCCACCACAGGCGGCTGCTGGGAGCATTCCCGTTTTGCTTCGCCCCCGGCGCCCTTCTCGGTCAGCCTGGGGGTCTTCGATTTCGGTGGGTTCACTCTGGCAGGAGTGCTCGGGTCGGACTGCCATCCTCCCCTCGACCGCTATTGACTTTGGGCGCTTTCGCGTCGTCCCGAGTGGCCGGTTTCCCGGCTCGCTCACGGTCCCACCTCCAACTTGGAGGCTATTGCCTCGGCGACTTGATGATGTGACTATAGCACACGCTCGACCAGTTGTCAAGCGATTCCCCTGGAAAGTTCAGAGCAACCGAGCGGAGTCGAACCATGAGCCAGGTACAGCGGCGCGCTTTCCGCCTTCCTGCTAGGCCTGCTGGCATTCGCCGCCCGGCTACTCTCGCAAGCTGCCAGTTAGACCTAGAACGCAGTGGTGGCCACCATCCGCGTTGCCTTCTCGATTGCTCTGAGCCTTCCAGAGTCCTGCCGCCCGCCGCCCCGGGATTCCGGGGTGGGCGGTGGCGGCGACCGCTCGGGCGGAGCGGTTGAGTTTCGTTACTGGTCCCTAAGGTCGGCTGGCAGAGGTCGGGACCGTGCACTCGGCGCCACCTGCCATCTGCCGTGACGGTTCGCAGAAGCCCGGGGTGGATGACTCGGGACTTCTCCGGAGCCTATGGCCCGGACTTCTGCGTACCTTCACGACCCTGCCCGGGCCCCCTCACAACGCCCAGGGATGTTGGCCTTACGTTGGCCGCACCATGCTCGTGGATGTTGGGGACTTCGGCAGTTCCTACTGAGTGTGACTCTAGCACACTCTCTCTCGGTTGTCAAGTGCCTAGACCTTAGCGGTGCGGCTCGTGGTCAAGACGGCTGGCAAAGCCTCCCACGTCGGCCCGAGGATTGGGTTTCCTCGATACGCACCTGTGATTGATACACCGCTAGGTCTGTCCCTCCAGATTGGTTTCCTGGAGAACCCGGAGCCCGGCCCCGTTGGCTTGGAAGCTCATCCTGCGCCTCGTCTGCCGTGCTCCTTATGACTGTGACTATAGCACACAGTGCCTAGTGTGTCAACCCCCTTTCTCGGAAATTTCCCGGGTTTCTCAGAGGCCGAGTCGGCGGCTGATCTCGGCCGACCGTGCCGCGGCACGCTGGCGCGCCCGCTCTCGGGCCGCGTCGTCCAGCTTGACGGGCGGCTGAGCGACCTGACGGGCGGCGACCTTCTCGCCGTCCTGTGGCGTCCAGCGGTCCGTATTCGGCCGCCAGGTGGCCTCTCCGCCGCAGTTGTGCCGCCACTTCTGGCCGGGCCGCGGTCGCTTGTGGCGAGGAGCGACGGGGCCGCAGTTCTCGCACACCACGACATAGGGCGCGGGCGGCGTGGCGATCGTGGCGCTGTCGACGCACCGCGAGGGGTCGGCGCCGATCTGGCGGCAGACGGTGCGCCAGGCGGGACCGTGGCCAGCGTGAGGCCCGGCGAGCGCGTGGGCGATCTCGTGCAGGATGGTGTCTCGCACCTGATGCTCGTCATTCACTAGCACCAGCGGCTCCGAGAGGCTGATACGGCGACGGCTGTGCGAGCACTGGCCGAAGCGCGTCTTGGCGCGATCGAACTGGAAGTACCAGCCGGTCAGGCCGTGCTGGTTCATGAGATCCCGTGCGAGTCGGGCGGCGTCGTTGGTGTTCATGTGTGTGATCTAATCACACTTTCGCCGATTTGTCAAGCCCTGTGGATAAGCCCTCAACCTCTACTGGAACGACGTCGAGACTTGCCCACCGCCACCGGCTCCACCCACCGCCAGGGGTCGCTTCGGCCCGTCGCCCACCGCTGCTTCCGGAGGGTCATGCTCGGTTGCTGTTGGTTGTGAGTATAGCACACGGTCAGCGGCGTGTCAAGTCCCGATCGCGCCAATTCCTCTCAGCGCCGATACAGAGGGCGACCAAGACACCGACCACGAGCGCGCCCACCACGACACGCGGCACGTAGTGGGGCGCGCTGAGCCCGGCGAAGGCCAGCACCGCCAGGACGACGGCGACCTTGCCGGGGGTCATGCGGCGACCAACTCGGGCAGCACGGCATGGTCGCGCCAGTCGGGGAAGCGGCAGAGGTGATGCGAGACGAAACCATCCTCGTCGGTCAACTCGACCGACCAGGTGTTTCGCTTCTTGTCGACCAGGGTGGCACGCGTGATCGGCTCTCCGTAGAGCGTGCAGCGGCCATCGAAGTCGAGCGCGTCACCCTTCTCGATCTTCGCCAGTCGGGCGCGGTGGGCCTGGTACAGGCGGCACCGCTCGCGCCACTGGAGCGCGTACTCGTGCTCGGTCGGGCTGAGCCTGTCCAGGATGCGGGCGGGGCAGCGGTCTTCGAGCGGGCCCATCGTCTCGTCCATCTCCTTGTAGGTGAAGTTGGACCAGTCGCGGGACCACTGGAAGATGATGACCAGGGCCCAGACGTTGCCGTCGGCCTTGTCCTGCACCGCGGCGTACCAGGTGTGACCGATGGTCGCCGAGTCCAGCACCGTGCCATCGCGGCCGAGCCCGAGCGGAAACTCCTGCTCGAAGAACTCCCGATGGCTCATGCCCTTCTCGCGGTGGCAACCCGTCCAACCCATCTGCTTCTCCCTCGATCCTGTTAGCGGCGGAAACCATGGAGGGCGCCCACACGCTTAACCCTCCATGGCCGACCGGTTTGCCAGCCCCGGCCTCTTGTTGGTGCATGACCTACATGCGGGCACCTTCTGACTGTGACTATAGCACACTCGGTGCCAGTTGTCAAACGATCTGGGCAACCCTCAATCCAAATCTGTGGATAACTCTCCACCGCTGTGGACAAACCCTAAAGGTCAAGTGGAGGGTTAGGTTCCACCCTCGACCTCTAGTCGAGGTTGAGAGTTTCCACCCACCGGCGTCGAACGTATGTTCCACCGCCGGGGGTCTCCTCTTTGCCCCACCGGCACTCCTGGGCCGCTCGGTTGCTGTTGTGGTCATTGTAGCACACTCGCCCGCGGTTGTCAAGCGCGCCAGAGTATGATTTGCTCGGGGTGGCAGACGTAGATGAAGCCTCCCCAGACGCGCCCCATCGCCATGGCCTGCTCCCAGGTCCAGCACACGGTGGACACGGGCCTACCATCCACGATGGCGACGTGAGTCGTCACAGGCAGGGGCTCCCTTTGGGCATCCAGCCGTAGCAGAGGCCACAGTAGCCATCGTGCTCGTGGCGGGTGGCAGTGGGCCCACCGTGGCCGCCGCGGGGCTCGGGCTCCTCGTCGGCGAAGTGGTACTTGCCCGGGTGGCGACCGTAGAGGGCGTCGCGGCGGTCGGCATCCGACAGGAAGCGGGCTCGCTCGGGGTTCATGCGACCGTCTCCAGCACGCCCGGGAAGGTGACCATCCCGGCGAAGTCGATGTCGGGCTCGGAGTAGCCGAACAGGTCGAAGGAACCCAGCTCGATCCACCGCTCGACGCCCTCGAAGTCGCCGCCGTCCGAGACAAGCTCGACGTAGATGCCGGTACCCAGGAACAGATCCGACGGCGTGCCGGTGATGGTCAGGCCTCCGACGCTCTCGGCCAGCACCCCGATCTCGAAGGTGATCGACTCGCCGAAGATGCCGACCGACGGGTCGGCGGGCTCGAAGCAGTCCAGGCGGAGCACGGTGCCGATGGGGAGGGTCATGATGCCTTCGGCCTCGCCGTCGGTCACGTTGTTGACCCGGGCCTTGAGGGCGACGGTCGTCTTGTGGATGCTGTTCTCGTTCATGAGGTGAGTGTAGCACACACCCGGGCGGTTTGTCAAGCGGGCTCGAAGCGGAACAGGAAGTCGATCACAGCCTCAGTCATGGCCGAACACCTGTTCGGGACGGCAGCAGGCTCGGGCCGGGCTCGATCTTGTCGGCGCGGCGGTCGGCGAGCACGCTGGGCAGCGGGTGCTCGTAGGTGATCCCGTGGCCGCTGGCAAGCACCTGGGGGTCCATGATGGATGGCGACCGCTCGTGGTCCGTCCGCCACCGGGGTCTCGGATCACCTATGGGACCAGCGAGCGATGCCTCGCCGATACTACCAGTCTCGCCCATCGTGGGCCTCCCTTGTCGTTGTTGAGTGTGAGTGTAGCACACTCGGCGGCGGTTGTCAAGCGCTGGGGCTAGCGCTCCTCGTTGCGGAGCATCCGCTCGTAGAGCGCCGACCGCTGGCCCACCGTGGGCCCGGTCTTGGTGGCGTCGGCCTTGCGGGCCTGCTCGGCCTGCTTGCGCAGGTAGCTCAGGCGGCGAGCCCTTGCCACCACTCGTGGGTCCCGGTTGCTCTTCATGATGTGACCATAGCACACAGTCGGGAACCTGTCAAGCGATTCCCGGAAGTTTCTCCGGGAACCGCTCGATCGGTCTAGGCGGCGAGGGTCACCGCGGCCCGCTCCGTCAGGTACTCCACGGCTTTGCTGGCCTTGCCAGCGGCCTCGAAGATGGCCCGTGAGTCGGCCCGGAGCATCTTGACCCAGTGAGCGAGGTACGACGCGTGATCCTCACGCGGCTGCACCGTGAGGCCAAGCTCGGCGCAGACGAACGCGGCGCCCAGTTCGGCGACAAGCTCCTCGGCGGCGTACTTGTCACTTCCGAAGTGCTTGCCGAATTCCCGGGCCAGCCGTGACTCGTGACCTGTCCAGTGCGTATGCTCATGGGCAAGGGTCGAATAGTAGTCCTCGGCACTGCTGAACTGGCCGAACGTCGGCATGCCGATGTAGTCCTGCACCCTGGCGTAGTAGGCGCGGTCGCCGCCGTGGCGAACGTCGGCGCCGATGGCCGCGAACCACTGCTCTGCATGCGCCACGCGCTCCGCATCGCTCAGCCCTTCGACGGGCGACGGCGGCGGGGTGTAGCCATCGACCTGCTCAGCATTGAACACGCCGAAACCGAAGGGCACCATACGGCACCGCGCGCATCGGCTCTGCATGCCGAGGCTCTTGTGCTCCTTGCATGCAACCGGGTTCCAGCGGACCAGACTGGTCGACCGCTCACCCTTGCGAACCTGGGCGCCGATCCCTTCCCACTGCTTGTAGGTCGCCCACTCTGGCGAGCCGTAGCCGCGGACGTCGGCGATGCACCAGAGGGCCAGGACGTTGCCGCCGCTGTAGGCCTTGCGGGTCGTGGCATTGATCGGCAGCCCGCCGCGGTCGCGCCAGGGCTTCTGCCACTCGCCGACGCCGGACTCCATCGCCCGGACGATTTGCTCGGTCACTTGCTTGTAGACATCTTCGGCCTTAGCCATCTCGGCGCCTCCCTGGTGCCTTGTTCTTGATGGTAACATCGTAGCACAGTCGGCCGCGCTTTGCAAGCGATTTCTCGGAAACTTTCCTGGGATTCTTCTTGACTCTCGCGGGCGAGTGTGCTACAGTAGGACCCATGAGGAGCTACAACGACTAGGGCCAACGCCCCGCCGCATTACCAACGACGCCGGGACCCCCGGCGGCGGCAAGCCGGCGCGCCCCGGAACCACCACGAACAGGTGTTCGACGCACGCTGGCCACCGCCGAACGTATGTTCGGCGAACAGGTGTTCCACCGGCCGGACCCACCGGAGGCCACCGGCCACCCACCCACCGGCAATCCGGAACCACCACAGGGAATGACCACAGAGAATGAACCACCACAGAGATCGCGGCCGAGATTTTCGAACCGTGATCTCGTCAGGCGTGGTCAGTCGGATCGCCCTCGGCGTCAGTCGTCGCCGTAGTGGTTCGCCAGGTAGTCGTTCACGGTCTGCTTGGCGAGATACGCCGTGAGGGGCGAGTGCGCCTGGACGGCCAACATCCAAGAGTTGTTCACGTCCTCGATGATCTCCCACAGGAGATCGCGCATGTTTGACAGACTCACGTCGGTCTCACCGAGAAACGCCGCGTCGAAGTCGGCCAGGATCTCGTCAGGCGTGCGGGCCATCAGTCGGCCTTCACTCGGCCGGCCTCGGACCAGTCCACGAACAGGGCGTGCAGCTTGCGCGCCATGTCGTTGGCCTCGGGAAGCCGCAGGTTGTCGGCGATCTCGACCTCGTCGCCATCCACGGTGTAGGCCACGACGCGGTGGCGTTGGAGGTGACCGCTCCATTCGACTGCGGCCTCTTCGGACTCGAACTGTCCACTCTCGTTGAGCATTGCTGGCCCTCCTGGGCGGTAGCTGTTTGGGTGTTACTGTAGCACACACTGCCTCGGAAGTCAAGGGGATTTTCCCTTGGCCCTCCTTTTCCGGTGGCCCTCCTTTTCCACCGCCCTGAGTTTTCCACAGGCGCGCCGCAGCCCGACACCCCTCAGGATGCCGGGCTCATGGCGTGCTGGAGGCTCAGGCCGCGATGACGAGCTGGGTCTCGGGGTGGGAGCCGGCGTACGCCTTGCCCCCGCGCTTGGCCTTGTTGAAGGCGTCGCGCAGCTCGTCGGACAGGCGCCCACGGGTGCCGACCTCGAAGCCGTTCTCGATGCCCCAGGCGCGGACCTCGTCGGGCGTGGCCAGCTTGCGGGCCTTGCGGACCTTCGTTGCGGTGCTCATCTGATGTTGTTGCTCCTTTGGGGTTTGTTTGGGTGCTGCTTTGATGATCGCAATGTAGCACATTAGGACACGTTTGTCAATACCCTTTTGCCGAACTTCCTAGAACGGCGGATCTTCCTGGTAGTAGCGAGGGTCGTCGATGTCGACCGCTCGGCCCACGACCGTGCGGCCGCCCACCTTATGCACCATCTGCGACTTGGGCACCTTCGGCTCGCGCTTGGCCTTCTTCTTCTCCCGCTCGTAGTGCTTCCACTGAGCGTCGGCCTCGTTCTGGTCGGCCTCGCGGCGGGCGTAGTAGGCCGCGCCGATGACACGTCCCACAGCGGCACAGAGCAGCCACACGGTGTAGGCCACGACGCAGGCGGCCACGAAAGGCAGGATCAGCAGCCAGATCAGGAGGGGTGGACCTACTCTGGTGCCGACGGGCCGACGACGTTTCACGGTTCCAGCTCCCTCGGTTGCTTTGCTGGGAGTGTAGCATGATTTGCCGCGCTTGTCAACCAGGCGTGAGCCTCGGCCAACTGAGTCGCCGTCACCTCGATGACGAGCTGGTACGAGCCGTCGAGCGAACTCTGCGGAGCCTCCTTGATCGGATTGAAGGAACGCAGACCCAGCCGGCGCGCCACCACGGCCGCCGTGCTGGCGGCCAGGCGGTTCGGCAACCACACGCGCAGGTGCACGGCCGAGCGCGGCGTGACGCGGTCCATGCTCATGGCATGGCCCTGCAGGCTCTCGACCGCTTCGGCGAAGGTGGCGAGACTGTTCACTCGAAGGTCAGCTCCCTTCCTCGCACAGGGCGCGGCAGGCCGAGCCGGCCAGCGAGCCGTACTTCCGGGCCACCTCTGCGGCAGCCAGGGACGGCGTCATGGGCTCGTGGCCGTTGACTCCGAGCCGCAGGTCCACATAGAGCGACAGAGCGTAGTTCTTCTCTTGCACGTTCACCTCCTATCAGTGACCGTAGTGCAGGACGATGAGGCCTTCGGGCCAGAGACCGGCGAAGGCCTGAGCCTGAAGGTCATCGAGCAGCATGAAGGTGGGGCGCAAACGGCGGTTCTGCATCCACGAACTGCGGTCGGCCAGAGACTGCGCCTCGTTCAGCGTCAGCGGCGTCAGCGGCTCGCCGTATTTGTCGGTGACCGTGGCGTGGTTCTCGCTCTCGATGTACGCACCGTAGCGCCAGCCCTCGGCCTCGATGCGCGCTCGCTCGGCCTTCTGACGCTCGGCGATGGCGGCGTAGAACTCGCGGCCCGGGTTTCCCACCTCGACGGTGGCGACGATCTGGCAGTAGACCCCATCGGGACGGTTGCCCTCGGTCGGTGTGCCGTCGGCGTTCATGGTCGGCGCGATCGCCACGATCAGCGTGCTCTCGACTCCCATCAGCCGGCCGCCAGGAAGGCGTCCACGTCGGCCCAGGTGTGCTCGGGGTCGATGTGGTAGAACGGACCGCACTCGGGATCATCGCAAGCGTAGATGAGTCCGGCTTCCACGAGCGCGTTGCCCTGCTCCTCGGTGACGTCACCCTGCTCGCCATCCTCCAGGATCACGAAGTTGGTCGGGGTGGAGCTGTAGAGAGCGGCGCGCTGGGCACTGGTGGTCGACATTGCCTTGACCTCCTGGTCAGTTGTTGTTGGACGTGACTCTAGCACACGGCGGCGGATTTGTCAAGCCCACTCGGCCGAATTTCCCACCTCGACGGTGGCGACGATCTGGCAGTAGACCCCATCGGGACGGTTGCCCTCGGTCGGTGTGCCGTCGGCGTTCATGGTCGGCGCGATCGCCACGATCAGCGTGCTCTCGACTCCCATCAGCCGACCTCTTCCACATCATCGACGCGAAGGTCGACCAGCTCGTCGGAACGCTCGTGCTCGTCTCCGAACGGGTAGTCGGTTTCGGGGTCCCACGGAGTGTCCAACTCGACCTCGTAGGAGACCTTGTGAACTTCGGTGGTGTAGAAGCGATAGACGGCCATACAATGACCTCCCTGGTCAGTAGCTGTTGGACTCAACGTAGCACACTCGACGTCATTTGTCAAGCTCGGCGCAGTAGCCCATCACTGCCACTCTGCCGAGACGAAATGGACCTCGAAGCTTTCCACCACGTGGCTTCGGTTCTCGTCGTAGACCTCGATCAGATCCTCGGCCACCTCGTGGGGGTCGGTCAGCTCGGGTCGGGCGTCAGGCACGTCGATGACCATGACGAGTCTCATGCCAGGCCCTCGATGGGCGAGACGCTACCCGTCTGGCGATCGTACAGGGCGGCCGCGCCGAACTGGCGGCCGATGCGGATGGCGGCGGCGCGTTGCCTTTTGAACACGGGGGTGTCCATCTCGGTGTCCACGATCAGCTCACCTATCGCGTCCAGCGCGGCGAAGCGTGCACCCACTCCCTGGAGCACCAGGTAGTCAAGCACCTCGATGGTGGTCGCCGAAGGGCTCACCACCTTGCCGTCGCGCGAAGCCACGGTCATCCGTTCGGCCAGGTCGGCCAGGTCGGAGCACGAGAGCTTGGCGCGCACCGAGCCGTCCTCGCCGACCACGTGCGCGGTGGAGCGGTTCTGGCCGTGGCCGGGTTTGACGATCAGCTCGACCGTATGGCCCGAGCCAACCAGCCGCTCTATGGCCGCGCCCAGCGCGGTGGATTCCTTGCTCATGAGGTGTGCTCCTTGGCCAGGGCTTCGTCCTCGCGGACCTGGTCGTCGGTGGGCGACTCGATCTCGTGGGGCTCGTAGCTGTAGGTGTCCACGATCTGATGGGACTCGGCTCCGAACTGCTCGGCGAACTCCTTGGCGTCTGCGGTCGGAACCACCCAGAGTTGACCGTAGATGTCCTCGCCGTCGGGAGACGGGTGATCGATCCAACGATTCGCCGAGCAGAATGCCCACGCACTCGCGACACCGGTCCTCGGGGTCGGCCAGGAAGATCACCTCATCGGTGGTGCAGTCGTCGCGCCCCATCTTCCCACCGCACTGCGGCGAGTAGGAGCGCGCCCGTAGTGGCGCGTCGTCGTTGTAGAGGTGGATCATGGCTCGCACGCCCGGATGTCATCGGGGATGCCGGTGTCGTAGAACTCATCGAGCGTCATCATGTTCGCCATGTCGGTGGCGCGGATGCGCGCTTCGTCATACGTTTCGGCGTTGACTTGCACTGAGCACTCGACAGTGCGCTGGATGACGACGGTGTAGAGCGTCATGGCTCCATCACCTTACGCACGCACTCCTCGTCCCACGGCAGCAGCTCGGGCTCGGGCAGAGCACCCACCATCGCCTCCCACTCTCCGGGACAGCGGTGGTGCTTCGGGTCGTACAGGTAGTCCTGGTGGCACTTGGGACAGTGGTTCATGGTGCCTCCCTGTCGACCAGCACCTGCGCCACCTCGTGGGTCAGCTCGTTCAGGATCATGTCGTACTCGTCGTCGGTCGCCACCGACGCTCGGAGGTTGAAGCGCGTCGCTAGTTGCGTCAGTACGTCGTTCACCTCGTACAGTTCGTCGTTCGTAGCCATCAGTCGTCACCCACGATGAGGCCCGAGCCGGGCTGCAACCGCCACGGGCCAGCCTTGGCCGCCTGCTCGGGCGGTACGTCCTGCATCGCTTGTGCCAGGGTGGGGTACCAGCCGTTCCACGCGTCGATCCACCCGGGACCGTTGGGGTCGCGCCAGAAGTAGTCGGGAACGATCTCGTCGCCCTTCTCGTCTTCCTCGACTGGAGTCCACGGCGGTCCGAACAGAACCGCGTCGTTCAGGTTGACCCGCAGCCCACCGTCGTTCGGTTCCAGCCCGGGCGTGTCGATCTGGACCACGATGCAACCGTCCGAGCCGGACGATGGCCAGACTTGGACTTGGATGCCCAACTGGTCGAGCGTTGGAACCAGAGCGTTCATGTTGCTCATCGGCGATGTTCCCTTTCCTGTCGTTGTTGAGTGCATTGTAGCACACTCGGCGGCAGGAGTCAAGAACCTTTCCGGGTTCTAGGCGTGGATCATCTTGGACTTGCCGATGTCGCGGCGCATGAGTCCCTTGGCACGGAGCCCGACGATCACACCGCGCGGGTCGGCGGCGCGGTCGTCGCTCTTGTCCCCGTCGATGACCGGGATGCCGTGCCAGGTGGCGGGCAGTTCGTTCGCGCGGCTGGCCTTGAAAACCATCGCCACGTTCCGATCGGCCAGGACGGAGCCGATCACGTCGGCGTCGGTCGTCCGCTCGCTCGCGCTGTAGGTCAGGTGCCAATTGTCCGGCACGTACATCGAGCGGTCCCAGACCTTTGTGTAGTCGTAGAACTGCACCACGGGGTGCTCGGCGAACAACCACGGCGTCAGAGTGTGCCACGGAAGGTCTGAGAAGGTGTTGAGCCGCACCGCGATCTTGCCGTGCTTTGCCTCGGCTCGGGTGATTTCGGCATCGAGCAGGGTGACGAAGTGCTCGGGGTGCTCGGCCAGGAACTTGACGCGCATGACGCGACCGGCGGCCACCTGACGGAAACCGCCGTTCCCCGAGAAGGCCACGCAGCCCGCCCGGCACGTCGGCGTGCTCTTCGGGCAGACGTTGTAGCCCGAGAGCGAGTGCGGCGCCAGGCTGAGCCCGTAGGTCGGCGTGCCTGACTTGGCCAGTTTCTGGTTGTCGAGCGGCTGGGTGAGCAGCGGCCAGTAGGACTTGCGCCCGTTCTCGGAGCGGAAGGCGGCCCACGCGGCCTTCGCCGCGGCCACGTCGCCGGTCCTGTCGATTCGCTCGGGCAGCTTTCCCGTGAGCAGCTTGGCCATCTTGACTCCCTCGGTTGTTGTTGTAGATCACTCTACTACAACAGGAGCCAAATGTCAAGCCCTAATCGCGAATCTTTCCCAGGAACCTCTCGGCCTCGTCGACACGGTAACACAGGGCCAACAGGTCGGACTCATCCAGGAACCGGGCCGTGCCGTCGAGGATCTTGGCGATGTGCAGCTCGGCCATGTCCTTGGAGTCGACCACCATCTCGCGCAGGGCGGCCAGCTCGGCGACCCCGAGCCGGATGCTCACGTCGCCGTCGCGGTGGTGGGTGACGTCCATCAGACCATCACCCGGTTCTGGTGGACGTAGGCCCGGGCCCGGTCCTCGAACTTGGCCTCGGGGTTGTCGCCCGAGCCCGAGTAGACGCCGTGGTAGCGGCCGGTCTCGTCGAAGAGGTGGCAGATGCGCTCGCCGTGCTTGTTGTCGTAGAGGACCGTGCCCATGCCGTTGCCCACCGCCACGGCGATGAGGGTCGAGCCCTCGGCGTCCAGTTGGGTGGCGATCATGTCGGCCAGTGCGTTGCTCTTCATCGGTACTCCCTGTCGGTTGCTGTCCCCGTGAGTGTAGCACACTCGGCGGCAGAAGTCAAGCCCAAATCTGTCGATGGGTGGGCATGAAGTGCCAGTGGATGACCGGGCTTGTCAGCTCGTGGAAGATGACGAGGCTCAGCGCTATGGCCACCGCCGTGGCCGCGCCCAGCACGAACCAGTAGATTCGCTCGGTCACGCGCCGTACAGGCTCAGGTCGACCAACTGGGCGGCGAAGGTGGCCACCTCATTGGCGTACTCCGAGTTGGTCAGCAGCGTGAGCGCGCCGCGGAGCATGTCGGCGTCCCGGTCGTAGGTGGCAGCCTTGGCCGCGTCCTCTTCGTCGATGCCGAGAGCGTGGTAGCGGGCGGCCTGTTGAAGCGCGTTGACGAGCGCGCCCTCGACGGCCTCGGCGGCGAACTGGTAGGTGTGCTTCTTGGCGTATGGCATGACGTGACTGTAGCACACATCGCCGCGGGTGTCAAGAACGAATACCTCGGGCTCAACCTTTCTCGACCTTCCGGATACCCACCGGTACGCAATCCACCCACCGGTGACTACCCGCCACCGCCGCACGCGCCTTCTTCACCATCCGTACTGTATCACATTTCGCGCAAGGTGTCAAGGCAAAATCCCAGGTCTTGACCTATTTTCGCCCGAGTGCTAGGGTGCGCAGCAACAGAACACTCGTTCCCAAATCTCGGGAAACTTCCTGGGATCCGGAACCCTAACCCTCAACTGGAGGTCCATGGTTCGCGCCCTTGAACATACGTTCGGCCTCGGTTAGGCCACCGGGCCCAGAACACCTGTTCGTCGAACGGGTGTGCTGGTGCTACAAGGGTGGCCAGGAAGGCCGAACCACCGGATCGCCCACCGCGGGCCCGCCACCGGAACGCGAACCACCACAGGGATAGGGGTGGTCAAGACCACCACAGAGATCGCGGCCACCACAGAGATAGGGGGGGTAGTCAAATGGCCCTCCCGAGGACGGCATTCGTTCCGCTTGAAGCGCACTTGAATTAGCAGCAGCTTCAAGCCGCCGCCGCGCCCACGGTGGATCTAGACTTGCAGTGGTGAAGGCGTGCTCCAAATGCGGCAAGTATAAACCGTCATCGGAGTTCTACCCGAATGGCAAGGGTGCGATGGGGCTGCAAAGTCGATGCAAACCCTGCCACATCGAGGACGTAGCTCAATGGAGCAGGTCCAAGCCATCGATGGTGAGGGACCGCAACCTCTGGAACAAGTACAGACTTAGACCGGAGGACTTCGACGACCTGCTGGAGTCACAGAACAACGCTTGTGCCATCTGCCTGGAGCCGTTCACGAAGACTCCTCAGGTCGACCACGATCACGAATGCTGTCCAGGCCAGAAGAGTTGCGGGAATTGCGTCCGCGGCCTTCTGTGCAGGCGGTGCAATATCTTTCTGGGGTTCCTTGAGCTACTCGACCGACCGATGCGCGTCTTGGAGTACATGGACAAGCTGCGGTCAAAGACCAATCCACCACAGAGATAGGGCCAAGATTTTTCGTTGGCCCTCCTTTTGGCGGATAGATTTGCCGGGGCCTCGGAAAATTGCCCGGCGAAATTTCGGCTAGATCGTCTTCTTGGCTCGGGTGGATCGAGCCGGTTTCACCGCGGCAGCCACAGCCTCGACGATCTTGTCGATCGTGCCTTCGCTCACGTCGGTCGTGACGTTGAGCTGGATGTTCGAGAGACGGATGGCCATGTCGGCCAGCTCGGCCTGGGCGTCGGCAAGCTCGACGGCGATCTTGTCGCGCTGGCGCTCGACTTCGTAGAGTCCCGCCCGCAGCTTCCTGTTCTGCTCGTCTTCCTTGGCCAGGTTCTCGCAGACCTTGGAGTAGGGAGTGGAGACCTGCTCGTAGGCGACAGAGGCGTAGATGGCTGGGATGATCGTCAGCAGGCTGAAGATCCACGTGAGGGCGATGTAGGTGTTGTGCGCCGGCTCCGCCTGTATACGGATCGCGCCGAGCAGGCTGGCAACAAACAGGCAGCCCAGCACGACGATCGTTCCGATAGCCAGAGTCAACTTGGTCTCGGGCTCCATGGCCCTCCTTCGGGACGGCGAATTTTACGGTGGCCCTCCCTTTTACCGGTGGCCCTCGAATTTGGGGAGGCCCTCCTTTTGGGCCTCGGTTTTACCCGACGAGGTCGGCAGCCAGGTAGGACAGCAGCAGGTACTCGTGAGCCACCTGAGCCGCTGCCGTCATGCTTTCGGCGTAGCAGCCGCGTGACTCGTCGAGGGTCAGGATCGCCTTGCGCAGCAGCGACACGGCAGTCAGTTCCACGTCGTCGGGCTGGGTGGTGTCGGTGTCGGTGTCAGCCATGAGGGCAGTGTTGCACATCTGGATGCCGGAGTCAAGTGCTTGCAAATGCAAGCGCGAAGTCTTGTTCGGGCGATACCGGACGGTGAGCGACCCTGACATCTGGGCAGGTCAGAGTGCATGCTGCGTATAGTACGCAAGCTGAGGCGCGGCAAATCCCATGACCACCCCTGGAGACCAAATCGCCTCAGACGCCCCTCATTTGCCTTCTGCTGCGTTCGAGCCCTGTTCGGGTGTTGCGACCCATTTGTCGTCCTCGCAAGCGCTCTGGGACGAACAGACGTACGCCACGCGGCTCAGTCCACAGACGCGGCAAACCCCAGCCAGCGGCTCACAACGACCGCGGCAAGGACCTTGAGGCTCTCGAACAGCAATCTGCGGCCACACCTGCTCACTCCTCGACGATCTCCGCGTCCACGATCTTCGAGTCTGTGTCCTGTGCAGCTCTCAATGCCAACTGCTTCTGCAAAGCCAGGATGCCTTCGTCGTCCGGTCGGCCTTCCAGCACGCCGGTCGTGTCGATCGGGATCTCTGTCGCCTGTTCAGGCTGGCCCCAGCGATTTGCATGCCGCAATGCCAGCAGCTTCATGCCGGCCCGCCAGTCCGTGGCTGCCTGGGCCGCCACATGGGTGATGATGCGTACCTCGGCTTCTGCTTCAGCCTGGGCGATGTCGCAGGCGAACTGGAAGAACTCCTGCTCGTGCTCGGAGATCTCAAGGCCTTCGTCCAATTTGGCCGCCGCGGCCCGGCCTTGGCGCAGCCAGTCGTAGAGCGTCGGCAGACTCACGCCGGCAGCCGCAGCCGCCACCTTGGTGTAGTTGCAGGCCTTGATGGCGGCGATGATCTTCTGCCGGTTCTCAGGCGTGAACTTGGTGGGGCGGCCGGTGCCGAAATGGTTTGGGAGCACGCCGGGGTTGGTGCGCTGCCAATTTGCCTTGGAATTGGGGCGAGATTTGGAAGAATTGGATTTGGGAGGGCGCGGGCCCTCGATCTCGTTCTCGTCAGTTTCCACGTGGTGATACTAGCTCCACGGCCTGGGGGTTTCGAGAATCCGTTATGGAAACCCGGGAAACTTTCTCGCTTTTGCTGGTTGGTATAGCTGCTTGTATCAGCAGATCTTCCAGCTCTGGTGGAAGGTTCCGACTCGGACGGTTAGCCCATGGGTCTCGCTACTTCAGTGGTCCGAGCCGGAAGATGGTTGCCGTCAGGGCGAGCCTGTTTTGGGTCTCGGCAGGACTATGGCCCCAACGGCAGAGGGTTTGTCACGAGGGCGGGTCCCGTCTGGGTCTCGTAACTGGTCTGGCCTTCGTGACAAAAAGGTTCAGGATGGCCGAGCCAGCTTTGGGTCTCGCAACGCCTATGGGCCATCCTGAGATCTCAGGCAGCTACCTCCAGTGCTAGTGCTTCCTTGGAGATGTCGTAGATGTCGGCCAGGAACTGCTTGGCCATCATACGCTTGGCGTGGTTGTTGCACCTTGCCGCCGACCAGTCGGGGTGGGCCTGCTTGGCCTGGTCCTTGTCGATCACGTACTGGTTGTAGTAGTCCGGGTTCTTCGCCATGATCAGTTTGTCCACGATCAGAGCGGAGAGGGTGGCGTGGATGTCCGCTCTGCCGGCGGCCATCGCTTCTTCGGCGGTCATGCCTTTGCGACGGCGCTTCGAGGCATCGCCGACTCCGCAGTATTGCCAGAGTTGGCCAAGGCTGCGCCGGCGAGGCTCCAAGACGATCAGGTGACGCTCCTCGACACCCTTGGCCTTCTTCTTGCAGCGCAGTGGATTGCAGACATGGCCCTTGGGGGCTTTCCCGTTCTGCCAGCGGGCCGGAGTGGCGATGACCGGGTGGCCGAGCTGACCGAGGAGCTTGGCCATCGAATGGGCGCCAAGGCCTCGTGTGCGCTCAACGAAGGCGGAAAGCTCCGGAGCGACGACCTCCATCTGAACGACCATCTCCTTCGACAAGAGCTTCTCGAAGCCCACGAGTCCGTCGTGGATCTCCTGTTCCAGGTCGTCGCCCATGATGACCGCCTGCCTCTTGGGTCGCTTCTTGCCGAAGGGGTCTGTGAACTCGCCGACAGCCTTGTTGCCGATCGAGAGACGGTTGCCCAACGCGATACGTTCCCGCTGGAGGTCCCAGTAGGTACGCGTCAGGCGACGAAGCGTGGAGTAGTCCCGTGGTTCGATGGTCATGTGGTTCCTTTGGTTGTGGATGAGTTCCCGACGCTTCAGCTTTGGGGCTCGGGACGGCAATGGTCGGGAACTCAGAATGTGGTCTTCACCGGAAGACGACTGGATCTCGCGATGACCTTGGGTGAAGACCGGAAGTTGGTCCCGGACGTCTAGAGGCTGGATCTCGACCGAGCTTTGGTCCGGGACCGGAACTGTCAGGCAGACTCCTCGCCCCACTCGTCGAGGTTGATGGACTCCATGAAAGGCAGGATCGCATCCTCCCAGTCCTCCACGTCGCCCAAGCATCTGGCTCGATGGGTGGATTCGATCAAGGCTGCCGCCGCGACATGACGAATCGCGTCCTCGCGGGTGGTTCTGGCCCGACGGAATTGCTGGATGGCGCGGAGACGATGCTCGGCCGGCGTGGCTTGGGTCCAAAAGACATCGCCTCCTCCAGGGAACTCCGGACAGGGGAGGATATGGAAGGTCGAGCCGTTCAGAAGTGCGTCACTGTCGCCCGGGGTCTGATCGGGTGTGCGTCCTTGGGGTCGCGATGGGGCCGAGAACACGACATCTTCGAGGGCTCGCGTGAGGAGGCGCTGTTGGGTCTTGGCGGCGTTGTAGACCAGCGGGCGCACCATGGCCATGAGGTTGTCGGCGTTGCGAAGGTCTCGCATCACCACATCGGTGGCCTCTTCGGCAGACTTGCCTTTGGTCAACAACTCGTTCAGTTGGGCAGCGATGGTGTCCAATTTGTGACTCCTGTTCTTGGGGAAGCGACGATCGAGATGATCCTGGGTCTCGATGGAGGTAGGGATCGTCGAGAAGAACCGTAGCACTTCATCCTGCGGATGTCAAGAAGGACGAATGGTTGTATCAGCAGGTTCTCGCCATGCTGCCCCTAGACTTCCCCCATGAGTCGTCAACTCGATCTGGGGTTCTCTGTCTCCCCTGAGAGTCTAGTTCCAGGTCTGCGCTACCTCCCGGGGTTCTTGACTGCTGCCGCCGAGTTGGAGCTTTGGGAGATGGTGCATGCCGGTGAGTGGAGTTCTGAGCTTTCTCGCCGCGTTCAGCACTATGGCTGGCAGTATGACTATCGAGCGCGTCGCGTGGATGAGTCTGCCTATCTCGGCCCATTGCCGGGGTGGCTTGAGGTGGCCGCCGCCCGGGTGGCTGAGGGTTTGGGTGTTGGCCGCCCCAACCAGGTGATCGTCAACGAGTACCTGGCGGGTCAGGGCATAGCTCCCCACATCGACTGCATCACCTGCTTCGGGCCGGTCGTCTCGACGCTCAGCCTGGGCTCGGAGGTCCAGATGGATCTCTCTCTTGGCTCCGCCCAAGTCCCTGTCCTGCTGGAGCGGGGAAGTCTTCTGGCCCTGACAGGCCCGGCTCGGTATGTCTGGCAGCATGGAATTGCCAAGCGTCTGGTCGACAAGGAGTTCGGGGTGGTACGAAGCCGTCGCGTATCGCTGACCTTCCGGACCGTCGAGCCCGTTTGATCTTGATGCCCCGCCCTCTCTAGACTGTCCTCATGGATGAGTCGCCTACCCTTCTTGCCGCTCGATTGCATCGTGAAGCCTTGGATGCCCAGCGTCGCCAGGTGTTGGTCTGGATGGCCGCCGATTGCCATGAGGCCTTCCCATGTGACCTGTGCTCGCTGCTGATCGATCGTGGAGTGTACGACTCCTTTGCCGAGGTGAACTGGGAGGCTCACTATGGATGAGGATTGGATTTGGCTGGGCTTGGCCCCCTGTGGGTGTCCGATGGCGTGGTCGGTCAATGAGCCCTGGAACATCGCTGACGAGATAGCCAAAGTGACGGCTCCGGTCCAAGTCGTGAAGTGGATCCGTGTTGCCGCCGATTCTGTTCGAGGGCCGAATCACGAGGTGGTCCCGGGTGAGATATTGCGCTATGACCCTCTTCCGATCTCCGTCAAGCTCCTCGACTGGATGAACTGGAGCGAGGGTGGCTGTCTGGGGCCGCCGTCCTATGTAGCGTTAGAGGAGTGGGTTCCGTCC